>ERZ808286.249-NODE-249-length-39232-cov-3.911734_pt1 | contig 39232 bp, 38 predicted proteins | sample MGYA00521276_ERZ808286 | MGnify/ENA primary metagenome ERZ808286 (study PRJEB31516, sample SAMN03275607) | gut metagenome | biome: mammalia-associated habitat; material: feces | host: Papio cynocephalus | place: Kenya | collected 2012-08-01 ... | reverse complement strand
AAAATATCTTTGCCTTGAACACCTTGAAAGCCTATATGGATTACTTATCGGATTCCTTCCTCTTCACCGAATGCAAACGCTGGGATGTCAAAGGCAAAAGCTATTTTGACTATCCAAACAAATATTACGCTGAGGACATCGAGCTGAGAAATGCCCGCATCGGCTTTAGACAGAAAGAAATGACGCACATCATGGAAAATATCATTTTCAATGAGCTGATGATCCGTGAATGCTCTATTGACATTGGTATCATCTACAACAATGAGAAAAATAACAAAGGAAAGGCCACTCCTACTGGGAGGAAAATCGACTTCCTACTGGATGACACGCTTGTCTGATTTCCTCAAAAACAAAATTGATTGTCAAAATTCTTCAGCTTTGGTTTATTTGTTAGCAAATTTATATTTCCAGTATCTATCTACATGGCATCTTGTGAGTTTCTGATCTTCCACTAATTCTAACAAAATCCTATTTGCCGTTGCTGCCGAAACCATGCACAGCGCCCGCACATCGGCGTTCATGATATACTCATGCGTCTGCAAGAACTGTTCAATCTTTTTCCAGCGCAGAGCCTTTTTGTCCACTTCTCCATCGCCCAAAGCACCATCAATATTGATAGCATCTAAAAGCGATACTTTGATGGCAAAGAGCATAAATTCGATGAACGTGGTAGACTCACCTGCATCGTTACTGGCATTGATGGAATCGTAGTATTTCTGCTGGTGATCATGAACAATAGACTCTATCGGCAACCACGCAAACACAGGATTCCATTTAGAAAGCAACAACGTGTGCCAAAGCCTTCCAATGCGACCATTGCCATCTGAAAAAGGATGGATCAACTCCAGCTCATAGTGGAACACACAGCTTCGGATCAGCATATGCAAATCACTTCTCTTTGCCCAATCCAACAGTTCAATGACTAGATTAGGCACATACTGGGGCAGTGCGCCAAAATGCAGGACATATCCCGATTGATCCACTATACCAACAGGCTTAGTACGGAACATGCCGGATTCTTCTACAAGACCACGTGTCATAACACCGTGAGCTCTCAGCAAATCATCAACTGAATATGGATCAAGCTCGTCTAAGCGCTCGTAAATTTCATAAGCATTTTTGACCTCGGCAATATCTTTGGGCGGAGCCAGAACATGCTTGCCATTCAAAACAGCAGTGACCTCGTTCAAGCTCAGCGTATTCTGCTCAATAGCAAGCGAGCCGTGAATGGTGCGGATGCGGTTGATACGTCGCAGATTGGGATTGTTTGAAAGATGATTGTGAGTGGAAAGTCTGCCAGTAAGTTCTGAAATTTCTGCAATATCATCAATGATTTTGTTTGTAATTTGAAAAGGTGGCTGCTTTTTTTCCATGAGTACCTTATAGCATGCATCACTCATTTCATCAATCATAAATCCAACTCAAAATGAGCGATGTTAAGGCTATGACAATCGCGAGATCGATAGTTTCAAACTATCGTTTTACATACTTTGCATCCCTATTTTCAGAGCAGTTCCATCCAAGGGTTCTTTCGATTGTTGTTATGCTGATGTCTGGCAAAAGATTCAGCGATGGTCGATAGCTTTCTCCTTGTCGCCGTCATCTGCGCGGAGAGCATTCATTGACTCGTTTACCGGCTGTGCTATTGCCAAATGAAAAAGCTGTAGGCACTAACCTTTCTAAAAATGAGCATAAGCACCTACATTTCGATGGATGCTTAACCTTATTAGTATACTTATTCAATTAGATACTTCCAGTTTTAAGGGAATTACTTCAATCTGTAATAGCATATATTCTTTCCCTTGCCTTCTCGTTTCACTTCACCGGATGCTACCAGCTTACGCAGGGCGCCCTCTACAGAACTGATGCTCAGAGAAGGACAAAGTTCACGGATATCTTGTTTCGTAAACCGACCGATTTTGTTTTGCGTTGCGCGTCTTACCATTTCCAGTGCCGACAGTTTTGTTTCTATCAAAGCAAAGCGGTCTTCAAAGTCATGGCATGCAGCAAGAATAGTGCCCAGCAGATATTTGATAAACGCAATCGGGTTGTCCGTTTCTTCGTGCCATCCGATCTGCGCTTGCCTGAGCGCATCATAATACAAATCCTTGTTATTTGCGATTTTTGCCTCTAAAGAGATATATTTCCCTACATAAAATCCGTTTCTGTAGAGCAAAAGCGTAGTAAGCAGGCGGCTCATTCTGCCGTTGCCGTCATTAAATGGATGGATGCACAGAAAATCGTGGATGAAAATCGGAATGACAATCAGTGGCTCAACTTCCATATTTCCAATGACACGGTTATATTCCTCGCAGATCCTGTCCAGTGCTTCGGCTGTTTCGTATGGCGCAAGAGGCGTAAAGAGGGTCTCTACATGACCATCTGGGTAGGTGGCGCCGATATAATTCTGCACACTTTTGGTTCTGCCAGCCATAGGATTATTCATATAACTGTAGAGAATTTTATGAAGCTGTAGGATATAGTTTTGCGTGATTGGGATAGCATCAAAACTTTCGTGGATAATATTCAGCGCATCACGATACCCTGCAATCTCCTGTTCATCACGGTTCCTGGGCGTTGTTTTTTCCTCAACAAGCTGTTTGATTCGTGTATTCGTGGTCACTATACCTTCTATGGCATTTGAGGCCTCGGTACTCTGCACTTTAGCAATTTCAACGAGCTTTTCCAGCTCCTGCGGACGCTGTTTTAGGTACAGTTCCTGTTTGCCTGCTTCTTTATAGATTGCTGCAACCAGGCCGAGGATGTCTGAATCCCACTTTTGATTTTTGATCTCAGAATAATGAAATGTTCTCATAATCTCATCTCCGATATTTCCCTTATAATATTGTATAAAGTAAGGGAAAAGTCAATTGAGTAAGGGAATATTCCCTTATTAGTATTGCAATGTTAAGGGAATACATTCTGACATTATATGAACAAAAGGCCTCGATTGTAGCAAATTATATTGGCCACTATGGGCTTGAAAGATGATCGCAAGCGGAAAATTTGCCAATTATTTCCAAAATTTCTGCAACGTCATCTATGATTTTTTAATTTGAAAAGGTGGCTGTTTGTTGTCCATGAGCAACTTATAGCATGCATCACTTGTTTCATCGATTAGAAATCCAACTCGAATGAACGATGCTAAGGATATGACAATCACGAAATCGATAGTTACTATCGTTTTATATACTTTGCGTGCGCTTTGTCTCTATTTTCGCTACAGTTCCATCCAAAGGTTCTTTTGATTGTTGTTATGCTGATATCGGGCAAGAGATCAGCAATCTCTTTTTTAGATATTGGCAACAAGCTATCAAATAGGATTGCTTCAATTCTCTTTTCCTTTGTTGCTTTTACATGATCAAGCAAAGCAAAACGCTTATCCAACTTCTTGTAGCACATATATAGAGTTGCAATAAAGTTTTAATTGGCGTATCTTTTGCTTTTGTAGGAGCAAAGCTTACCTTTCTGTTTCCATATGCATCTTTCTCCAAAATAACATTGTCATCTGTTTTGTATTTTCCTGCTGATAGATCTGATGTATATTCTTATGCAAATCAAGGATTCTCTTTTCATCGAATTCCAAATGAGCATATTCTTGATGAATAAGCGCAAGTACATCCCTATAGCCCGCAATCTCCATTTCAGAATAATTGAATGAAGCACTGCTGTGATTCACGATTTATGCTATTTGTCTATCAGTAGATACGATTTCCTCAATCTCGTTTGAACTTTTAAGAGGCTGGATCTTTGCAATTTCTTCTAGTTTTGCAAATGCTTGTTGATGTAGGTTTTTCCTTACCAGAGCATTAGCCTTCAATTACCCCTACGGCTAAAGAAACATTTACTAATTCAGCTGGCAATAACTCATTTGAAAGAAATGAATAATCGGATTTATGCATCAATTGTAGCTCTTTTGATGCAATAACTTAAGCATTGATGCAATACTATTTGCATCATTTCACCCTGTTTGATGCAATTCAATCCTTGAGAGGGATATCGAATGACATCCTGTCTTTTGTAAGGATTGTGTTTGGAAAGATTGCCTGAGCTTCTTTTTTCAATATCTCTAGCTCTTTATCGGAGTAGCGTGGACTATAGTGCTGAAGGCATAGTTTGTCACAAAAGGAGTCTCTTGCAATCATTGCAGCTTGCTCAGCTGTCATATGCTTCTTGTCTTTTGCATCTTCCTCTAATGCCTTTTCGAACATTCCTTCGCAAAATAAGATATCCGAATCATGGACGTAGTCAGCAATCTCTGGAAAGTACTCGGAGTCAGTCACATAGCTGAACTTTCGCCCAGAGCGCTCTTTTCCCATGACCATATCAGGAGTGATTATCCTGCCATCTTCAAGTTCTATATTCTTTCCGCTTTGCAATTCGCCCCATAGCTTTCCTCTCGGTATTGAAAGCTCCATTGCTTTATCAGGAAAGAACTCTCCTTTTCTTTTATCCTCTACCAAAGAGTATCCAAAGCATGGCTTTGTGTGGCTCAATTGGAATGCATTTATCGAAAAGCCATCGCCTCGATAGATCTCTCCCACCTCAACAGGAATGACCTTTATCTCATAATTTATGTACATATCCAAAATACGTCTTGATGTCTCTATGTATTCAACAAGCCTTTGCGGACCATAGATATACAATGGCTCTGTTCTATCAACTTGTGCCGATAGCATCAACATTCCAGGCAACCCTGTCACATGGTCTGCATGCATATGCGAGATAAATATTGCTGATATCTTCTTCCACTTAAGGTTGAGCATCTTCAGGCTCACTTGCGTTCCTTCGCCGCAATCGAAGAGAAACAATTCTCCATCGCGCCTTACAAGAGCTGATGTCAAAAAACGTCTAGGCAGTGGCATCATACCACTTGTTCCAAGGGAAAACACTTCTAAATTCACTTTTCCAGATTAGCAATGTTAGACATTATTTACAAGCAAAAGAAGTTCATCCCTCTCGGTGCGTGAAAGAGATACAGCAAGAGAGATGAATGCAAAGAACAGCATCAATAGAACCATCAGGAAAATAGATAAAAACGGAATTTTGACAGAGAAAGAACTTATGTAGTATTCCATCATCATCGGTTCGAATCGTGAGATGATCTTTACTATAAGCGGTGAAAGATACCCAAGGATGATGCCAATTGCTATTCCCAATAGGCTTGCGAAGAAAACAGATATAATCGTCAAGCGCAAATATATTGACAAAATGCGTCTTCTACCAAGGCCTAACAAGCGCATCAATGCTATGTCGCTTCTATCACGCGAAAGATATACTTGAGCAACATCGACAGAGAAAAAAGCAGAAAGAAGCGCAACTGCGACAAGTATGATATACAAAATGCCAATAGATTGTTGCACATTCGCATAAAGCGATGAATATTCGTCTTTATAGTTTCTGATTTCATATCCCTTGCTTTCAAGCTCATGCTCAACTTTGTCGACATCCAAATTCGATGGAAGCAATACCTCATAGCTCTCGCTTTTGCTCTCAATCATCGAAATATCGACATATGCAAGATATCTGTCAAGCTGTGCATAACCTGAGTCAAATACACCAGAGACTGTAACAAGAAATGGGCGGGTTCTTCCAATGTCATCTTGATACAAAAGAAGTGTCATTTTTTCACCTTGGGCAACTCCAAGTGCAGATGCAAGGTTCTTGGAGAGCAATATCCAATTGCCTTCAAAAGAGCCAATAGAAAGATTCAATCCAATCCTCCTCTCCTCATTGAAGTAATCTTCATCAACTCCCTTCATATAAACAAGACTTTCGCTATTTTCGCTATAAAGTATCCCCTCTCCTCGCCTTACTTCATCAATGTGCGATCCTGATGGCAAGAAAGATTTATCAATCCTGCTTTCAGAGACCAATGAACTGGAGCCCAGCAATACAATCATGCGATCGATTGCACTCGATATCGATGAGATGAAAACAAGAGAGAAGACCAAGATGGATGTGACCAAAAGCACAAGCACTAATGGCGTAAGAGTAGAAAGCACATACTTCCTGTCCATTCCAAATCCAATCTTTCGTTTCAAATAAAAGAAATCAATCGAGGCTTTCAAGATTTCCACCTCTTAGGATGTACTTTTTGTCGCAAGACTGTGCAAGAAGATTGTTATGTGTAACTAAAAGCATTCCTTTTCTCTCTTTCTTTACAACATCAAACAATAGCTTTGACACTCCATCAGCGCTCTTTTCATCCAACGACCCTGTAGGCTCGTCAGCAAAGATTATCTGAGGAGACGATGAGAGAGCACGAGCAATCGCAATTCGTTGCCTCTCTCCGCCCGATAGCATAGCTGGCCTATGGGATGCGCGAGATGAAAGAGAGACGAGATCCAAGTACCTACGGGCTTCATTGAGAGCTTCTTTCTTGCTCTTGCCTTGGATCATCAATGGCATTGCAATATTCTCAAGCGCAGAAAAATCCTCAAGCAGTAGAGAGTTCTGGAAAATAAACGACATGCTCTCTCTTCTCAATCTCTCGATGTCGTTTTTTCTCAACTCATCTGTATCGACATCATTGTAGAGGATTTTCCCGCTATCCTTTTCAAGAAGCAACGCTGCAACAGATAGAAGCGTGGACTTTCCGCATCCAGATTGGCCTATTATCGAAACTGTCTGGCCAGATGAAACAGTAAGCGATATATTCTCAAGAATCAAAAGAGGACCTTCAGCTGTTTTGTATGACTTGGAGACATTCTCCAGACGTAAAATCTCATCTTGCATTGACAACCTCCAGAAGGCTCACCAATCTGTCTTTCCTGCTTTCATTCAAAGCAAAGAACAAAGTGAACAGAAAGAGAATAGAAGAAAAGGAAAAAAACACTCCATAAGGAAACTCAAGAAGCATATTGAGTGCAATAAACACTTGCCCCGCTTTTTCCACAGCAGGAAGAAGAAACAAGCAAAGAACATATGAAAGGATAAGCGACAGGAGAAAGACAATCAAGAACGAGAATAGAAATGACATATCAACAACTCTCTTATCCAGCCCAAGTATCTCAAGCTCCGCACGCTCCTTTCTTTTCTCTCTATAAAAAATCCTCACAGATTGCTTTATAGATACTCCGATTATGACAAACATAAGTGCAAGCACTACATACATCATAGCTTTCTCAATCAAAAAAGCCGAATATAGGCCTGATTCAGCTTCCTTCCATGTCGTTGCATCATATCCAAGGGACTCAAGCTTTTCTTTTTCTTTTATGTCTATTCCTTTTATTGCTGTCTTGAAGACAGTGCTATCATCAGAGAAGGAAAGAGGCAAGAAAACAGTTGTTGAATCAAATTCATATCCCATTGATGTTGCATAGATTCCCGAAATTCCAATCCTCTCGGATCGTGGCAAGACAACACCGCTCTTTCCTTTCCTCATCAGAGACACTATAAAGCTATCACATTCATTTTGCCTATAAAGCGTATATGGAATTGCAAGCGAATCCATATTTCCTACAAGCATTCGAACGCCTCCATCGTAAAACGAATCAACATAGCGCACAAGAAACGCGCTTGATGAAATCAAAGCCTCTCCTTCTCCATATTCAAAAACTGTTGCATCTGGATACAGTTTCTCAATCTCATCTTTGTGCCTTCCAGAAACTACAATATCAAAAGAGCGAACGCGCCTGATTTCGTTGAATCTGGAAGTTTGCATATAATCCATTACAGAAAGGACAACTACAACCATAGCAAGCGAAAGAGTTGTTGCTATGATTATCCGTATGGAACTAGCTCTATGCCGTGCTGTCTTTGAAAAAGCGTATCTGAATGCCAAGAGACCAATCATAGTGCATTAACCTCCAACAGCCTCCTGCCATTTGAATCGAAAACCATTCTATAGCGCTCCTCGCCTGATATGTACCTTATCTCCTCTATCTCTCCTGACTCGAGTACTCGACGCTTCTTTGTAAGGCTTCCTTTTTCATAAATATATGTCTCAGCAATTTCGCTGTCCTTATAAATCTCAACCAAGCGCTCTTCTCCTGAGATACGCTCAACGCGCTCCAATGCACCATCATTGTCATAGAAGTAGCTTGCATTGCTGTCAGCTCTTTCTTCTTTTTCAATCCTGCCAAGATCATTGTAGTAGTATGTAGTATCGCCTCGAACCTCTTTCAAGGACCCATTTGGCAATGTCTCATACACATCATCTGAAGAGACAAAAGCCTTTACAGGACCCTGGCCATTGTCATATAGATAGTACTCTGATAGAAAATATCCTCTTTCGCTTCCACTTACAGCCAATAGCTTCGATCCATTCGATATGTAGTCAATCTTCTTTACCAGCTTGTTGTTTTCAGAATATGTATAGCCTGTTAGCTCTTTTTGGTCATAGAAGTAGTTGTACTCTGTTTTATGGCCGTCATTGTCTATTATCCTTCTTAATATCTTTCCATCTCGATCTAAGAAAACTCTCTCCTCATAGCCATCATCATTGATCACATATCCATCATCAAGAATCCTCTTGGATTTGACGATGTTTCCATCAAGATACAAGAACTCGCCTTCATCATCCTCTTCAAGCTCCCATCCTATACCAGTCATTGAGCTCTCTGGCTCCAGTCTGTGGCCAAGAGCATTGCTCTTGTAGTTTGTTGCTTGTATAGAAAGTGGAAGAAGAAACAATGCAACAAGGAGGCTTAGATATCTCATCAATCGGAAAGTCCCATCAAGCTATCTAGATATTCTTCTTTGTCAAACGGCTTTATATCGTCATATCCCTCGCCTGTGCAAACAAAGACGATAGGAAGAGACAACAACTTTCCGATTTGGACAAGCGCACCGCCTTTTGCAGCTGAGTCATATTTAGTCAAAATAACTCCATCGAGTTTTACAGCCTCATCAAACAACATCGCTTGCGACAGTCCATTTTGCCCTGTTGTTGCATCAATAACAAGGAACTTCTTGTAGTGGTCAGGAGCTATATTCTTTGCCTTGATTATCTTGTCCATCTTCTTCAGCTCTTTCATCAAATTCTCTTTGTTATGCATTCGCCCCGCTGTGTCAGCAAGAACAAGAGTATCCTTTTGAGCAATAGCAGAAGTGATCGCATCGAAAATCACAGCACCAGGATCCGAGCCTGTGCTTTGCTTTACGATCCTCATAGAAAGCCTATTAGCATGTATCTCCAATTGATCGACAGCAGCTGCCCTGAAAGTATCGCCAGCAGCTAAAAGCACTCTTTGCCCTCTCTTTGTGAAGTACTTTGCCATCTTGGCAATCGTCGTTGTCTTTCCAACCCCATTTACACCAAGAATCATCCAAACAGCAAGCTTATCGTCAAAAGAAAACTCATAAGGCTTTACATATCTTGATAGGATTTGCTTCATCTTCTCTTGTAGTTCTGTCGCTTCTGTAAGCTTGTTTTCCTTTGCTTCTTTTCTAAGCGTCTCGACTATTTCATCTGTCAGCCTGGAACCAAGATCCCCTTCTATAAGAGTATCCTCAAGCTCCTCGAAAAATTCCTCATCTATCTTACGTGATTTGAATATTGTCCTTAGTTTCTCGCCAAATTTCTTGAAAAATGCCATTTCTTTCTCCTAGATTCCCATTCTTGCACTATCGAAATACTCGAACATCGAATCTATCATATTTACCAATGATACCAAGCTTATGCCACATAAAACAACAGAAACTGGTTTTATATCGTACTCATCAACCATATTATCAACACTCTGTGTTGCTATGTATCCACCAAAACACATCAATGTCGCAAAGAGATTCATATAAAAGTTCCCTTTCGCTTCAGAAATCATATCCTCACTGTCCATCCATAAAGGCTTTAGGGAGATCTTAAGGGAATCAACAGCTGTCATCGATTGCATCGAATAGAGCGAAAAGCCATCATGAGTAGCGCTTATCGTAAATGGATAGACTACCTTCTCTATCATTTTCCCATCCAATTGCGATCCGTTGTAGAAGAGCGTTGAATCAAATGGAACAGTCGAAATAGTCAAATCATTTTGCTCTATTTTATCTAAAAGAAGATCGATTTTTTCTGTCGAGCTATCGACTATCACATCAAAAGTCTTTGTCTTGTATCCTGGTATGATATATGAAATGCTATGAAGGCCTTCTGAAAGCACTATGCAAGATGTATATGTTGAGATTTGCTCATCATCGACGTAGAGTGTTCCATTTGATGGCATATCTACATCAACAACTGTAAAATCAGGCCCAAGGAGCAAAGATCCAAAGAAAGAGAAGAGAAAATCCTCCTCATTCTTCCTCAACGCTTCAGCATACAGTGCTTGGTGCTCAAGCCTGCTATCGACATAAAGCGCAATCTCTGGAAGAACATCATCAGACACAAGGGCAATAGAGATGATCATATCATATCCATCTCGAAGCTTTATGTAGTCGAAAGCCTCCTCATCACCAGATAGAAGATATTCTTTCTCTACCTCGCTAAACTCTGGACTGACTACTTCAATATTTGCATAGTGCTCTTCTTTAGCCTTGTCCAAAGACAAAGATCCCAATGACGAGAAATCCTCATCCCTAAGATATTTGTCATATGATATGTAGTATTGCTTTTCTCTCTCGTATTGCAAACGCTCATTTAGCTTTGCCAGAGCCTGATCCGATGATGTTGTTTTCAAAGTATCCAATACATCCTCTACAAGAGAGGAATATTCTTGCACATCCGAGCATATTGCAATACGAAAATCAGCACTATATAGAGATGTGGCAAGAACAACAAAAAAAAGAAAGAAAAGATCAAGCTTTCTTAAGCCAGTGCAAATAGCTTTCAATGAAGTCATCTATCTCACCATCCATGACAGCGATTATGTTTCCAGTACTGTAGTTCGTCCTATGATCCTTTACCATAGTATAAGGTTGAAAGACATAGCTACGGATCTGGGACCCCCATGCGATGTCCATTTTTGCAATAGCATTTGCTTCCTTCTCTTTTTCCTTTTCCTTCTGGTAATATTCATAGAGCTTGGCCCTTAGCATCTTGAATGCAACATCCTTGTTCATATATTGGCTTCGCTCATTCTGGCATTGGACAACTATACCAGTTGCGTAGTGCGTAATCCTGACAGCTGAATCTGTCTTGTTGACATGCTGCCCACCAGCACCGCCTGCACGGTATGTATCGAGTCTATAGTCCTCCGGCTTGATATCTATCTCTATATCGTCATCCACCTCAGCCGATGCATATACAGATGCAAACGATGTATGTCTCCTTTTTGCCGCATCAAATGGTGAGATTCTTACAAGTCTATGAACGCCAGCTTCCCCTTTAAGGTAGCCAAATGCATATTCGCCTTTTATGAGCATTGTGACAGACTTTATTCCGCCCTCATTCTCCTCCAAGTCCAATATCTCATACTTGAATCCATGGCGCTCTGCCCAGCGAGTATATAGCCTCATAAGCATGCTAGCCCAATCAGAGGCCTCAGTGCCTCCTGCTCCCGAGTGGATAGATAGATAGACATTGTTCTTGTCGAACTTGCCATCAAGAAGAGTCTTGATCTTCAATGGCTTGAACTTTTCCTCAAGCTGTGCAATCTGGCATTGCAACTCTGATGCCAAAGCCTCGTCATCCTCAGATGAATAGAGATCAATCAGCTCTCCCAGCTCATCGATTTCATTGATGATCTCAGCCCATGGATAGTAGCTCTCCTTGAGAGCATTCAACTCATCGAAGACCTTCTTTGATTCATCTGGATTGTTCCAAAAATCGCTTTGTCCGGTCTTCTCTTCAAGCTTCTTTATCTTAGAAAGAGTATCAGCCTGTTCAAAGACGCCTCCATACAGTATAGGCTTCTTCTTTTATGTTTTCGTATACAGCTTTATTCTCTATGTACATTTGAATTCTCCTTGCTCTCATTTACTCTCAGCACAAGCCTGTATTGTGCTTCGCTTCCAGCCTTTATGTCCATTGCGAACGAAAAGCACAGCCTTTTGTAGAGGAAGAACTCCTCTAGTCCAAGTGATGTGTATTGGCTTTGGCTTACATTCTCCTCTGATAGCGAAAACTCACCAATCGACGAAAATACAACTTGCAAAGCTGAGTTTCTGTAATTATATCGAACTGTCTTTGCATTAACAACCTTCTTTGCAAACAGCTCTTTTCGCATCTCTTGGCCAAAAAGCTCAATATCCCTGGAGTCCAAGTAGACAATCGAGTTGTATGTGCCCTTGATATCCTTATCTGTATTGTTTTTCAATAAGACATCGCAAATGAATGTCGTTGTCCTCATCTTGTAATGCTTTGAGATAGAGAGCGGGAATGAGCTATCAGAAAGTGTGAATTGGAAATCTGTGCGTTTTCTGTCTAGTACTTCAGCACGGAACATCTTCTCTTGTGTGGAATATTGACTTCCATCTATCTCGATTATATCTGAGAAAGACTTCAAGAGAGGCACTTTAGGAAAGCGCTTGTCAAATTGCACACGAGTGTCCATGATATTTACTTTAGCGCTTTTGTAATCAAACTCGGCTACGCTTGCACCTCGAGGCGACAATACAGCTGTATATAGCTTATTTGAAGTGAAGTAATCATTCTCGCCCATCTCCTCAAGATCATATTCCTTATGCATCAAATTGCCACTCTCATCCAAAAGAGTGCTTTCGGCATCTATTATGGAAGCCCAAAAGGATCGTCTTTCGCTAAGACGCATAGGAGTGCACTCTGCATCATGGATAAATAGAGAGCCTGTGGAGATGTCAAAAAGATACCTGTATATATCTTTTTTTATCAACTTGTTTCCACGGGATGAGAACTCTGTAAGCGCAATGTATCTATTGAGCAAGTATCTAAAATTCTCATTTCTTACAAAGATATCATTGAAGGATTTCAAGCCATTTGCCCAAGCATCTCGCCCATACCAACCAGAATCAAGATATCCAGGTGTTGCAATCTTCAATGCATCAAGATGAACAAGATTGTCCTTATATCTTTCCAGAAGATGTACAACAACCCTCCCTATATCGTTTTCCTCTCCATCCCGGCTTGACCCTTCCAGTAGCTGGTCTATGTTCAAGAAAACAACAAGACTTTCGCCCGAGTAGCCATCAATCAATGAAACAAGGCCATCCTCCAAATCAGAAAGAGTAATCTCATTCTGGGCATAGGAAGACACAAGAGCTGAAGCATTGTCATTCATTGCATATATCGTGATGCGCTTGCCAAGTTCATTCATTACAAACGAATCGCTTGCGATATGAGCCTTGTCTGTTGCTTTGTATGTAGAGATTACAACACCATCCATTCCAGAGTTCTTCAAAGTTGAGATATAAAGCGGCGACCATATCTGCCCGAACATGAATGATATGCTAGGCAAAACACCATAGTCACGTCTGATAAGACTTGTCATCTTCTCTATCTGGTTGGCTCTCTCCTTTGGAGGGATCAGGGAAAGCACAGTTTGCGAATAGGAGCCTGAGATCATCTCGATATCAGAGCGCTTGGCAGCTGCCGATATAAGCGCTTTGAATTCCGGACGATGCTTATTGATGTGCTTCATCATAGCAGATGATTGATACAAGCTGAGCTTGTAGCCTGAGTTGTTGAACAAGAAATAAAGCAAAGGCTCATACATCAGGGAAAGTGCCCGATCGAATATGGGCACTGGAGAACTTGATGATATCCCTGTATATATTCCTAGTACTAACTTCAAGCTAATTCCTCTTTACAATACACTTTTGCGGGCAGATCTCTGCTGCCTTGGATGCATTTTCCTGATCTTTCGAATAATCGTTATGGGATAGAAAGTCTACCACCTCAAATGGAGAATTTTCAACCTTGATCTGGCAAAGTTTACAACCAATACATCCAACTGAGCATATTTTCTTTACCTTTCCACCTGGAAGATGGTTGTTGCAAGCAACAATATACTCATCCTTGAATGGAACCATCTTTATTACATTGTTTGGACATACTTTCGTGCATTTCTCGCACCCGATGCACTTTGTATCATCCACAACAACATCTCCATTCTCATCCTTCTTTATTGCTCCAACAGGGCAGACAGCAATGCACGAGCCCAAGTGCAAGCAACCTTCCTTGCATGAGACAGGGCCACCTTGCAAAATGTATGCCGCATTACAATCCTGGATCCCTTTGTAGTTGTAGTCCATCTGTGTATGGCTTGGATTGCCTTTGCAATGTACAAATGCAACCCTTTTCTCGAGATAAGAAACCTCTACTCCCATGATCTGGCCCATCTTCTTAGCAAGCTCATCCCCTCCAGGAGAGCAAAGTCCTGGCTTGGCATCTCCATTGAAAACAGCCTCTGCATAGGCTGAACAGCCAGCAAATCCACAGCCACCGCAATTTGCTCCTGGCATAATCGCTTCAAGTTGCAACAGCTTCTCGTCCTTTTCGACAGCAAGTTTTTTCTCAGCAATCGAAAGACATATGCCTAATACAAGCCCCAAAACAGATATTACAACGAATGCAAGCAAAATATTCATACAAAAACCATCCTTATGACAGGCCCAGATTCGCAATCAAGCTGGAATCGAATGCCATGAAAGCCAAAGCCATCAAACCAGCTGAGATGAATGTTATTGGAACACCTTTGAACCATTTCCTGACAGGTGTCATCTCAAGCTTTTCCCTAATATTAGCCATCAAAACGATAGCCATCGAGAATCCCAATCCTGCAGCGATCCCAGCCACAAATGACTCCAAGAGATTGTATCCATTGTCGATATTCAAGATTGCAATTCCGAGCACAGCGCAGTTTGTCGTAATCAAAGGCAAGTAGATTCCAAGCGCTTTGTACAGTCCAGGGCTCATCTTTCTTACAACCATCTCAACCAGCTGGACAAGAGCGGCAATGACAAGAATGAAAGCTATCGTCCTAAGATACTCTAGCGAACAAAGCAATAGTATTTGGTACACAGCCCAGCAAGCAACAGAGGCTACAGCTGTAACGAATGTAACAGCAACACCCATTCCGATTGCGCTCTCGCTATTCTTTGAGACTCCGATAAACGGACATATTCCCATGAATTTGACAAGGATGAAGTTGTTTACGAATATGTATGTAATCAATATTCCAATGTAGCTCATACACTAGCCTCCTTCTTTGCCTTCTTGGCTGTAAACCATGTAAAGAAGGCCTTCAAATAGCCCATCACAAGGAGAGCGCCAGCAGAAAGAGCTATTACTTTTATCGGGGATTCAGAATAACCTGGGATTTTAAATACAACATTCAAATCGCCAAGATTGATCAATGTAATCGTCCCAGAACCAACGACCTCTCTAATTAAAGCGATAAGCGTAAGCCCAAGCGTAAAGCCAATCCCCATTCCAAGACCATCGAGTGCTGAGTCCAACACCGAGTTCTTGTTTGCAAATGCCTCTGCGCGCCCAAGTATTATGCAATTGACGACTATCAATGAAAGATAAATGCCAAGAGCATTGTACAGTTCGATCATGAAAGCATGCATGAACATCTCGAGAATCGTAACAAACGATGCAATGATTACAATGTATGATGGTATTCTTATCGAATCAGGAATCACATTCTTCAGAAGAGATATGAATATATTGGATCCGACGAGCACGAATATTATTCCAGCTCCCATTCCCAAAGCATTCCATACTTGAGTGGAAACAGCCAATGTCGGGCACATTCCAAGCATGATTATAAAGATCGGGTTTTCCTTGAACAAACCCTTTGTCAATTGATTAATGTGAGATGCCATTTGCGCCTCCCTTCACATATTCAGATCCAGCCCTTAGTGCCTTTGAAACTCCATTGAATGTGATAGTAGCACCTGAGACTATCGCTGCATCACTCTCCCCAAGATCGTTTTTCGATGATGCAATAGGCTTGCTTGCGCCTTGGCCTGTGAACATAGCCATATACCAATCATTCTCAGCTTTCTTTCCAAGCCCCGCTGTCTCAGAGTTGCTTGTCATCTTTGCGCTGATTATCGAGCCATCGAGATAATATGATGCAATGATCGTAAACTCACCGCCATATCCCTTTCCTGTGAGGTTCAAGGAATATCCTGCAAGCTCCTTAAGATCCTCATCTTTGTACAACGGTGTTACAGAGTTGATTCCATTTGCGCCAGACAAATCCTTGCTATCTCCAGGAAACAATCCGCCAGATACAGCCGACAATGCCTCCAAGTCAGTTTTCTTTTGGTTGTCAGCAATCACTGGAGCTGTAATGTGGTTCACTATGCCACAAAGAATAGAACAGACAGCGCAAATCAAGAAAAGAGTCACTCCAGTCTTTATATAGCTCTTCATGCTTTTGCCTCCTTAGCGCTCTTTTCCTTGATGGGTTTTACATAACCAAACTTCCTTGTCTTTATATACCTGTCGATTGTAGGAGTAACGATATTCATCAACAATATCGCAAGCGATACACCCTCTGGCAACGACCCGAAATACCTGAACAGGAAAGTAAAGAAGCCACAGCCAAGGGCAAAGACAATCTCCCCCTTTGGCGTTGTAGGTGTTGTTACCCAATCAGTTGCCATGAAGAAAGCTCCAAGCATCAAACCGCCAGAGAAAACAGGCAGGAGGATTTCTCCCGAGAAAAGCCCATTGCCATACGGAATTCCGCCAAAGACCCAAACAAGAATCGAAAAAGATCCGATGTAGAATACAGGGATTCTCCAGTTGATGACCTTCATAATCAAAAGGAAAATTCCTCCAAGAATCAACAAAAGCGCACTTACTTCCCCTATACATCCTGCACAATTTCCAAAAAAAGCGTCCACAGCATATGGATCTATGTTTAGGCAACTTCCAATCTTGAGAGCAAAATCTGTTATTGGTCTTCCAGAGAGCATCGAGAATTGATCCGAGCCGGCACCCATCGAAAGGCCTGTCTTCAAAACAGAAAGAGGTGTTGCTCCTGAAAAGACATCAGGGACAATCGAATTCGTCATTCCGCTTGCCGACAATGAGCTTGCGCTCTTTAGCAATGTGCGTGGAAGAGAGAACGAACTCATTTGTGATGTAAACGAGAAGAATACGAATACTCTTCCAGCTAGAGCTGGATTCATCCAGTTGGCACCAAGTCCGCCAAAGGTCCATTTTGCAACAGCTATCGCGAAAAAAGAGGCCAACATTGGAATAAGTATATTGATCTCTGGTGGCATGTTCATTCCTACCAAAAGACCTGTTACTATAGCTGAAAGATCAGGAAGCGTGAATTCCTTGCTTACTAGGCCCAATAGATACTCTGACAATACAGATGCGCCAATAGATACCAAAACCACCAAAAGAGCATGAAGCCCAAATACATAAACTCCCCAAAAAGTTGCAGGCAACAATGCCAATATAACATACAGCATTGCCTTATCTGTTCTGTTTTTTGAGTGGATATGTGGGCTGGAACTTACATTCAATATCATTTCTTCCTCCCCATTTTCTTTCCAAGCTTGAAGCCTTGGACCAAAGGCAAGTGGGAAGGACATGTGTATGCGCAGCATCCACACTCCTTGCAATCCATCAAGCTATATTCGTTGATAGCAACATCATAATGTCCGAACTTTATATTCCTGAACATCTTGTTAGGTTGCAAACCCATTGGACACGCACTCACGCACTTTCCACAAGAAACGCAAGGAAAAGATATATCATCAATCGATAAAGGTAGCGCCAATAGCCCTCCAGAGCCTTTAACAACAGGTGTATCTACATCAGCACAGTCAAATCCCATCATCGGGCCTCCCGCTACAAGCTCAGAAAAGTCATCCTTAGTGCCTTTGCAATATGACAGCAGATCCGAGAACTTGACTCCAATAGGGGCCCATATGTTCTTTGGCTCGACTATCGCCTCACCTGAGACTGTAATGCATCTTTCGATCAGTGGCTTATGGAAGACAACAGCCTCATATATTGCATATGCTGTGGAGACATTGCAAACAACAGCTCCTACATCCAAAGGCAACTTGCCAGAAGGAATCTCCCTGTTTATTGTAGCCTTCAAGAGCTGTTTCTCATCGCCTTGCGGGTATTTCATCTTCAAGCGAGCAACAGTTATTGGATAACCCAACGCCTCAATGCGCTTTTCCAAAAGCAATGCAGCATCAAGCTTGTTTGCCTCCACTCCTATTATTATGTGCTCTGGTTCAAGGATTTTAGCACTTGCCATGATCCCTTCGAGAATCTCATCTGTGCGCTCGATCATCATTCTGTAATCGCATGTCAAATATGGCTCGCACTCTGCAGCGTTGATGACAAGATCCTCGACTTTCTTCCCAAGCGGAACAGAGAATTTGACCGATGTCGGGAAGGTAGCTCCTCCCATTCCGACAATTCCCATATCCTTTATAAGATTCTTCAGCTCTTCTTTGGGCAAAGATTTCCAATCATGCTTGACTGAAAACGGTTCGCTTTGCTCCTCAAGAACCTTTATCACCAATGCATCTGCAACAGCTCCTGAAGGAATCCGAACTTTCCTTATGTCGACAACCGTTCCATCCACAGGGCTATGCACATCTGCGGAGATAAAGGAGGCTGCTTCGCCAATTTTCTCGCCTCGAGAGACGCTATCACCTTTCTTCTTCAAACATTTAGCTGGTGCTCCTAGATGCTGGGACATCGAAACAAAGAGCTCTTCAGGCAGAGGCATTTTTTCTATTGCTTTATCCTTTGCAAGCTCCTTTTTGTCATGAGGATGCACACCACCCTTGCTGAAAGTAGCAAATTTCATCATATTACTCCTAAAAATGATTCCATACCATGATAAACGTTAATCGAGAATATCTCAAATATTTAAATGCGATTTTCACGAAATTAATGGCCATAAGATGATAAAGCATAACTCCTTATGCTTTTCAATTGAAATACAGGAAGTTCTTTGTTTATGATATTAGCCATGAATAAACTTTTCCAGTTTGCCTTTTCGAAACTAAAAGGAGTAAAAGTATTTGCTCTTGTCGGGAGATCCGGCACCGGAAAAAGCTACCACTCAAAACAAGTTGCGGCAAAACAAAAGATAGACCTCATAATCGATGATGGGCTTTTGATAAAAGGCGACAGAATCATTGCTGGGCACTCAGCAAAAGAGGACCCAAACTTCATCTCCGCTGTGAGAACAGCTGTGTTTGACGACGAAGATCACAAAAGAGCAATAGAATCAGCAATGCTCAAGGAAAAGTACAAAAGGATCTTGATCATAGGGACCTCTGAGAAAATGATCAACAAAATATGTGCCAGGCTGGAGCTTCCAATGCCTGAAAAAGTCATACATATTGAGGACATATCGTCTCCAGAAGATATCGAGACAGCAATGCACATAAGATACACAGAAGGCAAACATGTTATCCCTGTTCCGCCTATTGAAGTAACAAGATCGGCACCGCAGATTGTTTATGACTCTATAAAAGTCCTGCTAGGGAAGAAAAAGAGAGGGAAAGTACAGACATCTGAGAAGACAATAGTCAGACCAGAGTTCTCACGCCCGAAGAAGGATGCGATTTCAGAAGCAACATTAACACAAATGCTCAAGCATGCGATCGGCGAATACGACAGTGTAATGAAAGTCAAGAAGGTACGCGGAACAAGAAATCCAGATTCGTCCTATTCGATCTATGTGACATTGCAACTCCCGATAAGGCACTACATCGCTACGACAATCTCTGATTTGCAAGAGTACATCTCCGATTGCTTGGAAAAATATGGCGGGATTCTTGTAAAGTCCATATCGATAGAGATAGAAGAATGGGGCTAGAGATCATGAGACTCAGCTAGAGTCTTTGGACGATTTCCAAACTCAGAGGAGACATCTATAGCCTCAACTTGTTTTTGGCTCTTTTTCTTGCGCCTGATGCTATCGCTATCGCTCAACGCGATCCTCCTTGTCTGCGATGTCTTTCTTGCGCTTTGCCTTTTCTTCTTGTTCTTTCTCAGAAAGCCCATATCCCCCATAATCCTTGACACAGCCTTCTCTATCTCATAGTTGGGGGGAGTAATAGGACTAAGTAGCACTTTTGCTTGCCTATATATATCCTTGAAGAGATCATCTGCATTCATATCATCAAGACCATCAGATACAATAGCTGGCTTGATTAAGTAGTAAAGCATCTCATCCCTATCAACCTTCTCATCTGATGAGCATATCTTCGCATCCAAGGCCTTTAATGACTCATCTACAGACGAAATGCCACTGTAGATAGAATAGCAAGGAAGCAAATACGCAAGCAAATTGAACTTTTTGAGGTTCTTGAAAATAACAGCTGAGTAGCCAGATGATAAGATCTTGTATACTTCCTCTGTCAATCGAGATGTGGAGCATTGCTCAATGTTTGATGCATTCTTCCTTATTGCAGCTTTCACGCTATAAGAGAGTTTAAAGCCTGTTGTTGCTTGGTACTTGAGAGCTCTTATCATCCTCACAGGGTCTTCTGAAAAGGCATACTTAAGAGGAATCAATGACCTTATCTTTCGCTTCTTGAAGTCATCCATTCCATTGTTGAAATCCAAAAGATTGCCATTTTGCGGATTATAGTAAAGGGCATTTATAGAAAAGTCACGTCGCTTCGCATCCTGCTCTATCGTACCGTAGATATTATTATTCCCTTCTTCGAAATTCTCTTCATCGCTACGGAATGTCGTGACTTCTATTATTTTCTCTCCAAAGAAGAGATGTACAATCTTAAAACGCCTGCCAATTATCCTTGAGTTCCAGAAAAGTCTTTGAACTTGCCTTGGGGAGGCCGATGTTGCTATATCGAAGTCCTTAGGACGCTTGCCTAGCATCAAATCCCTGATCGAACCGCCAACTATGTATGCCTCAGCTCCAAAATTCTGAAGCTTACGTATTGCCCACAATGCATCCTTGTCGATCATACTGTTTCTGATCGGATGCTCTTTTGGCGTATAAATCTTAGCGACAGGAATAGATTTTCCCCGTCCATCGGTTTTGTATCTGATAAACACAGTTGTTTATATTATTAAGAAAAAAAAAGCATAACAAGACCAATGCTATATTTTTTCATTCATATGCAATCAAACAGCAAGCGCAAATCGAACGACGTTGTATAGCGAAATCAATGTAATCACCACAAGGAGGATCATAAAAAGCTTATCCACAGCTTTGTTGTCCATCTTCCTTGTCGCCCAGCGTCCAAGATTTGCTCCTATGACAGCAAAGACCATCATCAAAGCAAGCAATCCCCATTCAAAATCAGGAACAGAATTGGTAACTACACTTCTTAAAAGCGATACAAGTTGCGAGAAGAATATGATAAAAAGAGAACACAGTGCGGATGTCTTTGCATCCATAGAGAAGAAATAGGAAAGAACCATAATATTAATCGGACCTCCACCTATTCCCAAGAATGACGAGAATACTCCTAGAACAGCACCCATGAAAAGCGAAAATGAATAGCTCTTAATATCCTTTTTTTCTACTCTCTCTTTGTTCACATGGTAGACAAGCACAATCAATGTCAAAGCGACCATTATGATGTTTTGTATCAAGCTAACAGCATCTGATGGCACAGCAGATACCGAAAGATCAAACAAATACTTTCCAGCGAGACCGCCTATTGCACCTCCAATGGCAAGAGGGACTCCCCTCTTTTCAACTCTGGTGCCTCCCATGTAGCTTCTTAGCAAAGACACGACAGTCATTGTCAAGACTGTTGTCCCAGAGAGAAAGCTGATCTCGCTTGCTGGCATGTTGCATATTGCATCCATGACAGGCTTTATTATCACACCACCACCTATACCTGAGATGGATCCGATTATAGTCGCAACAAAAACTGTAAATGCTAGTACTAATTCCATACAGATGCCTATAATAAACTTGTGGACAAAAGTAAACAAGTAAGTTATTTAAAATACAAAACCTACACATGAAAAAGGCTGTATCCCAAAATGATAATAGACTCTCATTTCCACTATCTATCAATGCTCGAAAAGGATAAGAATGCATCTTTGGCGCCAGATCTTGTCGGTCTTGAAATCGGTCTTGACGGGGGCGATATGCATAAGAGAATTGAGAAAATAGGAAAAAACAGGAATATATTCCTATCTGTTGGAGCAGGACCATGGGTCCTTGATAGATCTGACTTTGTCTCAATAGACCATGAATTGTATCTTCTCGAGAACGATATAAAGAAATATGGCGCCGATGCAATCGGAGAGATAGGTTTTGACAACTACTGGAACTATGGCACGAAGGAAAGACAGCAAGAGCTATTCATCAAGCAAATACAACTCGCAAGAAAATACAACATTCCTGTCTCAATACACTCAAGAGATGCAAACAAAGAACTTCTAGATGCATGCAAAAAAGGCTATGTCGATGAAAAAACCATCATGCATTGTTTTTCTTCTGATAAAGATGTGTTGAAGCATCTGCTTGATAAAGGTGCATACATATCATTTGCTGGCAATGTAACATACAAGAGCAATTCGATTATAAAAGAAAGTGCAATCTTCACTCCTTTAGAAAAGATCCTTGTAGAGACAGACTCGCCATATCTTTCGCCAGTTGCTATGCGTGGCAAGCCCAACAGGCCTGAGAACACAGAATACATAATCGATTTCATCGCAACTTCAAAGTCAATCGACAGAGAAAAACTCAAAGAAAGGATATTAATGAATTTCTATGCTCTAATGGGACGGGATAAGAGCATAGTCAAAAGAGATCTTGCCACTCTCTAGCTGCATTGCCTTTTCTATTGCATCATCCCAATTAGGTGCAATCGAGAAAACATTGCTATAGCCACTTAGTGCTGGCCAATCGCGAAAATCAACATAGAAGCCGACATCATCAATGTCGAATATGCGCATTGCACTCTCAGGATCGTAGACAAGAACAGACTCTATGTTGTTTTCCTTTATCGAGTCGAAAATCTCTTGATAGTTCACGCTCGAGATTCGACCAGAATAATCAAGAGCCAGTATCGTACTATCTATCGATTTAAGGTACGAAAGAATCTCCTTGCTATCGCTATCATCTTGCTCATAGATAAATGCGCTTTTGCCAACAAGCGCCTCTTGCCAAAGCTTTTTTTCATCGTTCTCAAGAAGGATACTGGCCGAAGTCTCATCCTCAGATCCCCAACGAGCTATCTTAACGCCACTCTCAATGCTCGATTCATCAAGTTTTGCAATAGGATCAAGGACAATGAGCCTTGCGTTTTTTGCGAAATCTGGCATTTTATTGTCATAGACAAATGCAGTTTTATAGCCAAGAGCGAAGGGCTTGGGCTTTACAAGCTCGTCTACATACTCTTTGTACAAACTTGAAGAAGAGACATAGAGCACAAGCGGCCGTGAGAAGTAGAAGCAAAAAAGAGACGCAAGCAATAAAATCATTATGCTGACTATCATAAGTATGGCTCTCTTTCTTTTCTTCATGTAGACAGAATAAAACATATAGACAGCGTTCTACAAGAAAGATATAGATAAGAATTGACCTATTGATTGCAAATCGATAAAGTGATATCGAATATGGTTTTGGGAGGTAATCGAAATGATTAGCTATAAGGAATTAGGCTTGGTAAATTCAAGGGATATGTTTTCCAAGGCAGTAAAGGGTGGGTATGCTATCCCAGCTTATAATTTCAACAACATGGAACAGATGCAAGCAATCGTTCAAGCTTGCGTAGAGACAAAGAGCCCTGTAATCATGCAAGTTTCAAAGGGCGCACGAGATTATGCAAATATCAACATCTTGAGAAACATGGCAAGAGGTGTTGTCGAGTATGCACATGAGCTTGGTTGCGATATTCCTATCGTTCTCCACCTTGATCACGGCGATTCATTCGAGACATGCAAGCAATGCATCGACAATGGATTTTCTTCTGTAATGATCGATGGATCATCTCTTCCATATGAGAAAAACATAGAAGTAACTAAAAAGGTTGTCGAGTATGCACATCAATTCGATGTAACAGTCGAAGGTGAGCTTGGCGTTCTTGCAGGAATAGAGGATGAGGTTTCATCTGCTGTATCTCACTACACAAGGCCAGAAGAAGTCGAGGATTTCGTAAGCAAAACAGGTGTTGATTCCCTCGCAATCTCAGTTGGAACATCACATGGTGCATATAAATTCACACCAGAGCAATGCACAAGGAATGCTGATGGCGTCCTTGTTCCACCAGAGCTAAGATTCGATATCCTTGCTGAGATTGAAAAGAGACTCCCAGGCTTCCCTATCGTCTTGCATGGATCATCATCAGTTCCTCAGGAATATGTAAAGATGATCAATGAGCATGGCGGAAAACTCAAAGATAGCGTTGGAATTCCTGAAGAACAACTGAGAAGAGCTGCAAAGTCCGCTGTATGCAAGATCAATATCGACTCTGATGGCAGACTTGCAATGACTGGAACAATCAGAAGGATCTTTGATGAGAAACCAGCCGAGTTCGATCCTAGAAAGTATCTTGGACCAGCAAGAGATGCTCTCAGAGAGATGTACAAGCACAAGAATATTAATGTTCTTGGTTCAGCAGGACATGCTTTGGACTAAGAAGGCAAACTTAGATAGTGGGCACCGATTGGTGTCCATTTTTCTATCAACCAATGTCAAAATCGCAATAGGATATAGCTTAAGACATTTTTGCTTCCAAATTGCCTCTCATATGCAATAAATCCTTGCAAGGGTCTAAAGCATTGTGATAAATTGGTAGATGTGGTTTGCCACGCTAATTTTCTATGAAGAAACAAAACAGTATTTGCCTGTAAGGAGATTAATGGCTACTAAGGATTTAAGAATCAACCGTCAAATTAGAGCAAGAGAGGTTCTTGTGATTGACGAGCAAGGGGTGCAACGAGGGGTAATGAATACCTTTGACGCTTGCAATCTAGCATCAGAAGCAGGACTTGATTTGGTCGAAGTATCGCCAAATGCAAACCCTCCAGTATGCAAGATATTGGACTTCGGAAAGTATCGTTTCGAAATGGAAAAGAAGCAAAGGGAAGCTAAGAAAAACCAAGCTGTAGTAAAGATCAAAGAGATCAGAATGCAGCCGAAGATTGAAAAGCATGATTTGGAGACAAAGTCTAAGGCGATTGCAGAGTTCCTGTCAGACGGAAACAAAGTAAAGGTCTCTGTCCGCTTCAGGGGAAGAGAGCTCGCACATCCTGAACTTGGAAAGGTTGTTCTTGACAAGATTCTTGATGCCCTTACCAATTTGGGTGTAGGCTACAACCTCGACAAAGGTGCTTTCATGGAAGGAAAGATGATGTCCATGACTGTGTCTCCTATGAAGAAGCAATAATCTCCGTATGGAGCTTATATAACGTAGTTTCTGGGGTTCTTGTTCCCAGCGACACGAAACAGGAGGGCAATATAAATGCCTAAGATGAAAACAAGAAAGGCTGCTGCAAAGCGCTACAAGGTTACCGGGACTGGGAAGATTGCTTACAAAAAGCAAGGTCTTCGCCATATTCTCACAAAAAAGACTTCCAAGAGGAAGATGAATCTTCGTCATCAAGGAATTCTTTCCGAAGTAGAGGAAAAGAGAGCAAAGAAAATGCTCCCTTATGCTTAATCGATTAAGGAGTGAGATAATATGCCAAGAGCAGTTGACGGAACAAGAAGAAAGGACAGAAGAAAGAAGATTCTCGACCAAGCTAAAGGCTACTTCGGTCGTAGGAGCACTAACCATCGTGTTGCGAAAGATGCTGTTGCAAAAGCAGGACAGTATGCTTATCGTGGCAGGAAAGAGAAGAAGAGAGACTTTAGAAAGCTCTGGATTGCTAGAATCAATGCTGCAGTGCAAGCTGAGGGACTTAACTACTCACAGTTCATGCATGGCTTGAAGCTTGCAAACATCGAGCTCAACAGAAAAGCTCTTTCAAATATGGCCATTGAAGACAAAGCAGCATTTGCTTCCCTTTGTGGCCAAGTAAAGGCAGTTCTAGCAAAATAAGGAGGCCGTAAAATGGAGAAAATCGAGAGTGGAAAGCTTATGCAACTTAGAGTTGAAAGAGCCAAAAGTCTAATTGGCCTTTTAAGAGACGAGATTGATGAGCTCAAAAGGAGACTTAATCTTGTTGAAGTGCATAACGAAGAACTTCAACAGCTATTCGATAAGCTCTCAGCTGACCAAGAAGCTCTCGAGAAAGCCATTGAAACCTCACTTGAGAATGTCGATCAAGAAGTCATTGAAGGAAGCTTCAACGCTGAAGAAAATGACGAAATTGCTGAAGCAGAGGATTTCGGGATTGATGCATCAGCAGATGATGATGATTTTTCTTTCGATGATGACGAAGAGTAGGATCTTCAATAGTCCAAAAAGGAGGCGATTGCCTCCTTTTTTTGTTAACTAAAGACCGAAGAGTCTTTCCGTATGATTTCAGTTAATCCTTCAAGCATCCTATTGGTACAACAAAAACACCATCATTCCTGCGATATGCAACCTCACCTCCTGTTAAGACCATCAGGAAGGAGGGTTCTTGCATTTTCTCAATATCGATTTTATTTTTCAATTCAAGCAAATGTATCGCTGCTTGTTCAATCTCTTTTGCTCCTAATTTTACTTCAACAGCGGCCCAACGGCCATCATTAAAACTGCGCCACTAGTTTCCAATCTCTCCTGCAATAAATGGTCGGCAATTCTCTTCATGTAATGATTTTCCATGGACCTACTCCTTTTGCTATTTCTTAAAGTATATCATTAACTTCCGAAAATATCATTGCATGTAAGCAAATTTGCTTCCTAGACCAACTTTATTACCAATAGGCTTTCCAGCCAGGTGTGATTACTCTTTTGAGAGCCTCTACATAGAAATAATCTCCCCATGTATTGCACTCATCAACTCCCCTATCACGTGCATCATTTGTTTTAGTCTTCTTGCAATAGACTCCATGTAGCAATTGGCCATTTGAAACAGAAGGGTCCTTGACAGCGCATTTTCTGTATAGCACTCCTAACAGTTTAGTTGCATTTGCTCTCAGCTCTGGGGCGTTCAATTGATCCGACATTTCCATCATCGCTGAGCAAGCAATTGCCAAAGCAGATGAATCCCTAGGCTCGTCGCTACCATCAGTGAAATCAAAATCCCAAAATGGAATAACAGAATCCGGCAAATGCATAAGAAAGAAATCCAGCGTACGCCAGAACACATCCAATGCTTTCTCGGATTTTGTATATCGGTATGCCAAAGCCGAACCATATATTCCCCATGCCTGGCCACGAGCCCAAGCAGAGTCATTTCGATTACCTTGATGCGTTGCTCCATAAAGAGGCTTTCCAGTTTCTATATCAAAGTAATATGTGTGGTAAGTTGAGTTATCTGGCCTAAGAACACAGTTGATTGATGTTGAAAAATGCTCAAGTGCTACCCTTTCATATCTTTGATCGCCTGTAACTTTTGTAGCCCAGAACAAAAGAGGAATATTCATCAAGCAATCGATTATCAAACGATAATTGCTCTTATCGTTCAAATCACCCCAAGCCTGGATAAACTTACCTTTCTCTTGGAATCTCGATATAAGATAATTTGCAGCCTTGATTGCGGAATCACGACCATCCAAACTTTCATAGAGATTATAAGCAGCCACACAAGATGGACTATACAAAAAACCCATATCATGGTTGTTTATGTTCAACATTTCATCTATTCGGAATTTGAAGTCTCCAACATGTTCAAGAGCTTTTTGCTTGAATATCTTCTCACCTGTCAATTCATAAAGAACATTGATCTCACCTGTCCACATTCCGTTTGTCCATTCGTCATTTTCCGACTTCGGATAAAAATTGTGTGTGCTTGCAGATGGCTTGAACTTGTCGCAAAGGTCATTTATCGCACGCTCGGTTTGCACTTTCGCATGTTCTATTGCTTCTTCTATTTCCGTAAAATCCTTTATTTTATCGAAATTGATCATCTTTTTTCCTCACCTGAATGTTACAGGAGATGTATATACAGCATCTCCATTCTTTTCGTATGCTCTCAAATATACAGAGCCATTGCTGTTTGTATTTATTCTTTCGTGTATGTAAGCATTGCACTCTTTTCTTTGCCTGAATTTTCCAACCTCAATTGCAGGAGAGACAAAGCCGTGTATATATTCGCTTCTCTCTTCTTCTTTCAAGAGTGTGACTGGGAATCTATATTCTTTCTCTATTTTATTGTCATCCCATTCGACTATTGCTTTGCAAACAAGAACCGATTTATCGTTTCCATCGATATCAAGCACAAAGCCATTTGTGCAATCGCTTTGCGCTGTAGTATTTCCATCTGTTGCAACATGGAGTCTTACTTTTCCATCTTCAAATGAGTATTTTGGCGCCATAGTATCTGCTGGTACATCCAGAGGATCAACCATATCCACTCCTCTTATTCGAGGAGAAGAATCAAGCAAAGTACCATTTTCAATTGAAACTTCAATATCCCAAATTGCCTTTTTATGCTTCTTGCCCCATCCAAACATGAAAGAGACAAATCCAGAGTAGCTATTGCTATCGTCTGCTTCGAAATCGTATCGCCCAACGATTGCTTTCCCATCTTGAATTACTTCGACCTTCTCTAGCTTGTCAAAGGATGAAACATAGGCTTCTATCTCCAATGTTCCATTGCTTATATTTGCAATACGCCCCGCCTTGGTTCCATTTACATATAGAACTGTTTCAATTGGGTCTCCTGTTGCACATGATGTATCTCGATTTCTAAGAGCATTCCAAATGCTATCCCTTGTAAGTTCTTTTGCATAAAGAACCGTTCTTCCTGAGCCGTAGCTTCCTGGTGCTGCGTTGTGGTGATCGGTTGAGCCAACAACTCCAAAATGAAAACCTTGTTCCAATCCGCCTTGATATGTGTTTTGCCCACATCGAGGGCCCATAGTATGAAGATATTTCAATCTGGTTTCAAAGCTTTCAGCACATCCATGCATTGATGCTATTTCAACAAGTGGCGAGACGTTTTCATTGAAATATTGCCAGTTGATACCTCTGTAGCCAGTTTTGTATCCTATATGATGAGGCGTGCATAAAAGCTCATCTTGCTGGTCAATGCCACCGCTTAAAAGTATATCAAGTCTTCGATCTTCTTCTCCTTCATCTACTGTCGACGGAAGTTCTGCATCTATATCTTTGGCAAGGATAGTATAGTCTCCATATTTGAAGCTATGATATTCATAAGAAAGAAATGGTATAAAGCTATTTGTCGTTGCATTCTTCATGCATTCTTTGTAATGTGGCCAATTCTTTCTGAGGCGTGAAAAGCCTTGCTTATGATATGCAATAACATCCTCAGGGATCATCATGCTTTTGTCTTCCATATCTGGCCAAGCAAAATGTCCTGTGACAGAGAAGAAGTCCAACTGATTTCTTGCAAAAGCAATTGCGCTTTCTATCGAGCCATAACCATAACTTATTGCACAGTGGTTGTGGATATCCCCAACATATACATTGAGAGACGAAACTTCTTCATAATGGCCATTCTCTCTTAGTTCTTTTTCAAAATATTCGCTTATTCGATTCACAGACGATCACTCCTCTGACGCAAGGAAAACATCCTCAATGAATGTAGTTCCTTTTCCTATCTTGTGTATTACAACAGGAAAAATACTGTTCCTGTACATTAAATTCGAATTGGGATCAGCTTTGATAATTGATACTTTCGAATAGGACGATTTTGCTTCAACTATTGAGTAGCAATATCCATTCGATATCTTTAATCTCGAGTCACAACCATTTATGGCTTTCAGGTTTTTGTTTTCTATAGAATAGCCTGAGTCATATGCATTGCATTCTATTTGGCTTTCAATCTTATGCATTCTTATATGCCCATTAGCAATAGGAATCACAATAGTCTCTATCTCTATTGCTGGCACAGACCATTTTGAATAAACTCTATCGTTGCTGATTTCATACTCTATAGATCCCCGTCTTTGATAGAAATATCCATCTATTTCAAAAGCAAGCATATTATCTGATGCAAACTCTTCTATCGACTCATTGCTATGGCTGACAGAGAATGGAAACAATGTCGAATAGACAAACTTATCGTATTTTTCTGAAAAATGCCCTAAGGATTTCATTCCAATCATCCCTGGTAGATATGCCGAAACATTCCTTTTTTCCCTTGCCACAAGCATCCTTGCCTTATCTATCTTGTAAACTCCATCCTTAACATCAAGCTCCTTTTCTTTTTCAAGCCAGAATGGATGGTTATCTGGAAGCAAAAGAAACATAAAGGCTTTCAAACTCCAATACGGGCTTCCAGGAGCATTGTATCTTTCTGCTATAGTAAGATTCGGATATCCATATCCAATTGATAGAATATCTGAATCATTGAAGATATCCTTTGATAAAAAATATCTGAAATTACGATTGATAATCCCCTTCAACAAACCAAAATCAGCACTATCATCCACGATAGCGAGAGCTGAGAAAAAAGCACTTGTTGCAAATCTATATATCAATGATCTCCCATATGGAAGAGGTGCACCGTCAGGAGAGAACCACAATATAAAATCCTTCGAAAAAAGCCTAGCTCTTTCTTTTGCAATATTGATGTCCACTATGCCATAAAGAGATAAAAGCATTGAATAGAATTGCATTGCAAACGCCGAATAGTAGTCTGTACGTTTTGAAACACCATCCTCATACCAGCCATCGCCTTTGTAGCAACTTTCCAAAAACAAAAGGTCCTCTTCAAGCTTTTGATTGTCATAATCGCATCCAAGGGATTTCAATGCAACATTCACTAGAACCCTAAAAAAATACCAATTGCAGCGAGGCATTTCATGTTCGTTTATCTGGTACAACCAAAGAGATAGGTTCTTTTTGGCATCACTGGATAATGGTTTCCATAGAATATCGGGAACAGAGATTAATCCAAAAGCAATTGGAGCCATTTCAACAAACCTTTGATCGTTGTCTTCTGCCTTGCCCCAATATTCAATGCTATCAGGATCTGTTCCGTTAGAGAGCCCTTTTATATATCTTTCTTCAAACTCATGGGCCTTGCCACCTCCTAGCCAGAAAGGAATAAATCCCCATAGAGGTCGTGCAAAAGCCTCCAGCTCTATTACATCTTGATTGTATGTAGCACCTCCACCAGAGAGCTTGATTCTTGCACATCCTAGACTGAACTTGCCCAGAAGGGGTTGGACAAGCTTCAGAAATAGAGTTTGGTAGTCTTTCTTTGTTTGCAAAGCCAAATCCAAAGTCATCAAGCATCCTCCATTGGAGCGGCAATCCCGACATGGTTGTGGTACCCTACTTTATGACTTCTCCATCGAACAGGTGCATATACTGTTTGATGATAGAATGGGTCATTGCTTCTTTTTATGAAATCCTCCAAATACAAGCGCATTTTCTTCAGAACGATTTCATATTCTGCTTTCTCGGCGACATTGTACTTTTCATATGGATCGAGTTTTAATGAATAGAGCTCTTCTTTGCCATCTTCAAGATAGTAAATATAGCGATAGTCTTCTGTTGCTATCATCCTTGCTGGTGATATTGTATAACCCCATTCTGTAAACCATTCCGAGACAACATATTCTCTTTGAGGCCTTATCCCATTTATTATTGCATCCTTCAATGAAATACCTTCGCATGTTGATGGGATATCGATAGACGCTAGATCGCAAAGTGTTGGAAATAAATCCAGATTCTCTGCCAAAGCATCTATCATCCCCTTCTTTTCAATCAAAGGACCAGAAAATACGAGAGGAACATTCACCGTTTCATGATACATAGCAACTTGTTTTGTAACAGCTCCTCTTGCTGCCATCGAATCGCCATGGTCTGATAAAAAAACTATATAAGTATTATCATATCCTTTTGTATTAGTTAGACTCTCAATCAAGGTTCCAATTTGTTTATCCACAAGCGATAGATAGTGGTAATATGCACCTAAATATCCTCTGTATTCATTTTCTGTCCAAGTTGCAACCTGGGACTGCCTGTTATGAGAACAGCAAATATATTGAATAGACTTTGATCTGTTTTCTATGTCATCAAAATTATAATTAGATGGCAATTCAGGCAATCCTGATGGGTCTTCTATTCTCGTATCCTTCTTCTTTCCGACATATCCGCAAATATTATGGGGATTTACAAAATCAACAACCATCAAAAGAGGCTTATCCCATCCATAGCTTGAAAGAAACTCATTTGCCTTTTTTGATGTATATACATCCCGGAAAGTATCTTGGTTATATGGAAACTGTGGATTTTCACCAATTTCTATCGCGTCCTCATTTTCTATCTCAAAACCTCTTAGTGCACCAGCATCATGTGTTTTGCCAAAATGAACGCACTTGTAACCATTCGACTTAAAAACAGAGCCTAACGTTGGTACACTATCAGCTAAATCTTCAACTGGCCATCTCCTGCCATTTGACAAAATATTCGTCTGGTGCGGATATAGCCCACTCCAAAGAGATGCCCTTGACGGTTGGCATAGTGGGTATTGGCAAGTACAAGAATTAAAAGCAACTCCGCTTGAAAACAATGAATCAATCGCTTCATTGCAATATCTGCCTCCATATGCCTTAAGTGCTCTATCGGTTAATTGATCGACTTGAATAACGAGAAAATTGGGTTTCATCTTATCTCCATAAGCTTTTAAAGGAGGGGAAAACCCCTCCTTATTGGATTACTAATTGTTTTTTGATGCATCATAGGACTTTTGAACAATCTCAATTGCCTCTTTGATGCCTCTCTTTTCAAGCTCTTTGCAGAATTCAGGGTATGTTGAATCAAAATCCCTTGTACCAAGCACCCATGATTGGTACATTTCATCAACATATGATCTAGTATTCGCAACAATCTTCTTGTATTGAGAATCATATTCAGGCAGAATCTTTGTAGTAAGTCTTTGATTTGCGTATGTCAAACTATCATCTGGGTACCACTCAGGATGATCTGTATAGAGTTGAGCTGCAGCTCTTGCCTCTGGAGCCATGAAAGCAAACTCATAGTTTCCGTCATGGATCATTCCGATTCTATACTGGACACCATACTTTCTAAGTTCCATAAGCGGTGTTGTATCTGTATTCATTATGTTATCAAGGAAGTACTTATTCCCATCTTGATCATATGAGAAAGTCTCTCCTTCAATACCCCAGTTGATTGCTGTATTGCCTTCTTGTGTGAACCAATAGTCGAAGTATTTGATCAAAGCAACAGGGTCTTTGCACTGTGATGAAATTCCCCAACCAGGCACTCCACTTCGCTTGTCTCTTAAAATCTGCGTGCCATAAGGGCTAATAGGAGGTGCGATAGCAACCATCTCAAAGCCAGGAATCTCTGATTGCAATTTTGCTTTATAGTCAGCTGTAGAAACCCAGTCATGTGTAAATCCTCCCTGATTTGATGCAAGAAGAACATCTCTGCTTTTTGAACCTCTTGTAAAGATCTCAGGATCAATGATTCCCTCGGCATACCACTTTTGAAGCTCTTTGACACCTGTTTCAAACTCTGGCTCGAGAGGATCGTAGACAACTTTGCCATCCTTTATGCTAAACTCAGTTGAGCTATTGAACATCTGCAAATATTCGTCGCTTGATTTGTCTCCTCTTCTGTCGAAAAGTGGAATTTCATCCTTTATTCCATTACCATTTGGATCGTTATTTCTGAAAGCATATAGAACATCATGAAGTTCTTCTGTTGTTGTTGGTACCTCAAGTCCGAGCTTTTCGAGCCAATCCTTTCTGATCCAATAGAACTCTGTAAACTTCAATGTTTGAGTCTTTGGAATATAATAAATATTTCCGTCCAATGAATATGCATCCTTTGCAAATTGGCTATTTTCCTCAAGCATCTTCTTGATATTTGGTGCATATTGATCAATAAGATCATTCAAAGCTAGCAAACCACCGCTTCTGCCTAGATTAACAAGCTCATTTCCATCAACAAAGCAAATTACATCTGCAAGATTTCCAGATGCCACCATCAAGTTGAAAGCTTCCTTTTCATTTGAGTTTGTCTGGCTGATTATGCTCTTCAAATAAACATTGGTTTTTTCTCCTGCTTGCTTGAATACAGCCCATTCTGGATCAAACACAATATTGTCGAAATTCGAAAAGATTGTGAAAGTTGTTGGCTTATCCAAGATTGGATAACCAGAAGCATTGGCAGTAGAAACAGTTGCGACATCGCTTTCTTTTCCACCCGAAGCAAATGCATATGATGCTAAACATAATGCAATCAACAAAAATAATAGAACTCTTTTCATTTTTCCTCCATTTTCAATAGAATTCCTCTTTTATGTCTTTAGATCCTTCTTTTTGAAAAACCTAAATCATCCTTTATTTGCACCTATTGTTATTCCAGTCTTGAAATATTTCTGGATAAATGGATATGCAATAAGCATTGGAACGATTGCAATCATAATGACTGCATAGATCATTGTCGTTTGCGACCATGTAGAGCTTTGAGTAAGGATCACCGACTCTTCGCCTCCGGCAAAACCATCAACTATCATCTTTTTCAAATAGACTTGCAATGGAAGCTTCTCATCGCTTCTTATCAGGTTCATTGCCCAGAAATAGCTATTCCATCTGTTTACCGCATACATAAGGGAAACAGTTGCAAGAGCCGGTTTTGAAAGAGGGAGGAATATTTGTGAGAATATCCTAAAGTTGCTCGCACCATCCATAAATGCAGCTTCTTCCATTGAAGCTGGAACCTGCTCAAAGAAACTTTTAAGTATGATCAAATTGTAAGCATTTACAGAAAAACCTAACAGTATTGATAGTCTTGTATCAATCAACGAAAGACTTCTGAAATTCAAATAAGTTGGAATTACTCCAGCATTGAACCACATTGTGAAAACCACAAACAATGTGAAGAACTTTCTTCCCATAAATCTCTTTCTGGAAAGAGAATATGCCATTGTTGATGTAAAAAACATATTGAAAATCACACCAGCAACTGTATAGAAGATTGTATTTCCATATGCTCGCAATAAACCATCTTTCTGAAATGCCTGACGGTAGGAATCGAGATTGAAACCTATAGCCCGGAACAGAACATCACCATTGTCTACATAGTATGGCTTGCTAAATGAAGCAATCAAAACATACCAAATGGGATATAAGCATATCAATGTGATGATAACGCCCAATATATTCATTGCAATATCGAATGCCCTTTCCCCTTTTCCATTTACTTGCAAATTCTTATGTCTTTTCATTTTGTAACCTACCAAAGAGAATTCTCTGTAACTCGCTTGCTGATTATATTCGCAATGACAACCATCAAAAGAGCAATGACAGCTTCAAAAATGCCAGCTGCCGTTGCAAGCCCGAAATTTCCATTTTCCATGCCTATGCGATATGAATATGTTGATATCACATCCGCAACTGGATAAGTTGATGGTTGATAGAGAAGCAATATCGATTCATATCCAACCTTTACCATTTTTCCAATCTTCAAAATAAACATCGTAACTACAGTAGGCATTATTCCAGGAACTGTTATATGAATTATCCTTTTCCATTTTCCGGCACCGTCCACAACTGCAGCCTCATAAAGCTGAGGATCTATACCCATCAAAGCAGCTATATATACAATTGCATCAAATCCAGCATTTTGCCAAAGAGACATTAATGTATAAATTGATCTGAAATACTTTGGTTGCACCATGAAATAGATTGGATCTAATCCGAGTTGTTTTCGTATTATATTGAAAATACCTGTGCTTGGTGAAAGGAAGTTGATAACAATTGAACAAACCACAACTGCTGAAATGAAGTGGGGCAGAAAAGTTGCTGTTTGCGTTAACTTGCTTATAAACTTATTCTTCATTTCAGTAATCGCAATAGCAAGAATGATTGGTATAGGAAAACAAATCAGCATTTGCCAAATAGCAAGCATCACAGTATTCTTTACAGTCCTCAGAAAATCTGGACCAGTTACAAATTCTGTAAAATTTGCAAAACCAACAAACTCAGAACCACTTATTCCCTTGAAAATATTATAGTCATAAAACGCCGTAACTAAGCCAAGCATAGGCTTATATGCAAACAGCAAAAACCAGATTAGTCCTGGGACAAATAGCAAGTACAAATCCCAATCCTTTGCTAATCTAGATCCAAAAGACGACATTTTATCATGAGCTTTTATTTCACGCATTATCTCTGCTTGATCTCCTTATTTCAAGCAATATTCTTTCAACGTGAAAATGGATAAATAAATAATCAAAAAACCTTTTTATCAATAAAATTGCAAAAATCAAATCCTTATTTTATCAGAAAATAGCTATTTTAGAAAAATATGTTAGTTTTTTTGGAAGGCAATGGAATCTGCATAAGCCTTTGGTGTTACACCTATATATTTCACAAAGACTCGAATAAAACTCGTAGAACTATTGAATCCTACCATTGAGGCAAGATCCTGAACTTTTATGCTTTGATTGTTTTGTATGATCTTCTTAGCCTCTTCTACTCTGTAACGATTAAGGTAATTCTTGAAGTTCTCATTACACAATTTCGAGAAAAGCATGCCACAATATTTTGGAGTAATATTGAATTTGTCTGCAAGATTTTGAAGGCCTATATCATTCATATAGTTCTCATGGATATAGCTTTTCATCAATGAAAGCATCCTGCTATCTGATTCTGAAGCCCCCAAGCTTACACTCTCAATTAGTTCAAAAAACAATCTCTTTACTTCTTTAAGCAAATCATCGGCTGAGTTTTCAAGCATAATGGAGGAATACGAAATAGTGTATCCAAGTACATCTTCTGGTGTTTTTTTCAGTTCTGAAAAGGCTCTTGCAAGCGTTGTGAGCAGACATGACGCTAAATTGAATCTTGCTTCATATGACAATCCATCTTTATTTCGAGAAAGAATCTCATCAAGTTCATCTTTTGCTTGTGGATTACCAGAGACGACAAGCTTCAGCAAAAAAACCTCATCATCAATTAAATAATTGAAATTATCTTTTGCCCCAAGAGCTTTTATGTCTTGCGATGTAATTATCCGATATGTATATAAGCTTGAGGCATAATCAAGCAAACGAAGACACTCCTTGTACGCCTCTCTCAATTCGCTTCTTCCTACAACAGAGCAACTAAGAACCGATGTTACATCACTTTCTTGAGGAATGCCGTGCAAAAGACCCAAAAGCATCTGCTTTGCTTTTTCTGTGTTTTCTGCTCTTAAAATCAATGCAAAGCAATTTAAACCATATGGGACATATCCAATTCCTTCGCTTTCTTTTGTCTGCAGAGTCAATTGAAATGCAAGAATATTCCCTTTTGCATCTTTTGTATCATTGAATCTTACAATCGCAACAGAATAAATTGTGCTATCATTCTTGAATCCTTGATTACCATTTTCAAGCAGTGTTCTATATGTCCTAACCAGCGCATATCTTTTCATTTCATCATTGGCTTTTCTCAATTCCTTTGAAAGTGCTAAAAAGGCCTCATTCCGCTTACGTAGCAACTCTATCTCATTTGTATCTTTATCGATTATGATATCATCGTTTGCTTCAGTTAATGCATTCGACAGCGGAATATACAGTTTTCTAGCTTGTTTGAATACAAGCAAGTATATCAAGAATGCATATGATGCCAAAAGCAAAGTCCAGATAATAAAATACGCCAATATCAGGTTCTTAGATTCAAAACATGATACATATGCCCATTGCATATTAGCTAGGAATGAATACTGGATATTGTCTATTCCTTTTAATTCGCCAACTCTATTTGATGGAAACTGCACTATCTTCTCGAAATTATCGCAATTGCTTGGATTCTCTAGATTCGAAATAATCTGTCCTTTTGGACCAATTAAAAAAGAGTGCTGATTCTTCTGCAAATTGAAAAATCTTGAAAGAAAGAATCTAACAAGAAAGACCATATTATTACCACCATCAGTAAAATATGGAATTGCAAAATATGCATCTGTTATTACTCCATCTTCATTATAAACAGCAAAAGTTGTTATATTGTCTATTTTCTTGCATAGCATCTCTTCTAGAGAATTGCAATCAACATTGCTTAGGTTTGTATAGTTGTTTAAGTAATACTCCAAGCTACATGTCCCAACTGGAGTAATTACAGTATCAAATGAATTGCTTATAAGTGATGTGCTATAAGCAATTGCCGAAAGGTTTCCAGAGTTGGATGAAAGCCATGAATAAAGCTTTAATTCATAGTAGTGCCTGTAGTTTTCAGAAAGATTATCATCAAGCCATGAATCAAGACAAAATGTATCCACTGAGCCAAGCATCTGAGACAATGATAACTGTGCTATATTCAATGTATTCAATTGGTTGGTATATGCACCCTCATTGGAATGCTTTTCAATCAATGAAACTTGATTAAAAACTACAGCAAAGATTAACAACGATATGAGTGCAAAAATCGACGATGATACCAACAAGCTTACAAGGAGTCTGTGGTAAAACTTCCCTCCTATGCTCCTATATGCTCGAATACTTTCAACTCTTTTCTTTTTTATCATGGTTATCAATGGAATATATTAGCAAAATATCATTATTCATGCTCTATTTTTCTAAAAAAATAAAAATATCGAATATTCACTATCTTTTTACCTCTTTTAACCTGCTCTTTTATTTTGTTAAACTTAAAGCGTGCTATATAAAGTTCCAGATAAGCTATGTGAGCTTGCTAAAATATTCAAAGAGAGAGGATTCTCGCTTTATCTTGTTGGAGGAGCTGTCAGGGATTACTTGCTTGGAAAGCAAAACCATGACTATGACTTCACAACGGATGCTGAACCAACTGATATTAAGCAAATCTTCAAAAGAACGATTGATACCGGAATAAAGCATGGTACAGTAACAGTGCTCTACAAAGGCGGAAGCTATGAGATCACAACATTCAGAACAGAGGGTGAATACAAAGACAAGCGGCATCCAGATTCTGTTTGTTTTGTAAAAAGCCTGGAGGAGGATCTAAAGCGAAGGGACTTTACTATAAATGCCTTAGCATCGAACCTTTTTACTGGAGAGCTCATCGACTATAACAATGGGCTTTCAGATTTGAGCATGCACATTATAAGAGCAATAGGAAACCCTCTCGATAGATTTCGAGAGGATGCTCTAAGAATGCTCAGAGCGTGCCGTTTCTCATCAAAGCTAGACTTTGATATCGAGCAAAAAACACTTGATGCAATCAAACAGTTGCATGAAAATGTCAAAGCTGTATCAGCAGAGAGAATAAAAGAGGAATTTTTCAAGCTCATCGATGGAATTGCACCACGAAAAGGTCTAGAAGCAATGAGAACGACAGGCCTTATGCACGATATAATACCTGAGCTTTCCAAGTGTTATGGCGTTGAGCAAAATGGATTTCACAACGAAGATGTATATGAGCATCAAATTCTTGCCCTT
>ERZ808286.247-NODE-247-length-39548-cov-17.345757_pt1 | contig 39548 bp, 59 predicted proteins | sample MGYA00521276_ERZ808286 | MGnify/ENA primary metagenome ERZ808286 (study PRJEB31516, sample SAMN03275607) | gut metagenome | biome: mammalia-associated habitat; material: feces | host: Papio cynocephalus | place: Kenya | collected 2012-08-01 ... | reverse complement strand
TCAAACTCAACAATTTCTCCAGTTCTTTTAATTACTTTCATTCCGATAATTTAAATAAAGTAATCGCTTTTTCATCTAAGATAGTAAAATCTTCTTTTATACGTTGAACAGCCCACGCTCGTAAAGTATCGTATAAAACCTGATCTTGAACAGTTTTATTTTTATGCAACTGGTCTTCTGAACGATCATTATAAATATAATGATTATTCTTATTAGAAACAGAAGCTCGGATTGTGTGTATAGGATGTAATATGTCTCGACAATCTATATCCGCGATAAGTAAAATTTCTAGGTCATTTTCTTTATCGTAAATATATACAGTAAACGAAGCACTATTTAGTGTAGTGCGAATACTATATCGATCTCCACTATAAACTCCCATTAACAAATTGTTAACGCATTTGCGAATATGTCTTTCTGTTAAAATCATTGTAGTTGTAATAAACGGTTAATTAAAATAGTTTTCTCAAAACGATTAATAATATCTTTATCGTCTTTACAGATAATATCTAGAAAAGCCATATATATTTGATAGAGACTAACTTGTTCCGTAGATGGAACATAAAACTCAGAGTCTTTATTTTTAGTAATAGCTTTATAGACATCTATTGGCATAGAAGTGGGTATTTTTATTTTCCCACCTTCATTAGTAAAAGAACCTTCTATTGCATAGTCTATCCAGGATCCTAATTTCTCTTGTAGTTCTTCTCGGCTGAGAAAGACGTTTTTCAACTGGTCTAACATATTACCATTGATATTAGGTACTGTAAAAAGTGGCTGTATAACAGAATAGTCTAAACTAGTGTCAGACTCTATTTTTTGGACCTTTAGTGCTTCAGGACTAAAAGAGGTAATTAATCCACTTGGATTAATATCTGCTATATAGAACTTAGCTATAGGAACTTTACAGTCTAAGCCGTAACACATTCCCATTACTGCTCTCCAGTGATCATGCTCATAAAACTCTGGAGGTAGAACTGCTTGGATATGGACTTTATTGTAAACAAAATCCGGTTGTCCATTAGTAATAGATAATTGCTCAGGTGCTTTTGCTAAGCAATTAATCTGTGCATGCAGAGCTTCCATACGCTCTAAGAAAGGGCGTATATAAGCTTCTGCAGAAAAATAATTACAGTTCTTTATGGTAGTTTGTTTACCTTGTAATAGTGTAGACAATTCCTCAATCATCAGCGGTAAAATTAGTTACAATACCAAAAGCTAGATATTTGCCCTTCTTTGCGTTAACACTGGGAGTATAAATACAATAGGCTGCTTCTGGGCATAAATCAGGAACCTTAACAGCTAAAGCAACATAATCCTTACTAGTTTCGGTAGTAAGTTCTTTCATTCGTTGTTTAGCTTCATTTAGAGAGTCGCACATACATATTACATTATATCGATTTAAGATAGTAATATCTGCATACTCGCCTATTTCTATTTCATTACCTTCATCATCTAGATCCTTTTCTGGTAATGATTTAACATCTATTTCAGCTTCTATAATCATATACATAATATTACTCCAGTGCCGAGTAGTAGTTACTTTTGGGCTAATAACTGTATATGGTCTTTTACGACTATTAGCCACTGCTGATTCAAGAGTAATATATAAGCCATAGCCAGGCTTCATTTTAGTTTTAGTTTCTAGCTGTTTAATTGCAAAATTCTTAAACGGCATAGTTCCAGGAGTAGGTTTTCCTTCTGAAATCCACGCTTGTGTGCAGTTATTACCTCTAAGAAACTCTGTGTTTGGGTTAAACTCTAGATTTTTAAAGGCTTCTTCTTTTGTATAACCTACACACTCTCTTAATTGTAGTGTATCCATTAAATATTCACTTTTTTAGTAGTGTTTAAATAATCTTTATTTGTATGTGGATTACGTAACTGAGTGATAATAGTATCTATTGGTTTATCTAAGATTTGTGTTCCTATAAATACTTCTTTTAAGTCAGCTAACGACATGTTATTTGTTAAATCTGCGTATTGTATTGCAGTCTCTTCTGATAATCCTTTTTTAACAAAAAACTCTTTTCTGATAGCCTTTGTTGGTTTCGGTATTTCATAACGCATATCGATACGTGATGGACGTAATAGTGCGTCAGATAAACAAGTTGTATCGTTGCTGGTTAAAATAATCATATGGTGATCGATAGATAGTCCGCCATCCATAAAAGTTAATAAATCAGAGTCAGAACCTAGAGCATCAATAATTTTATCAACATCTTCTATTACAGATATAATAGGGCGATCTGGTTCTATTTCTCTGATTATAAATTTCATAGCTTCAATCATTAATCCAAAATCCTCTGCATTACGTGCTAGAAACACTAAACCATCTTTTTCTACTAATTGTTTAATTAGTAGCGCAATAAGGGAAGTTTTACCACAACCTGCAGGACCACATAATAATAATCCACGTTTATGAACAAGTCTATTAGCCTCATACATATCAGCTTTACTCCAAAACTTTTCTACTTCTGTTAAAACAGTATTAATAAAACCTTCAGAAAAGGGGTATAATTGATCTGTATTTAACTCAACAGGAACTATTTTATAGTCATCTTGGTGGATAACTACTCGATATACTCCTGACGGTAATTTAGGTCTAATAGTAAGCTTAACAACAGGAGTATATCCATCTCCTTGATCCATCCATGAGGAAAACTCTTCATTTGTTCTGGGTGGTTCGGGTAAGGTAATAGATTCTCCATTTATAATTATATCGGTAGCCATTCTGCTATTAATTCTATTATTTTGTTTCTAATCTCTTTTGGGTTATGGTAAGTTTCTGGAACTGGTATTTCGTCGACACCATATAGTAAATCATCACAAATAATCCACAAACTAGTTACATATTCTTCATCTCCGTAATTTTCTATTGGTTGATTTTGATAGACATATTTTAATAGGACATCCTTAGCCCCTTTAAAATCTTCAGGGAAAGCTTTTTTCATCTTTTGTGTTAATATACAGATTAGTTGTAAGAGCTCTATTTTATGCTCAAAACTAGCTGCCGTATTAGTCATAGATGAAAAACAAGTGGCATATAGTTGCACTTTCATTCCTTCAGTCATATTATTTAAATCAATCAATCCTTTCTTCAATGGTTTTATCGAATCCATATCGTTCATGCCATGCTACTCTACAAATTAACTCTTTAAACTCCTTAGCTCCATACTGAATATAGGAGTTGTTTATCGGATAAACTTTCGCTCTATTTTCTCCAGTTGTCTCTACTACTATTACATTACACATATAATTATAGTCAGTAAGGTTTAAAACTTGCTCACAATACATCTGTAACATTAAAAGGTAACACGTGAATTGCCTCATATAGTGTAGCTTCTGGAATGACCCATTAAACCATTCTCCTTCATACATCCCTCCCATAAATACTTCACAAGATTTAGAAGTAGTTTTCAGATCATTAAGATAAATCAGTTTTTTCTCAGGATCTATTATTACTTGGTCTAATTTACCTTTGAAAGGAATGGTGTGGGTTTCTCCATCAGGAAAGGTAATCTCTATATCAGAAAATAGTGCTATCTCGTTTAGAAACTGCTTTGGTTCTAACAGATTTTCAGACAAAAGCTGTTTAACAGATTGATTGTTTTTCAGTGAATTTAAACACGATTTGCAGGCTTCCAATTGAGCTTTAGGTAATACGATATCGCTCTCACTAAACTCTCCTCGTAGACGCCTTAAATAATAGTCTAATCCTGCTTTTACAGCCTTTTTAAATATGTTATGGGTAAACTTACCAGAATAATAGTCAGCCTTCTCAGAAGCCAAATAAACGGCATCCTCGATGGTATGACCTTTATGTCTGAACTCATAAACACAATCTATAAAATAGCCTAATTTAGCGCTAGGTTTCCCTTCATAGTCTGATAGAATAAAACTTTCTGGCTGAAGTAGCATTTGATGGACTGCGCTACCCGTAGCGAGGCTTACATTATAAGTCTTAGGAAAGCCTTTTAGATAAGTCTCAGGAGATCCGCCTTCTAATGGATCTATCAGTTTAAGCTTAGAATTACTAATGCCAGGAATAGCAAAATATTCGGAATCAGGGATGTCACCGCCACAGATATTTAGAAATTTAACTTTATAATTATCAAAACAGTTCATAATATTTCTTTGCTATTTCTTGATATTTTAGATGGTTAACTCGATAAGGTGTATTAATATGCTTATTATGCTCTCTAGTAATTAGAAGGGCTGGGAACCCTACTGACAGACATTGCTGCACATTAAACCAAGAGTCATCTATTAAAACATCACATTTATTTTTAATATATCTAGCCTTATTACCTTGTTGACTAGTGATTTGACTAATAGGTCTAATCGGCAAATGGTGCTTACGTAAACAGGCTCTAGTATAAGCCTTGCTATTAATGCGTTTAGTACAGTATAGTTCGGGAGTGAAATCAGGCTTTTCTAGTAATGGTAGATTACTCCAAAAGTCTCGATCTAAACGAAGTTGCAACACATAATCTGAAATTATGGGTTGAGGTAAGTTAGAGATGTTACACTTAAATTTTTCATTAAAAGGATTTATAAAATCAAAACAGCAATCGTCTAAATCACTAGCTATTTTCAAACGTTTTCTCCCATAAGAAATACCATTCTGCACATATTTACAGTTTATAGCCTTTTTAATATCTTCCATTACTCTTTCTGGAGTAATGAAATTTAGCAGCTTCCCCTGTTCATCACGAAAGACTTTATATCTAATAAGGCAAATATTATTCTGAGGGCAGTAAGTTAAATTTTCCCATCTATCTCTAGCTTTGGTTTCTTTATAACCAGCTATCCCACCTAACTGTTCTATTGGGCGACTATGCTGGATACCATCAAACTCTATTAAAAAAGTTTTTCCTTGATAGTTAAAAGCGAAATCAGCTCTTCGTCTTTTACCTGCAAAATAACCAATTTTTACTTCTCGGTTATAAAAAGTATTTAAATTCTGTGTTACTTTCTGTAATACTTCTTCAATACGTCTTTCTCCTCTTGTAGCGTTTCCACCATTTAATGGGAGTTTAAATTGTATATCATTCATAGATTAGTATTGCATTTTAATTAAATCATAAAAGAAAGATTTCGGTATGATAACATATTCACCTACAGAGACTTGTTTAGATTCTCTAGGTTCTTGAGCGTTCCAAAAGATAGCTAACGGTTTGTCTTTCAAACCTACTTCAGCATTAATTTTCTTAATCTGAGGAGTGGCTTGAGTAGATTTAGCTTGAACGTAAAAATTCAACACATTATCACCGTCATATATATCTATCTTGTTACAATCTAACGATTTAGATTCTTGCCTACTTGTTTTTATATTATCATTACCAGTAATTTCTTTCAGTTCATTTACGAGTTTTCGCTCATAAGAGTGTCCTCGTTGTCTGGATCTTTTCCCAGTTATAGAAGCTTTAGAAGACCCAGAAGTGTTTTGTTTCCCTTTTTTCTTTCTCATTAAAAATTTCTTTTAGTTCTTCTATTGCTTCATTGAAATCTGTTTGTCCGACAAATTTATATAAGTCAGACATATCCTTTGCATATTTCCGCTTAATAAAAACACATCTGATAAACGGATATAGTTTCTTATATTTATGGGCTCCTTTTACTCCAGGGAGATCATTATCTCCTATATATATAATATTAGAAGCTAAATTGTATAGTTTAGACATTTGAGCCTGCTGTATAATAACAGTCTCACTACACGGTGCTATTGCTGGTATTCCGCTTTCGTATAAGATCATAGTATCTTTTAACGACTTAGTGATAACCAGTTGATCATTTAGGTCTTTTGGTAATTGCCTAATACCTTGTATAATTGTTTTAGGCCAGTTAGAAAGAAAACGATAGGTATGGTTCTGAGGGAAGTAGATTCTCCACAACTCATTCCCGTTCCGTTTTCCTCCATAGTATCCGAAAGCCATACTTCTAGGAGTAGAGGATTTATAATAAATGCTATTTAAGAAAACAGACTTACAAGAAAAGACCTTAAATTTCTTCAAGGTCTTTTCCTGGATTCCAAAAGATTGCCACCATTTGAGCTCATAATCCTGAAAAGGTTGAGGCTCTATTTGTATGGTAGTGTCAGTCTTTTCTTCAATCTTTACGTCTGTTGTCTTAATCCTAATAGAAGGTCTATCAGATTCTTTTTCTATATAATGAAAGTCTTCTGCAATAATATGCAAAGCCTGCCTATAATCACACTGATTTATAAACTTAACTACATCTATAAAATTACCATGAAACCCTATTCCAAAATCGTGAAATATTAGTTCTTGCTTTTTGTTTCTATAGAAAGAAGCGGTTGGTTTATGATCTTTTCGTAAAGGGCTAATAAATAATCCTTTCCTTACTGGAATACCTAGATAAGTGGACATATAAGTCTCTTCACTATTTTGAGACAGTAAGAAATCTTTTGTGATTTTAGGTGGTGTTGCAGTTATTTCAAAAGTCATCAGAATGGCATATCACCCCAGTTGCTAAATGGATCTTCTTTCTTAGGAGTTTCCCCACCTTGAACGTTATCAGTAACAGACGGAATAGTCTCTACTGGTTTCGGTTGTGCCTTTTGAGCATCTTGAATACGTTTCATTTCAGCAGCTGTGAAAGTTAAACCTTTTCCAATAAACGGATTAGTCAGTCGAGCATTACCGTCATAAACATTTGCAAAATATCGAGGGAAAACAGCTTCGTGATAGCCATTTTTATTTACTTTCTCAAGCAGCTTAATTTGAACTTCCGTTCCTTTACCTGACTCAGTAGCTTTTACCATCAACTGACGGAGAGCATCCCAATTAGGTGCTTTCAAAGAAGCTTCTTTCTTATTAATCTTATTTCCAAGAGTAGGATTAACTGCGTCAATCAAGTGCTTAAGAAGCAACATCATAGACTCAAAATTAGAAGCTCCATCACCCCACTGATTTTTAGGACGAGTCAAATCATTTTCAGTAGGCTCAAAGATAGTATGAGTAAAAGTTCCCTCATCATTAGAGAACTTAATATCCAAGACCTTAAACTTACGATCGGGATCACTAGTACTAGTAATATCACGAGCCTCACAACCGTCAAAATGAACGGTGTGGATCTCATTGGGTTTCAAACGTTTTGGTCTATTATCGGCAGTTGTTCCAAAATCAAAACTAATCATAATTCAAATTTAGTAAATTTCTTGATATTATAATTTGTATCTTCTATAATTGACATATCTAAATAATTTTCATTTTTGTATTCTTCAACGGCTGCAGAAGGATCCGTGTAAACCTTAAAAGGATGGTTACCTTGTAAACAACCCGATTCTATATCCAGCATAAAACCATCACCGTACTGAAGAAGAAAATCTCTATCTTTTCCCTTTAAGATGAAAGTGTTTTGCTTAGAGAGTTTTTTTCCAGTTGCAGTTTTATGGATTACAGGAACCAACTTACCTTCTCGCTTAGTGTAATCAATAGAAATCCTATCACCTGGTGAGGCTTCTAATATGATTACAGCAGCATCAGATAATTTAACAGAACCTTCTAAAATGGTTACGTCAAAATCACTCTTCGCCATTTTCAAACTCGTTAATACGATCAATGACTTTTTGCAGATTAGGTTCAATATACTTATCCTCAAAGCAACCTGCTACTGAACGACAAGTGTCATTACCGTCTGTTCGAGTCTTAAATCGATACTGAACGTTTCCTTCGTCATCTACTGAACGCTCTGCATAAAGAATATAACTGAACAATCCATCAATATTAACCGTTCGATCTAGCATCTTACCGCTAGAATACAACTTATACTGAGGATCAACATCCGTTCCGTCATTAACGATATGGGAAATCAATACTACTGTTAGATCATCACGCAAAGCAGAAGCTGCTTGAATTAGATCATAATAATTTTTTGCCTGAGTAGTAAATTTCTCAAAACCTTTTGTTAAGGCATTTTGCATAATCTCATTACTCAAACAATAATTAATATCATCAATAACAATAGTATGAATATCAGGACGAGTTTGTGATACAATATTTAAGATTTTATTTATTTGTATATAATCGTTACTAACAAACCAATTGCCAACCAGTTTACCATTATCAGGATGAACTTTCTGATATTTCTTACGAAAACCAGGGATTTGCAACTGCTTATTAGTACAACTAATAATCATAGTTTCTGCTGGGTTAAGATATTTAATTGATGAGCTTTTACCAGTGTTAGAAAATCCTGCAATACAAATTAAATTTGATGCCATATTAATAAAAATAATTAAAAAATTCAAAGATCTTATTTAAAATATCTTAAAGTTTTGTGTATTTTTCATAGTCGTTTATGTCTTGAGGTGGTGGTAATTCTTTCCAAATACCAACTTCACCAAAGAACGAAGTCATTACCATTTTGTCAGCTACTCCAAATCTGTTTTTCAAGATCAATGGCATTCTACCACGGTCTTTTAACTGCCTAATATCGTAACCTTCACAACGAGAACGTTTTTCTCGATACGGATAATAAATAGCAATAACTGTCTCTGCACTCTGAGCTGGTCCAGAACTATCACTTAACATTTTCTTTATATACCGGCTCTTTATCCGATATTTCTGCAATTTTATATATATTTGCAGATGAGACTATATCTTTACCTTCACAGGTATCGGGATTTCGTGTCTAGATTATATTCTATTAAAATAGTTTCACTAGTTAGTCGTTTGACCTTCGTATATCATTTAAATATACGCTTGGTAAAGAGTTGCCTTTTTTAAAAGGTTTTCTCTTTTTAACCCGATTTTAAGAGGACTTATAGTTTGTATTTCATGGACTCTATAATATAGGGAGAAACTAAATCTTTAAATTTTTGCTTAGAATCTGCTTTAATATAGAGTACATTGTCTTTTCGAATAGTTGTATTTATATCAAATTTTTCCTTAAAAAACTGTTGAATTAATAGAACATCTTGTCGTGAAAAACCATTTGTACAAAAGATATAACCATAATGCTCATTAGAGCCATCATCCATATACCAAGTAGCAATGCCTAATCCTGTTAGTTTATATAATAATTCTTTATTAATATATTTAACTTTATTACAATAAACTTTAGGATATAACTTATTTAATGCTTTACTAGCCCTAATATACATATAATACGTATGATACTCCGGATTTTTAAATCTCTTATCAAATACTATTTTCTCTTTTATGTTCGTAGTAAATCTCTGTAACATATGGTGTTTATACTCAATAAACTCTTTTTGTTGAACACAATGTGCCATAGATCCTGAAATGTTTCTGTCTCTGTTACTAAGGTGCGAGTCTCCGAGAATAGTACCATATAATACTTGAAACTCTTCTTCAGTAAAATCTTCAATGTTCAATATTCTATACTGTGTGTTAATTGATAAATTATATTTCTTTCGATATTTTTTAACAGTAGTAATTGAAATGCCAAAAAAGTCTGATAATTCAGTATCTGTTAAACCTTCTGCATGTTTAGAAATAAATTCACTTTTATTAACCTTACATATAGCTGTTAACTTTTTATTGTTCTCATAAAAAGAGTCAAATAGATTTAAACGCTTAACCGAAGCCCAGATTCTATCTCTACGTGACACACTCAGTTTTTCACTTATTTCTTTTATATTTAATCCTTGGTCAATAAACGATTTAATTTTACTATCAAATGCTTGAGTATCAGTTATGACAACTAAATTTAGTTTTTGAACTCTTCTTCGAACTTGAGCTTCAGAAGTATGATACTTACGTGCAATAGCAGTATAACTTAATCCATCTTCTACTCCTTGTTTTACCTCATCATCAGTAATGTGAGTTCGATTTCTAACAGGTAACTGCAAAGAAAGTCTAATGGTTCTAACCATCGATTCATTAACATTTAATTGTCGACTAATTTGAGCATCTGAAATAGACGCTTTATTTAATTCTTCTACTTTTTTAATTAGTTCTGTTCTATTCATATATTTTCAATTTTAGGACAAAATTAAAAAATTATTATGATATAAAACAAGATTAATTAAAACTATAGTTAAATTATATTAAATCGTTATTTTAATTGTTTTTATTTGATTTTTACCACTATTTGTATAAAACTGTGTTTATCCTCTAACGATGGTAAGAAATTTTCACTATTTCTACGGTCCATGGATTTAAAGTTACGATTAAACTGTTGAACAATATTAACCGTAAAATTACACTTGTTTCTAAGGCTTATAAGATAATCACAAGCCTCATCAATTTCCTGTTTAGAAGTGTGCCCGCTACTAACTGAAAGTAATTTAATATGATCAACTACTATAATTAGATACTGTTCGGGATTATTTGGAATATAGTTTTCTTTTACATAACCAGCATCTGTTGTTGTTTCCTGATAAGTTCCAAAGTTTTTACTCCATTCTTTACAAATAGCATATAATCCTTTTGCAGGAACTGGTTTATCTATTACTTCACATAAAGACTCGAACTTTTCTAACCACGGCGTTGCTTTTTTAATTAAGTCAAACTCCTCGTCAGTTAAAGGTTCAGTAAGAGATAAAATTTTACCATAAGACAAAATTTTATTATAAGTCTCATATAAGTAAATAGATAGAAGTTTTGCTAGTAGAACTTCGGCACTCATCTCAAATGAGAAAATAAGAAAGTGCAAATCTATATCAGGATTTTCACAGTGCTGTTGAAAAGGTTGATAAATTTGACTATATAAAACAAGTGAACTCTTGCCGCTCGATTTTGTTATCGTTGAATTTTTTATCTCAACTTCTATAGCTTCATTTTGCTATAGTCCAGCATATATTTTCATCCTATAAGGATGCAGAGTACTCGTGGAGAGATTATATTTATTCACTCTCTATGCGTTACGATGTCTAACAACCTTTCGCAATTTGTTAGATTATCTCGGTATTAGCGTCTCAGCTTTCACCGATATTACTCTGTAATAATTTAGAAGATTGCTCCTCTAAACGGCAAAAATAAAGATATCGATCAAATTTTCGATCTAAATATATTGAAGCATTGTCATACATATAATGAAGAAATTTTAAGCCACGTTTGCTAGAAGAAACGTTATAAACAAAAACATTCCGTTTACTAGCCAAATATATTGAACCCCAAATTTTAGAATATTCTCGAATATGCTCTAAAAACGATTCGGTACTTAAAATAGATATACTAGGCGCGGTGTGTTTCTTATTATACCAAGATACACATCCATCTCCATCGAAATACCCTCTAATAAAATGTCTTATTAGATCTTCTGACTGAAAGATATTAATATCAGGAAACTGTAATGTTAATGATTTTCTAGGTGTACAGCCATATGAGTTGAGGGTTTCCCACAGATGACGATTTCTTACTCCCCATCTGCATCTAGTAAATATTTTACCATTACATTTTACATTACCTATTTTTACATTATCGTATTTATGCCCCATAAATTGATTAAATTTATGTAGATGATTTACGTCTTCGCCTTTTAATGATAACTCAAACTGGTAATCTGTCTTTTTATTTTGTTTGCTACTAATATAACCATCAGCAAATAAAAATCCTAGCCAATATGCTTTTTCTTCAGTATCAATTACGTCAAAAATATTTTCATTAAATTTTAGTTCATTTTGATGATTAACAACAAAAACTCCATTCTTTTTTAAATATTTTGTAAAATGACTTAAGCACAGATGCCATTTTTTACAAAATGTAGTTAAAGAATCTGGCCATAGTTTAAATTCCATCAGTGCATCTGAATAAGAGATTAAACTTTTTCGGTTTTTATCTGCAAAACTATAATTTGACTTTTTTAAATAACGTACTGTAGTTGTTGCTCCAATATTAAGAACTTTGGCAACTTTTTCTGCCGAACCTAGTTTAACATATAAAGGTTCTATTTGATCAATTATTGATTTGTCTAATTTTATCATATATCATAATTTTTTGCAAAAATACAAAAAATATCTAATATATGCAAATTAAAAAATCTAAAAATTTCACCTGAGTCTCCAGCCCACACTGTCAGCCATCTTCTTTGAACTCCAAAACTTAACGAGTCAAAAATAGGCAATCCAGTAGATAGGCCTACGTTCAATCCTTGTTTACCACGTTCAATACTCTCCAATAAGCTTTCTACAATCATATATTAGCCAATTCATAAGTATTAAACGTATCAGTTTCACCATCTCTCACCTGCTCTAACATTTCCCACTGTCTTTCTTCAATAAAAGCACAAATACCATTTTGTAAGTTATTTGTTTCTTTAGCCCAATCTAACATTTCTAGAACCTCTAAATGCTTAGCAGGGTTCCATTTAATACTTTTACCATAAGCCCAGCACATTTCGTCTAGACTGTGATATAGTTTTGTTATATTTCTAAGGCTAAATACTCTACCATTGATAGTAGTAAATGCAGGATAATTCTCAAATAATTCCATTCCCAAATCTTGGGAGTGTTGCATAAACGACTTTAATACATTTTTATTAAAATCTACATCATTAATTTTAGAAAGGAAATGATCTCCTTTCTCTGGGATTTTATAAGTTTGGTTTATAATCCCTTTAGTTTGCAGGCTAGTTAGTAATTCAATAATACCATTACCTAGCTGTGCTTGAGAAAAGAACTTAGAAAAATATTCCGGATGCCCGTCTTGGGCAAACCAGATTAACTTCATTAGAAATAACTCATCAGAAGTTAATTCATATTTTATCATAAATTCAATTTCTCGATCAATACTTAATTCTAATTTTTTCATAAATAAGAATGATTCGTAATCATTCAGGGAAGTGTAATAGCGTTAGCCTCCTTCCTGTTACTTATGAGTTAGAACCGTAATAAATCGTGTTTAAAAACTTCTTGTTTTTTTGCTTCTTTATCTAAGTTTTCATTATTAAGAACTTTATTTAACTCTTCTTCATTAATTTCAATTACACTCTGATTTTCTGTGGCTTTTTTCGCCCAGTTTTCTTCTACTGTTCCCCTTAAAACTAGCATAAAAACCTCTGCTTGTTTGTTGGGTTCAGCCCGAATTACTCGTCCAATTAATTGACAGTGAGCACATTGCGAAGATGTGAACCCTGTTACAATACCAATACTAAGTCCAGGGCAATCTAAGCCTTCTATTAGCATTTTACTACTGTGAACCACACCGCTTTGACAGTGGGAAAATTCTTCTAGAATAGCTTGATTTTCTTTTTTCTTATTATCAGAATGGATAACATAACCCATACCATATTTTTTACATTGGGCTATACTTGTATTGAAAGTAATGATTTTTTTATCTTTTCTTGCCTCAATAATCCTCTTTGCAATTTCAATCTTTTTTGGATGATCAGCTATAAATTTTTTTCGAAATTGCAGTGCTCTCATCCACCCATACGCATGAGCTTTCACTTCTTTTAGCGAGCAGTTAACTGCTTTTGCTACCTTTTGTTGTGCGAACACATTCGTGGCACAATCCATCGCCATTTTGAAATCGTATCCAAAAAAGGCGAAGTGTTGATTAAACTCTGCGTTAACTTTTCTGTAAGTAGATAAATCTACATCAATCAGAACTTTATACTCTTTATATGGAGCTAGCCATCCGTTAGTTAAGGCTTCTTCTATAGTAATAGTATCACAGACTGGACAGTATTTATCAAGAACTAATTTCTCTCTCCCATCCAATCTCTCGTAAGTAGCAGTAAGACCTAAAATCCATTTTGGTTTGGTTTGCTGAAAAAGCTGAGCCATCTGTTCAGCACAACATTTGTGTGCCTCGTCGAGCGTCAGCAAATCACAATAAAATGGTTTTTTGGCTGCTGTGTTTAATACTATTACCTTAATGTCTCCTTCTAACTGATATTCTTCAATTCGCTCTTCCCACTGATCTTTTAAGACTTTAGTAGGAACAACGACTCTAATAACAGTATTAGGATTTTTTGCTAATGTTTTAGCAAAAATCATTAATGCTATTCGAGTTTTCAGTTTTGTTATCGTTAGGCTTTTTATCCTAACTTCTTACACTTCTAGTTAATGTAAGCCCCGCATATATTTTCATCTGTTCTAGATGTCGGACACTCGTGGAAAGATTATATTCTATTAACAGTTTCACTTTCTATGCTGTACGATGACTTAATATATTATTATTAAGTTTATCTCGGAGTTACCATCACAGGCTTTCTCCGATATTGCCCGATAATAATTCAATAAATTCCTCTATTGAACGGCTACCATTTTTAAAAAATTGGCAATAAATCAATAAATTTCTAGTTGTTCATATTTTTTAAATTTAGTTACCCACACCCGTAGCCGCTACTATAGTATTCCTAGCTCCAGCTTGTCTCCAACGTTCTATTGCTAATTCTTGTCTTTCTGTTCGAGTCATAATCATTTAATGAATCCAATGGTCAGAAACTTCTGCTTCTGCTGGTATAGGCAATGATTTACAAATTTGAACCGCTGCATTTTCCATAAATTTTTGCAATATTTTAGGAACATCCGTAAGTTCTTTTGGATATATACAATTACATTCATCATGAACTAATGCTGCAATTTCTATTTTACCAAAATAACCATTATCTACAATCCAATTAAAAAAGTTAGTAATAGCCAGCTTTAATGCTACGGCACAACTACCCTGTGTAGGCCCGTTACGCGCCATTCGACTCCATTTAGATGCAACTTTAAAATGTTCTTTAACTTCGAAATACTCTATGGTATGATTGGGCTTATAAAAGTTTTTATACTCTTCCCAGAACTCTGGAGTGTATTGTTTTTGTTTTTCTTTCCATTTATCCCAATCCCACCAATACATTTTATGACCAGTCTCAGCACACATTAGCACATAGCCATGATCCTTAACAAAAGCCTCTCCTTTTTTTGCAAAATCAGCTGTTCCTTTAAAACCTTCTTCATAATTTTTAATGATTTCGTCGGCTTCTTCTTGTGAACATTGAATAGCCTGCATAATAGCTCGAGCACCTCCTCCGAAGGATAGAGCGAACTCGGGTCCTTTTGCTTTTTGTCTTAAGTCAGGCCTGAGCTTTTTAATATCGTGCACATCAATCCCTTCTAGTTCTTGCTTGAAGAATATTTTTGCATACATACTATGGGAATCTATATTATTTAAGAAAATATCTTTAATGGCTTGATCATTATAGATATCTCCAGCTAATCGTGCTTCTGCAGCAGACCAGTCACAGGAAACCCAATTATACCCTTCAGGAGCGTCAAAACAGGCTCTAGTTTCTTCATCATGAGGTAATTGTTGAATATTTGGATAAGTGCACTGATCTGATGGAATATTTTTATATTTGGCCAAATCTACATTGCCTTGATTAGAACCACAGGACATTCTTCCAGAGGCGGCACCTAATTGACGAAAAACAGTGTGTATTCTATCAGTAATCGGATTAATGGCATTAAGATGTCCTTGTCCAAAAGAAGAAACTACTTTAGCATATTCTTGATAGTTAAAATATAATTTAAGAAACTCGTCATTTATGCCTTTTTGTATAGATAACGATTTTTCGAGAACACTGTCTTTATTTTCTCCTGTTTTCTTATCTTGAACTGTGGTATCAAAACCTAACCATTTAACTACTTGAATAACCTGTTTTGAACTAGACCAATTAATTATACATTTAGGCTTAGTGTTAAATCCAGAGAATAGATCCCCTTGTAAATTAACTTCGCAAAAAGGAAATTTACGTTTTATTCTAGTAACAATGTTATCAGTTACAATTTCAGGTTCGTTATTACACGCTTCTTGTACGGAGTGTACTTTTCTTCTGCTATTAGGGATTTCAATAGAATTTTCTGGAAATTCAAAAGTTTCAATTTGTAACGGAGAAACACCAGGAACTATTCTAGCTCTTCTGATAACAAAATCCTGTTCTACAGTATAACCATCAGTTCCTGCCTTTTCTTCTATAAAAGAATTAAGGGCAGTAATAGCATTTTGTAAATTAGCTTGGTCTTTCTTCATCTTTTCTTTCCATTTGGTTTGATTAAGATGAATCCCGCACCATTCCAAATAAGATATTGCTGGAACAAACCGATTTTCCAATTGAGCCGCTTTAATTAAATCCTGCTTTTTTAGATCCTCCATTTGAGACCGCATAATCTTTTCAAGATATGTTACATCTCCAGCAGCATATAAAATGACTGAAGTATCAAGCCCTCTCCAAATAATTTCTCCTCGTACTGTTTTATCAATATCAATCCCTAATCTTCTATCAGCTATAGCTTTTAAGCTATAACTTATCTGACCTGCAGGATAACCTAAATGCAACAATTGTTCCACAATCATTGTATCATAAATCTTCCTAGGGATAATGTGATGTTTATATAGAAATTGCAGATCAAACTTGGCATTTTGAAGCAGCAATAACTTACTTTCTAATAGTTCTTTATATAATTCTATTGAATAAGACGAGCAGTCTAGTACCATTCTAACGTCTGCTTTATCATTACCAAACTGAACACAGAGTAAATCACAAAGATGTGGATCTCGGCCATTAGTTTCTGAATCCAATTGAATCAAATCCCAATCTGCCATCATTTGTAAGGAAGACTCTACATCAGTAATAGTATAAAATTCAGACTCAAATAGTGTTTGATTAGTAGTGACTAGATATATCATCCAACCACATTTTAGTCATTATACAATAGGAAGCTAGGTCAATAAGAGTATCCTCTAATTTTTCACTAGTGATTTCACTACTACCTTTCAATATTAGTGATTCTAATCGATTAAATTTATCACTAATACGAGTTAGAGCAGCAATGGGACCATATTTACTTAGCGATTTACTAAAAGAGTCTCCATAATCTTTATTCTTTTTAGCATAGAGACTGCACATTCCTTTAGTAATTTGTTCAAACCGTTCTGTCTGTTCCATTATCGTAAGTTATAGTGTTTATACTCAGCAACTTCTTGGATTTGCTTCATCAGTGTTTTCCACGTTTCTACCTGGAAAAGTACTTCTTCTTCAAATGCATATAGCACTTTCTTTCGCAGCGTTTCCAATTGACTAGTAGTCATTTCGGAATATTTACATTTTTGAAAGCCTTTGTGCTTTTTTAAATGGATCATATCACGAAATTCTGCTTCAGTAAGTCCAGATGGATTTGCTTTTAGTTTTACATCCTCTTTCAGACCTAGTTGATATTTTAATATATCAAATTTTTCCTGAAGAGTATTACTAAGTGTTCGTCTATCGATATCAGCCAGCTCTTCGGGTTTAAAATAAATACCTAACCGGAAAATAAAAGATAGAGATAATTTAGAGTGATTAAAATAACCTAGATTATCTCGGCAGGCATCTTTAAGTGCCTTTATACTAATACTTTTATACTCAGGTGGAACATCGAGAAAATCTTGTAAACGATAAACTTTAGACTCATCGTAGTTTGGTATAGAAGCCATCCAGGTCCGTAAGTTTATCATTAGATTATCCTCAGTCCATAAGAGATTACCTTGTGCATCAGTTTGTTGTTTAAACCATCGTAGAGCTAGTTCAGCTCCACAATATTCTAACTGTTGAGAAATTTCATCTAAGACGAGCATACGTCCTAAATTATTTCTATCTGTATTATACAGCATGTGTTTGCAATGGTCATAAGCATGTTGGAGTTCGTATTCCCCCATGTCGATCATATTATACTCAGCTGCTATTTCACTTCGATCAGGTGTTAATCTTTTGTCTTTCCATTTATAAGCTTTGATGTCACCCATAAAATATAATTTTCTTTCATAGTATAATATCTTTTAATTGTTGTTGATCTTTAATAAAGTCTTTGAAATACACACCTGTGTATTGATAAACTTGATAGGAGTTTGTTTTGCGATTATAATACTGATCACCTGCTTGAGCAGTTTCGTATTTTAAAAAGCCACTATCTCCTATATTTAGATTATATGCGCCCCAGTTAGGTAATTTAGTTACCATTAGATACTCATTTGTATCTAATTGTAAAACGTAGATTGTATAGATCCCGTCTTTCTTAGCGACTATTTTACCATGTTGCGTATTTTCCATTTTCTGAATAGCAAACTTCTTGCATTGTATATTTGGGAAATTGTTTGTGATACTCTTTAGCTTCGTTACGAGTAAAGGAGAGCATATCTATAAACTCTCCTTTCTCGTTAAAAATTTCCCAATCAAATTTTCTACTAGTTTTAGGCATTATCTGCAGGTTGTAAAGTTAATAATCCTAAACTTCTCCACATTTCCACACATCTGTTAGAGTCTTCAAAAACTGCTAAAACATTATATTTACCATCCACATATTGTTCAAAAAGTTCTTTTTTACTAATAGGTGCTGGTCGATAATCCTTTTCAGCTCGCATGATTAGATTCCATTTATAAAACTTCTTGAGTGTATTCATATCAGTTTTATAATATGGGAAATATTTTGCTAGCCAATCAAACGTTTTAGCGTAAGCTACAGCAGTTTTGTTTCTACCAGTAAGAAAGATAACATTTACTCCATCGAGTATATATCTTTCTATTATTTGCTTCATTCGAGGATCACATTTATCGGTGTCTATTTTATCCCATTCAAAAGGACTTCTACCTTGATGTAATGCTACCGTTCCATCTAAATCAACTACTATACAAGGAGGTAAATCGAGATTATCGTCATTTCTAATAAAAGTATGGTCGGTATAAACCTCTTTCCGAAACTCTTCTTCGAAATAACGCAAATAAAAGTCTTTTAAGACCTTTTCTCCGACAGATCTACCACCTGCCTCACCTCTAAGACGATCTCGCTCTACAGCGTCTTTAAATGGTATATAAAACGATTTTGTTTCTACTTCCACTCCGAACTCGTCAGCAATGGTATTCCATTTAGAAATTGTCCTAGGATTTAGATTAGTAGCATCTATTATAGGTGTAAGTCCTCTTTTAAGTGCAGAACGAACAGCAGCTTCTTCTATATCCGAGATATAGTCTTCCTGAGAAGGAACCAAATAATCTCCTCTGGAAGATCGGAAATCGTCTCTATTAACGATTACACAATCTTTATGAGTTTGAATATAGTCTCTAGCAAAAACAGTTTTTCCTGAAGCAGGGGGACCACTCAAAACAATAATTTTATTCATTTTCTCGTTGATATTTTTGAAAATTACTTAGCCAACTTTCAATTTTTTCTTTGCCAACTGGATTAGAAGATATTACTTTCCAAATAGGTAATGGTTTGTGATAGTTAATACAGTATCTTACTAACCATTTAGCACAGTCATATCCAGTAAACTCTGTTTTATCATCAATATCGCCTAAATCATGATCGAAACAAATAGCAGTTGGCAATCCATTTTTAACAATCCAGTCTGAAAATTCATCATAGGACTTAACCCAGTGAACTTCCACATCTTTACCTATAGGAGAAAAGTTAAGCCATTCTGGATTTTCAAAAGGATCTCTCCAATCATCGAGCCATAATAACGTTTTCATAATCACCATGTGCTGTAATCGCTAACATCAGAGGTTTCTCCGCAGCAATCACAAGTAATTTTAATTTGAGCCCCAATTCCAGTAGATTTAGTAGTAATAGTAAATCCGAGAGGTTTCTTATTAGAATTATTCTTTTCATAACATTTTTTGTGATTTTCAGCAAATTCCTCCATAGAAGCAATTTCTGTTTCATTGAACAATTTCATAGTCTATATAAGTTACAGGATACCTTAAATTATAATAATCGTCTTTAACAGAAACATTGTAACACTTCGTTTTTCCAATAGTTTCTGGACCTCTCATACCTTGATGTGTATGGCCACTGCAGCATAATTTGATATTTCTATCTTCAATTACACTTCTAAGATAAGTGCTACCAAAATTTCTTCGTTGCCATGGATCAAATCCTACATCACCAAAAGGTGGCTGATGAGTTAACAAAACATCACAATCTGGAATTTTAAGATATTTTTCACCACCAGTTACAAAAGCCCAACGAGAAGGGTCAAGATTAATACACCAAGGACAGCCATAAAATTTTACTCCATCTAGTTCAATTAGATCATCTTCTAAATAAAAAAGTTTATTAGCTAGATTACTCTCTCTAATAGCAGTTCGAATGGCTTCTTTTCCCCAAGACTGTAACGTTGCATCGTGGTTCCCTGCAATCCAAACTACATATAAACAAGGCAATCCGTAAACCCAATCAAAAAACTCATTAATAATCCAAGGAATACATTTGTCGTCATCCCACTGGAGTTTTAACGGGACAGTATCTCCACAAATGCAGAGAACGTCACAGTTCTCTACATAAGGGAAATCACCATGCATATCACTTAATGCTCCAATTTTCATTAACTTACACAAAGATAAATTATACCGGCTATAATTAGTATTATTATACCTAAGCCGCAAGGAATCCACAGTGGTGCAGTAACCCACCACCAACTCCAATTAATAACTCCACATAACTTCAATACCATTAAAGCTACGAAAGTCATACCACATACTCCAGTTCCTCCTGAAGTTACAATTTGTTTATTATTACTCATATCGTTCTTGTGTCTCAATATCTTCATAAGTTCCGGAATCTATTTCAGCTCCCTCTTTCTGAAGATAGCTTAGGGCCTTCAATTTAAAACATTCTGCTATAGGATCATCATCAATACGTAGACAAATGCCTTCTCTAGGCACTTTATTACGACATAATGGTTCTTTCTTCTCCATACCAAAATGCTCGGTATCATTTTTCAATGCTTCTAATACGTTTTCATGCCAATGATTAGCAGGATCAATTTCTGGATACAAATCTTTCAAAGTTCCATGGTAAAGTAATGGTAGTAAGAATAGTTTATTAGGATCTTTTCCAATTTCTTGTAAAGAATCTTTAATTTTCAAAGTAAAAGTCATTACTTCGTTAATATTATACTCTTTCTTACTCCCATCCTCTTCAGTCTTGGTAACTCGATAAATCATTAGTTTATTTTCTCCAGGATTACACCCATAGTCATAACCTTTTTGAATCATACGAGTTGAATCAGACAGATACCCGAATATTTCCCCATAAATAGTAATACCAGCAGGAATCACATCTTTTAGAAGCTCATAATACTCTCCCCAAACATCAGTATCATAATAACCACCATTAACTTTTGGATTAATAGTTTTATTCTTAATAACTGTTCTGGAAGAATAAATTACATCATAACCTTTCTTAGTAAATTGAAGGAATTTCGGGAGATAGTTGAAGATTTTAGAATAAATCCCACCCCATCGCGGTTGAAGTGTCAAAATGTTACCAAAAATGGCGCTAGTATTATGAATCAGTATACCGTTAGCAAAAAAATTATGTGTGGAGCTTACAGTTAAATCGTATCGATCACGAATTGAAACTGGAGTTATTTTTTTAATTTTTATTATTTGCATATAATTTCATAATTCGTTTAATTTTTTCTAATTTTTTACTATCATTAAGATCACACTCCCATAAAGTAATGACCGTAAAACCATTTTGTTGAGCTAATTGTAGTTTTTGAGCATCTTTTTCCCACAAAGATTTAGCTAAAACCCCGTCAGAACCAGGTAAATTAATAATATCGTTTTCAGCATAAATTTTAGGATTAGCGTGCCAAAAATCACCGTTTAATTCAATCAAATAATTATCAACTTTAAAATCAAAGTATCTAGCATGCCCATCTGAACTAGTTAAACAATATTCTACTTCAAAATCAATATTATTTTCAACCAAAAGCTAATAAAAGTTAATATTAAGTGACGATATATAAGTAGATTGTGAAGAAATCTGAAAATTAGGACGTAATTTCTTTACATGTTCTTTCCATTTTTCTAATCCATCTATTTCACCGTATTTATTGATATAATGCTGTTTAGTATTAGCTTCCCCTTTTAAAAAACACATTCGTTCATAACGAGCCTGTGCTTCTTCTGAAGTTGCACCATCTTGAATCCACTTATTAATATAATATTCTTTCGAATTACAAACCTGTTTGTAATTTAATCCATAATGTTTAATAAGTGAATCTACTATTTTTTCTTTTACTTCTTTCCGTTGAAAAACATTTACAATACCTTCCTCATCTAAAAGACGTTTTTCCCAAGCTTTTCGAGATTCGCTCTCTTTGCAGAAATTATGAGGTTGACCAAAATGTTCAAGACATGTTTTTTTATAGCGTTCTTTACGTCTTTTAGTAGTGCAAGCATCTTTAATATTACGTAATGGAGTTCCGCTATCTTTAATAATTTTTTGAATTTGATGATACAAGATGTGGTACTTTTCTGCTAACTCAACAACAGAGTAACCATCTTTATATAATTTCAATAGTTCTTCTAAATTAGTATCAAGAAATTCTTTATATTTCTGACAATTTTTTAAGTGATGTGGATTACCTAAAGCAATCTACTCTCCACAAAAAGGACAATTTCGATATTTCATAATATTTAAAATTAATGGTTCGTGAATTTTTTTAGTACAAAAGTAAAATATTAGAAAAAAATTAAAAAATAAGTTAACAGTTTTTATGAAAATAATACACTATCTCCAGGTTTAAGATCCCAAACTTTACGATAGCAATTACGATCCGGTAAAAACACCGGATTATTACCAGTTATAGTTAATTTTATTCCGTTTTCCAGTTCTAATTCATACCAATCACCATCATTAGAAATATGATAATATTGATCGATTGGAACAAAAACTTTTTGCTGAGTGTAAGTATCATAAGCTTCTATTAAACAATCAAGTTTATTATATACTATATGCTTAATAGTAAACTGACCTAAATTGGTATTAATTAATGTTTCTGCATCCACACATCCGTGAACCTTAGTGCTGGCACAAACAACATCATCAGGATTTAATCTTGATATTTCCCTCTGGAGCTGTTTTGTGTCATAATGCAGTGCAAATTGCCCTGGAATCATTCGATCAAAAGCTAATTTCTTAGCTCGATGCTGTTCTCGAGTCAGTCGAATATTAGGTTCTGGCATAGGAGGAACATAAGCTTTTACAAACAACGTTCCATCTACTGTGTCAAAATCTTCACCAATTCGTTCAGAAAGATTTTCCTCTTCTACATTAAAAGCAGGAAAATAATTTTTCATTGCTTCCACTGTAAACAAAAACCCCATAGAATATACTCCACGAAGTTTGATCATCCGAACACGACCTCGTTTGTTAATATATCCTTTCTTTTCAGGATCTTTATTAAGAGTGGGATCATCAAAAAGATTGTTTACAAAAAGAAAATCTTTATTTAACTCACACTCATTAGAGACATAAAACATTATATCTCCTTCTTTCACTTCGTCTTTACCTATAATAATAGTTCTTCCTTCAACCTCAGTTTGAACTATCTTATCAGCACCTTCTATAGGCTTAATTTCACCTATTTTAACGATAGTGCAACAATACTCGTGAGAAATTTTCTCACTCGAAGTCAGGGTCGTCTTCATCAGTTATCCTCCTCATCATCGCCATATTCTTCTTTATAGAAGTTTTTTATGATTTTATCGTCATCACAATCAACTTCTACACCTTGAGATTCCCAATACTTCTTTACAGGTTCTGCATTACAGCATGGACCACAATTAAATATTTCAAACTCAAAACCTTCAGTTCGAGACCAATCAACCCTATAAAACTCTTGACATTTCTTAATAAGTTCTGCAACTTTATCAGCTGCTTCCTCACCAATTACATCTTTGAGTTTAGGAGTTTTAGTATATTCCCTTCGACCTCCTACTAGAGAGTCATCTTTTACATAGATTTCGGTTGTTCCTCCATCCAAAAGATAGTCTTTTAGAACATCAGTGTATTCCTTAAAATAGGGTTCTAGACTATAAGCGTGCTTATAATGATCCACTATCTCTCGAAATAACTTTTCGGGCAAATAATGATGAGCCCAATATTCTTTATCATAAGGTTGGCCTTGTTTGTGTGCTTCTAATAGTGCTGCATAGGAAGTAGTCGGAACTGCATATTTATAAAGATCTTCCAAACAATTTAGAAGAGCTTCATTAATAATTTCTTTCTTCTGTTTCATTTTTCTTAAAAAACAACGTTAAACCTTGTTCTTTTACATTTCTGATTTGAGTTAATTTCAAATCGTCTATTACATATCCTAATCCTATAAAAGGACCTCCACATGGATCCACAGCATAAATCTTCCGATTTTGTCTATGGATCCATACGGGTAGCTCTTCTCCATTTGGCCATTTAGCTTCTAAAAGAAACTCAAAAGTCTCCTGGGATTCTTTCAGAAATTTGAGCATTACATTGCTCCCATCTCTGTTTGGCAATTTGATATTGTTCATAAGCTTGTTTAGCTATATATTTCATATCAGGGTGAGGTTGACCAGTGGTTCCAAAGTAACGTTGGTTAAAGAAATTATCCCAATCTTCCTCAAAACCACACTGTATCATTACCGTCTTTATATCCAACGGTAAAATTCTCCGAGCTTGTTCTGCTTTCGCATGAGCTCGTATAAGCCATTTATAGCCGATCTCAGACACTTTCCAGAAGAGTCTGGTCAATCTATCCACTCGTTTATTTTCGTCGCTGTCAGAGGGCTTTATGAAGGCCAATTGGTTTCCAAATTTCTTTTTAGTGTATGCACAGTATCTTGTACTTTGCATTAGTGAGCTCAAAGCAACATGGGTTCTCCCCTCATCAGCCACAGAACGAGAGATATTCCAGAGGAAAGTATATCGAAGTTTATGCCATTTAGTAGGAGTATCTGATAGATATTCAATATCGTTTTCCCAATGATGTTCTTTTATAACTCTATAATTAGTAGTTACATAGACTTTTTCATTATCAGGAAATTCTATTACTCTTGACCAATTATTCTCACGATATTTCTTCCAGGGAGTATCTTCCATTCGAGGAAAGATAAGATAGACTGTAAAGAACTCTAATGGACGATAATGCTTAGCAGTTAGTAATCTGTCAACAAATTCGACTTCGTGTCCAGTTTGGTCAGAAGCATAACAGATTCTTCCTGCTCTAGCAATAGCCTCATAACCACCTAATAGTCCAGGAGATTGTTCTAGTAAAATGACAGAGGGATTAATTATTTTCATATAATTTTCGCTTGAGATTGATTTGTATCAATTTGATATTCAATTTTCTCTTTTACCTGTTGCCAGGAAATCGGTGTATAATTATTAGCATCTACTCCTACATCTAATTGTGTTGGAAAAGCATTTAAAAGACGTTGATAATCTTGTCCTGCTTTTTCCTCACAAAGATGGGTGTGACCGTGTAATTGGTAAACTAATGTTGATTTATCACGATAGGTACCATCGTAACAGAGAAATGGGAAATGATTCAAATAAACTGATCTTCCTTCTATTGTTATTTTTAATTGATACCCCACCCATTCAAATCGTTTAAGATAACCTTCACGTAAATTTTTAACGTCGTGATTACCTTTTATTAACCAAATTTTACCATTTAATTGGTCTAAAATACTATTCCACATCTTACTACCACCCCAGCAAAAATCACCTAGATGGAAAACAATATCATCAGGTTGAACTACTGAGTTCCAGTTTTCAATTAACTTTTGATCCATTTCTTCTACCGACAGAAACGGTCTTTTACAAAAATCAATAATTCGTTTATGTCCCCAATGACTATCTGAAGTAAAAAATAATCTATCTCCAGAAGGATAAATTAAATCCTTATCAGTCAAGATTTGTCTGGATATAATCATACAAATCATCTAAAGAGTTAATAGAACAAATTTCTTCTTTTGTTTCTGCATCATATAATTTCAACGGAATAGGACTGTCAACAAAAATACCTTCTTTAGTAATACAATGCTCATAGATAAAATCGAAAATTAAATCCTGTATTTCTTTTGAGTAATCTGAAAAATGTTGTTCAAAAATATAATTAAGATGGGTATCTGCAGTAGTATCACACAAATTAACTCCTAGTATATCTCCAATTTTATCCATAGTGTTGATATACTTAATCCAAGCTCGAATTATGGTTATAAATTTTTCCTTCGTCATTTTCAATAGATTTAAAATGTTTAAATATCAAGTTAATACTAATCACTGCAACGGTACTGATGAAAGCTTCAAAATACATTGAAAGCCCACACAATGCTCCAATAGCTGCAGAACACCAAAGTGTCATAGAAGTTGTTAAACCTTTTACAGAGCAACCTTCTTTTACAATTACGCCAATACAAATAAACGATACTCCTGAAACAATTTGAGCAATAATACGAGAATTATCTGCTCCAAAAGTAGTAGGTGACATAATAGTAAATAAAGTACTACCCAAAGTAATTAATGACACTGTTCTAATTCCAACAGATTTACCACACTTTTCTCGTTCTAATCCTATTAAAAAACCTAAAATAATAGAAAAAACGATTTTAAGAACAAAAGTCATAATTTTATTTGATCTACAATCTTATATTTAATAGCTTGCTGTGCATCCAACCATAAATCCTTACGATTACAAAGATCAATTAATGCAGGATCTGCATGCTTAGTAATTAAATTATTCATCTGACTCTGGACTCGCTTCATTTCTTCTAAATCGTCTATAACCATAGGTGTTTTACCTTCTGCCCAATGAGATACTTCGTGGACTAAAGTAGACGAGTGCGGAGTAGCATAACGCATACCAGGTGTTCCAGACATTAACAGAATCATAGCCATGGACCAAGCAGTACCAACATTTACTGTTTTAATATTAATACCTCTAGATATTACATTTTGCATCATGTCATAAACACCTAAACCGTCATAAACAGATCCGCCTGGAGAGTTAATAATCATACTAATAGTGTCGCCTTCTGATAAAGTACTACCTAAATACAACAATTGTTGTATCCAGCTATTACAAGCTTCTGAAGTAATTTCTCCCATAATTAGTATATTATTTGATTGAAGAAATTTTGCCTCTAATGGTAAGACTACCATTCGTTGATTACCAGTTTCAATTATTTCCATATTGTGACATTTTTACTGCTAATTGATCTACTAGTTCATTTTCATAAATACCAGTGTGACCCTTAACGTGATTATAAGATAATTTTTTTCCTTGTACAACAAACTCGTCTAATAAATCAGTTACTCTTTTCCATAGATCGAGATTTGTATTTTCTTGCCAATCTAAGAACAAACCCCCAATAACATACATAGAGTCTGTATTAAGAATAAACTCATTAGCTGTTAAATTTGAGTCTACAATAAACTCTAAAGCTTTAATTACAGCCATTAACTCCATTCTGTTATTAGTTGTCTCAGTTTGTTCACCACACACTCTTAAATGTAATTCTGGACAGTAATATGCCCAACCACCTTGATTTCTAATGGGACTATAAGCTCCATCAGTAAAGAAGTTAAAAAGTCCACCTTCGTTCTTTCCAGATTCCATTTAAAGTATATCTAACCCGATCCTTTTCTTTATTACACTGACGACTAAAAGCACGTTGTCTCGCACGTTCATATTCAAGTGGACCTATTTTACGATAGTATCTAATTCTAGGATTGTAATCCCGAAATAACACATCGCTCATATTGTGAATTTTTATTGCTATATCATAATTGATATAAGAGAACCGATTAGCACGATAAACAAAATTATTTATATAATTTTCAACGAGGTTATTTATAGCTGTATCACTTAAGAATACAGTTTTCATAACGTAGTCTTGTACTTGTAAATCTGTCAGGATTTTTTGAATACTGTAATGATTGCGTGAATTAAAAAATAAGAGCCCATACTTATATCTAAGTACAGGCTCTTCTTTTATATACAAAACATCATTATCAATACGAAGAGTTCTATATTTAATAGAAGTTGAAATAGTCTTCCCAGTACTTCCCACCATAGTGGGCTGCATCTGATGAAGCCACGTGTGAATAATTTCTGCGTAAGTCATTAGAAGATGGTTTATGCTCCGTTAATGGAGTTGTTTTAATTATTTCACGAACAAACTCTAAGCAGTTGATCAGTTCTGAAATTTCAGTATACTCTGAATCAGTATGAGGATTGTAATAGCCACAGCTTAGATTACATGCTGCTACTTTTAACCCTCTTCTTTTCAGAGTCTGAACATCCGTCATTAATCCTTGAGAGTTTTTATATCCGTATTTAGATTTTAATGCTGCAGGAATCCAGTCTTTACTACACAGTTCAACTGATCCGGCTTGAGTTATAAAATCACCTTTACCTTTACGATCGCATTGTATTACATATTTGCAATTATCAAAAAAAGACATATCACAGGCATTAGAGCCTACACAACCTATTTCTTCACCTACAAAAAGTGCTACTTTTAAGAAGGGTTCAGTTCGTAATAATTCTAAGGCAATCCATACTCCATTTTTATCATCTGCTCCTAAATTTACAGTTTGTCCTTTCTCATTGACACCAATAATAGCATTTTTGTAACGATAAATGTAAATTTGACCTTTATAACAACCAATTTGATCGGTATGTGCGCACACCCCAGGATACTCTTTAGCTTTACCTTTTACTATATATAAATTACCAACCTTATCTTCCCATATATTTACACTAGGAAAATTAGTAATTATATAATCGTATAGAAAAGCCATTATTTGCTGTTCTTCTCTAGAATGGCTATTAATCTGATATAGTTTCTTTAATAATTTTATATTTATCATCTGAAATGAATTAACGTTGTGGATAAATCAGTATTATGAGTAAAATAGGACTGAGAATTAACAGCTTTTTTTACATCACGACTATAATATTTAAAAGTATCCTGATAAGAGATAACATCTCCTATATGAAGATTTAAATCAATAGCTAATATTGGATAGAATTTATTTCCATTATTGGTAATAATGTTAGTTGAGTCTCGACATGATGCTCCAGGTTTTTTACAAATATCAAAAATGTTTGCTTCTTTAGCTAATTGAAATAAACGATTAGCATGTATTTGTTTGTTACAGTAAATACGTTCTAAGAGGGTATGCTTACAGTCTGGTTCATCTACTTCATAACACTTAACTAACAAAGTTCTAGCATAAATGAGTCCGTTTTTATCTTGTAAAGAAACAGCAGAAAATATATCTGGTCTATTAGCATAAAAATGATAATTAGGATCGTTATCCATACAAGAGTTAAAATTACTCATAGCAGCAGGTCTATAATCAGTATTATAAATCTTTTCAAAATTATCGTCAACTACTAAGTGTAAAGTAGAGTATGTTAAAATCATAGATACATATTGAGTCACTATAGTTTCTACAAAAAAAGTTAATAAAGTTTTATTAGTAATCCAATATGTTTGTGCATTATTTTGTGGTATTAATTTTAACACAATTTCTATATACTTACCTAATTTCATTTGTTGTTGTTTTCCATTGGGATTTTGAACAACAACTAAATCATTAGCTTCCCCTCTTTTAATAATATACCAACCGTATCCTCTAATTAACCAACTATTAGTCTCTTCATCAATATAAGTAAGACGCTGTGGAAGAGACTGTATCATACATGTAAATGCTTGATTATTATTCTGCACTTTACAGGCCATATCAATACAATCTCTTAGTGGTGTATTTAACATTTTATTTAAATATATCACTTGAGATTTCCATAAAAGATATGGGATTATATGCATTTTCTGTGGTTTACCGTTTTTATTATATAGAACGCGTCCTTCTCCATCTGTTTTACTACCAAATCTAGAACGAAAATCTTCGTAATTGTCAAATTGTGTATTAAAATACAACATTATTCTACAATCATTAAATCTAAATCTTTAATATGATCAATTTGTTTACCATCTTCTGTATAGTAAACAATATTTTCAAAAACGCCAGTTTTACCTTTTATTAACGCTATAATTTTTCCTGGCCATTTACCAGTTAATCTATCATAGCATATTACTCTGGCAGATCTGCCGTTTCTGGTATACAAAGTAGCCCCTTCTTTTGCTTTTTGCAAATCAAAAGGTTGATATTTAGTGTTCATATACAATAAGTAAAAGATTCTTATCTCCTCTCTGTATATCTCACATTTTAAGACTGTTTAAATAGTCATTAATCTCATTTTGTAAATTTGTCAATTGATCATTATAATTTTGTATATGCTTGTCCATATTTCTATGTCCTGACTCGTGTTCAAAATCATAACGATATCTTTGTAATGCTTCAATTACTGCTTCATAATTTAAAAATTGACATTCTAAATCAGTATAACTAATATAAAAAAACTCTGCCAGTTTCTTCAATTGTTTATTGAATAGTTTTTGAAAACATTTACATTGCTGTTTAATATGATATAAAAAATCCATTAGATAAAAAAAGAGTTAGAAGTAAGTGTAGTAGTTATAGCCAAAGACAAAGTTAAAGACTAAGACCTCCCATTAAAACGAAGACAAAGACAAAAACCGAAGTTCTAATAAAAATGCTTAATGGGAGACAAGATAACTATGTAGTTATCAAATTTAAAGATAACAAGTCTTTTTTTAATAACATAGTAGTTACTACACTTACTTCTATAAAAATTTAAAAGTTTAACAATAAAGGCAAACTGTTTAAATTACCTCTTTTATTTACCTAATGAATTTAGATAATCATACGTAGCCTTTAGTGCTTCAGGAATTACAATCTTAAGAGCTTGTATTTCTTTCAGTTTAATTTTTACAAATACTTGATAATTACCGTACTCTTCATTAGTTGCAGCATCATATATTTTCTGTGTACTATTATATTTTTGTTCTTCTTCTAAATTATGAGTATCAATTGCCGCTTTAATTTCAGCTTTCAATTGATTAAGCTGTGACTCAAAAGAACGGTGAGTATTTTGTGCTGTAGCAAATAATTCCTCTAGTTGTGCTTTATCAATTGAGGGTTCGTAAGTATAAATTACTGTATCACGACCCGTTCCTTCTTTTCTAGCAGGATTGTTTAGTTTACTATAAAAGTCTTTTCGCGCTTGAGCAATAGATCCGTCTGGATGAATATATTTCCCATAAGCAGCAGCTATTGCTTCTAGATAAAAGTAATGGGCACGTTTTTTAGTATCCCACTGATTGATAACATCTTCTTCTTCCCATTTATCCATAGTATAGAGTTCAGGAAAAGTGATATTATTATCTTCTCGATACTGTGAAAAAGAATATGAAGTATAATAATTCTTCAGATTTTCCTTGTGCTTAATAGCTTCACGGATAAAAGCACAGAAAGAGTGAAGTTTTCCTATACGATTAATTTGAGATAAATCTATAGTTGAATATCCTTTAGTAAAAGGAGTTCTTTCTACAGATGATAACAATCCCATGTGGGTATCCACAAATGTAGTATTTTCCAAATACGCTTCTGCGTCTCTGGTTTCTTCTTTAGCTAAATTAGCTAAATGGTTAGCACTAGTGGCAGTAATGCCTTCATTTCCTAAAAACGCTTTATTTATTTCCATTGTTTAAAAGATTTGAGCTTCCAAACGGACTTGAACCGATAACCTGCTGATTACAAATCAGCTACTCTACCGATTGAGCTATAGAAGCTGTTTAATTAAAATGACATACGAGTTAGAGCCAACTCAAACTCAAAATAAGTTAAATCTGGGAATTGATTGTGATTTTCACGGTATAAATCGTGTAAATCTATTTTATCGTTATTAATTATATAATCGGATATTACAAGTTCCATATTATGCCTTTGCTCCTTAATAGGAATAACTAAAACTGTTGTAATAGTTTTCTTTTTGGGTTTATAATATGGGCTCACATTAGGTGAATCAAAAGGAAGAGTTCCTTGACTATATTTACGACTATACCAATATTGTCCATCATAACAGCGATAATCACTATCATTAATAGCAGGAGCTGTATAGGTATGGGGATAAGTCTTATCTAATGTTAAAATATGCTGAACTAACTCCCAACATTTTTTAATATCCTGCAAACAAGCCGTTTCATTATCTTTATGCTGATTTTCATAACCAACACTAAGATTAACACAACTAACTTTTAATCCACGTTTCTTAAGTGCAACAACATCTGTAATGCCTCCAGTATTAGTTTTATATCCAAATTGTTCAATTTGACAATCCGTCTCAAACTCTTTCGAACACAATCCTACACCAGATCCATTATTAATAAAATCAGAACTACCTTTTCTATCACATTGGACAACATATCTAACGTTATCAAAAAAGGTCATATCACATTTATTACTGCCATTACACCCAGTTTCTTCACCATGGAAGAAAACAGCCTTAATAATCGGAGTATTAATAATAGCTAGAATAGCTAAAAAGATGCCATTTTTATCATCGGCTCCTAGACCAACTTGTTTACGTGCTACAAAATCAAATCCAAAAAAGATACCGTTCTGTTCAAAAACGGTTATATCTTTACAGATTGGTTGTACTTGATCCACGTGACTGGCTATACACGGATATGTTTCTGCTACTCCTTTCGTTACATAGATATTTTTTTCTACAACTTTAAGTTGTACTTCGGGTATTAAAGTAGGTATTAAATTAACTAAATAGTTAATCATTGTTTCCTCATTACCTGTTTTCGCTTGTATTCTATATAACTTTTTTAAGATAGCTATACAATTGTCAATCGTCCCATTCATAATGTTCTACAGTATGACCTAAATCGTGATAAGGGCTAGTTCTATCTACACAATAATTATAAGCATAATGTTGATCAGGATAATAATTTTTAAAAGTATCTTGATAAGACAAATAATCATTATACTTTAAGTTCATAGCTATTTTAACCTTTGTGTCTTTTAGAGGTCTGCCATTAACATCAATTAATGCAGTGACATCTCCACAGCTAGCACCAATAACTTTATAAAAATCAATTAAGTGAGCTTCAATTAACTTTTGTATAAGTATATGCTTATACATATCTCCTTGATCATTAACAGCATATTGTCTTTCTGCAAAATTATACTTACCTTCTCGATTACAAATCTCTACGTCATGAAAGATAATGCAACGAGCTACTATTTTTCCTCCTTGGTTATTGTCAATTAAAGAGGCTGCAGAGGCATTTACAGATTTTTCATAAAAATGATAATTTTTCTTATTATTCATACAAGATGTGATAGGACCTGCATGACAGTCACTATTATAAATTTTATGAAAATCTTTATCAACTACTAGTTCAAGAGATCCTAAAACAGAGTTCATATATGCTTCCCAACGACGTTGTAACTCTTCGGCACAGTAAATAGTAGTTGGTTCTCCTATAACTACTTTATTAGTTTGACAAGCATCTAAAAAGATTTTACTAATTTTAACATTATATTTCTTTTTAGTATGAGTATCCCAAACGGTAACACATTTTGGATCGATACAAGTATTATTTGTTACTCTCATTACTTTGGGATCAACAGAAGTATATTTAGTGCAATAAAAAGTATACGTCCGATCTTTAATGCGGAAAGATACTTGTCCTAAATTCTGATAATCATCTGGGATATGCTGATTTAAATTTTCCATAACTGTATCAAATAATTCAGACATAGTTCTAATCTTAGAAGCAATACCTGCGTTTTCAATATCTATGATACAATTCCGTTTAAACCGTGTTTTCCAAAAAGAAAGTAATATACGATTCTGTATGGAACCTCTTGCACTCTTACATGTACCAAATATCTCTCTAAATTCGTTATAATCTTTTATCTGAAAATATAGCATAGTATAGAGGAAATGAAAAAAACTTAGTAGAGGATTATCTCCCCTACTAAGTTACTATTGTGTTTAGGCTTCAGTAGTAGCCACTGGAGTTGTACCAAACAAATTCATAAAGGGATTATTTGTTTGGTCACCTGAAAACATTTGCATCATCAACAAAGTCTCCAAACTATCACTGTCCTTATCGCTCATAAGAAGCAAAGGAAGCATATTGTTCATATTATTTTGTTGATTACCATTCATCATGGACATAAGAGCAAGCGTTTTCATATCTGCTTTTCCATCACCCAACAACAAAAGCGGAAGCATGTTTGTCATCGGATTAGCCTGATTTTGTGCTTGATTGTTATTCAGCATTTGAAGCATAAACATAGTAGTCAAAGCATCATCATCATCACCAAAAATATCATTATCTCCAGCAAGCATCATCATAGCCATAGGATTTTGCATCAAAGCCCCGCTTTGATTTAAATCACAGCCTTTCAACAAGTTAATTGCAACAGATACAGTAGCGGTGCCCGTCATCAAATCAGTAATTGCGATAATCTTACGACCAGTATTACCTCCAAAAGAAGTAGTGCTTACTTTACCATCTACTATCGAGTCGATACGACGATAAGTGAACTTCTTAGAATCACCAGTACGAATAATATCACCAGCCTCTAGCTTATCAATAGGCTTATTGATGCGATAAACCGGAAACTTAGTACTAACTACTGCAGCAGGAACCTCAGTAAGAGTACCATTAAGGAATACACGGTAAGCTGATACCTCTTCACCTGTTTCAGGTTTAACACGATAAGCCAGATCACCTGTAGGCAAATAAATACCCATTTTGTCGTCACGAACTGGAATAAACTGAGATTTAAACTTGGCAATCATGCCTTTTACAAAATTTGAATTTAACATAAAAATAAGTTTTAAAAAATTAATTAATTTTTAGAAATCTCTCTATAGAGATTATAGGTTTAATAATCAAGAACCTATAAAGATATATCAATCATACCAATCTGTAAAAGTTTTGTATAAAGCCTCTTTTGTATTATCGCCTAAAGAAATAAAATAAAGAAACTTAATAAACAAAAACAAAACTATCAAGATTATTATACAGATAACCATATTAATATATACTAATTAAATTCGAACTTGGTACCGTAAATAATTCTTGAGACCATATAAATATATTGTGATCGGTTTTGTGTGTTAGCTTAACTATGTAACGTGGACCAATGTCAGAACAAGTTTGTAATACTTTTGTAATAACAACTTCTTGTCCTGCGTATATTTTAACCATAGTATCAGTAATAAGTACCTTTGAAAAAGATCTGCATTTAATTAGATCCGACCTAATAACTACCTTATCTCCTATTTTAAGTTCCATATTTAAAATATTGATGTTTTTAGAGGAATATGCTGTACTAAATCTTCTTCACGCCAATGAGTTGTGACAACATACAAACATAGCATAAAAGGTAAATTATCTCCTGGTAAAGGTTGAATACCATAATGTGTACCATCTAAATAAGGTTTTAAATGGGTTATAGTGTATAAACATCGATTATACTGATCAAGTACAGAATGTTTACTTGTATTTGGGACAATTCGAACTATATCTCCTATGTTAAACATACTAATAAATTTCCACTAAAGGTAAACATTTCCATATAATATTTTTACGATCATTTCGATGCATTCTATCACATGGACCAAAAGGAGCATCATAATGAGTATTAGGGCACTCTGCTTTATCAAAGAAATAACAATTAGTACAATTAGCCTCACCTTTTACTGCAGGGACTGCAATGAAAACTCTACCTTTATATGTAATACGTTCTCCAATTAATATTGTTTGCATAAATATTAAAATATACTTACACCATTAGCCATTTCCACTGGTGTTAACTGTAAATTAGCCCATAAGTACGCACCATGATCAATATCTAAATAGTAAATTACACCATTAAAACCTAGAATATTATGCCGACTAGAATAGTCTATATATACAACTCTAGCTAGTTGATCACAGTATTTGTACATTTTATCACAAACACCAAAACACTCACATGTTTTATCTAGTTTTTCTTTACTACATATTTTTACTCTGGATCCTATTGTTAATTCCATATTAATATATACTTATTATATTTAATGGGTAAAAATGTTTACATTCTAATACTTTTGATAACCATTTATCTATAACAGTTAAATCAGTTACATATATAGCATCTAGAAATGCTACTACCATAATTCAAATATATTAAAAAATGGATACTCTCCGTTCTATATTAAAAGGTGTAAATACCCCAGTGCTTGCAACAATCTGTAACCATGTTTCTTTTTGATGGCAGTCTGAAAAATATAACATATCCGGAGCTTTTTGAAAAGGGCCTACTACGTACCGTATACAGTTTGACAAATAGTTACAATAATCTAATTTTGAGTTTATGAAAGTCATAATATAGATTTTAGCAACAGGATATAACAACCTTCCTGAAACCATTCTAAAACCGTATTTTTCTATTAGTTGAACGTTTTCAGGAGTATTTTCAATAATTACGCGACAATCTGACATATTTTTTATTATTTCAAGTGCCTGATACAGGATTCGAACCTGTAGAACCTGGATCCTAAATCCAGTACGGTTACCATTTACGTCAATCAGGCAAAAGATCTGCTACTACTAGCAGATCTGATTAATTAAATTTCAGGATCAATTGAGTTTAACAATTCAGCAAGGTCGTGATCTAACTCTATGAGTCTATCTTCACGTTTCTTTTGCCACTCTATTATTTCGTTAGCTAGATTCTGCAGACCTTTTAACTGTTGTTTATAGGACTGTATTTTATACTGTTCTAGTTTACGCATAGATCTAATACGAGCTATTTCACAACCTGTTTTCTCATCATAGAGGTCTTCTGGACTACAAACAGCGATTCCGATAAATACTTTACCAGGAAACTCATCTGCTTTTAATACTGCAGTAACGGTCTGCTTTCTTTCATTAATGTGATAAGTTATCATACTATTTTAATTAAATGGCAATTATCAGGTAAATTATCCCAATCTTTATAAGAGTTAGTAAAATAAACATTATCATAATTCACACTTAAATTAGCAATTCCTTTGGAATTTACCATGTGAAATACAAATATGTCTAGTTGTTTACCAGGAAACTTTTGTCTTAACAAACTAGCTGCTAAAATAAAGGTTCCTCCCCCATCACATAAATCATCATGGACAAGTATTTTATCTCCTATTTGATCTGGAATTTCAAGAAAATCCATGTTTAAAAGTTTCCCTTTATTTTCCAAATCACGTACTTTTTTTAGACAAATAACCTGTTTATTATAGTTCATATATCTATCAAAAGCACCTTTATCAGGATAGCATATAGTATATTTTTTAGAATCTAAAAGTTCCTGACATTCCGGAAATAGCCAATAATCTAATCCATCTATCTTATTAGGTATTTCGTGATATAATCTATCTGAGTGAAGAGATAAAATCTTTATTTCAGTGCACTTAAACCCATCTAAGATATTTGCTACTATTTTCAAATCAAATGGTTCATTAAAATCAATAACTCTATCATTTCTCTGAGTCATTAGATAAGTAATTTGTAGTTCCCAAATTACCTCTTGTCGATCTAAAATATCTGCTACTTGCATAATTCTAAACAATTCAGCAGGAGATGTTATACGACAGATAACTTGATAAACTTCTTTACGGTCAATGAAATCAAGTTTGAAATAAGGCTCCCCATCAGGGAAAGCCTTAATTTCATACTTAATATCTGATTTTTGATAATTAATCAGATTAATTGTTTTCATAGAGTTTTGTTTATATTAGCTCTAATTTCTGTTAAACTAGTTTCTTTAATAAGTTTACCATTTTCAAATACGGTTTCCAAACAACCTTCTTGCTCTTGTTCTTTAGAAACTTGATCAATAGGATAATACTTATCTTCTTCATCTTTAAGAACTTCTATAAGTCCTTTAAGTGAGTTTTTAGTTCCTGAATCAGTCTTAGGATGTTTGAAAATGTCTTTAGGCTCACCGTTAATTTGGCACCAGGTCGCTTTCATAGCTTGTCCAAGCTGGTCGCGGCTGACGTATTGATAGGAATATGCTTTAAATAAACTTTCGTTTATCGTTGGACTATATCATCACCCACAGCATTATCTGTTTGGGGTGTGGCGCTTCCACCTAAAATAGGTGTACTCCCTTGCGGGATAGTCTCTGAACCTTCCTCTACTTGAGGCTTGGCTGCTGATTGGGATTTCTCCGTTCCAGCAATTCACCACATTCTTCGATAATCATTTCTGATTAAAGGGGCCATTTTGTTAACCCTATTCCTAACACTAAGTTACTAGCACAATATCCTAAGCTTTCTAGACGAGCATAAATTTCCTTTTGTCGTGATAAAGTGATACTATCACCATACAAAAGTCCTATATGGTCATTCAGTCTTAGATAACCTTCTGAAGTAGTAGTAGTCCCAAAGATTTTACCGAGCATATAGTAAGAACCATAATACTGACCTTCAGAACAACGCTTCCATTTATTATGGACTCCACGTTTCTTACGATTTTGGATAGGACGATACCAATATCTCAGTTTACCATTAGGTGTTACTGTTGTTTTGGTTTCGTATCCTGGTTTAGTAAGGTAACCACAAATAATATCTTCAGGGCAACCACTGTCAGGACGAATTACCACTCTACCATTACGAGAAAGAATGTCTTCTTTTAACTTAGGAAGATACTCTTCAATTACTCGCCAATAGTCAAAAGTATCACTTACTAACGAAACAATCCCAGTTGGATATACTTCATTTATAAGTCTTTTGATTACCTTAAAGTCATCTCCTGCATTATTTTTATAGTCGGAACCGGCACTGACGACACTATGTTCGCTAGCTGGGACGGTCGCTGCAAGAAGTTCCTTTTCAGCATTAATGTTATAATACTCCTCGGCTGCTTCTAGAGCAGGTATAGACTCTGATCCTGTAAAAGATGTTAGATGTGCTATACCAGAAGCTACAGTAGCTTCTATACCACTCATTCCACGCATAGAGAAGTCGTGACAAGAAAAGCCCAGAGTAGGATCATCTGCATAACCTGTTTTCTTAGCATGTCTTACCAGTTCTTTCTTATAAAGACGGGCTGTAGTAGCTGAGGTCATTGGCATCCATAAAGTATTTGAAATCAAAGTTTCAAAATAATTAGTTAGCCAAAAGAACTCAGGAAGAGTATTAACAACTGTCATTGCAGGACAACGCAAAGGACAAATAGTCCCTTCAGGAAGAGCTTTTATCCTTATAGGCAAATACTGAAGATCCCACAAATCTTCTATGTGTTTAGTTCCAATTTGCTTAAATGTCTCTTCACCCATAAAAGTCTTGATTCTTCGAGCAAACTGAGCTACCACCTCATCCTTAGGACGAGAAAAGAAATTCTTATTAAATTCCTCAATAAAGAAACGTTTAATCATATACTGGATACCAAATACCACAGCACCTTCATACGCTTCTGGATAATAATCATTAGATCGAGGAGTCCAATTAGAATAAACAAATTCAGTACCCTTAGGATACATTAGACGATGGTGTATCTTATACCCATCCGTCAAAAGAATAGCTTCATTCATTTTAATTATATAATAATTAATTAGTTAAGTGGACCTAATGGGATTCGCTAAATGGACTATCTCATCATCTGTTCTAGATGTTGCTCGCTGTAGGCTCATCGTAATGTCCTTAGTCTCTGAACGTTCCTTAATCTTCCTTAAGGCTTCGCTGCGGATTAGTGCGAAACTTTCCCGCAATTCAAGCAATTTTTAACTATATATTCCTATATAGTGGGTCCGAATTAAACCCATGTCTTCAGCACCGTTTAATATAAATTCTTTACTGTCATAACCTTTTTAAGAGTGT
>ERZ808286.245-NODE-245-length-39805-cov-4.186792_pt1 | contig 39805 bp, 40 predicted proteins | sample MGYA00521276_ERZ808286 | MGnify/ENA primary metagenome ERZ808286 (study PRJEB31516, sample SAMN03275607) | gut metagenome | biome: mammalia-associated habitat; material: feces | host: Papio cynocephalus | place: Kenya | collected 2012-08-01 ... | reverse complement strand
CTCTTTTTAGGGTGTTTTCTTTTGTTTCATTTTTCTCTGGGTGTCCTCCAGGGATTGTCCACGTATTTCCATTTTTAACTATCAAAAGTTGATTTTTTTCATTAAAAACGTAGCCACTTACTTGTGTATATCTTTCATTTTTTAGTTTATAGTTCTCACGCCAAATTATTTTGCAATTTTCGGATATAGCCTCATATTTTTTCATATTGTCCTCCTTAATAATTTTTATCTTTTAATAATGATATATAATACGCTTAAACTTTAGTTCAAATGATGTGCATTTACTTTTTTCTAATTGATTTATTTTTTTTCTACATCATAAGGTTATTTAATTTTGACATATTCCTATAATGAAAGGCTTGTTAAAACTTAAATATATCCTGCAGTTTCTTCCATAAAAGCCTTTAATCTAAAACAATTATAACATAAAATAAGTTTATGTGGCAAGTAACCTAAAGCAAGTCCGCTTAATCCAAGTTTGGAAATCTGTAAATTATTTTAAGTGGTGTAGAAAGTAGTATCATGAGAAAACTTTATTCTCTGTACTAATCATATCTTTTTATTCCAAGAAAAATATGAACCCAACAATTCAAAATCGTTGATATTTATCCCATGTTTTTTTGTAAGTTGGTTAGATAAAATCTTTATTTCAATATTGTTGGGCTCAATAACCCAAGAGAATTTAACATTTCATTCGGATTCTCTTGCGAAAGATATTCATTTAGTTTTAAACATTTGGAGAGTATAAAAAAATGTGATATGATTTGAATAAGGAGAAACATATGAGAAGAATACAGATTGTACCAATGTCTCGAATGGAAGAGATGAGAAAAATGTTTAATGAATATTTAACTGAACTTTCACAGTTTGACCCAGATATTAAATTTGACGAAAATGGAGTGCCGATTTATGCTTGGTATGATTGTTATTGGGAAGAAAAACCGAGATATCCATTCTATTTTATAGTGGATGACAACATAGCGGGGCTAGCAATGATTAGAGAACTTGAAAATATGTGTTATGAGATTGCCGAGTTTTATGTTGCACCAGAGTACAGAAAGGATGGAAATGCGATATGGTTCGCAACCGAGATTACAAAACTATTTGAAGGGCAATTTACATTTTCAACACGTTTTACAAATCCTAGAGCAATAAAGTTTTGGGATAAATTTGCTAAGATGTTTGAAAGTAACTCATACGTCGATGATGATATTTGGAGAAGCAGGTCAATTAGAAAAAATTGTTTTAAAGAACATACATTAAATTTAAATCCCATATATTTTGACCTTATCAAAAGCGGAGAAAAAACTTTGGAAGGACGCCTTAATGATGATAAGAGAAAACTTTTTGAAGTTGGGGATAAGATAACATTTTTCAAAGAACCAGAAATGGCCGAAACAATTAAGGCAATCATCCTTAAAAAATATATTTACAAAAATTTTGATGAAATGGCAGAGGACTTAGACAAAAAAGATCTGGGTTTTGCAGATAAATCAAAACAAGAAATGATTGATGTTTATAGAAAGATATATCCTCGAGAGAAAGAAAATAAGTACGGGGTTGTAATATTAAAAATTAAGGTTATTAAATAGAGTTTTGTTTAGACAATAAAATGCAAAGTTTATTCAAAAAAACCGCTATATGCGGCGTTTTTAAGCTTTAAAAAGTGATTTTAGGAAGTTTTTTTCAATTAAAATTATTTTAAGAGGGTTATTAGTATTGACAGGACGGCGAAACTATGTTAATATATCCGCAAAGAGGTGGAATATGAAGAAAGATAAAATACTATGGGTAGTTTTTAACTCATTGACAGATTCTGAAAAAGATATCAATGTTGAAAATCCTGATACATATGTAGATCGTTTGTTGGTTTATAAGCGTAGTGCTGAGACAGGGGAGGTCTATATGCAAAAAGTTGACGTTGAATCTCTTATCCAAGAGAAGGAGCAGCAGGCTATCGCTGAAGCTAATAGAAAGCAGGGAATAACACTTTTTTCTGAGTTTTTAGTAGATAAGTTTGGCGAAGGCGAATTTTTCCTTTTGCCATATGGCAAGACAGTTTGTACAGACGAACTCGAAAGAACAAAATAATTGGGCAAAGGATTTGCTCTTATAAAAAACCATGCATTACGCATGGCCTTTTTTATCTAATTTAGTTTAAAAATTGAGTAAATCACGAGGCTCGCTGTTCAGCTCTGGAATGAGTTTAGTTCTCTAAATAATTTTCAGAGGTGGACAGCAGGGAACGAAGTGAGTTGCTTGATTTTGAAACTAAAAATCAAAATTCCAATAAGATAACTTGTTTGAGAACCTTAATATTTCAAAATCCAAGAGAAATCTTTTGATTACTGCTGCTAAATTTCTTCGAATTACTATGATAATTAATTATATTTATTCTCAACTCCCACATCAGTGCGAATTTCATTGCGATAGCAATTTCATTCGTGTAACGAATTTCATTTCCGCTTGCGGAAATATCATTGTTTAATAAAAAAAGCCTTCAAGTTTTTTCTTTTTGCTTTGTTGGCTTTTCTTTGATTTTATAATTAATGATATTAGCTTTCAGCTAATGATATTGACCTTTGGTCAATGATATTGCTCATTTTATTCGCAATGATATGATATTTCCTTCACTCGCACATTAGTGCGAATCTCATTGCGTCAGCAATTTCATTCGTGAAACGAATTTCATTTCCGCTAGCGGAAATATCATTGTTTAATGAAAAAAGCCTTCAAGAAGAAGACCTTTGCTAAACTTTGTTGTCATGTTTTTTTGGGGATTTAGTACTATAAAATCTAAAATGCTCTATAATCACAAGCAATCATCAATCGTAGAGGTATGGCAGCAGAAATCAAGAGATTTTTCTTGTAGTTTCTTTGTTTCGGGTTCCCGATAGAGGTTTCTCATCGGTGGTTCCGAAACAGAGAAAAATACTGAAAAAGAATTGATTTGTGCGGATATAAAAAAGCAAGCCCTTAACGGCTTGCTTAATATATGGTTGCGGGGGCGACGCGTTAAGAAAAGGGTCCAGTGGACACTTTTTAGCCAGAGAGCAAGGCGAACGACAAGCCGGGGAGCGACTTGTTCGCGGTCTGGGACCGACAGGTCGGATTTGAACCAACGACCTTCGGGTTATATCGTGACGAGCACGATGCGCGAGCTAGGTCCCTTCGGGCTCTGTGTTGTTCCAACACAAATCTTTGCTAACGCAAAGCTTTTATAACCCTCAATACATAAAAAAAAGAAAGCCCAAAGACTTTCTTCAACCTGGTTGCGGGGGATGGATTTGAACCAACGACCTTCGGGTTATATCGTGACGAGCACGATGCGCGAGCTAGGTCCCTTCGGGCTCTGTGTTGTTCCAACACAAATCTTTGCTAACGCAAAGCTTTTATAACCCTCAATACATAAAAAAAAGAAAGCCCAAAGACTTTCTTCAACCTGGTTGCGGGGGATGGATTTGAACCAACGACCTTCGGGTTATGAGCCCGACGAGCTTCCGAGCTGCTCTACCCCGCGTCAAGATACATTATTATTATATTCATTAAATTGTAAAAAGTCAAGAGTAAAATGCTTAAAATATAAGAAAAATGACGTTTTTTTATTAAAATCCTATGAATATCGAGTATATTTGAATTCAGGACAGCTATATATAAATATTTTTATATAAAAAATCTTTTTCTTTTAGCCCCATTATTTCGAAAAAAAACAAGTGATTTTGCACTTGCTTTAGATTTTTAAAATTTGATATTAAAAATTTTAGAAAATAACTGAGTAGATTGAAAATACAAATAGGATTAGAGATAAGTAATAAATTACATTTTTTGCAATGGCGATTCCTTTTATTTCGTCGTTTAAGAAAAGTTTGAAAATCACTGCTACAAAATATAGTACTGAGGCAACGGCAAATAAAATAGTTTGAACAGAAATTGTGCTGAGCAAGATAACTATAACTTGGGCTAAAAGAGCAACTCCGAATGTTAAGGATAGATATTTAAAGATATCCGTTTTCCAATTAAATTTTCTAAGAGCAAGAGCGACTATCACGGAAGCTATTGCGCCAACGCCGAATCCAATTGGAAGACCAAATGGAGATGGAGAAATTAAGAATAGTCCAGCAAGAGCGAGCATTAATCCTGACCCCATGTCTAATCCGGAATACAAACTTTCAAATAAATTAGTTTTCGAAGGAAGGGCAACGGCAATTGCTGAAAACAATTGTAAAACTAAGGCGATTAAAATAAATGTCGTTGTTCCACCAATTGATCTGACTCCAAGTAAATTTTCAACTGCTAGGCATAGCACAGTGATTGCGGCAACAGAACCTCCTTTTAAAGTAATGTAAGTTACAAGTTTTTCCTTTTTAAAGAAGAAACATGAAAAACCGCAGAGCACGAGAGAAATCAAAAGTAGTGCTGCGGGCAAAAGATATATAAGTAGATCAGAAGTTGTCTTCATAATTACCTCTCCTTTTAGTATACGTATATTTTAACATATCTTTCAAATAAATCCAACAAAAAAAGGATATATCAATCCTTTTTATCTTTTAATACAGCAAGTTTTTTCTTGATTCTGCTAAGTGCATTATCAATGCTTTTTTCATTTAACCCTGTTTCTGAAGAAATCTCTTTGTAAGAATATCCATTCAGATACTTTACTAAAACTTGTAGTTCCATTTTGGAAAGCTTTTGTCTAATCAGATCTTTAATCTCTTTCATGTTTTCCTCAGAAATCATTTTTTCATCGGCAGGAAGCTCAGATGATGGGATGATAATTTCAGGACTCTCCTCTTCTTCATCGTCAAACTTATCTTGAGTGGTGAGGGGGATAGCAGTAGAGAGAATTAAATTCTTCTGACTATTAGCTTTTTTGATAGCTGTTTGAATTTGTCTTTTTACACAAAGTCCAGCATATCCTGCGAAACTGACATTTTTGTCAGTGGAATAGCTCTTAATTGCTTTATAGAGACCGATCATTCCTTCTTGCATTAAATCATCAGAATCACCGTCGACGAGGAAATAACTTCTGCAGACTTTTCTCAGAAGATTTCTGTAATGTGAGAAAACTTCTAATTCTGCAGATGTGTCACCTTTTTGAGCGGATAAAACTAATTCTTCGTCTGTTCTCATTTGCTTCCTTTGTTTAATCTTTGTCTTAAAATTTCAAATATTGTAATTCCACAGGCAACGCTAGCATTAAGGGAATTAACCTTGCCCATGAGAGGAAGAGTTATTATTCCATCGCAATAAGTTCTAAGCGACTGTTTAACTCCTTTTCCTTCAGACCCAATAACAACAGCTATTGGCATTGTTAAATTTTTCGAATAAATATCATCGCCACCAGTTTCTGCAACGAAAGTCCAAATGCCATTTTCTTTAAAGAAGTCAATGCCTTCTTTGAGGTTTGTAACCATGCATATAGGCATATTTGCAATAGCTCCAGTACTTGTACGTATAACTGTTTCGTTCACTAAACAAGCTCTGTTCTTAGGGATAACTATTCCATGAACTCCAGCACATTCGCAGGAACGGATAATAGCTCCGAGGTTGTGTGGATCTTCGATTCCATCAAGTAAAACGAAGAAAGGCGTTTCGCCCTTAGTGTTGTCCATAAGCTGCTGCAGAGTTGAGTACTTAAAATCAACTGAGTCAGCTATAAAGCCTTGATGTCTCTTTGTCTCAGATTTTTTATCCATGAGATTTTTAGGAAGATATTCAACTTTAATCTTCTTTTTGCTTGCAAGAGCAAGAATTTCATCCCTTCTATGTTCAAGATTTTTGTCTACATAGATTTTGTTAATTGTTATATCAGATTGTAGAGCTTCACGAACAGCGTTTCTACCTTCAATAAACATACTTATTCCTCCATAATAGAAATCTCAAGGATTTCATTTAATCTTTCTTTTTTGTTATTAGTAAATAACCAGCCTACAAGAGCTTCAAAAGATGTCGCTTTGTGATAGTCGGCTGGATCAGCATTTTTAGCCATATGCTTCGTTTTTGAGTTTCTAGCCATTCTAACAATCTCTGCCTCTTCATTATCTAAAGAGGGGAGAAGCCTATCTAAAACGCTACTTTGCTTTTTAGCACTGCAGAATCTTGAAGCGAGTTTGTGTACATCATTCATTTTGAGATCTTGCTTTTTCACAATTTGCTCTCTGACGAAGAGAGTGTGCACGGCATCACCAATAAATGCAAGCTCTAACATTGTGTAATTTTTCATGTTTCTCCTATACATTAAATCTAAAGAGAACTACATCTCCATCTTGGATAACATATTCTTTGCCTTCGATTCTAACTTTTCCGTTTTCTCTAGCTTTGAGATATGATCCAGCCTCGATAAGATCGTCATATGAAACGATTTCTGCTTTAATAAAGCCTTTTTCAAAATCAGTGTGGATTTTCCCAGCTGCTTGAGGTGCTTTCGTTCCTTTCTTGATTGTCCAAGCACGAACTTCCTTTTCGCCAGCTGTGAGGTAACTCATAAGACCCAAAAGGTCATAGCTTGTTACAACTAATTTTTCAAGACCGCTTTGTTTGATTCCAAGTTCATCTTTGAAAATTTGTCTTTCATCCTCAGGGAGTGAAACGAGTTCTTCTTCGATTTTTGCGCAAAGGCAGATACATGAAGCTCCATCATTTTTAGCAAATTCTTTTACTTTCTCAACGTAATCGTTTGTGCCTTTCATAATATCAGCTTCGCCAATATTTGCGACATAGATCACTGGCTTTGCAGTAAGTAGAGAGTAGTTTCTGAGAAGCTTTTCTTCTTCCTCTGTGTACTTGAGAGATCTTGCAGGTTTTCCTTCTTCAAGGACTGCCTTGATCTTTGTCATAAGATTTACACCTGCAATCAATGCTTTATCACCTGTCTTTACAAGCTTAACATCTTTATCTAGTTTCTTTGTCACTTGTTCTAAGTCGGCGAGTGCAAGTTCAAGATTGATAACTTCGATATCTCTAATAGGGTCAACAGATCCGCTTACATGGATAATCTTTTCGTTATCAAAACATCTAACAACATGCACAATTGCATCAACTTCACGAATATGACTTAAAAATTTATTGCCAAGTCCTTCACCCTTACTTGCACCGGCAACCAGCCCTGCAATGTCCATAAATTCGATTGTTGCAGGAGTTATCTTTTTAGTGTTGTATAATGCTCCGAGTTTAATTAATCTTTCATCTGGAACATCTACAACGCCAACGTTAGGCTCTATAGTGCAAAAAGGGTAGTTGGCACTTTCAGCACCCGCATTTGTAATTGCATTAAAGAGAGTGCTTTTTCCTACATTTGGTAGACCAACTACACCTATTTTCATTTTTTATTTCCTCTTAATTATAATTTTTTCTAGACGAGTTTATTCTTTAGTATGATCGTCAGGACCTTTGCCCGAAGCATCATCGGAGTGTTCTGTTTCTTCCTTTTTCTTTGAAGGATCGTCATCAGGAAGGTTAGTGTATTCTTCTACTTTGACTTCTTCCCCTTCAGGAACATAGTCTTCTACATGAGGATCTTTATGTTCCTCTTCGGAGTGTTCTTTGTCTTTGTGTTCCTCTTCGGATCTCTCAGGATCTTTTCTTTCCTCATCTGCAAGCTCTTCTGGAGCTTTCTCAGATATGGACTTGCTTTCTTTCTTATTTTTCTCGTCTTCTTCTAATTGTCCGCTAGCAATAAGGATTTTCTTAAGTCTCTTTTGGTCTGAAAGTTTGATTTCTTCGTCCTTTTCAAGAGATGCTTTGATAGCTTTTACAAAGTTTTTATCTTTATCTTTAACAGAAAGATTTGCGATATCTTCAGCAGATAAATCTTTAACCTTATCTCTAGCTTTTTCATATTCCATTTCTTTAGCTTTCTTCTTAACTGATTGTTTTAAGATAGATTCATCAGAAACTACATTGTTTGAAGTATATCCAGAAACGCATCCGAGGGCAATAAGACTTAGTCCAATTGCTGGAACTACAGGGCCAAGCCCGATAAATGTCCCGACAACGCAAAGGATAGCTCCGAGAATGAGAAGGATAAGAGAGAGAAGTCCAAGACCCCTTCCGTCGCCGTCCCTTCCATCCTTACCATCTTTTCCGTCTTTCCCATCCTTTCCATCATGTGGAGGTTGTGATGGAGGTGGAGGAGGTGGCTCGATTGTTTTTTCAGGTTCACGATCATGCTCGTTCATTACATTTTCATTTAATGTTTCAGTATCCAGTACTCCGGCATGCTTAGGGTCGTTTTTATAAACTCCAACGCCGAGAAGTGTATCACTGCTCTTTTCTGTTGTGTCTGAGTTAAATGTGTCTTTTCCAAGGAAATCAACAATTCCCACAAATCCAACTGCGTTTTTAGCTGGCGCTTTAGCTGTTTTAGCTGCACTTGGCTTTTCTGCAACATCAACACTTATTCCAAGAGGCTGTTGTTTTGCAGCGTTGTTAGGGTTGAAGATAACTCTAACTGAGTGATTTCCGTCAGTGTTCTTATCTTTATCAATAATAGCTACAGAAGTAAATTCATGGAAAGTTGAAACTTCTCTTGAGTTAGCATCGTTCTTTCCATAGTAGTACATCTTATCCTCGTATCTAGCAAGAATTACTGTACTAGTTTGTCCTTCCTTATTTTGGAAGTTTGTAATGCAAATTTCAGGACCGTTTGGAATTTTATATACAATATTTCCGTTTTTATCAACCGTACCTTGGAGTTTTGCCATTGCAATGATATCTTTTTCATGCATTTTTAAAAGCTCTGCGTTGTTTAATCTTTCAGAAGCAGCATCTTTTCTTGATGAATAACGATCTTTTGTTGTATCCAACATTCTTTCAACAAACTTGCTGTTTTCATCAAAGTTGTAGCCATTTCCGTTTGGAGCTGTAACAACTGAAGGGTGTTTATCTTCCTCTCCTCTTGTTGCAATAATATTTTTTCCATCTGCTGAGAGAGTGAAGTTATCTCCAGCCATTTTGTATCTTGTAATTCCAGTGTTAGTTCTATCGATTGTCTCGATTTTGATTCTAAATTGTGTGCGAGTTGTTCCGTCTTCATTTGCAATCTCTATTTTTTCAACATCCTCTCTTCCAGTAAGATATTCTTTCATATTTGTATCGATTGCGGCTTCGTCAACTAAAAGCGTAGGAGCGTCATTTCCGTCCCCAGCCTTTCCGTCTTCAAGAGAAAGAACTACGTTGTTTGTAACGGAATCTCTGACTTGCAACAAGTTGTCTCCCATATCTGTTCTAATAGTTGTAACTTGGTTAAATTCATCTACTGTTTTATTCTTTCCATCAACTTTTTTAACTCTCTTGATCTTAGTTGTAAAGCTATATCCATATACAGCACCGGTGTTATCTTTTACAGGTTGTGATGAGTGAAGAAGGGAATCGTCAGCCTTAGATCTTGTAACTTTTCTCTTTCCAGGAAGTTTTGATCTTTCATCGATATCTACGTCTTCATCATGAACACCGTCATCAGCATGATGTCCATCATCATGAGTGCTGTCATCATCATGAGTGCTGTCATCGTCATGAGTGCTGTTGTCCCCCTTAGTTTCGTCGTTTGGTGGTGTAGGCGGTGTAGGAGGTGTCGTAGATCCAGCAGGAGGCACAGGTGGCGAAGGAGGTTCTGTTCCTCTAGGAGGTTCAGATCCATCTGGTGGTGTAGGAGGCACAGGTGGCACTGATCCAGCAGGAGGTGCGTCAATTGTTTCCTCTTCTATGTTTACCTCATCTGGTTTAGCACCTGCAACTTCGCTGACAGGGTCTGTGCTAGCCATGTGATTTCTAAAATTTCTAATTCTATTGTGTTCTGTAAGAACATCATAGGCTCTTGATGATTTAATCTTGTTTAAAGCTCTCTCTACGGCAGCGTCAAACCTCAGTGAAATTTCATTGAAAAAGTCTCTTACTTTTTCTGTAGCATTTTTAAATTTTTGCTTTGTCTTAACAAGTCCGCTCCTAGCTTTAGCTTTAAATTCATTGAGTTTAGCTTTAAATCTCTCTGACTTAACTTTAGCTTTAGCCTTTAAAGATTCTGACTTAGCTTTCACAGTAGCCTTTAAAGCCTCGGCTTTAACTTTTAAGTTCGTTTTAGCAGCAGTAGCCTTTGCGTTCAACTCTTCTTTTAGCTTTGACAATTTTTTCTTCAATTCTTCGCTAGTTGTATTTCTTTTTGTAGTAGGCTTAGCAGTTTCTGGTTCTACTGTCTCTTCAGGTTCTTCTATGCCTAAGCCATACTTTTTATTGATATGCTCTCTCTGTCTAGCGTAACTTCTTTGTTTACGTTCATTCTCCCTTTCATGTCTTTCATTTCTTCTTGCAGTAGAAGCTTTTGGTGCACCGCCGTTTGGAAGATTTCTCTTAGCTGTTTGAGGAGTTTTAGCGCGGTCGGCTTTAGGTCTTCCCGCTTTTTTTTGCTGATTTTTAGGTTTAGGAGTAGCAGTAGCTGTACTACCAGAAACTTTATGTTCTGCTGCATCGAGTCTTTCCAGGATCCTGTTTAGCTCCGCATTTCTTTTGTTTTCATCAGTTGCCATTAAATGTTCCTCCTTCTTTGGAATTTATAGCATTTAAGTTTATGATTGTATTTTATCATTAAAAAATACCTTTGTCAATAATATTAAAAACTATTTTATACAAAAAGAGCCTAAGTAAGCCAATTTTTAACAATATATTTTACTCTTTTTGCGCTATTTTTTTGCTAGCATTTAGTTAAGAAAAGAGAGAATATGAAAAACACTTGCTTTTTTATTTGTTTTTAAGTAAAATAATCCTTAGGAGATAAGAAATGGGACTTTTTTGGAATGAGAATAAATCTCAAGTAAAAAAACTGAAAAAAATTGCTGATAAAGTTATCGCTTTAGAAGATAAATATTCGGCAATGAGCGATGAAGAATTAAAGAATCAGACTAATATTTTAAAACAAAAACTCGCAGAAGGAAGTACTCTCAATGACATTCTTCCAGAGGCTTTTGCAACATGTAGAGAAGCTGCTTGGAGAGTTTTAAACATGAAGCACTTTTATGTTCAAATTCTCGGAGGAATTGCTCTGCATCAAGGCAGAATTGCTGAAATGAAAACTGGTGAAGGAAAAACTCTTATGGCAACTCTTCCTGCATATTTGAATGCACTAAGCGGGAAAGGTGTTCATATTGTTACTGTAAACGAATATCTTGCAAAACGTGACGCAGAATGGATGGGAAAAGTATATAGATTCCTTGGGCTAAAAGTTGGAGTTATTATTTCTGGAATGAGAGATGACGCAAAGAGAAATTCTTATCTTGCGGATATTTGCTATTGCACAAACAACGAACTTGGATTCGACTATTTGAGAGATAACATGGCTATTTCTGCTGAAGCTAGAATGCAGAGAGGACATAACTTTGCAATCGTCGATGAAGTAGATAGTATTTTAATCGATGAGGCCAGAACTCCTCTTATTATAAGCGGACAGGGAGGAAAGTCTAGCGATGACTATCTTAAAGCCGACAAATTTGCAAGAACATTGAAAAAAGATGAAGACTTCGAAATTGACGAAAAAACTAAAGCAATCAATCTTACAGAAAAAGGTATAGAGAAAGCGGAAAGGTACTATAAAGTGGCAATGCTTTCAGATATCGAAAATATTGAACTAAATCACTATATCAACAATGCTTTGAAAGCAAACTACATCATGTTTAGAGATGAAAACTACATCGTTAAGGACGGAGAAGTTGTCATTGTCGACGAATTCACTGGGCGTCTTATGGACGGAAGAAGATTTAATGACGGATTGCATCAAGCTATTGAAGCAAAGGAAAAAGTGGAGATTAAAGACGAGAACAAAACTCTCGCAACCATCACATTCCAAAACTATTTCCGTTTGTATTCAAAGCTTTCTGGAATGACCGGAACTGCAAAGACTGAGGAAGGTGAGTTTAGAGCAATTTACAACCTTGACGTTGTAATTATTCCACCAAATCTTCCAAATCAAAGAAAGGATGAGCCAGACATTGTTTACACAACTCAGCAAGGGAAAATTAAAGCTATTGTTGAAGAGATTAAGAGATGTAATGAAACAGGTCAACCAGTCTTAGTAGGAACGGTTACGATTGAGAAATCCGAAGAACTTTCAAAAGCGTTAAAATATGCAAATATCAAGCATATTGTGTTAAATGCAAAGAATCACGAACAAGAAAGTGCTATTGTTGCTCAAGCTGGACGAAAGGGCTCAGTTACAATTGCAACTAACATGGCTGGACGTGGAACGGATATTTTGCTTGGCGGAAATCCTGAGTTCATGGCGAAGAAAAAAATGGTGGACGAAAAGTTCACTGATGAACAAATTTCTTATGCTACAGCTTTCTACAATTCTGACGATCCAGAATTAAACAAAGCGAGAGATAGATTCACAGAGCTCTACAAAGAACTCAAAAAGCAAACAGACGCAGAGAAGGATGAAGTAAGAAAACTTGGCGGTCTTCATATCGTTGGAACAGAAAGACACGAGTCACGTAGAATTGACAATCAGCTCAGAGGACGTGCTGGACGTCAAGGGGACCCAGGCTCGAGTGTATTCTTCCTTTCACTTGAAGACGACCTACTTCGCAGATTCGGTGGAGATAGAATGAAGAAGCTTGCAATGTTGTTCAAGCTCGACGACACAACACCTATCCAACTTAAAATATTGTCAAGACAAATCACAGGCGCTCAAAAGAGAATTGAGATGCAGAACTTCGGAATTAGAAAGACTGTATTAAAGTTCGACGATGTTATGAACACTCAAAGAACAGTGATCTATGACGAGAGAAATAAAGTGCTTGACGGATATCCTGTCCACGATCAAATTGTAAATATGTTCCCAGATGTTATCGCAAAGATCTGCGAGGAGCACTTGGATGACGATAAGCCATATTATGATTGGGATTTAGCTCCGCTTAATGCCGCTCTCGAAAAGGGACTTCTTCCAAAAGATTCAAACATTGTAACTGAAGACTTTGTTGAAGGATGCGACGTTCGCGATGTTGAAGAAAAATTGATCAAAATTGTTGACAAGAGATATGCAGAAAAGCTCAAAGAGGCGGAGGACCTTGGAATTGACTTTGGAAAGGTTGAAAGAGTTGTTATGCTTAGAGTTGTTGACTCTCACTGGACAAATCATATCGATGATATGCAAATCTTGAAGAATGAAATCTTCTCTCGTGGATTCGGAAACGAAGATCCTGTGCTTGCATACAAGAAGGACGGATATGCAATGTTTGATGAAATGATCAGAAAGATCAGAGAAATGACATGCATGATTCTTCTTAATATTAACTTTGAAGTTAAGAAAGAAGAGCCTGTTCAACGTCCGACTTTCACACCTGTAAACAGAAGAACGGACCTTTTTGATAAACCTAAAAAGGAAAAGATTGAAGTTCAAAAAACTGTTGTAAACACAGAAAAGGAAATCGGCAGAAACGACCCTTGTCCATGTGGAAGCGGGAAGAAATATAAGAACTGCTGTGGTGCAAATGAATAGTAAAGAGGCGACTTTTGTCGCCCCTTTTTTATAGATAAAAGTCTTAGTTAAATTGGCGGATTATTACATTTCTGTGATAAAATATGCATAATATAAAATTTCAAAATCCTGCAATATGCTGAGTTTTTGAGTGAAAAGTATTAAAAAAATATTAATATTGACAAAAAAATTGTTTGTGATATAATATTCAAGCGAGGTTAAGATGAATAATACACGTAAAACATATTTAGAAAATGAAATTACAAATGAATTATGGAAGAGGGTGAACAAGGAGTCATCAAACTTTTATTATGTTAAGGATGTTAAAGGCTTAGTTGAAAAAATGAAGAATGCCGACTATTCTTTGATATCAATCCCAGAGCAGTTTACTGAAAAATATGAAAGAGAGTATGCAGATTATGTAAGTTATATTGTTTTAAGAGAACCAAAGCAAACTCTATATATTTCTGAGCCTTTCATTAAGAAAAATGTTGAATTTGCTTGTGCTCTTTTCGACGACCTAGTTGAAGAAGATCCAAAGAATTTTAGCTATATTGAAAAGAAGATTTCAGCTATGGACAGTAGAGATGACTCAGAGCAGTACATAAATTTTTCAAATCAAATTCACAATAACTTTGAAAAATAAGAATGCCAATAAAAAGACAGCCCCATTTGTCTTAAATAAAAACATAATTTCAAATAAACTCAGGTTGCAACTTCGCAACCTTTTTTATTTTAAAATTTCAAGCTAAAATTTTCTTGAAATTCTTTGTTTTTCTTCTAAAAATGGAAATATGAAATGTTTTTTACTTAAAAAGGTAGCAGTAGCAGTGATTTTGCAAATTATCCAATTTATTCTTATTAATATTAATTAACGATAGAAAAACACTTGATTTTGAATTTTTTTTATGATATAATACGTCCAGTAGCGAGAAAAGCTACCCCTTGCTCTTGCAAAAAGAGCCAAAAGTCCAAAAGGAGGTATCGTATGAATAAGTATGAAGTAATGTATATCATTTCAAGCGACACAGCTGAAGATAAACGTGAAGAACTTATCGCTAAATTCAAAGCTTACGTTGAATCAAAAGGCGGAGTTGTTGAAGGAATCGATAAACTTGGAATGAAGAAGCTTGCTTATCCAATCAATTTCAGAAACGAAGGATTCTATGTTCTTATGAACATTTCTCTTCCAATGCCAGAAGTTGATGCTATGAGCAAACTTATGACAATTACAGACGGAATTGTTAGACATTTATTCGTTAAGAAAAACGCATAAAGGAGATTAAAAATATGAATAAGGTTATTTTAGTTGGAAATTTAAGTAGAGATCCAGAATTAACAACAACAAACGGAGGAGTATCAGTTTGCAGATTTACTGTTGCCGTTCAAAGAAGATTTCAAAACTCTGAAGGAGAAAGAGATGCAGACTTCATTAACGTCGTTGTATGGAGAGCACAAGCTGAAAACTGCCACAAGTTTTTGAAGAAAGGATCAAAATGCGGAATCGTTGGAAGATTACAAACATCATCATATGACGGACAAGACGGAGCAAAACGTTATGTTACTGAAGTTGTAGCCGATGAAGTAGAATTTTTATCAACAAGATCTGCAGGAAGTGATAATGGTTCAGTAGAAGAAAAACCAGCTACAAAGAAAGTCGCTGAATTAGAACCTATTGACGATGATAGCCTTCCATTTTAATAGAAAAGGAGAATAAAAATGAGCGAAGTAAAAACTGAGGAAAGACCAGTTAAAAAATTCCGTAAACCATCAAAGAAGAAAGTTTGTCCTTTCTGCGTAGCTGGTGAAAAGGAAATCGACTATAAAGATATTGCAAAAATTAGAAAATATATCACTGAAAAAGGTAAAATTTTACCAAGAAGACAAACAGGAGTATGTGCTTATCACCAAAGACAATTAGCAACAGCTATTAAGAGAGCACGTAACTTGGCACTTTTACCTTACAGTGCTGACTAGGAGGAAACATGAAACAAGAAATTCATCCAGATTATCATGAAGTAACAGTTGTATGTGCTTGTGGAAATACTTTCAAAACAAAATCAACAGTTAAGGGAGATACTCTTAGTGTAGATATTTGCAATAAGTGCCACCCATTCTTCACAGGAAAGAAGAAAGTTGTAGATACAAGTGGAACAGTTGATAAATTCAAGAAAAAATACAACATTTAATTTAAAAATGGCGGATTTATTCCGTCTTTTTTATAAAACATGTTTCGAAGGACGTGCATTATAAAAGAAAAATCAAATACTAATGCGTTTTACAAAAAAACACTATGTTAAAGCAAGCATGGTGTTTTTTTGATATATAAAAAAATAGAAACCTTCTTGAAAATCTTCCATAAATAAATTTTCTAAAAATACTAAAAAAACATTTGGAATGTACTTCCAGTTTCTTAAAAAATAGTAAAAAATTATAAACTATTCATCATTCTATTTGCCCATATTTTTCTTGGAAAGAACAATATTAAAAAAATAAGATTTTTTTCAAAAAGGGTATTGACGAAACGCCATTTTTGTGATAGATTAGAATCAACACTCAAGGAGGAAACAATGGAATTAACAGAAACAACATCAAGCAGAGCATATTACAAGAAGGAGAATAGATTCTTTGTAAAAAAAGACCCTCGTAAAGATCTTTATCCAGAAACAACAAAGAAGAACATCAGAGTAAGTTGCCTCAAGAAAGCAAGAGAAGATTACAACAACAAAATGAGAGAAATCGAAGAAGTTAAAATTGAATCTTTAAATGAAGAAGAGGAAACAGATGAGGAATGGATGGAGAGAATGGCAAAAATTTACAATACTCCAGAATATGAAACATATGATATTGAAGAAGATACTGCAGCTGAAGATGAAGAATGGAAAGAATGGGCTGAAAACGCTGCACGTTCAAAAAATTAATTTAAGACAATAAGAGTGGCTGAGCCACTTTTTTTGTTTAGATCTATAATCTTTGTCAATAATTAGTACATGAAATATTTATTCTTTCCGACTAATATTGGGATTCGAGGATATAGCAAAAAACGATATATCTCAATTTTTGTTGATCCGAACGGGAAGAATAGGATAAATACAAAAGCTCAAAAGCACAACTTTTTAACAAATATTCCAGTGTTGCGTGGCCTAATTTATTTCTTCTTTGGAATTTATGCTATGTTTGAATCTTATGCCGAAACAATGAAGATTCAAGCAGAGAATTTAAGCCAAGAAATTCACAGAATGAGTAATAAGACTAAGAGGACACTTATTTACTTCTTTTGCTTTATTGTTGCAATAACTTTCTCTCTTTTACTTTTGGGATATGTTCCATCAAAACTTAGCTTTGCGATTTTAGGAGAGAGCAAAAATTTTTTGCTTAGAAATTTCATAATAGCCATAATAAAAGTGTTTATTCTCTTTATCACCATGCTAGTTCTTCGTTTTATTCCGACAATGCAGGAGCTGTATAAATTTAACGGGGCGATTAACGTAATTAGTGAAAACAAAGCAAATAACGAGATTTCGTTTAAGCATAAAGCCCTTAATTTCTTAAATTACTTTGTTTTTGTTTTCTTTTTAAGCACTTTTGTGATAACATTAGTTGGAATTAGAATTTCATTTTGGGCAAACTGGCTTGTGAACTTAGCAATATTCCTTGGGATTGTCACTTTATCTTATGAGCTTTTATGGCTTCTTGGCAAAAACAGTAAACTTGAAAAAGCATGTATCATCACTTCGTTTCTAGTTTGCATGAAGCCAAACACAACCCACGTGGAAGTTGCGAAAATGTTAAACGCGCAGCTCAGCATGAAAGATAATTACTATGGAGAAAAAATGGAAAATGGAAAGATTCCTCTTTCGACGCTTCTTGCAGAAATGCAATTGAAACTGACGAAAGCGGGAAAGTATGACAAGAGTGATGTGGACTGGATTATAGCGACTGTTTTAGGAAAAAACAGGGCGGAGGCTAAACTGGTCAGATCATTTGATGAAAAAACTTATAGAGAAATTATGAAAGCAACGGAGCAGAGAGCTGCGGGCAAACCTTTGTCGGCAATTTTTGGATTTGTTGATTTCTATGGAATGAGATTTACAGTCAATAAAAAGGTCTTAGCGCCAAGAATGGAAACAGAAATTTTAGTTGAACAGGTTATCAAGGCTAGTGAAGGAATAAAAAAGTGTGAAATTTTGGATATTGGTACTGGAAGCGGAGCGATATCAATCTCGATAGCTAAAAACTCGCCAGCCAAAGTGACAGCTGTTGATATTTCTAAGCAAGCGCTTGAGGTTGCTATGCAAAACGCAAAAGATAACGGTGTTAAAGTGGATTTTATTGAATCAGACTTGTTCCAGGGATTGAAAAAAAGTAAAAAATTTGATATAATAGTTTCGAATCCTCCATATATCCCAACAGAAGAGATAGAAACATTGGACGAAGAAGTTAAAAAGTATGACCCCAAGCTAGCTCTTGATGGTGGAAAAGATGGTTTAGATTTTTACAGAAGAATCATTATGGATGCGGGGCAGCATCTTAAAAAAGATGGATTAATTTTCTTTGAGATAGGCAAAGGACAATTTACGTCCGTAAAAAAGATATTAGAAAAAAATGGATTTATAGATATACAAGGATTAAAGGATTATAACAAAATTTATAGGGTGGTTAAAGCAAAATATGGAAATGTTAAATGATATATTAGAAAAAACAAAAAAAATGATAGACAGATACAACGAACTGACAAACATGGTGTCAGATCCTGCTATCATTGCTGATAATAAAGAGTGGAAAAAGCTTGTAAAAGAGAGAAGTGGAATGGAAGAAATCGTTGAGAAATCAATCGAACTTCGCAAAGCCACCGAAGATTTACAATCTTGCAAAAAAGAACTTGAAAACGAAAAAGACCATGAAATGAGGGAAATGTTCCACGAAGAAATTAATAACTTAGAAAATAAGATTGATACTCTTGTGGAAGATATCAAAATTCTTCTTTTGCCTAAAGATGAAAACGACGACGGAAACATTATCATTGAAATCCGTTCTGCCGCAGGTGGTGAAGAGTCTGCTTTGTTTGCAACAGAGCTTATGAGAATGTACAACTATTATGCAGAACAAAAACGCTGGAAAGTTGAAGTTATTGATATCAACGAAACAGAGCTCGGAGGAATTAAAGATGCAACGTTCGTTATCCGCGGGAAAGGGGCTTATAGTAGATTAAAATATGAAGCCGGTGTTCACAGAGTACAACGTGTGCCAGAAACAGAAACACAAGGCAGAATACATACATCCACAGCAACAGTCGCAGTTCTTCCAGAAGTTGAAGAAGTAGACTTTGAAATCAAAGAAAATGATTTGCGAATTGATACATATCGTTCAAGCGGAGCGGGTGGTCAACATATTAACAAAACCGACTCAGCAATCAGAATGACACATATTCCAACAGGAATCGTTGTAACATGCCAAGATCAGCGTTCGCAACTAAAGAACAAAGAAAAAGCTATGAGCGTTCTTAAAGCTAAGCTTTATGAATACTATCAAAGCCAGCGTGACAATGAATTTAAAGAAAATCGTAAAAGCCAAGTCGGCACAGGTGATAGAAGTGAGCGTGTAAGAACATATAACTATCCACAAGGCCGTGTAACAGACCACCGTGTTGGCGTTTCTTCATATGATTTGGAAGGTGTTTTGAACGGCAATATCGACCAGTTTATTGATGCGTTGATATTAAAAGACCGCACAGAAAAACTAGCATCAAGCTAAAAAAGTTCGCAGAGCTTTGTTTCTGTCATCCAGCCCAGACAGTTACGTATGTCAATACGCGCCTGCCTGTGCTGAATGCCGAGCCTCGCTCTGCTTTCTTTTTTAGCTTGATGCGGGTGTATATGATTTTTACTCTAAAAAATGATGAAAATAGTAAAAGTTCGCCGAGCTTCGTTTACTGCTGTCCATTCCAGACAGTCATTTACGGGGTTGTAAACTCCTGCCTGAAATGAACAGCGAGCTTTAAACTGGCGCGCCCTTATGGGGCTTGCCTAGTTTAGCACCGCACAAATCAATTCTTTTTCAGTCTTTTGCCCTTTTAAGAACCTTAATGAGGAACCTCTATTGAGAACCTTAAAATGCCAAAATCCAAGAAAAATCTCTTGATTTCTGCTGTCATAATTCATTAAACGAGGATAGTTTGAATACTATTCTTTTTTACAAATTGAAAATGTTTTTTTGTCCACCTCTGAAAATCATTTAGAGAACTAAACTCATTCCAGAGGAGAACAGCGAGCTTTAAACTGGCGCGCCCTTATGGGGCTTGCCTAGTTTAGCACCGCACAAATCAATTCTTTTTCAGTCTTTTGCCCTTTTAAGAACCTTAATGAGGAACCTCTATTGAGAACCTTAAAATGCCAAAATCCAAGAAAAATCTTTTGATTTCTGCTGTCATAATTCATTAAACTAGGATAATCATTGTATTATCCTTTTTTTTATTTTATAAAAATCCTAATTCACGGGCGGGTTTACCCGTCCCGTTATATCGAGCATCACGATGCTTTCTAGGTTAGCTTAAATATTTCTTTAAGAGTTTATCCTCTTACACGGACTTTCTAAGTCCGTCATACCGACCGAAGTGCGTTAGCACGGAGTGGAGCGTATCTATCAAACCTTGCCAAGGTTTGATTTTTATTTTTTATAAGCACAAAACTTGTCTGAAAAGTTTTGTGAGATACACTCCATTTCGCGACATTCTGACGAATTCTGCTCCAGTCGGTATGACGGCATAGCCTTATGCCGTGGAATATGATTTTTTATTTAATATTTCTCAAAATGAATCCAGTTCGTGGCAGTGTGCCACTTGGTATGACAACTCCTAACAGGTTATGAAATTAGGAGTTAATTATTTTTCCCCCATTTCGCAGAGTTATGGCAGCAGAAATCAAGAGATTTTTCTTATAATATTAATTCTTTCAAAGGAATTTCCAAACTCTCAACAATTAAAAATAATGTTGTTAATTTATAATTTGAGTTTCCTTCTAAAATATTTTTTATTGTTTTTTCTGAAACCCCACTTTTTTTGTGTAATTCCTTAATTCCGCCTGTTCTTTCTATTACGGAATTTAAGAGTTTGATATCTATATAATTTTTCATGTTTTATTTCTCCTTAAACATATTATAAGGAAGTTTTCTTCCAATGTCAAATAATTCGGAAGAATTTTTCCGAGTGAATAAAAATTTTGTTTATGGATTTATAATAATGCTATGATAATAGCTGAAAGGATAAAAGAATTAAGAGAGGAGAAAGAGATCTCTAGATGTGCATTGGCAAAAGCTATTGGTGTAGATGTTAGAACTATTTCTTATTGGGAGAATGGTGTTAATGAGCCAAAAGCAAGTTATATTGCAAGTCTAGCGATATTCTTTAAAGTGTCAAGTGATTATTTATTAGGATTAGAATAAAAAAGAGAACCTTAAAAAGGTTCTTTTTTATATAATTCATGCGCTAGCTTAAAGATTTATGTTGTGTGAGCAGCAAGACCTAATTAAGGTGCTAGCTCTAAATTTTTATTATGCTTTCTTCTGGGCTTTTTTGTAACATTCGTAGCACATTGCCTGATATGTTTCGTTTCCGCCAATGACAACTTCTTCTCCGTCAGTCGCTGCGACGCCATCAATTAGTCTTGCGTTCACTGTTGCTTTTTTTCCGCATTTGCAAACAGACTTGATTTCCATAAGTGACTCAGCGAGCTCGACAAGTCTTTTTGAGCCTTCAAAAAGCTCTGTCTTAAAGTTTGTGAGTAGTCCATAGCAGAGAACAGGGATATGAAGTGAAACTTCTTTTAGCTGATTTACTTGTTCTCTTGTGCAGAACTGAGCCTCATCAACGATAACGACGAACTTGCTCCCAAATCCACAAATGTTTTCCACAAGATCATATAGATTTTCATCTTTGTTAAAAGTTAGACATGGAGAGGAAAGCCCAATCCTACTTTTTACAACAATCTCTTTGTTTTGAGTATCTCTGTTGTCAAGACTAGATTTCAAGAGAATAACTCTAAATCCGACCTGCTCGTAGTTAAATTTACACATGAGGGCTTGGGCAGTTTTACTGCTGCCCATTGCACCATACTTAAAATACAATTTCGCCATATATGCACCACTTATGCTCTTACACTCAATGTAAAAGTTGATACAATGTTAGGATAAATTCTTGCTGAAATCTTGTAATCTCCGATAGCTTTAATTGGCTCTGAAATATCAATTTTTTTCTTGTCAATTTCAATGCCATTTTTTGCTAATTCTTCTGCAATTTCTTTTGATGTGATTGAGCCGAAAACTTTTCCATTCTCTCCACATTTTATTGTTAGTTGAATATGTTTATTATCTAAAACTTTTTTAAGTTCTAAAGCCCTTAGTCTTTCTTGTTCTTTATGATAGTCATTCGCTACAGCTTTGCCTTTTGATTCATTGATTGCTGAGTTATCAGCTTTTTTAGCAAATCCGTTTTTGATTAGAAAGTTGTTAGCATATCCGTCAGCAACTTCTTTAATCTCGCCTTTTTTTGCAGTTCCTCTTACGTCTTTTAAAAATACTACCTTCATAAGTCCTCCTAATTAGTTTTATTTTACTATTAATTCTGTCTAAAAGTCAAGGAAAAGGGCAATATTAGATTGAGGAGATGAGAAAATGGATATAAGATGTCGCAAAACAAAATGTAAATATAACGATAGATATACGTGCAAGGCGAAGAATATTTTGATAGGGCAAGGGGACTTATGTGAAACATATGAGGATAGCGGGGATAAAACTAGGGATGTATCAAAGAAAATTTTTCGCAAAACTCCGCAATATGCACCACAAAGAGATACAAACAAGATGAAAATTGAGTGCGAAAATAATTGCCTTTTTAATAGGAAAGGAAGGTGTATTGCGAACGGCATAACTATCAATGATATAAAGGAAAAGCCTAAGTGTATGACAATACTTGGAAAATAAAAAAAATAGTTGCAAAATTGCTTGCTTTATGATAGAATTTTACTAGGAGAAAAGCTATGACAAAAGAGGAAGTTAAAAACAAAGTTTTTCTGAATGAAGATAAATTAAACGAAGTCTCCGATAAAACAATTCAGGACTATGAGGAGTTTATTCTCGAAGAGAGAGTTTTGTCTCAAGGCCTAGTTGGAGAAGTTGTTGATGGAGAATATGTTATTTCGGATGAGCTAAAACAATTGTTTGTTTTAAATAAGAAACTTTTGATAAAAAGAGAAAATGAGTTTTTAATCGCTAAAATGGATAGACTTGGCAAGACCTTCAAATTTAGATTAGTTTTTGAAGATTTTGACAAGGATTCAATGGTTGCCGAGTTTTATATCATGGAAGAACTAAATGGTGAGACAATTGAAACTTTTATAGCAAATTTCATTGATATTAAAAATTACGAATTTAAGCAAAAAGCAAGAGAATCTTTCAACATTTTGTTGGAAGAAGATCAGTACGTCAAAGATGATGACGAAAATTTTGCCGCTTTAGACAAAGTTATTGAAAGAAATAAGAGAGCTAAGAGCGATGAAAGAATTTTTGTTCTGGAAACCTATTCTGAGCTCTACATAATTGAAATGTTGAATGCATTAGCTTCTGGCGGAACTGTAAGCAAAAAAGTTTTGGAAGAATATAAGGCGGAAGTGAAGAAGCGTGGCCTTTTAAAGCCAAATGTCCCACATGTGTACATGAAATTAAAAGACATCCTTGATGATGTCATTGAGCAGAACGGTGGAATTAAAGTTTTAGCGCAGGAAAATCAAGATGTTCGCAAAGCTGTTGAAAGATACATCGTTCCTGTTAAGGATTTTGATAGAACGACCAAAGTTATCGACACATTGAATGTAAAAAAAGAAGAAGTAATAGAGAAGTTCCAAGAAGCTCCGGCAAAACCTGCAGCAAAGTCTTCGGGTGGAGAGAAATCCTCTTCAAAAGGAGGCTCGAAGTCAGCTTCAAAGCCAAAGGGGAAGGATAAGCCTAAGAAGAAGGATGAAGAAAAGAAGGAAGACAAGAAGAAGGGTGGAGTTATAACCTACGTTCCACTTTTAGGGAAGAAGGAAGAAAAAACTCCTGTAAAACCTAGCATAAAGAAAACTCCTATTGAGAAAAATCCAAAGCCTGCATCTCCAGTTAAGCCTACTACTCCAGTTAAGCCAGCGACTCCTAAGAAACCAGAAGTGAAAAAGACTGAAACCTCTAAGAAAGAGGAAGAGGTTGAAAAGAATACTGAAGAGGAAAAGCCAAAGCCAGGATTAAGCGTTGCAGAAATGTTTGCAGTGAGACTTGGCGATGATATAACAAATGAACACAAAAGTGAGTCAAAGTTAACAAGTGAAGGCAGTGGTGGTGGAGCATCATTAAACGTAGATCTAGAAGAAGAAAAAAAGGAAATGACTTCCATAGATTACAATGTTGTAGATCCAAAGAAGATAAGACATGTTAATGAAGACGTGAAGGAGCAGGGGAAAATATTATAAAACAGTGCGTCCCAAGTTGGCAATTTCAAAATAGTAGATAAAAAAGAGGAACAATGCAAATTTAATGCAAAGTTCCTTTTTAATGGGATTTGAAGTAGCTAATAAATCCGTAAGTTAAAAAAACGATCTAATGTTAGACCGTTTTTATTCTTTTAATCTTTTACTCTTCCTGCCCCGGCATCTGAAACCATTTTATTTTCTGCATATGCTTCATCATTATATGATTCATAGATGAGTTGTGTAGCCTTAGTAGCTTCCTTCAATTCTGCAAGAGCTTGCTTATCATAAGTTCCCTTTTTTATAGAATCTGAATATCCAACAATCTCACCTTTCTCATTAACATTACAGATAAGTTTTATGTAGTTTTCAATATCGAAAACTGGAGTGTGATCTTCGATTCTTCCAAATGTTAAAGGGAATGAAGGATCAGATAAGCAATCAAGTTCATTAATTGCTGTCATATAAGGGTGCTTTGATAATTTTTCACCAATTGGGTTCTCTGAAAGGAACTTAATAAAGTTCAAACCAAGGTTCTTTTTTTCAATGAATTTTGGATTTGGACAGGAGAAATATGGCTTTTCTGGTGCGTCAACATTATCCAATAATGCTTTGTATGTGTTTTTCTGATCGATATAAACTTGAAGTTCTGTGAAGCATAGGATTACGCCTTGAAGTCTTCTATAATCAGTGTACATTGAATCGTAAAGATTATTTTGTTTTGCATACTTGTCTGTCAAAAATCTGTTTCCAGTCATTATTTTCCACTCCTTTTTCTCTAGTTGCCATTATTATATAATAAAAAAAATGTTTTGTAAATACCTTTTTGTCAAATTCTTTCAAAATCTTTTTATTAGATATATTTTAAGTTAAACTTTGCATATATCAAGAAATTTTACTTAACATAAGAGTATGAGTAAAAGCGTCGTTAGAAGTTCTATGATTTTGATTTTAGCTGGGATTGTGTGTAAAATTCTTGGCGTTTTATTTCGTCTTCCCCTTACAAATATATTAGGAGTCAAGGGAATTGGTTACTTCCAAATGGTGATGTCGTTATATATTTTTACTTTAATGGTGTGTAGCGGCGGAATAACAATAACCCTTTCGAAGCTTGTCGCTGAGCCCTGTAAAAATAGGCAAGAGAGGATAAATTCTTTATACAAAATTTCGATCATAACGAGCCTTATTCTTGGAATTTTTGTTGGAATGGTGTTCTATTTTTTAGGCGAACGAATAGCAAAAGTTCAGGGCGGAACTTTTGGCGATACATACAAATTTATGATCATTTTGCTAGCTCTAGGCGGCATAATAGCCTGCTTTAGAGGAATTTTGCAAGGCTTTGAAACGATGTATCCAACTGCAATAAGTCAAATTATAGAACAGACTGTACGCTTTGTTTTTGGTCTCTTGTTCGCTTCCATTTTCGTGAAAAAGGGTGTTGAATCTGGTGTGTTTGGGGCTTTTCTTGGAATAATTGTTGGAGAAGTTCTATCGATCTTTTATCTTCTTTTTGAAATTAAAAGGAGGAAGGTTAAATTTCAGGGGAAGGATTTTCACGGATTCTATAAAAATCTTCTTCCTATTTTAATCGGCAGTAGCATTCTTCCTTTAGTCAACGCAGTTGATTCGCTAATTATCGTAAACAGACTGTCGCTTGCAGGATTTGGCGAAAGTCAAGCGGTGCTTTTGTATGGAATCCAGTCGGGAGTAGTGGGAACGGTGTTAAATATTCCAGCGATGATTTCAGCTTCGCTTGCAATGGCAATCCTGCCTTCTGTCGCGGCTTTAAAAGAAGATGGCGAAAAGCAAAAACAAAGCATATGCACGGCCTTTAAATACTTATGGATAATTCTTTTGCCAATGGTCCTTGGAATTATGGCTGTAGCAAAGCCTCTTTATACGGTTATTTATCCCACTCTAGATTATGCTTCGCTGCAATATGCTGTGAATTTAACACTTTTAGGTGGAATTTCATCTATTTTACTGGCAATAATGCAATTTATGATAACTATATTGCAAGCGAGAGAAAACCTGCTTTATTTGATGATTTTGCAGCTAATTGGAGGGGGAGCGAAATTCCTAGTTGTATTCAAATTCTGTGCTATTGCAGAAATCAACGTATATGGTCTCATTTTAGGAAATATTTTGCTTTCCAGCATTGTTATAATTGGCTCACTGCTAAAACTTAGGGACGTAGTGCAAATTTCTTTCCTTGACCTCTCATTGCCACTTTTTTCCTCAATTGCGATGTATATCTGCGTTTCATATTTCGTTGAGTGGGTGCAGTTTTCCTCGCTTGTAACTTTGGCGCTCGCTGTTTGCGTAGGAGTTGTGATATATGGAACTATGAACTTTCCAACGCTCAAGGGTGCAATTATATCGCTTAGAAAGAGAAGTCAAATAAATTTATCAAAATAGTCTAGTTTGTTTTGTTTTTCTTATATATTTTGTTAAAATATGTTACATGAAGATAGGAGAGAAGCAGTTAGAAAACAATCTTGTTTTTGCACCACTTGCTGGAGTTAGCGATGTGGGAATGCGTTTTTTGTGCTCATATTATGGCGCGGATGCGACTTTCACAGAGATGCTTTCGGCAAGGGCGATGGATCACAATCCTAAAAAAACAAGACTACTGACACTAACGACAGATGAAGAAAAGATTAAAGTTGCACAGATTTTTGGAAAAGAGCCAGATGTCATGGGAAAGGTTGCAGGATGCGATATTCTAAAAAAGTTTGATTGTATCGATATCAACATGGGATGCCCAGCTCCAAAGATTATAAAAAACGGAGAGGGAAGTGCGCTTATGAAAAATCCTCTTCTAGCAAGCGAGATTATTAAAAAGTGTGTTCAAAGCTCAAACAAGCCTGTATCTGTAAAAATGAGACTTGGATTTGATAAAGACGTTTCGGTAGATTTTGCCAGAATGTGTGAGGAGAGTGGAGCAAGCTTTATAACAGTCCATGGGAGAAAGCAGACAGATCTTTTCTCTGGAACTGTAAACTATGAAGCTATTGCAAAAGTAAAAAGCTCTGTAAAAATCCCTGTGATTGGAAATGGAGATGTTGTGGATAAGACTACATATCTCAAAATGCTTGAAACAGGCGTAGACGGTGTTATGATTGGCCGCGGAGCACAGGGCAAGCCTTGGATTTTTTCAGAACTTACGGATAGGCCTGTGAAAATAAATATATATGAAGTTGCGAAGAAACATGTGGAGATTTTAAGAGAGTATTTTGATGAGAAGTGGATAAGACTTTACATGAGAAAACACTTCCTTTGGTATATCAGCGGAATTGAAGGAGCTGCCAAATATCGACTTGAACTTGCAACATCCAACGATGTTGACAAAAGTTTGGAAATAATGAAGGAAATTTTTAATCGCTAATCATTTTGAATTTTAAGACAAAAGATGTAAAATATATGAGTAGGAGAAAGACATGAAAAGAAGTATTCGTGATTTAGTTGACCTTAAAGGAAAGAGAGTTTTACTAAGAACAGATTTTAACGTTCCTATGGATAAGGTGGGAAGAATTTTGGATCAAACAAGAATAACAGCCGAAATTCCAACTATTAGATATTTAGTAAATCAAGGTGCAAAAGTCATTATATGCACGCATTTAGGACGCCCAAATGGCTATGAAATAAGTTTATCACTTTGGCCAATTTCTCTTATTCTTATGAAATATTTCCCAGGAAAAGTTCAATTTTCACAAAAAACTGTTGGGGATAAAGTAAAACAGCAAATTGAAAGTTTGCCAGACGGATCGATTATTCTTCTAGAAAACGTACGTTTCCACAAAGAGGAAATGGAAGATGATCCAGTATTTGCAAAAGAACTTGCCAGCTTGGCTGATATCTATGTTAACGACGCATTTGGATGTTGCCACAGAAAGCACGCCTCCACATATGGAGTTGCAAGACTTCTTCCTAATGCAATTGGATTCTTAGTTGAGAAAGAACTTAATGCAATTCAAGACGCAATGGATCACCCAAAAAGACCGTTTGTTGCGATCTTTGGAGGATTTAAAGTTGAGGATAAAATTAAAGTTTTGAAGAATATGATCGACATTGCCGATACAATTTTAATTGGAGGAGCAATGGCTTATCCTTTCCTTGTTGCACAGTGGATTCCTGTTGGGCTTTCGCCAAGTAGGCCAGAATGTGTGGCAATAGCAGAACAAATTTTGAAAGACGCACAGGCGAAAGGAAAGAAAATTATCCTTCCAGTGGACCATGTGGCATATAGATCGGACGATAAAAAACATAAGCCTTTTGTAACAGATACACTTCAGTCAAATATGATAGCATGCGATATAGGACCAAAGACGATCGCACTTTTTGAAAAAGAGATTAGAGGAGCAAAGCAGGTTTTATGGAACGGGCCTCTAGGAAAATATGAAGACAAAGAATTTAAGAATGGAACTATGAAAATTGCTGAAATAGTAGCTTCAAGCAAATGTTATTCAATTGTTGGAGGTGGAGATAGCGTCAGCGCTGTAAATAAGAGCGGAAAAGCTAATATGATTAGTCACTTATCCACAGGCGGAGGCGCGACTATGAAGCTATTTGAAGGAAATTCCCTTCCATGCATCGAGGTAATTCAGGAGAAGATTATATGAGAAAGTTAATAGTAGCAAATTTTAAAATGAGCCAGACAACAACAGACACAAAAAACTATTTTACTAAACTTGTTTGTAAAATGGATAATCCAGCGTTGGAGCTTGTCGTTTGCCCACCTTTCACTTCGCTCTCAGTTGCAAAGTTTTTCACAGAGGGGACAGAAATTAAGCTAGGTGCACAAAATCTTGCAGATGACGAAATTCAAATCACGGGAGAAATTTCAGCATCAATGCTTAAATCTGTTGGAGTGGACTATGTTATCGTTGGACACGGCGACAGAAGAAATAAGTTTAAGGAAACAAACCTTGCTATCAACAAGAAGATTAAAAGTGCGTTAAAGCAGGGACTTAAATGTATCCTTTGCGTAGGGGAAAGTGCGGCTGAAAGAACAGCTTTAAAGACAGCTGAAATTTTGAGAAAAGAAGTTGAAGAAGGACTTAAAGGGCTTTATGAAAACGAGCTTGAAAGTGTGGTGATTGCCTATGAGCCAGTTTGGGCAGTTAGCACTGGAAAGAATGCGTCAATTAAAGAAATTGAGGACGGGTGCAAGATTATTAGAAGAACAATCAAGGATAATTATTCTGAAAAAGCAAGCAGAGATATTCAAGTTATATATGGCGGAGGATTGAACACAATCAATGCTGGAAAACTCCTTCAAGCAAAGGAGATTGACGGAGCTATGTTTGGAAGTGCATCCTTAGATGTTGACTCATTCGTTAGCATAATGAATAAGATTAGATAATAGAAATTATATATAAAAGAAATTTCAAGAATATACTTGGAATTTTTTTTTATTTAATATATAATAAGGGAGAATAGGAGATTAAACATGGAGCATCTTGCATTATATAGAAAATATCGACCTAAAACCTTTGAAGAAGTTATTGGACAAGATCATATCACTAAAACTTTGGCAAATCAAATTTTGGCAGGAAAGATCAGTCACGCCTACTTGTTTACAGGAACACGTGGAACAGGAAAGACATCAATAGCTAAGATTTTTGCTAGAGCTGTAAACTGCGAAAACACGACCAATGGCTCACCTTGCGGCGAATGTGAAGTTTGCAAAAGACTAGCTCAGGACAACGATATCAACATTGTTGAAATCGACGCTGCGTCAAACAACAAAGTGGACGATATTAGAGAACTTAGAGAAAAAGTTAAGTTTGCGCCTATCGGAGCGAAATACAAAGTATATATAATCGATGAGGTTCATATGCTTTCAGATAGTGCGTTCAATGCACTACTTAAGACTTTGGAAGAGCCACCAAAATATGTTATTTTCATATTGGCAACCACAGAAGTTCACAAGCTTCCTCAGACAATTTTGTCAAGATGTGTTAGATTTGACTTTAGACTTGTTTCTGTTGCAGATTTAACAAAACAACTTGCAAAAGTGTTCGATGCTGAAGGAATTAAGTATGACGCAGAAGCCCTTAAACTGATAGCTTCCGCTGGAGAGGGGAGCGTGAGAGATACTCTCTCGATTGCCGATTGTGTCAACGCTTATTCAAATGGAAATGTCACAAAAGAGAATGTTTTGAAAGTTTTAGGCACGACTGACTACGATCTTTTAGTTGAATTCTTCGATAAGATTATTCAAAAAGACATTGGTGGAATGCTGACTCTTATCAATGACATGGATTCAAAAGGAAAGAACTTATCAGTTTTTGCTAAAGATGTTTCAAAACATGCAAGAGATTTACTTGCTATAAAAACTTGCAAGCAGCCAAACGAAATTTTGAATCTTCCAAATGACGTTTATGCTAAGTTTGAAGAGCAGGCAAGCACAACATCAGAAAAGAACTTAATTAGATATATGCAGCTATTTTCTGCCGCAGAGTCTGAGCTTAGATACTCACTTTCAACAAGATTGCTACTAGAAACAACATCTCTTTCAGCGATCATGGAGGAAGACGTAAAAAAAAACTAACAATTGAGAACAGTCGAGCTGTGAACATCAAAAATGTTTGGGGGAAGATTGTCCTCTATTTAAGAGAAAATCATCAAATAGCTTTGCATGTTGCGTGCGGGGATATATCTGATGTAGTGATAAAAGATGGAAGATTGATTATATCCGTTGCCGATAACACAGTTCTCTCACTTTTGCAGGATGGCAAGAGAGAAATTGAAAGAGCACTTAGCTGGCAAGGTTTGGATTTAATCGTAGATATAGAGCAAAAGATAATTCCTCCAAGTAAGCAAGAGGAGGATATAAAAAAGTTGAAGCAAATCTTCGACGACAAGCTTATCATTAAAAAATAAAGGAGATTATTATGGGATATGGATTTAATGGCGGTTTTGGTGGAGCAAACATTCAAAACCTTATGAGACAAGCACAAAGAATGCAAGCTGAAATGGAAGAGAAAAAAGCACAGTTAGATGTCACAGAATTTAGAGCCTCTGTAGGCGGAGGAATGGTTGAAGTTGTTATGATGGGAAACAGAACTATCAAATCACTTACAATTAAGCCAGAAGTTGTTGACCCAGACGACGTTGAAATGCTACAAGATTTAGTTATATCTGCAGTTAACGACGCTTTGAATCAAATTGCTAAAGCCGAAAAAGAGAGTATGCCACAAGTTCCAGGGATGTAATTATGAGCAAATATGACGAACCTATCGAAAGATTAATTGAATATTTTAGAACTCTTCCAGGAGTAGGATATAAAACAGCTCAAAGATACGCTTATTCCATAATTGAAGGACAGAAGGACAGAGCAAAAAACTTTGCGGATGCGATCATTGAAGTTAAGGAAAAAATCGGTCTTTGCAAAGAGTGTGGAAATTACACTGACAAGGAAGTTTGCGACATCTGCTCGAAACGAGATAAGAAGATAATCTGCGTTGTAAAAGAGCCAAAAGATGTTATCGCAATGGAGAAAGTTAAATCATATAACGGAGTTTATCACGTGCTATTTGGAACACTTTCACCCTTGGATAACAGAGGTCCAAACGACATTAGAATTAAAGAACTTCTTGCTCGTGTTCAGCGTGACGGTGTGCAGGAAGTTATCATGGCGACAGACCCTGATGTTGAAGGGGATGCGACAGCCATGTACATAGCAAAACTACTTTCTCCGCTCGGAGTCAAAGTGACCCGCCTTGCTCAAGGAGTTGCCATGGGCACGGATTTGGAGTATGCGGATGAGATGACGCTGACCAAAGCCATGGATTTAAGACAAAAAATATAAAACTGGCGCGCCCTTATGGGGCTTGCCTAGTTAGCACCGTAAAAAGAAATTATTTTTCAGCCTTTTGCCCTTTTAAGAACCCCAATAAGATAACTTGATTGGAAACCTTAAAATGCCAAAATCCAAGAAAAATCTTTTCCTTTTTACTTACATAATTCTGCGAAAGGGGAGTACTTGGCATCGTGGAAAGCTGTGGGAGATTTTATAAAGTAAAAAACGTCAATGGACGCCGAGCCTCGTGACTCACCTCATTTTTTGTCTTAAATGGGTAGAAAAAAACTGGCGCGAGCCAACGGCTCTTGCCTAGTTGTCCTAATTTTGCGAAAATTTCAACTTAAAAACAAATTAATTCAATTTTTTATTCAGGACTAAAAAATAATTGAATTGTGAAGTGTTACAAGGAGATAACTTTACTTAACTTAGAGGAGAAATATGAATTTACAAAAAGAAATAGAATCAATTTTAAAGAAAAGTCTAGGAAAGATGGGAATGGACGGAAATGTGTCCGTTAGTTTTTCCAATCGTCCAGAGCTTTGCGATTATCAATCAAATTCATGCTTTGCAATGTCAAAGCAGTTGCATAAAGCTCCTCTTGAGCTTGCAAGCGAGATTGTAGCAAACATTCCAGCGAATAGAAAGTATGACTTTTCAGCTGAAAAACCGGGTTTCATCAATGTCAAAGTTAAGGACAGCTATCTTGCTAAAAAAGGTGATGAGCTTTTATTGGATGAAATGGTCGGAGTTGAAAAACATAAAAAGTCAAAGCGCATCATTATGGACTATGGCGGTGCTAACGTTGCAAAAGAATTACATGTGGGACACCTTCGTTCACCTATAATTGGGGAAAGTCTTAACAGACTTCACACATTGTTTGGAGATAATGTGACATCCGATGCACATTTAGGCGATTGGGGGCTTCAAATGGGACTTACTATCGCACAACTCATGGAGGACGGAGTTTTAGATTACTATTTCAAAAAGAAGGGTAAAGAGCCTGTAATCACTCTTGATATGTTAAACGAAGCTTATCCAAAAGCAAATAAGAGAAAATCTGTTGAGCCTGAATTTAAAGAAAAAGCAGCTGAATTTACGCTTCGTATTCAGAGAAAGGAAAGCCCATATTATGATGCATATAAAAAGATTCGTGAAGTTTCAGTTGCTCAAATTAAGAAGAATTATGAAGAACTCAATGCACATTTTGATTTATTCTTAGGAGAAAGCGACGCTGAACCATATATCAGCAAAGCGATTGATATATTCAAGAAAAAGGGACTTGCTCATGAGAGCGAAGGAGCACTCATTGTTGATGTTGCAAGAGAGGGCGAAAATATTTTGTCTGATAAATTAGACAAAGACGGAAAGCCTTATCTCCTAAATCCAATGCCTCCCGTTATTTTGAAAAAGAGCAATGGTGCAGACGTTTATGCAACGACTGATATCGCTACAGTCCTCATGCGTAACAAGGAAAAGGGTGTTGATGAGATTATATATGTAACAGATAATCGTCAGGGAAGCCATTTTGAACGTTTCTTTAGAGCTTGTAAGCTTGCAGGAATCTCTCCTGAAAAGCAAAAGCTAACCCATATCGTGTTTGGAACAATTAATGGCAAGGATGGAAAACCATTTAAGACAAGAAGCGGCGAAACCATCAAGCTAGCCGACATCATCAACATCTTGATAGAAAAGGCAAGCGAAAAGTTAAAGTCAAATGGGCTTAAGCCTTCTAGAGAACTTGCACTTCAAATTGGAGTTGGGGCAATGAAGTTTGGTGACCTCTCCAACACTGTTGCCAAGGATTATATCTTCGATATTGACAAATTCTTATCATTTGAAGGCAAAACTGGTCCATATCTTCAATACACAGTTGCACGTATCAATTCAATTTTAGCAAAGACCGATTGTGAAGGTGGAGCAATTAAGATTTATAGCGAAGATGAGAGAAAAATCATACTTGCAATAATGAAACTTATCTCAGCTTATCAACTTTGCTATGATGATAATTCACTAAATATGCTTTGCTCAGCGACTTATGAGCTTGCAAGTGCATTCTCAACATTCTACAACAATCACAGAATTTTAAGCGAGAAGAATTTGAACAAAAAACGTGCATATATCTCGATTTGCAAACTTGTAAGACGTGCTTTAGTTCAAGCTTTAGGTGTTTTAGCAATAGACGTTCCAGAGAAAATGTAATCGCTAAATAACCTATAAAAAGGGCTAAAAAAATATTTTAACAATTTTTAAAAAAAGTATTTACAAACCGAAAGTTTTATGCTAATATATAGCCATGAAAAGGGGGAAACCAGTATGGGAATCGTTAAAGTAACAAACAAAGTTTTTGGAATTGCAGTAGAAAATATAACAGTTCCAGGAGGCCCTATTACACAAAAATATGCTGAAGGAGATTTATCAAGCGTTAACTTTAGTAAACTTGAAAGGGACGAAAGATCATTATAATTTAAAACTTTTAAGGAAGGCGTTTTGCCTTCTTTTTTCTTCTCATAAAATAGTGGTTAAAAAATGAGCTTTGTCTACAGGAAATAGAGGGTGTATCAGAAAAATAAATTTGCTTTTGTCATATAAAACATTTTGAAAATAAAAAAAAGTGTGTTAAAATAATTTAAGAAGAGACTAGGAGTATAGGAAAATGAAATACTTTGCATATCCTGCATTATTTTACAAAGACGAGAATTTAATAAGAGTGATTTTTCCAGATCTTAATATTTCAACGCAAGGAGATTCAGTAACTGAGGCATTTCTTTTTGCGAAAGATTTACTAAGACAATACTTCTGTTATGCCCTTAAATATGACTTAGATTATAGCCTCCCATCAAAAGTAGAAGATATCATTCCAAAGTGCAAAAAGGATGAAATTGCTATGCTTGTTGACGCGATTGTTGACACTAAGAAGTTATAGTGAAGAAAAATAATAATATTAAAGAAAAAACGATATAAAACTCTTGACAATAAAATTGCTTTATGTTAGAATAAACTAACACTTCAAATCGGGGTGTTAGTTTTTTGTTAGGAGAAGAAAAATGGCAGCACCAAAACGTAAACACATAATTCTTGCTTGCACAGAATGCCAAGAAAGAAATTATGCATCATCAAAGAATTCCACATCAGATCCAGAAAGAAAAGAAATCAAAAAATTCTGTCCAAAATGTGGAAAACACACTGTTCATAAAGAAACAAAATAGTGTTGTTTGAGCTAGGCTTTTGACCTAGTATGTTTTGCTTCTCATCTTGGACGAATTTTCAAGATGAGAGGTTAATTAATCAAAATTTTCGGAGGAGATATGGCTGAAGACCAAATTGTAGAGAAAGAAGAACCACAAGCAGAACAAGCTGAAAAGGCTGTAGAGACCAATGACAAGAACGAAACTAAGGTTTCGAATGTTTCTGCATCAAAAGATAAATCTTCAAAGAAAGTTGATAAGAAGAAAGATAAAAAAGATAAAAAAGAAAAGAAAACGAAGAAATTAGCAAAGACTTTAAAAGAAACAGGATCAGAATTAAAGAAAGTTACTTGGCCATCATTTAAGGAAGTGTCAAAGAAAACTGGCGTAGTTCTTGCAGTTGTAATTGTTTTTGCTGCTGTACTACTTTTAATTGATTATCTTCTTGGATTGCTTTTTGGATTACTTTAATAAAGGAGAGTATAATGGAAGAATTAGAAAATGTAGAAAACGTACAAGCAATGGATCCTTCTCAAAGCCCAGATGCTAAATGGTATGCATTACACACTTTCTCAGGTTACGAAAACGTAGCTAAAGAGAACCTTGAAACAGTTAGAACAAAATTTGGTTTGGAGAATAGAATTTTCGATATTATTATTCCAATGGAAACTGTTTTAGAAGAAAAAAATGGAAAGAAGAAACTTGTTGAAAGAAAAAGTATGCCTTCATATATCTTTGTAAAAATGATTTATGGGGATGACCTATGGCATAACGTTACAAGAACAAGAGGAGTAACAGGTTTTGTTGGTCCTAACGGAAGACCTTTGGCTCTCACAGATGAAGAAGTAAGAAAGAACAAGCTTGAAAGAATTGTTGTTGAAACAGATATCGCTGTTGGTGATCAAGTTGAAGTAATCGATGGACCATTAGAAGGAACTGTCGGCAAAGTAACAGCTGTTAACACAGATACTTGCGTTGCAACAATTGAAGTTGAAATGTTCGGAAGATCAACATCTGTTGAACTTGAATTTGCTCAAATTAGAAAAGCAAAGTTTTAGGATGGTATAACGCGTGAAAACGCTTTATATATAGAGCGTAAGCTCAAAAAATAAATAGTGGGAGAGCGAGAACTGCTTCGTTCGATAACCACAAAGGAGGAAAAAATGGCAGTAGTAAAGAAAATTGGCGCAGTTGTAAAACTACAACTTCCAGCCGGTAAAGCCACACCTGGACCACCAGTAGGTTCATCTCTTGGACCACATGGAATTAACATTGCGGCATTTACCAAAGAATTCAATGACAGGACAGCTGATAAAGTTGGTCTTATCATCCCTGTAGTGATAACAATTTATCAAGACAGATCATTTAGCTTCATCTTGAAGACTCCACCAGCAGCCGTTCTTATTAAGAAAGCGCTTGGAATTGAGAGTGGATCAGGAAAGCCAAACAAAACAAAAGTCGGAAAACTTACAAAAGCTCAAGTTAGAGAGATTGCAGAATTAAAAATGCCTGACCTTAACGCAGCTTCAATCGAAAGTGCTATGTCTATGGTTGCTGGAACAGCAAGAAGCATGGGCGTAACTGTAGAAGAGTAAGGGAGGTTATGATGAAACACGGAAAGAGATATGATAACGTTGTAAAAACTTATGATAGACTTAAGGTTTATTCACCTGCTGATGCTATTGATACAGTTCTTGCTACAGCAAAAGCTAAGTTTGATGAAACAATCGAACTTCACGTTAGACTTGGTGTAGACGGAAGAAACGCAGATCAACAGGTTAGAGGAGTAGTTGTACTTCCTCACGGAACAGGTAAGAGTGTTAAAGTTCTTGTAATTGCAAAAGGTGATAAAGCTGACGAAGCTGCTAAAGCCGGAGCTGACTATGTTGGAGCAGAAGAAATCATTACAAAAATCCAAGGTGGATGGTTAGATTTCGACGTTGCTATCACAACACCTGATATGATGGGATTAGTTGGACGTATTGCAAGAATACTTGGACCTAAAGGCTTAATGCCAAACCCAAAGAGCGGAACAGTTACTATGGACGTTAAGAAAGCAATCAACGATGTTAAAGCTGGTAAAGTTGAATACAGACTTGATAAGACAAACAATGTTCACGTAATTCTTGGAAAAGCAAGCTTTGGAAAGGAAAAACTTCTTGATAACTACAACACAGTTATCGAAGCTTTGACAAAAGCAAAGCCAGCAGCTGCTAAAGGACAATATTTCAAGGGAATTTCTCTTGCATCGACTATGGGGCCTGGGGTTAAGGTACAAGGAACAATTTAAAATAAGCCAAAAAATGGGGCGATTCGCGTTGTTTTCGCCGTCCATTCCAGACAGTCATTTACGGGGTTGTAAACTCCTGCCTGGGATGAGCGGCGAGCCTAGCGACTCACCTCATTTTTTGTCTTATTTTTTGTTCCTTTGATATAGGGTTGTAAACTCCTGCCTGAGATAAACAGCGAGCTTAAAAACTGGCGCGCCCTTATGGGACTTGCCTAGTTTGTCTCCGCATAAATCAATTCTTTTTCAGTCTTTTGCCCTTTTAAGAACCCCAATGAGGAACCTCTATTGGGAACCTTAAAATTCCAAAATTCAAGAAAAATCTTTTGATTTCTGCTGCTATATTACATTGAAAGAGGATAGTGAAAAATCTATCCTTTTTTTATTAATTGAAACGCTTTATTTTTTGTCCGTCATGGGAAATCATTTAGAGGACTAAATTCATCCCAGAGGAGAACAGTGAGCCTAGCTCTGCTTTCTTTTTTATTAAAAACATATTAATTTCACCTAAAAATCGCGGCATATTCCGCAATATTGTTTTTTACTAGCAAGTTTATGATAAATAAAAAACCACTCCAAAACGGGGCGGTTTTTTGTTTGTAATTGTGTAATAGAGATTATTTTACTTTAATTCTCTTACGTAACTTGATGATTATAATCACAACTGCGATTGCAACGACTGAGCCAAGAACAATTGCAACTATTGCCCAAGCATTGAGAGGATCTTTCTTAACAACCATGTAGCTGTACAAGAGGTTTCCGCTTTCTGTTGTAACTTGGATGAAATATGTTCCAGCGCTATTAATATCAATTCGTTGAACGCCGATGTTAGCAATTGTATCTGCGTTGATTTTGAATTCATATGATCCGAATTTCAAGATACAATCTCCAACAGCGTTATAGATATTTTCTGCATTGAAGGAAACTGTAATTGTCTTAGTAGATGTGCTGCCTTCTGCTACTGAAATTTCAATAGGAGGAACAGCTGATCTAATCAAGAAACTAAATGTAAATTTTGTTGTTTCATTTGTTGCATTATCAACGTTTAATTTCTTGCCGGTGTCAATTGTAATTGTCCAAACGCCAAGGCCTGTAGTTTCATCATAGTATGAAACGTATAAAGAATCTTTGTTTTCCATGTCAGTTTTTTCAACTGGTTCAACGACTCCGTCATCTTTAAACACCTTTGTAATGAGATATGATTCAAAAGCAGAGTAGCTGAAAGCATATCTTGATTCATTTGGATTAATGATTGTGAATGAGTAAACTTGCTCTCTAACATCGATTCCGTTTGCAGCTGTAGCAGTGAAGTATACTTGATAGAATCCAACTTCATCAAATGTGTAAGTTGATGTAGCTGAGTCGTAAACAGGAGTATATTCAGCACCATTTCTTGTAGCTGTAAGTCTGTTTACAGATGAGCTTAAGTAGAATCTTCTTACATTTTCTAAAGTTAACTTAAGAGTTCCATTGAATACACCTCTATCGATAGCTTCAGTCTTGATTTCTTCGCCGTTTTCGACGTGAGTCATAGTGAAGTGAGTATCTTTCAAGAAGATTAATTCAAAGTAATCTCTTGCTCCGAATTTTTGTCTGTTTCCAGCATAATCCCATAGAGAGATTTTATATAATCCAGATGTGTCGAATACTGTGTAGCAAATTGTGTTTTCGTTCTCATAGTAAACAGGAGTTTCAATTTCTCTTCCGTCCTTTTCAACCTTGAGATAAATCTTGTTTTCTGTAAGTCCGAAATAGTTGCTCCATTTAAGGATTAACTTATCAAATGAAGTTCCTTTTTCAGCTGTAACAATAGCAGATGATTCATTTAAGATTGATACTTCTTCACCGCTAGGTGATACATATGAGAATCTTTGACTTGGTGTAGTTGTGCTTGGAATATATGATATTGCGATCTGGTCATAGTATGGAGAAACTCCAACAGGATATTCCGTGCCAGTCTTGTTTGTAAGTGTATATATTACAGTTGTAACACCTTGTCTTTGAATTGTTTCAACGTTTGATAAAACGTTAACTTTTTGATATATATTTGTTTCAATGTTTACACGTGATTTCTCAGCATATGCTACGTTTACAAGATAATAATTTGAATATTGTTTTGTTCCATTTGTAAAGTAAGCGTTCTGAGCATTTATAACTTTTCCATCAAGAGTTACATAGAAGAAACTTGTTGAAGAATCAAGGACTTCCAGTTTGTACATTCTATATTCATGAGTGAATAAGTTATCTGACTCATATTTAAATAGGATATAGTAGACTCCCGTTTCTCTGATTTGATATCCATTTTCGATAGCAGAGAAGTCGTTATCACCTTCTTTATATAAATATGCTCCATAAGGGATTTTTACAGGAGAAGGTGAGAATGTAACGTTCACTAAAGTTGCAAATGTTTTTGCACCTTCATAGTTGTAGTTTTGACCATTGATTGTAACTGATCCAAAGTCGCCTGTGAACTTATCGTTAATTGTAAGTCCATTTTGATCAAGGAAGTTAACAACATAGTCATATGTTTCCCCCTCTCTACTAATTCTAGGAAGAACATCATATAAG
>ERZ808286.244-NODE-244-length-39883-cov-3.927564_pt1 | contig 39883 bp, 34 predicted proteins | sample MGYA00521276_ERZ808286 | MGnify/ENA primary metagenome ERZ808286 (study PRJEB31516, sample SAMN03275607) | gut metagenome | biome: mammalia-associated habitat; material: feces | host: Papio cynocephalus | place: Kenya | collected 2012-08-01 ... | reverse complement strand
AATGCCCGGCTCGGATGCTTCGTTACGGGCTCCGTGGGGTGTGTTGGGGCGGGATTGGCCGCATCCGCGGGCGTATGGTACGCATCCGCGCTTTTTCAGAATGTTGACGGAGCGTTTGAATGTGTCGCCGGAAGCAGCCATTCGCCGGATGACAGGGCTTCCGGCAGATGTGTTTGGCATTTCTAAACGCGGGTATATTCGCGTAGGATGGTTTGCGGATATTGTATTGGTTGATCCAATGTTATGGCGGGATGTTGCGGAATATAATGCGCCGCATCGGTTTGCAGAGGGTGTTCAGACCGTTTTTGTGAATGGATCGCCGGTTGTCATGGGGGGACAACTGAATCCGTCAGCTGTTCGGAGGGGGCGTTTTTTGGAGCGAACCTAATGAATGTGTGTTGGAGGGGGTGAAAAAGTGGATAGGGCGGCAGGGATTGCCAACCGCGAGGCAGTTGGCGGGAATGTTGTGTGTAACCACACTGCCGGCGCCGATGACGCTGTTTTCACCAATGGTGACGCCTGGGAGGACAATCGCACCTCCGCCAATCCAAACCCCATCCTGAATGGTGATGGGTTCGTGATAGGTGCGAAACCAAGCAGTCCCGCGTGTTTTGTAATCGGGAATGATGCGTTCGGCAGGGTGAACGGGGTGACTCGCGGTGTAGAGTTGCACGTTTGGGGCAATGAGTACGCGGTTGCCGATGGTAATGGGTTCGTTGTCAACAAATGTACAATTCATGTTGATGATAACGTCATTGCCGATAAAAATGAGTTTGCCATAATCACAATGGAAGGGCGTTTCGATCATGACGTTTTCCCCTATGCGCCCGAGCAGATCTTGTAGGATGCGAGTACGGAGCTCCGTTTCTGTATAATCTGTTTGAGCATAGGCATGGGTCAAACGCCGGGCATTGGCAATCAATCGCAGCACTTCTGGTGTCGGGCCATCGCAGATGCATCTATTGGGGTGTTCCATGAGAGTCCCTCCCTGTAAACGTTCCTGTAAATGAGTGAATATCGGCATCGTAGCATGTTAGGAAGGTAAGGGGCTATCGGGGAAGCGCCATTATTTGTCGGAATTCTGCCATCGGCGGCGATAGGCGGTTGGGGTGATGTTAAATGCTTGACGGAAACTTTGACCGAAGAGGCTGCTGTTGCCAAACCCACAATCATAAGCGATGGTAGTGATTGTTTGATTACTGTTGACGAGTAGATGGCAGGCGTGTTGCAGGCGAATATCCCGCAGGTAGTCCATTGGAGAACAGTGTAATAGCTCAGCAAAAAGGCGGTAACAAACTCGTGGGCTGATACAGGCTGCGGCTGCAATTTCTGCTACGCGGATGGAGCGGTTAAATTGATTGAGTATAAACGCCAACATGGCTTTGAGGGGTTCATCGTCTGGAATCGGACGGAGTGCTTTTGGTTGCGGCAATGCAAGCATAAGCAGCCAGATGGTGGAGAGCGCGTGATGCAGGTGTAATTCGTAGCCAAAGTCCCCCTCAGTGTGTGTAAACGAATCTTTCAAATGGAAAAGCAGGGATTGGCAAGTTGGGTCTTGTGGAGAAAAAAGGCGAATTGGGCGGGAAATATCTGTAAGAACAGGATTGACGTAACGCTGATAAATCCGGCTGGTTGGGGAACTGGCCAAGAAGGTTGGAGCGAAGAGGTGCAAGAGCTGTACGGGATCAGTATCTGAAGAAGCAAGTTCTGTTCGATGAAGAACGCCGGGATTTATGAGACCGCCGGAGCCCTGAGGGAAGTGAAAGCGCCCATGGGGTGTGTAATAATCGAGTGCTCCGCGTTCCATATAAAAGAGTTCGAGTGTTGGATGCCAATGCCAGGGAATGTGGTAACGCCCGGGGTAGGCTCGCGTGCCAAGATAGGGAAAATCTTTGGAAAACTCGGGGAATTGTTCTTCACGAGTACGGGGATTGAGGGTAATACGTGTGATCGTATGCATATAAATCGTTCCGCGTATAATCATGATAACAAAGTCGCAGAAGGAATACCCTGTAGACAAAGAATGTGTATGGAAAGAGATGTTATCCTGGTTGTGTTCTTGGTATAATGTTACCCATGAAGAAACGGATTGTTCTTGCTTGTGGTGGAACCGGAGGGCATATTAACCCGGCATTGGCGGTTGCGGAGGTGTTGCGGCAGTGTGGGCATGAGCTTGCATTGATTCTTTCCGGGACACGTGAAGCAGAGGCTCATGCGGCCGCCAAATGGCAGGGAAAGTTATTGCGTTCAGGGGCTCGGAGGATTTCGGATCCGCGTAATCTGTTGGCCTGGTGGCGATGTCTCCGGTTTTTACGTGAATATCACCCGGATGTTCTGTTTGCGACAGGCGGATATACGTGTGTGGCGCCGGTGCTTGCGGCACGGTTCCTGAAAATCCCGGTTGTGTTGCATGAAGCGAATAGTTTGCCGGGGAAGGCGATTGTCTGGTTGTCCAAGCATTTTCGGATAGCGGTAGTGGCTACATCGTTCGCAGAGACGGCGGCTAAGATGCCGTGGGTTAAATCGGTTTATACGGGTTTGCCTCTTAGGGAAAGTGTAGTGGCAGTGATTAAACGGGCTCAACAGATGGAGCACCCTGCGGGGCAATTCTCCGTGCTAGTAACCGGAGGAAGTCAAGGTGCGCGTGGGTTGGATCGCCTGGTCGCTCCGGTTCTGGCTTCGTTAGCGAAGAGCGATTGCCAAGTGCGGGTTGTACATCAATGTTGTAAACATGAGGTTGAGTGGGTGCGTGCTGTGTATAAGGAGACGCCAGATCAGGTGACGGTTGTGTCGTTTATTGAGGATATGGGGGCGGCCTATGGGCGAGCAGACTTGGCAATTGCACGGGCAGGAGCGGCGACATGCTGTGAATTGGCTTGTTGTGCGGTGCCAACCATTTTCATTCCATTGCCTACGGCCGTGGATGATCATCAGCGAAAAAATGCTGAAGCGCTTGTTCGTTGTGGGGGAGCTTTATGTTTTGATCAATTAACGACCTCGCCGGACGATTTGGCTGAGGCGGTGCGACAATTCTATTCGGATCCGTTGCTGCGGCGAACGATGCGGGAGGCGTTGCTTGACTTGCCGCATCCAGATGCGGCAAGGTCAGTGGCGGAATTGATTCTTTCGGTGGCGCGTTAACGGGGTGATGAATATGAAACGGTACGAACGTTCGACTCGTGCCGTTTCATGATGTGACTGAGAGAAATTTAGCGGCCGCATCCGCATCCGGCTCCATGGGCGTGCGGACAGGTCTCCGTGCATTCTCCTGATACGTTGTGGGTTTCGGCCTGAAAGATAGAAAAAGCTTTCTTTATATCCGAACTTCCACATTTTGGGCAACACGGAGGTTTGGCACTTACAGTTCGCGCAAAAAAGTCAAATGCGTGCTTACAGGAGTTACAGGTGTATTCGTAGATTGGCATGATTAGGGTTGGGGTTGCGTGACTACGTGATCAACTAGGCCGTAACCTTTGGCTTCTTCGGCGGACATGAAATTGTCACGCTCGGTATCCTTAAAAATGGTCTTTAGGGGTTGTCCTGTATGGTTGGCAAGGATACCATTGAGCGTCTGCTTCATACGCTGAATTTCTGCGGCCTGAATTTGGATATCCGTACACTGTCCTTCTGCACCGCCGAGTGGCTGATGGATCATGATACGTGCGTTGGGCAGGGCATAACGTTTACCTTTTGTGCCAGCGGCGAGCAAAACGGCTCCCATACTGGCAGCTTGACCGATACAGTAGGTGGCCACATTGCACGAGAGGAATTGCATGGTGTCATAGATTGCCAACCCTGCAGTGACAACACCGCCAGGTGAATTAATATAGAAGGCGATGTCTTTTTTGGGATCCTGTGATTGTAAAAAGAGCATTTGAGCTACGACGATGTTGGCGACGGCATCATCAATAGGACCGCCTAGGAAAATAATGCGATCAAGCAACAAACGAGAATAAATGTCGTAGGAGCGTTCTCCACGGGCAGTTTGTTCGACGACAATGGGGACGAGCATATTTTTCTCGGGTTCAGTCATGGAATGATCTCCTTTAGTTGTATTCAAAATGGATACCTGTTGGATTTTATAACGATAATAGAAATCTGCCGGCTCTGTGTAGAGCTATCTTCTTCTTTTACCCAATCCAAACAATTTGAGCGCAGCTCTGAAGTCGGCAGGGAGCGGTGCATGAACCTTGATGTGCTGCCCAAGAATGAGCGGGTGTGGCAGCTCCAATTCTGAAGCATGCAACATTTGCCGGGTTACGGAGAGTAATCGAGGGTCGCTTGCATGTTTAACGCCATATTGGCGGTCGCCGATGATTGGGTGGCGAATACCTGCAAGGTGTCGGCGAATTTGATGCGTTCGACCGGTTTCAATCCGTAGTGAAAGGAATGATGCTTCGGCATTCGACTGAAGTCGTTTCATATGGGTTACAGCGCGTTCACCATCAAGCGTTTCCGTGAGTGTGGAGGCCAAACGTTCAACGCCGCCGGCCGCGAGCGCAGCATAGAATTTGACTACACGATGCGTTTTAAACATGGCGATTGCTGCTTCTAATGCCTCGGCATGTTTGGCAAAAAGCAATACGCCGGAGGTTTCACGGTCAAGTCTGTGAACGGCCTGAATCGTTGGATTATGCTCCTGTGTGCGCAGAATGTCTTCGGCCGAGTCCTTCCCTTGCGAAAGTACGCCAGCCGGTTTATCAATGGCCAGATAGGCATCATCTTGCCAGAGAATGCGCAAGTGCGGCCGACTTTCTAGCGACTTGTTTTGCTGTGCCCCAGTACTGCGCTGGACGACAAAGGCTACTTTGTCCCCTGGTTTGAGCGGATGATGAGCCATCCAAACTAATTTTCGGTTCACCCACACTATGCGGGCATCGATCATGGCTTTGGCTGCACGGTTGGCAACTCCCAGCCGCCCGGCAAGGAAAAGTTGGAGCGGCATCCCTTCTTCGTCTCGGGTGACGATGGCAATTTTAGGCTTGGCGGTTGGCGATGGCGGCATAACATGAGATTCCTTTTCAGGTCGAGCTTAAAGCATTTTGACAAAGCGGTTGATGCGTGTGGCGGCCTCTTTGATTTGCTCCATGCTTGTGGCGTACGAGCAGCGGACGAATCCCTCACCACATGCCCCGAAGGCAGTCCCCGGAACAACCGCCACATTTTCTGCATCCAACAGCCGAACCGCAAACTCACGTGAAGAAAGGCCGAATCGACTGATATCAGGGAAGGCATAGAATGCACCTGCCGGGTTGTGCATCGGTATACCGGCTTCGGCAAAGGCGGCGCGCAGATAATTTCGGCGCTGCTCATATGCTCGCAGCATTGGCGCCATATCTGCTTCTGGTTGTCGCATGGCTTCCAGTGCTGCATATTGCGAGATCGTGGGGGCACACATAATCGCATACTGGTGAATCTTCAACATGGTGTCCATGATCCAGGCTGGAGCACAAACATAGGCCATGCGAAACCCGGTCATGGCCCAGGCTTTGGAATATCCGTGGTGCAGGATCAGCCGGTCGTGAATTCGTGGAACAGAGGCGAAGGATACATGTTTTTTACCTTCCCACGTCAACTCTGCATAGATTTCATCGGCCAGAATGATTAAGTCATGCCGGATGGCAAAGTCGGCAATCGCTTCCACGTCGGCTTGTTCAAGCACTGCACCGGTAGGATTATTGGGAAAGTTAACCATCAAGGCTTTGGTTCGTGGTGTAACTTTTGCTTCCAGTGCTTCTACCGAGAGCCGGAAGTTATCCTTTACGTGCGTTTCAACCGCTACGGGCACTCCGTGTGCCATGGCAATTTCCGGAGCATAGCTCACGAAGCAGGGCTCATGATAGAGCACTTCATCCCCTGGGTTCAATAAGGCACGCAACGCAACATCAATTCCTTCAGAAGCACCAACGGTAACAAGCACTTCATGGGTTGGGTCATATTCTCCGCCGAACCGGGAGCTTACGTATTTTACAATGGCTTGGCGTAATTCGAGCAGCCCTGCATTTCCTGTATAGTGTGAATGACCTTGTTCCAACGCGAACATGGCTGCTTCCCGAATATGCCACGGCGTGTCAAAGTCCGGTTCGCCAATGGCCAGAGAGATGACGCCATGGCGTGTGCAGACAATGTCAAAGAACTCTCGAATGCCACTTTTAGGCAAGTCTACAATATGTCTGGCCAATCGTTCGTGTGCATTCATCATGGGCTCACCACCAACCGGGCATCTTCACAGGGTTTAGCCATCAAAACACCATTTTGCTTATACGTTTTTAATCGGAAGTGCGTGGCCGTTGAGAGTACTCCATGAATGGTGGACAACTTCTCGCTGACGAATCGCGCAACGGAAATCAGATTTTTCCCACTGACAAAGAGTAAAAGATCATACGCACCACTCATCAGATAAACGGCCTCCACCTCATCAAACTTACTTACGCGTTCAGCAATCCGGTTGAATCCTCCCTCTCGTTCGGGTGTTACACGTACTTCAATCACCGCTGTTACATGCTCCTGTGGAACCAAATCCTCATTGATAATGGCCTGCCACCCGCGAATAACACCTTCCGCTTCTAATCGACAGATGGCGGCATTGACCTCTGCCAATTCAACCCCTAGCATCTTCGCCATTGTTTCAGGTGATTCTTTCGCGTTATTGCGTAAAATGTCTAATAAATTCTCTACCATACGTCCTCCGCAATGAGAATCCTTTTAAAAAGCTCAATCGTTCGGGCATGTACCAGATTCATTACAAAAAGAATGCAATCGCGTCCATGGCAAGTCATAGTTTTCGGTCGCACAGTATACCACGTTGTTGTGTGTTTTGTCCTCAGGGAGCGTTGATATGCAGTTGTTGTCCTCATGTGGTTACGGATTCTGGTTCGGTGGATTTTCGATGATTTTTAAGGCGTGGACATTTTGGGATCACGCCTCAATTCTGTTTAGATCCGCGCCGAGTTTATCCTGAACTCGGCGCGGGTTGGACTCGGAACCGCCCTGAGTCCAGAATTGTTCCCTAAGTATGTTGAATCAAGGGGCACGTCGATTGTTTGGTGCGCCTGTAAAACGAGATGGATGTGAGCATATAAAAGTTGGATGGTAAGGGGGAGGGGGCATACTGCTTAGCAGAACGAAACGTGCGCGGTTATTTGCTTGCGTATGAAATCGTTAGGTTTTGTGGATAAACACGGTTCGAACGTTCAGAAATAGATGGATTTTTACATTTCTAACACAATTTTAACATTCCATACAGGCAAGAAATGTGATATAGTGAGCGTCGTTTATTTATTTACGGCGTAGCCGAATGAGAAGAGAGGTTTCGTATGCTGCAACAAGGTCTTGTGCTTCTATGCGCGGGCATGGGCATTGCTATTGGGTTCCTGAGTCTGCTGGCGATTGTTACCATTGCAATGGGTAAGCTTGCTCCGCGACTGAACTTGTTCCCGGAGCCTGCGCCTAAAAAACCGACTACTCCAGTGGCTGATGATGCAGCGATTGCGGTGGCGATTGCGGTGGCCAATCAGCATTAATTTCGCTTTTCCCTTCCCAATCCAACGACTCAAGGTATAGACAATGAGCAAGAAAATTAAGTTCATGTGCACGGCGTTCCGTGATGGGTTCCAGTCTGTTTATGGTGCCCGTGTTCTTTCCAAAGACTTCATGCCGGCAGTAAAGGTGGCGTATGATGCTGGTATTCGCTGGTTTGAGGCTGGCGGCGGTGCTCGTTTTCAGAGTTGTTATTTTTATTGCCGGGAGGACGCGTTTGACGTTATGGATACGTTCCGCAAAACCTGCCCTGAGGCAGATTTGCAGACGCTTTCGCGCGGGGTGAATGTGGTCGGGCTTGACAGTCAGCCTTCCGACATTATTAAACTTCATGCTCAGATGTTTAAGAAGCATGGCATGACGACCATTCGTAACTTCGATGCGTTGAACGATGTTAACAACTTAAAGTGGTCTGGTCAGTGTATTCATGATGCCGGCCTCAAGCATGAGGTGGTTGTCACCATGATGGGATTGCCTCCAGGCGTAGATAATAAAGGGGCACATACGCCGGAGTTTTACGCTGAGCGTATCAAGCAAATCCTTAAGGCAGAGATTCCGTTTGACCGGGTTTGTTTCAAGGATGCCTCTGGAACGGCCGCTCCGCGCACCGTGTATGAGACGATTAAGCGTGCTCGCAAGCTTCTTCCTGAGGGTACACACATTCAATTCCACTCACATGAAACCGCTGGCAATGGCCTAACTTGTTATCTTGCCGCGCTTGAGGGCGGGGCGGACGGCGTGGATCTTTCCATGGCACCGGTTTCCGGGGGTACATGTCAGCCTGATATCATTACGATGTGGCATGCGCTTCGGGGTTCGGAGTACGATTTAGATATTGATATTGAGAAGATTCGCGGTGCGGAAGAGGCCTTCAAGGAAGCCATGAAGGACTATTTCTTGCCGCCGGAGGCAATGCATTCCAATCCGGTGATTATCTGGTCGCCCATGCCGGGCGGTGCGCTTACGGCCAATACGCAGATGTTGCGTGACAATGGATTAATGGATAAGTATGACCAGATGATCGATGAGATGTATGACTCTGTTCGTTGTGGCGGGTTCGGCACTTCGGTTACTCCGGTTTCGCAATTTTATTTCCAGCAGGCGTTCAACAACGTGATGTTTGGCAAGTGGAAAAAGATTGCTCCTGGATACGGAAAGATGGTGCTTGGTTATTTTGGTAAGACACCTGTCGCGCCCGATCCGGAAGTCGTTAAAATTGCCGCAGAACAGCTGAAGCTTGAGCCCACGACCAAGACGGTGCTTGAGATTAATGATGCGGATGTCAAGAAAGGACGTAAGGCTGCTGAAGCGATGCTTAAGGCCGCTGATTTGCCGATTACCGAAGAGAATATCTTTATTGCGGCGTCCTGCCTTGAAAAAGGAATTGCCTATCTCAAGGATCCTGCCCATGCGCCATTGGGTATTCGGTTAAATGAGAAGCCAAAGGCCAAGAGTACGGGTGGTGCTTGTACCGTTACGGTAAATGGCAAAGCTTACGGTGTGGAGTTGAAAGATGGGAAGGCCATAGTTAATGGCAAGCCCTATGACTATTCAGTGGCAGATGGTCTGAGTGTGCCTACGCCTGCCGCAGGTGCCAGTGCTGCTGGTGGGGAGCCGATTGCCGCACCGGTGCCCGGGCTTATTCTGCGCATTACGGTTCAACCAGGCACTGCCGTCAAAGCCGGAGATGAGATTCTCGTGATGGAGGCCATGAAGATGGAAATGCCGATCCGGGCACCTAAGGATGGCGTTGTTGGCGCTATTAATGTGGGGAGCGGCGATAAGGTGAATGCCGGCGATATTCTTGCAACGCTCTAAGGCTTTCAAAGGAGTTATCACATGACCTTGAAACCTGTTTTGATGGCGATGGCGTTGATGGCCGGTGTGTGCGCGTGGGCACAGGCACCGGATCAAATGGCCGGTGGCGCTTCACAACCTGCTGCGGGGCAGGATGCGAAGCGTTCAGATGCTGCTGATAAGTTCACGGGGATTCAGTCTACGGTGCAGTTGGTAAAGTTGCGCCGTCAGCTGCTTCGAGAAAACGATGCGGCATTTAACGATAAGACAAATGATACCGATCAGCGTTTCCACGGCTCTTATCTCCATGTGACCAATGGTTACATGACCACGGATGACACACCTGGTGCGAAGAAGGCGGAGTATGAGTCGTATAACTATTATGTGAATCCAAAAACCGGGAAGCGTCAATTGCGGTTCCCAGATTTGGTTGGTAAGCAGATCGATTTGCCGCAAGTGACGGGTGTCATTCACTCTCACCAGGTTGGCGATGCAAAGCTTACGGCCAGCCGGATTGCCAGTATGTGGGATTCCACTGGTATCATGGGTTTTACGCTTAAGAAAGAGCCTCCTGCGGCGCCGAAGGCTGAAGCGTTGCCATCTGGTCATCCGGAGACGGTGCTTCCGTTTGGCATCAGTCAGTTGTTGATGATCATGGTCTGCCTGTTCCTCATCTATCTGGCGTTGGTGAAAGAGTTTGAGCCGCTGTTGCTACTGCCCATAGGGTTTGGTGGGTTGCTTGCCAATATCCCGTTTGCTGGCATTACGGCTGCGCCGGTGTTGGACACGTTAGGTAATGTGGTGGAGCCCGGAGGGTTCTTGTACTATACCTTCGAGATGGGTATCAGTTCTGGGCTTTTCCCCATCCTGATTTTTATGGGTGTAGGTGCGATGACGGATTTCGGCCCATTGATTGCCAATCCTCGTATGGCACTTCTTGGAGCGGCGGCGCAGTTGGGTATTTTTACCGCATTGTTGGGAGCCTTGGCTCTTACCCTCTGTGTGGATAGCATCAACTTCTTCATTACGGACGCTGCCTCCATTGGAATTATTGGTGGCGCAGATGGCCCGACGGCAATTTGGCTGACGACGAAGCTTTCGCCTGATTTGCTTGGCGCTATTGCTGTGGCGGCTTATTCCTATATGGCGCTTGTGCCGGTGATTCAGCCGCCGATCATGAAGTTGCTTACCACAAAGGAAGACCGTTTGATTAAGATGAAGCAGCTGCGTACGGTATCCAAGACGGAAAAGGTTATTTTCCCTATTTGCGTACTTCTGCTTTGTGCTGCACTTCTGCCTTCTGCAGCCCCGCTGATTGGAGCACTGATGCTGGGTAATCTGGCGAAGGAATGCGGTGTGGTAGATCGTATCTCGGATACCATGGCGAATAGCCTTTGCAACATTGTTACGATTCTTCTCGGTCTTTCAGTTGGTTCTAAGCTTGCGGCGGAGAAGTTTTTGAATATGGAAACGTTAGGAATTTTACTTCTTGGCGTGATTGCATTCGGTGTGGGAACGGCCGGTGGAGTCTGGATGGCCAAGCTGATGAATTTGATTTGGCGTAAGGACAAGATTAATCCGTTGATCGGTTCGGCGGGTGTTTCCGCGGTACCAATGGCGGCTCGTGTTTCGAATAAAGTTGGATTAGAATATGATCCGACCAACTTTCTGCTCATGCATGCTATGGGGCCGAATGTTTCAGGTGTGATCGGTTCTGCAGTTGTGGCAGGTGTATTGTATTTCTGTTGCCGTTGATATGGTTGTAACAGGAAATGCGACTTGGCAAATCTCGAACCCACTGGGTTCGAGATTTGTTGTTTCTATGGGAGGCAGTGCGTTATGGGTGGTGCGTGTTGGGATGTCTGTGGAGTGAACATTTAATTTGAGAAGAATGTTCGTTGTTTGAGTACGCTAGGTTTGATACATGGACGATCTGACGATAAGCGCCCTAGAGCTGAGTAGGCATAGATACAGTGTATGGCTTGAGCTCCCAGGATTCGTATGTTATAATTTAATCTCGAGAGGTTTTTGTATTTAAATGGAGGATATTAAATGAAACGGATATGTTTGGTGATGGCTGGATTGTTTGTGGGGTGGTGTGTGGTTGCTTCTCCATCCGCGGCATGGGTGCCGGCAGAGACGGATGCGTTGATTGTTGGGCATGCGTTGGATGTGGCACAGCCAGAGGTGGAGAATGTTTGGCGTAAGGCGTTTGAACAGATCTCTGAATTGAAAGGGAAAACGGATGAGAATGTATGGGCCAAGGAGAACCCCGAGGCGTATGAAGTGCTGCGGTTATGGTGTGGTATCTCGAAAGATCAAAAGACGCCTTCGATGAAGTCAATGACTTGTGCCATACAAGTAAAGCAATTGAAGGAAAAGGATGCTAAAAGTGCTCAGGACGTGTTGCAATTGGTATGGATGGTAGAAAATCCAAAAGTGGACATGGCGGCTCTGGATGCAGCTGTCGAGAAATTGTTTCAGAGACACTTTACAGAAGGCGAACGGACGGTAACGATTAAGCGTGTGGGTGAATGGCGGCAATTGATTTTTTCAGGAGAATCGGTACAAGAGGATAAGGGTGGATTTGTCGGATATTGCCCAATTCAGAATGGGTTGTTGTTCGTATTGACGGATGAAATGCGACAGGCGGAGAACATTCGGACGGGTAAGGTGCCGACGTTGAAGACGAATCATCCATTGTTTGCATTGTTTAAGCCTCTAGCTGGATCGGTTGGGGGATCTGTTCGAATGGGGATTCGGGATTTTTCGAGCTTGTGTGCGAGGGTTTCTCAAGCCGCTGAGTCGGGATTGTCTCCCAAATCGGATGCGATTGGTTTGATGCAGGCGGGGATTTGTCTGACTAAGCAGGCGGAAGTGGCCTGTCTGGTACGGTTAGAGTATCCTACAGAAGAAGCCGCAAGGAAACAGGCGGAAAAGCTTGAGCAGATTCGAGCAATGGCTGTAACTATGCTGTTGCCTACGGTATTGCAGAAGCAGGATTCTGTAACGGCTGCGTTGGTACAGGCGATTAACTGTGAGGTCAGGGGGCGCGCATTATCGTTGAAGCTTGCACTTACGCCTGAACGAGCCGCTGCATGGGTTCGTGAGGGACTGGAGTTTCAGGCTCGCCAGGAGCAGGTGCGACACGCTGCCCAAAATAGTCCAAAAGTGGATGTTGACTTCGAAGAGTAAACGGTTTGTTTTTCTACGCCTGCGGAGTGTACTTGAGCATGTCGGCAGGGGAAAAGCAGAAGTGATTAATGCATTGATCTGCGTAAGGAGCCTCATGTATTCGGGGCTCCTTTGTTTTTGGGGATGATGTAGGAAGGTGCATAGACGTAGGAATTTATCGGAGCACGGATAAAAGCGAAATCAGGAACCTGTAGTTATGCTATCCTATAAAGGTTATGTTGGTTCGCTTGTCAGTTCGTAATTTGGCGGTGGTCGAAGAGACCGATGTGATTTTTGGTTCGGGGCTTAATGTCATTACCGGCGAGACGGGGGCAGGGAAATCTGTTCTGATGGGGGCGCTCCGCTTATTGTTAGGTGAACGGGCGGATCGCTCGGCGATTCGAACCGGCGCGGATGAGGCTGTGGTTTGTGCAGTTTATGAGTTGGATGATTGCCTGGCAGTGAACGCGGTTCTTGCGGATGCGGATTTGCCGCAGTGTGAGGAGGGTATATTAGTGTTACGGCGCGTGATTACGGCCTCAGGTGGGGGGCGTGTACGTGTGAATGACGCGCCGGCAACGGTAGTGTTGTTGCGTCGTTTGGCTCCGCTGCTAGCAGATATTCATGGCCCTAATGATCACTTGTCTCTGTTGGACGGAGCATTTCAATTGCGGCTTTTGACGGCCTATGCTGGAGCAGAACGGGAGTTGGCAGATTATCAATCAGCATGGACGGCTTTGCAGACGGCACGGAGGCGATTGGGCGAGATGGTTGGAGATCCAATGGAACGGACCGCATTGATGGAACGATTGGCCTATGAGGCGAATGAAATCCGCGAGGTGGCTCCGACAGCTGAGGATGGTGAAGAGTTAACAAAGAGGCATGCGGCGGCGGCTAATGCTGAGGAGATTCTCTCGGTTGGAAATGGCCTGATTAGTCAATTGACAGATGGTGAGAATTCGATTGCAGAGCAATTAGCAGCTGTGAATCGTGTGCTGCATGAGTTGTCGCGTTTGTTCCCGGAAGCTGTAGCGTGGGGGAATGAGCTTTCCGGGGTGCAAGTTCAGATTCAGGAATTGTCGCAGACGATGGCACAACGGTTGTCTCAGGTGGATGCGGCACCGGATGTGTTGGAGTCGCTTGAGCGTAGAGTGGGGCAGATTCAGCGACTACGCCGTAAATATGGGCCGACGGTTGAGGATGTCATTCGTCATGGCCAAGAGGTTCAGGCGAAGTTGGATGCTTTGATGGGAACCGATGCCGAGGTTGATCGACTGAGGGGTAAGGTCGTAGAGGCGGAGGCGGAGGTTTATCGTACGGGAATGGCTTTGCGGGTTGCACGAGAACGAGCTGTTCCGGCATTGTCTCGTGCGATTTCTGAGGTGCTGCGGGATCTGGGTTTTCTTCAAGCATCATTCCCAATTGTAATGATCCCTTGTGATGCGGGCGTGTCGGGGATGGATGAGGTGGAGTTTCGGTTTGAACCAAACCCAGGCGAGTCGCCGAGACCGCTTGCGGATATTGCGTCATCAGGTGAGATCGCGCGGGTTATGTTGGCGGTTAAGACGATTTTGGCGAAGCATGATGCAATTCCATCATTGGTGTTTGACGAAATTGATGCAAACATCGGAGGAGATGTTTGCCGTCGAGTGGGTGAAAAATTACGTCAGCTGGCGATGGATCGGCAAGTGATTTGTATTACGCATCAACCGCTTACGGCTGTGTTTGGACAAACACACTTACGCGTGGTTAAGCACGTGTCAGAGAGCGGCCGAACGGTTACACATATTGAGTCGCTCCCGGAAGAGGTAAGAGCGGATGAGATTGCTCGAATGTTAGGCGGAGGAGATGCTGCAAAACGTCTGGCTCGGGTATTGCTGCGTTCGCCTGAGTGTGCAGAGGTGTGTGGGGATGGACAGGTGTATGCCTGTGGTTCTCGATGACTTCGTGAGAAGGACAAAAGTTTAGATTCGGAAGTGAGCGTGGTTATGGCAACAGCTTTGTTTGCATCGTCAACATTGTTCTTATACGGTCCGCCAGCAACGGGAAAGTCTACCTGTGCTAGGAATTTGGCGGTAGCTTTGGGTAAAGAGGCAATAGATTTAGATGCATGCGTGGAACGTTCTGTTGGAATGACGATCCCGCAATATGTGGCAAAGGCCGGTGCGGAGGCTTTTCGGGACGTAGAGAGTCAGGTGTTGCGAGAACTCTGTTCGGTACGACCGTGTGCAGTGGTGGCGCTGGGGGGGGGGACGTTGCTTCGGCAGGAAAATCGATCGATGGTTGAGAAGTGCGGACCTGTTGTATGTATTCAGACTCCGCCCGATGAGCTGGCGCGGCGTGTAGAGCGTAAAGCTGGGAGCCGTCCGTTCTCCAAGGATGCTGGGGCTTTATTAAAGACATTGGAAGAGCGCCGTGAGCATTACGCTTCGTTTCCGCTCCAGGTGCATCTTTCCGGAGCGCAGTTGCCGCAGGAGGTATGGCCGAGAGTGATGGCTGCTTTTGGGCGTTTTTCAGTTTCAGGGATGGGAAAACCGTATTCGGTAACGGTACTTCCAGATGCCTTCGAGATGCTCCCGAAGGTGTTGGAAAGGTTGGAGCCAGTTCCTCCGAAATTGTTGCTTGTTGGAGATTCCAATACGTTGCCTCGTTATCGGGAGGTGATACGCAGAACACTTGGACGAGAGATTACCTGTCATGAAATCCCGGCAGGGGAAGAGCATAAGACCTTGCGAACGGTGGAGGAGATATGGGAGGCCATGTTGCGGGCTGGCCTTGCACGGGATGGGTTGGTTTTGGCGTTGGGCGGTGGAGTGGTTGGCGACTTAACTGGTTTCGCTGCGGCAACATGGCTTCGAGGAATTCGATGGATGAATCTGCCAACGTCGTTATTGGCTATGGTGGATGCAGGGGTTGGAGGAAAGACAGGCGCGGATTTACGTGCAGGGAAAAATCTGATTGGGGCGTTTCATCCACCATGCGCTGTACTATCGGATGTTCGTACATTGGAAACCCTGCCAATGCGGGAATGGCGATGTGGCTTGGCGGAAACATATAAGCATGCTGTAATAGGAGATCCTGGGCTAGTCGGGATGTTGAAGGAATGTTGGTCTCGTCAAGGTAATTTAGACTTCCGAGCACAACTGGTGGCACGTTCGGTTGGTGTAAAAATTCGAACGATTTTAGAAGACCCGTTTGAGCGAACAGGCCGACGAGCCGTGTTGAATCTTGGACATACGGTTGGTCATGCAGTGGAGGCTGCCAGTAGGTTTAGGGTGGCGCACGGAGAGGCTGTGGCGATTGGATTAGTGGCAGCAGCACGGATAAGTGAACGCGTTGGTCTGGCGAATCCTGGATTGGCTGTACGTTTTTCGGAGGATTTGCGTGCGCTTGGATTGCCAACAGAGATTCCAGAGGAGTATAGTCCGGACGTTCTGTTGGAGTATTTGTCGCATGATAAAAAGAAAAGTGGCGGGATCGTCCGGTTTGTATTGCCTGTTTCGATGGGGCAGGTAAAGACAGGATGTGCAGTTCCAGAGGAGGTGATCCATGACATTCTTGCAGGACAACGGTTTTGATGCACATGTTACGAATGCTGAACAGATACTGGAGGCATTTCGTGAGGAGATGGTGCGGGGGTTGTCGGGAACAGGCTCTTTGCCGATGTTGCCTGCGATGTTTCCCTTGAATGCTTCAATACCGTGTAATTGTGAAGTTGCAGCATTTGATGTTGGAGGAACTAATATTCGTTCTGCACGCGTGCGTTTTGATACTCAGGGGAAGCCGGAGATATTGAATCAGCTGCATGGATTTATGCCAGGTTCACGCGGGGCGGTCAGTTACGAAGAGTTTTATCGGGTATTGTGTGATGCTTTGTTGCCCAATATTCGTAAGAATGAATGTTTAGGGTATTGTTTTTCTTATCCGGTGGATAGTACGGGGAATTTACTCTTTTGGACTAAGGGTATTCAGGCGGCATCGATTGTTGGACGTAATGCCGTAAGTGATTTAACAGAGGCTCTGGCTACCCGTGGCGTGCCAAACGTTAAAATACGTATTTTAAATGATACGGTGGCAGCATTGTTGGCAGCCTATGTAAGTCTTAAACATGAATCTCGTGCGGGGTATGTTGGATTTATTCTCGGTACGGGGACGAATACGGCTTATGCAGAGGTTGCTGAGCGCATTCCTAAGGCAAGGGGGTTAAGGGCAAAATTATTTTATCCGGTGAATTGTGAATCCGGGAACTTCACACGGTTTAATCTGTCGTATTTTGATGAACGGCATGAAGCTGTTTCTGGAACGGGGCGTGCGCTTTGGGAACGGTGTATTTCAGGTGTGCATTTGGGGCCGTTAGGTACTGAAATTCTTCATGCGGCGGCAGAGGCTAAGTTATTTTCTTCGGGAGTGTGTGATGCGGTTTTGGGGAGAAAGTTTACCAATGTGGAGCTGGACGGTTTTTGCTCCGGGAAAATGCCAGAAGTTTTGTACTGTTCATCTGATGAGGCTCAAACGATACGAGAATTGATTTGCCCAATGTATGAGCGTGCAGCGAGATTTGCGGCTATCAATGTGGCGGCGGCGGCTTTGCAGTCTGCAGATGCGCGTGGAGCGCGATCGGGCACGATTCGGATTAATGCAGATGGTTCAACTTTTTGGAAAACAGCAAGCATTCCATTCGTGGATGTGATGAGTGAACAACTTACACGCCTTCTTCGTCCGCGAGGATTTGACTTTGAAATAGTTCGGATCGCAGATGCACCGTTAATAGGGGCTGCATTGGGTGCAAAATGTTAGAACTTTTATGTCGCTGCCGAACCTTCATTTTATAGGACGAGATGTCGCTGCACCAGAGCTGGTATTGCGGTGGTGTCGGTGTCAGTGGCCGGAGCGATTGCCGAACGGCCTTGTGTTTTGTGTGCCGACGGCGTTATCAATGAGGCGGCTACGTGATGCGTTAACGGCTTCATATCGGGCATTTCATGGTGTTCACTTTGTTATGCCTGCGGGGCTTCTGGCGTATTTTTCCAAGCTAGGGGATGTTGCAATTGCGACTCAGGCGGAAATGTTGTGTGTGTGGGATAGCGCACTTATGTGGTTGCAGGAAATGGATTCATGCAATGAACTCACGACATTTCTTTTCCCTGGTAAACGCGAATGGCTTGGGCGTCCTGCTGCGCGTTATGCGGTAGCCAAGCGTCTCCTGGCTCTACGTAGCACATTGGTTGAGGCTGGTTTGGATTTTTCAACCGTTGCAACACACTCCGCGACACACCGACTGGAAAGCTTGCGTGAACAACGTCGATGGGATATTTTGGCTGTGTTGGAAGTACGAGTTCGGGAAATTCTTCATGAGTCGCGGTTGGAGGATCCCATAGATATTCAGCTGCGTACGTTTCAGAATCCGGTTGCACAAAAATTGGAAACAGCGACACAATGGCGGCTTATTATGGCGTGTGTCCCGGATTTTATGCCGGCATTAAAATCGTTGTTACAGAGTGCTCCGCGGTGTGACATTTTGATTCAGGCAGATCCTTGTGAAAAAGAGTTTTTCGATTCATTTGGATTGCCGGATGTGGAAAGATGGGCAAGAAAATCGTTAGAGTTGCCATTGGTGTCGATTCATGTTACGGAAAATCCTTCAGAAGAGGCATCATTTGTTGATCATTTTTTCAAGACCAAGGGGTCGCTTACTTCATCTTCTGTTTGCCTAGGTGTACTGGATCATGCCGTGATGCCAGCGCTTACGGCTCAGTTGGAAGAGCGAGGTATGACACTTTTTCAACCAGAACCGATCTCTCTGGTTTCACAGCAACAGGGGCGTGCATTGAAGGCGATGGTGATGTTGGCGCGAGGTCATCGTCCCGAACAGGTGCTTCCATTGATCTCATTCCCAGAAATACCAGCACTGTTTCATTCTGGATATGCTGATTTGCGGGCAGCGTATAATCGGGTCGTTGAAAAGCATTTGCCAGGTTCGCTTGAGGCGCTGTATATGTTTACTGAGCAGTACGAACGAGAGGTTCAGGACTGTGAGCGAATACAGATTCATAAATTACGTATGTTGCTGCAACAGTGTATCCAATGGGTGAATGTATTTCAGTGTGCGCCTGTAAAGGGTGCACGGGAGTTTATACGGGATATCTACGGTGATTTGGTCGTAAATCCTGCTCAACATGAGTTACAGTTTGCCACGTTTGAGGCATTGCATAGTGTATTGGAGGAAATTGAAGGGCTTCGGGTAGAACTAGGACAGAAAGCGCAATTGATTGATTCAGAGTCGGCAATGGAGTTGTTGCTTGCTCGTTTGGAAGATGTTAACCTGAAGCCGCTTAGACGTGGAGCGGATTGTTCGTATGAGGGACGAATGGAAGTCTTGTGGTCGGCTTCTCCGAATCTTGTTTTGGCTGGATTGAATGAGGGGATATTTCCGGACACATCATTTGACGACGTATTCTTGCCGAACGATTTTCGTCAAAAATTGGGGTTGCGGTCGGATGCCAACCGATTGGCGCGGGATGCGTATATCTTATTTACGGCGGTAGCGTGCCGAAAACCGGAAAATGTTTGTTTGCTCTGTGCACGCTCGAATGTGCGTGGAGATTGGTTGAAGCCTTCACGTTTATTCTTTAGAAATACAGCCGTTCATGTGCGAGAAACGTTGGCACGCCGACTTTTTGTTGATGATCTTCCAAACAAAAGAATTGTAGGTTCAGAGACTGGGTTGAGCTTTTTGGAGAATCCGAGGCGTTGGCGAAAACCGGATCAGTTGAGAACCATCACGGCTTCGATGATAAAAGCTTTCTTGTGTTCGCCGTTGGAGTATTGGTTGACCTATCGTCTTCATGTTTTGGATACAGATCCATTACCGGAGGGAATAACAGCTCAATATCTTGGAACCTTTCTACATCGTGTGTTGGAGATGTTATCTCAGATTAAAGATGGTACAGAGGAAAAAATTGCATCGCGACTGATAATGCAGCTTCATGAGGTGTTTAGAACTCAATATGGTGAACATCCGGAGGTTCCAGTGCTGGCAGGGCTCCAGAGTGCGGAAACTCGCTTGCGGGAGGCTGCTCGGGTGGAAGTGCGATCTAGGGAACAGGGGTGGACAACCCGTTACATTGAATCGCAAACACATATGGATGAGTGGAACGTGCCGTTTAACATTGGGGATGGGAGAACGGTTTTTCTGAGTGGGCAGATCGATCGAATTGACTTTTCAGAGACATTGGGGTGGCGGGTTATTGACTATAAGACTGCTGCGCGCGGAAAACTGCCTGCTGCGGCGCATTGGCGTAACTTGCGAGAGGGAATCCGTTGGATGGACTTTCAATTGCCGATTTACCGGCTAATGGTTCGCCATGCATTACATCTGGATTCAGAAACACCTTTAACGCTGGCTTATTTCTTGCTTCCAGAGCGGTCGGAGGCGACAATCGCCGAATACGAAGACCCACCTGGCGGAGAAGCGGAAACAGAGACCGCACTTCGTGCGACTCTGAGGGCAATGTTGGCGCTGGAACATGAAAACGTTCCTGCAGATGTGGGTGAATTTGGAAATACGTTTCTCGCTCGTTTGACAAAAAACACAGAGTCTATCTCCTGAGATCGGTTATGCACCTAACGCAAAAAAAGAGACAATGGTTATACGCACTACAACGTCCTTGGCCGCTGGAACAATACCCACTGAAGACACTTGCCGAACAATTGCAGACAACGGTTGCGGAATTGTCTGATTTTGTAGTTTGGCTTCGTGAGCAGGGTATCGTTCGTCGAATTGGAGCCGTCTTTGATGCACGTCGGTTAGGTTATCGAAGTTGTTTGTTTGCGCTTCGAGCATCGGAGCCGTTTTTGACTTTGGCAGCTCAGCGGGTATGTGCTCATTCTGGAGTGACGCATGCTTATGTTCGGGGGTGGCCGCAAGATGTTCGATTGAATGGCGTGCAGGCTTCGGATTATGCGGCTTATCCGAACCTTTGGTATACACTTTCGGCGCGAAGTGAACGTTTTGAGCAGGAAGCTGCACAGTTGGCGGATTTATGTCCGCGGGCATTCCCTGCGATCGCGCGGTATAAGATTGATGTTGTATTTGATGAACGGACACGTGGACGAGATGAACGGACGGAGTATACGACAGCTGCTCCGGAGAATCGCTCAGATGAACCAGAAGTGATTCGGGCAACTTCTGAAGAACGTGCATTTGTTCGTCGCTATCAGGATGATACGACTACGCCGGAAACGCCATTTCTGGGCGAAGATCTGCCGATTCTGCGTGCATGGCAAAAGAAAGGCATTATGCGGCGGTTTGCACTATTATTGCGGCATCGAAAGGTTGGGTTTATGGCGAACGGAATGTGTTGTTGGCGTGTTTCGCAGGAAAGTCGGGATGACTTGGGACGGCGACTCGCAGCTGAGCCTGAAGTAACTCACTGTTATGCTCGCCCATCGGTTCCGGAGTTCCCTTTTAATCTTTATGCCATGGTGCATAAAACATCCTGGGAGGCCGGAATGGATGTGTTTCAGCGGTTGTCACAGGTCGTGGGTGTTTCTGAAACATCCGGCCGGATTTTTTTCTCCACGCATGAGTATAAAAAAAGTAGTATGAGGTTTTTTGTAGAAAGGGAGTGTGAGCTGTGAGATTTGTATTTTTGTTGAGTATGGTGAATTTAGCCATTGGTGTGATGGCTTTAGAGTTTCGAAACTTGACTTCGGAAGCGCACATAAGCGGGTCGGAACTGAAGGTATCGGATTTCAAGGATAAAGTGATTGTGGTGGAAGAATTTGGCTTGAATTGTCCACCTTGTCGTGTAAGTTTGCCGTATATGGTAAAACTGGCTAAGAAGCTGGATCAATCTGCGGTGGTGTTTCTTGGTGCACATGTTCAGAAGCGAAACGATGAAGCGGTTCAAAAACTTTTGAAAAGTAATGGATGTGTCTATCCTGTGTACCAAGGTTTTCAGGTTGTTGGTGTGCCGCAGTCGTCATCGATTCCTCATGCCTATGTCATCAATCACAACGGGCAATGTGTGTGGAATGGTAATCCATTGTCGGAAGCAAAAGATTTTGAAAATGCAATTGAAGTGGCAGTTAAAGCACTTCCTAAAAGGATCCCCGGCTCGTTGGCATCGGGTGTAAACCTGGTTTATTGTAAGGATATGGCCTCTCGCTTGCGGATAGGGCAAAATATTGAGCCTGCCTTGCGTCAATTGGAAACTCGTGTAGCCAAGGGCGGCGCTATGGCTGAAGAAGCTCGAACATTGATCACACGATGTAATACATGGGCGGCAGAAATGATGCAGGAAATCCAATGTAACTTGGCGGAAAAACCGTCTGCGGCACTTGCTGCAGGTCGGCTCTACTGTCGGACGTTTCCAGTCAAGGCCGCGGCCATCAAGGACGAATTGATTCAGGTGATGAAGGATGGACAGACGCGTCGGCTGGCTATGTCTCGACAGGTGCTCCAAAAACTTCGTCAGGCCAAGGTGAATACGGCAAATGCGCGTAAGCAATTACTGGAAAAGGTGAATTTTCAGATTAGGCAGCTAGGTACGATGACTGAGAAGGCCGGGGATACGGATATGGCGGAGGTTAAGGCCTTATGGAATGCTTTCGCCACAGAACTGGAAGGACAACCGTAACAGATTCCCTGTGCTTCGCTGTATGCAGCGTAGGGAAGTTGAAAGGGGATGGGAGCAGAAGCCTGCTCCTTTGGTGTAAGATAATCCGCGAAAGGATGGTTAGATATGGCTAAAGTATTGATGAAGACCAATAAAGGTGAGGTGATGTTGGAGCTTGATGAGGTTGCCGCGCCTGAGACGGTGGCGAATTTTCTTCGTTACGTGGATGAAGGGTTTTATGCCGGCACATTGTTTCATCGTGTGATTCCTGGGTTCATGATTCAGGGTGGAGGATTTGATACTGAGCTTCATCAGAAACCCACGCGTGAGCCTATTTGCAATGAGGCCGTTAATGGACTAAAAAATATCAAGTACACCATCGCCATGGCTCGAACTCCGGAAATCCATTCGGCTACATCGCAATTTTTTATTAACACGGCAGATAACGATTTCCTGGATTATCGGGCACCTAATCCATCTGCTTATGGGTATGCGGTTTTTGGTCGTGTAATTGAGGGTTTTGATGTGGTAGATGCCATAGAGCAGGTGTCGACTGGAACGGCAGGCTGGATGGCAGATGTGCCCAATATGCCCGTTATAATTGAGGAAATTGTTCGGTTGTAGGTGGAGGTGAAAATGCGTAGAATGCAAAAATATAGAGGAGTTGATGGTAGGGCACCTCTGGAGGGAGTTGGGGTGCGGGTTTTGGTTGTAGGATATGTGCTATTGATGTTGATGGCAGGCGGGTGTATGGTTGGGCCGGATTATCAACCTCCAGAAGCACCACAGACGGCAACTGAAATTTTTGTCGGAGAAGCGCCGGAGGTGGAGACGTTAGCGGAATGGTGGCAGATTTTTCATGACTCGGTGCTGACGGATTTGATCGCGCGTGGAATAGCTGCGGCTCCTACGGTCGAGGCAGCCCGTGAACGACTCCGGGCAGCGCGTGCGCAGCGAGAGCAGACGGAGGCCGAATTCTGGCCTAAGTTTACCTCTAGCGGCGCCTACACGTTCAGTCGAAGTTGGGATGGGAAAGAATCCTCTAAAGGGTGGAATAAACGGATTGGAGCTTCCGTGGATGCCCAGTGGGAGCTTGACCTCTTTGGTAAGGTACGCCGTTCGCAGGAACGTGCTGAAGCGGAGGAGGAACAACTTGCTTATTCGTTGCAGGATGTTCGTGTTTCTCTTGCTGCAGAAATTGCTTCTGCCTATGTGGATGCTCGTCGTTATGCCGCTCAAATTGATATTGCAGAGGCCAATTTGGCTTTGCAGGAACGAAACCTTGGGCGGGTTCGTAAACGGTGTGAAAGTGGTGACGCTCCGCGATATGATCTATATTCCGCTGAAGCACAGGTTTCTCGAACACGAGCTTCTCTCCCCGTGCTTTATCAAAGTTTGAATCAGACGCAACTGCTCTTGGATCGCTTGTGCGGGCTTACACCTTATGCCACGCGAGATCGGTTGATGGAAGCGTTGGATACCATGGAATTGCCTACGGATGTGCCTCGTATTCCCCAAAATGATTTGCTTCGCCGGCGGGCAGATGTTCGTATGGCGGAGGCTGCGATCCATGCGCAAACTGCGGCTGTTGGAGTGGCAGAAGCCGCACTCTATCCCTCTTTTTCGCTGAGTGGAAGCTTGGGTCTTTCTTCACCTGATCTTGCTCCTTGGAGTTCTTACACGCGTACTCTTTCGTTGGGACCTTCTTTCAGCTGGAATATTTTTGCGTTTGGGTATTGGCAGAAACAGGTGGAGTCGGCCAAGGCTACGCTTCTGGCTACGGTGGCAGATTATCGGGATACTGTTTTGAAAGCCTATCAAGAAGCTGAAACTGCTTGGACGGCCTATCGTCATGAAGCGGCTCGAGCACAGGATCTTCAGCGAACGGAACAGGCGTGCCGTCAAGCATTAGACGTGGCGGATAAACTATATGAACTTGGCGAAAAAGACATTGAGGATGTTTTGTCGCAACAAAGCGCATTACTTACGGCACAAGAAGCGCTTGTTTCTCATCGGGCAGATCTTTTTGCTGACATGATTACGCTTTATAAAGCTTTGGGGGGAGGGTGGGCTGACTCAGAACAGGCGCCAGATGCAGACGCATCATAGCCGGAGATTCTTTCACCTCGCCCTGACTCTGAGATGAAACCGCCCCAAGTTTGTTGTGAATCCGGGGCGGTTTCATCTTGACTTCACCTCATTCTCTTGAATTTTGGAGCTAATGGGGGCGTGAAGTGGGGGGATATTTCACAGGCCGTACTCCCTAGTTGAGGTGGTTGACAGGATCATTTTCGTAATCATCTATGCGTCTTCGTAACCCGTCTTCTTTTTCGTTTTACATAGACACACAGTCATTCCTCATACAGACTATCTAGACGTTACTTTACTTACCTTAATTGCATTTGCTGTGAATAAATAGATGGCACCGAAGAAGGCGTGGCCGAAATGGTCATAACATCAGATAGGTCTTTTTACGTCGGGTGGATAGAATGTTTGTTTTGGATGTGAGCGAGATAGATTGAGGAAATGACGGAGATTTTGGTACTCTAGAGGAAAGGATGAAAAGGATGAAAATTCATACTGTTTTGTTGGCATGGTGCTTGTGTGTGAGTATGGCATTTGCAGAAGTCTCGCATTATGATGGTGTGGCGGCTTATGTCAACGATAAGGTGGTAACGATTGAAACGGTCTTGCAGCAAATGCGAGCCAATTTTGATTTATCGAAAGTGGGGCGGGAGGCGTTACCTGGGCGAATTCGGGAGTTATTTCCAGTGGTGCGCGATTTGATCGTGGATCGTATGTTGATTTTAAAGGCATATGAGGATTCTGGTGCGCAATTACCAAATGAAGCCGTTAATGAGCGAATTCAGACGATTCTAGCGGAAGATTTTGAAGGGAATGAAGCGCGGCTTAGGGCGGTGTTGCGCGGGCAGCACATGACGTATGATGCCTGGGTAAAGCAGGTGCGTGAGGATATGATTGTTCAAGCTATGCGGCAGCTGCAGGTGGGGAAGAAGACTTCGGTCTCTCCAAAGCGGATTCGTGCATATTATGCTGCGCATGCGGATGACTTTGCGCAGGCGGGGCGTGTCCATGTTCGGCTCATTCTGATTCCGCCGGAGAAAGGCGCTTCGGTTGCGGAAGAGGCACTGGCAGCGCTTCGCGGCGGGGAGGATTTTGCTGCTGTCGCGAAACGTTTTTCAACAGACAGTCGGGCAGAAAAGGGTGGCGATTGGGGGTTTGTGGAGCCAGAAAAAAACTTTGCGCCGGTGGTGGTGGCAGCATTGAAAAAGTTGAAGCCTGGGGAATATTCTGAGATATTGGAGACTTCCGGATACCGCTCTATTGTGCAAAAGGTGGAGGAACAGCGGGGTAAACGCCCCACACTGACGGAGGCGTGGCCAGCGGTTGAGGCTGCTGTTCGTAATGAGTTGGGGCAGGAACGATACAAAGTCTGGTTGGAAGGATTACGTAAACAGGCTTACATCAAGGTGGTAAATGTCAAGCTTTGATTAGGAGCGGTAATGGTATGAGGCGGAGGATGAATCGGACATCACCTAGCGAAGTGAAGGCGTGGTGTATTGCTCATGGCTTTCATCCGAATAAAACACTTGGACAAAATTTTCTGATCGATCGTAATATTTTGGAGGTGTTAGCGGATACTGTGGGGGCTCAGTCGGGGGATCGCGTGTTGGAAGTAGGTCCTGGGCTGGGTGTGTTGACTGAGGCACTTCTTCGGCGTGGTGCTCGTGTGACGGCGATCGAGAAGGATCCGGTTCTAGCAGCATGGTTGCGAGAGTCGTTGGTGCTGGAATTCCCGGATACACTGGAGCTTCTAGAGGGAGATGCCTTAGAAGTGGAGTGGGCGCCTTTGCTTTCACGAGGATTTGTGGCGTTCGCCTCCAATCTTCCCTATTCAGTCGGAACCCGTATCTTGATGGACTTGATTTGTCAAGAGGAGGCGCCTAACCGGTTGGTTACGTTGGTGCAGCAGGAGGTCGGCGAGCGGTTTGCCGCACGGCCATCTACATCTGCTCGGGGTACGGCTGCGGTGTGGATTCAGCAGGATTATGATGTAACATTGGTGCGTCAGGTAAAACCGACTTGTTTCTGGCCCCCGCCGGAAGTAACTAGTGTGGTGGTGGCTATGACGCGTCATGCGCATGCTGCCTTACCGCTGCCAGCAAAGGCATTTTTACGAGGTTTGGTCAAGCAGGTATTTATGCAGCGTCGAAAACAATTAGGAGCCGTTTTACGTAAAGCTCCGGCACCTTATTGTGGTATTGACCCTATTGAGGCGGGTATTGACCCTCAACGACGGGCAGAGACCCTGTCTCTTCCGGAGTGGGAGGCATTGGCACGTCTTGGGTGGGAAGGACGCTCGGAGTGATTCAGGATGTGCCGGATAGGCTGACATGTTTCCCGGATGGAATCCCGATTCGAGGTGATTGGGTGTTATCATGCCGAGGTGGTGCGGTTGCATTTGAACCATGGCGTGAGCATATGGTGACGGTTATGCCATTGGTGCGTGTTGGGGCACAGACAATTTTTCTAGGGGCAGCCGGCGCTTCGTCGTTTGGAAGTTCACAGCAATTACGTTGTTTACCGGAAGATGCTTTACGGTTTGGAGCATTTACGGCACTGCACTTGGCTCAATGGGTATTGAATCACCGTTATTGTGGGCGTTGTGGTGGGTTGAATGTGCGTTGTGGAGCGCGTTTGGTTTGTTCGGTTTGTGGGTGTGAGCAATATCCTGTTATTGCGCCGGCAGTGATTCTTGGTTTGGTGCACGAGGGACGTCTTCTGATCACACATTACGCGAATCGTCCATATCGTGGTCCGGCGTTGGTGGCTGGTTATTGTGAGGTGGGTGAGACATTGGAGGATACCTGCCGGCGTGAGGCGTTGGAGGAAACGGGGCTCCAGATTACGGGGGATTTTCGATATTTCGCTTCGCAGCCTTGGGGGCTTAGTGGTTCGGTGTTGATGGGTTTTTTTGCAGAGGTAACGTCTCAAGAGGTGTCATTGAACGATGGGGAATTGGCTGATGCGGTTTGGACACGGCCTGACGCGTTGCCTCCACCTCCTGATGCAGTGGGAACGTTGTCCTTGACAGCAACGATGATAGAAGCGTTTCGAGTTGGTTGGCTGGGGACTAAATGAGGGTAGGGATGAGCTTGAGAGATGATTCAAGAGGTTTGACGGCGGAAACTTTAACTTGTTGGACGGGGGGAAGCTGGCAGGTTCCCCCGACGGAGGCATGTTCTGGTGTAACGCAGGACAGTCGAAGTGTGGTTCCTGGGATGGTTTATGTGGCGCTTCGTGGAGCTCGATTAGATGGCCATGCATTTGTGGCTTCAGCGTTTAAGCGGGGCGCATCGGCAGTTGTTGTGGCGAAGGATTGGGCTGTGCCGGAGGCATTAGCCAGGATGCCGTTATTGCGAGTGGATGATCCAGCGAAAGCGTTGCTTGATATAGCTCGTGGTTATCGGAATATGGTTCCGGCAACGTGGATTGGCATCACCGGAAGTGCGGGGAAGACCACATTTAAGGAATTGTTGGCCGCGATGCTGTCCGGAGGGGGAGAAACGGCGGCTACGCAGGGAAATTTAAACAATGCAGTGGGACTTCCGCTTTCGATTTTAGCTGTCCCCAAAACGGCTCGGTATGCCGTAATAGAGGCTGGCATTAGCCATCCAGGTGACATGGATCCGTTGGCAGACGCGCTTTTGCCAGATATGGCGGCGCTTTCGAGTATTGGGCCGGCGCATATTGCATTCTTTGGGAGTGAGCGAGCTATTGCGGAGGAGAAAGGAAAACTCTTGCGTGCCGTACCACAGAAGGGGGTGGTAGTGTTGGCACCGGAGATTCACGAGGCCGCAGTATTGCGTGCCTCGTGTCGTTGTCGTGTGGTCACGTGTTCATTGCATGGGAGTTCGGCGGATTACGTTGGGAAACGGTTGAGCGATGATTCTATTCAGGTGTTTCATGAGGTGGACGAACCGGTAACACTGGTAACTGGATTGAACGGCCTGCATAATGCGTCTAATGTTTTGACAGCTTATGCTTTGGCGCGCGAATGCGGACTTTCGCCTGCTCAGATTTTGACTGGACTTGCTGCGTTTAAGTCTCCGCCTATGCGGTGGGAACGTGTTTCGTTGGATCATCTTCAGGTTATTAATGACGCTTATAATGCCAATCCACTCTCAATGAAGGCGGCATTAATTACATTTGCGGAGATGGTATCTCCTGGGACAAAGGTGGTATGCGTGGGGGACATGTTGGAGTTGGGAGAAGCATCATCCGCATTGCATCGACAGGTTGGCGAAACTGTTGGGAATGGGCCGTGGCGGTTGTTGGTGGGGATAGGTTCTGGAGCTGCATCCTTGGTGGCGGGTGCGGTTGCTGCTGGATTTCCACGGAGCCGCACCATTCTTTTCCCGACTACGGAAGCGGCAGAGAGGACTGTTGCCCAATGGATTTATCCTGGGGATGTGGTGCTTCTGAAGGCCTCTCGCGGAATGCATTTTGAAACCTTGGTTCGGGCGATGCGTCAGGTTTGAAGGCCGCAGAGAGGTGAAAGGTTCTGATACTGCAACATGTAAGTCGGAGAGGCGAACCTTTTGGGGGTCGGCGGTAATGCTTTTTGTGGCTATGCGTTTGGCCGATGGAATAAACGCAGTAACGGGTTTATGGGTGGTGCCGCGAAATTTGCCTGAGGAGACTCTGGGGGCTGTTCTGCCGTTGATGCAGGTGGGCGCGGTACTTGCATTGCCAACGAGTGTGTTGGCAACGGTTTTTACGCGCCAATTTTGTGTTTATGTGACGACAGGAAAAGGAGATCTCGCGTGTGCGTTGTTGCGTGACGTGATTCTTATTTCCGCGTTTGTTTTTGTGTTGGTGTGGGGTTTCTTGGTGTGGGTGATGCCGGTTTTGTGTGTCTACTTGCGTATTCCACTCTCGTCTGCCGGATATTGGGCCGCCGGATGTGCATTGTTGGCTGCATTTGTTCCGATGTTGTCGGCGGCGTTGCAGGCGGCGAAACGTTTTGCTGCTTTGGCGTTGGGGGTTCTGTTGGCGGCACCTATTCGCTTGGTGACGTTGGGGGTGTTGCTGCCGATAGTCGGCCTTTCTGGGTATTTTATTGGACAAGTGGGCGCTTTGGCTGTGACGGCAGGTGTGGCGTGTTTGGGGTTATGGTCGTTTTGGCGGGGATCTGCCTGGGTGTCATGGGGCGCCTGGCGGGCGGATTGTAGTGGGATGAGGCGATATACCTTAGGCGTGGCACTTGGAGTGTTGACAGCTGCAGTACAGGGAACCGTCTTGGCTTTTGTGATCCGAAATCGTTTACCCGAGAATGTTTCGGCCGGGTATTATATGATTTCTCGTTTTGCGGATATGGCAACTTATTGTGGTACAACATTGGCTACGGTATTGTTCCCTTACGCTGTGGAAGCCAGGTTGCAGGGGCGTTCTTCGGCTGCACTAAGAAACAGTGTGCTTTTGGCGATTGTTCTTATGGGAGGTCTGCTGGCAGTTGTGCTACAAGTGAGTTTGCCGTTATTGTTTGCCTATTTCCCGGCGTATACGATTTATCAGTCGTTTACTTCGCAAGTGGCATTTTTGACCGTAATCACCACACTTCAAGTTGCTGCTGCCACGTATTTTTCCCATGCTATGGCACGGGATGATTTTTCTTGGTTGTGTTATGCAGTGCCGGTTGCGGGTGGATTGGCTGTAGGGTTGTTATTGATGTCGAACCCCACGCTGTCGCGAGTGTTGTGGTTTTCGTTTGCTGCCGCAAGTATTCAATGTTTGTGTGTCGGAGTGGAAATTATTTGGCGGTCACGGGTTACTGGGTTGTTGAAATGAACGAACGAGTTCTTTGTAAGGCTTGCGTTTTTGGTTGTGTTTGTCGATGCGTCTCTTTTTTGCGTTTGAGCCTTTAGTAAGGTTAGCCGCTAGACTGATGCGGATTTGACCAGATATTGTTGTAAAGGGTGTTGGTATTTCAGGCGTGAAATAGATGCCTGCTGGAAAACATCAAGGGGGCGGGGTTATTTTGTGCTGTGGCGAGTTGTTCGTGTGTGTGGGAAACGGAGTGTGTTTACTGGAGAAATGAATGACTAGATTTAAGGCCGATGATAACGAGACAAACGGGTGCAAATATTCTGTGCGCGTGGTTGCGTTCTTCCAAGAAAAAAGGTATGCTTTCTATCATCGAAAATTGAGAAGGAAACCTTTTATGGCTCACGTAAAGTTCTTTAGCGGCAAGACTCTCCCACTTGAAATGCACAAGGTTCGCATTGTTCAGAAACTCTTTCTGCCACCGGTTGAAGAGCGGTGCCGCCTGATGAATGCTGCTGGAAATAACACCTTCTTACTACAGAATCGTGATGTGTTTATGGATATGCTTACGGATTCGGGTGTGAATGCGATGAGTGATCTACAGCAATCCGCGATGCTTCGGGCAGATGACGCCTATGCTGGGTCGGAAACGTACAATCGGATGGTGGCTAAAGTTCAGGAGATTTTTGGGTTTGAGTATTTTCTTCCCGTGCACCAGGGGCGTGCAGCAGAGAATATTTTGGCTACGGCATTCGTAAAGCCGGGGGATGTTATTCCGATGAACTTCCACTTCACCACAACGAAGGCACATATTACGCGCTTGGGTGGCCGCGTGGAGGAGTTGATTATCAAGGAGGGACTGGAACCAGTCAATGACTGCCCCTTTAAGGGGAATTTCGATATCCCGCGGTTGGAAACATTGATTCAGGAAGTTGGGGTAGAGAAGATTCCGTTTGTGCGCATTGAGGCGGGAACCAATTTGGTTGGTGGTCAGCCGCTTTCACTGCAAAACATGCGCGAGGTGTCGGCTGTTTGTAAGAAGTACGGAGTTCGCCTTATTTTGGATGCATCGCTGTTACAGGATAATCTTTGGTTCATTAAGTCGCGCGAGGCCGCGTGTAAAAACATGACAATTCGTGAGATTACGACAGAGATCGCATCGTTGATGGATATCATTTATTTTTCGGCGCGAAAGCTGGGTTTTGCTCGAGGAGGCGGCATTTCACTTCGACATCGTGAAGATGAACTTCGAATGAAAGAGTTTATTCCTCTCTATGAGGGTTTTCTTACTTATGGTGGTATGTCTGTTCGAGAGATGGAGGCGATTGTTGTTGGTCTTGATGAGTCGATGGATGAGGATGTTATTTCACAGGGGCCGCAGTTCATTGAATATATGGCAAATGAATTGCATCGCCGGGGCGTGCCGGTAGTATTGCCAGCCGGGGGGTTGGGCTGCCATATTAATGCTTCGGAGTTTCTTGCGCATCTTCCACATGAACAGTATCCTGCCGGAGCATTAGCTGCGGCTCTTTATATTGCTGGCGGTGTACGCGGTATGGAACGTGGTACGCTCTCTGAACAGCGCAATGAAGATGGATCCGAACGTTTCGCTGAACTTGAATTATTGCGGCTGGCCATGCCACGTCGGGTTTATACTCTTTCACAGGTGGAATATGCGATTGACCGCGTGGAGTGGCTTTACAAGAATCGTGCGTTGGTGGGAGGTTTGCGTTTTGTCGAAGAACCCTCCGTTTTACGGTTTTTCTTTGGGCGTCTGGAGCCGATCGGAAATTGGCAGGAAAAACTGGCGGCCAAGTTCCGTGAGGACTTTGGCGATTCCCTTTAAAGATTGTAATGAAAAAGAAACGATGCGGTTTCTTTGGTTTGAATCCCGCGCCTAAGAGGGCGCGGAGGTTTTTTCTGTTTTTGTTGTTAGGAATAACATGTTGTAGGGCTTTTTCGCTTTCAGCGTTGCCTTGTTATGGGTGGTTTGGGGATTCCCCGAGTGTTACGGAAAAGGCGCATCGCTGTCTGTCGTTGGGGTTGGGCCGGCGTGATGTAACGTCTTCGGCTTCACTGTTCTATTTTGGTGTATTGTTTGGGCTGGTGCATACTTCGATGCCGGCCGATGATATCGGCCGGATTTTTTTGCCGGAACAGTGTAATATTTATGGTCTTTCGTTTCAATTGATTGCACAGTCTAATGTAGGGGAGATTACAGGAGGTGTGATTTCTGGCCTTTTTTCCGATCAGGAGCAGGGAGAGGTTACAGGAGGACAGGTCTCTGGGGTGTTGAATCGTGCCGATTCGGTGCGTGGAGCTCAGGTGTCGTTGGTATTGAATCGGGTAGAGCGGACGGTTTGTGGAGTACAAATTGGATTGATCAATATGGCTGACAGGGTGCATGGCGTACAGATTGGATTGATCAATATCAACCGCCATGGGTGGTGTATCCCGTTTGTGAATGTTGGATTTGGAAATGGTGAGGAACCAGAACCATAAAATCTACTGTTTGGGTGAGGTTATAGGCAGAGGGGGCGGATGCCCCTTTTTGTTTTGCTGTCGGGATGTTGAAGTGTGTTCTTTGAAATGCAGGAATAGATCAAAGATGTGGTACGGCCTTTGAGCATAAAACGGGTTATGTTACTGTGATGCATAGGTGTGTGCGGTATGTTTTTGACTATTAGAAAGGCTGAGAGCATGAGAATACTTTTGTTCCTGAGTTTGAGTTTTGTTGCGGTGTCAGCAATGGCTGTACCGCGGTTTATCGGAGCCGAGCGGTATGGAGTTCGACCAGGGCATGAGTTGATCTGGCGTGTGCCGGTTGTAGGAGCCGCGCGTGTAGAAGCCGTTTCATTGCCCGATGGCGTCACGTTTGATGTGCCGCGACGTACGTTACGTGGGTGTCTTGCTGAGCCGGGAACCTATTCCGTTACGCTTAAAGCGTCAGACACTTCGGGAAGCTGCATGCAGTCGTTTGATATTGTAGTGGGGGAGACCCTTTGTTTTGCTCCGCCGATGGGGTGGAACAGTTGGTATTCGTTCTCCGAGGCCGTCAGTCAGGCTGGGATGGAGAAAATGGCACGGTTGTTGGAGGAGACGGGGTTGGCGGATGCGGGTTGGGCCTATGTGAATCTGGATGATTGTTGGCAGGGAGAACGCCCGAGCGGAGAGGCGCTTCAGCCGAATGCCAAATTCCCCGATATGAAGGCGCTTTGTTCGGCAATTCATGCGCGCGGCTTGAAGGCCGGAATTTACTCTACCCCTTGGGTTGCCACATATGCTGGTTTTCGTGGCGGGTCTTCTGATGAAGGGGAAGAGGGAGCCATTCCATTGAAGGCACGTTCTCAGCCGGGACAGTTGTATGGGTCTTGGCCGGGGATTCATCGGCGTGGAAAAGATCATGCAGGTAAGTTTTGGCATGTGGATATAGATGCTCGTCAGTGGGCGGAATGGGGCTTTGATTATGTCAAGATGGATTGGAAACCGAACGATGTACCGACTACGGCAAGAATTGCTCGCGACCTTCGTACTTCTGGCCGCGATATCGTATTGAGTCTTTCCAACGCTGCACCAATTGCTCATGCCGAGGGTCTTTCCAGATATGCTCAGCTATGGCGTACTACTGGAGATATTCAGGATACATGGGCAAGTATTCGGGCAATTGGCCGAGCACAACTTAAGTGGCTTCCGTACCGTTCTATTGGGCATTGGAATGATCCAGACATTCTTCAAATCGGTCGACTTGGAACGCCAAATCAGAAAAACACAACGTTTCGTCCATCGAGATTGACGCAAGGTGAGCAGCGTTATCAGATGACGCTTTGGTGTATGTTGTCGGCACCACTCTTCATTTCCAGTGATTTGGAACATCTTTCCGCAGAAACCCGTGCGTTGTTGATGGATGCAGACCTGATTGAGTTGGATCAAAAGTATGCAGCTGCACCAATTTTGGTGGTGACTCAAACGCCTCAAGCGTTTATCTTACGTAAAGATATCGGTCCGGGAAAACACTGTGTCTACGGGCTCTTTAATGATTCAGACATGCCTCAGGCATTGACGTTACCTTCCGGAGAAACCTTTGTGCTCGCACCCCATGAAGCGCATATTCACCGAACAATTCGTCAGGATTAAACAGACATTGATTTTACTCTGCGCCGGCTTCTGCTATATGTGATATAAACATGAACAGGAGTTCATGTATATCCAAATAACCGATTGAGGACGATATGGCATATAAAAACGATCTTCCCGGAGTCTGGCTTATACGTTGCGCCTATCTTTTCTAGGGGGATGTGAAAAGATGAAGTGATCTTTGTGAGAACACGGGATAGATTTTATATTTTGCAGTGGATATGGGAAAAGATGAATGGGTTAGGGGGCAAATGTGGAGTGGGTGTGATGCGGGGAACCTCAAGGGTTGAGGGCGAGGGTGTAGAAGCGGACGAAGGCGGGTGTGGGGGTGAACACTGTTGCGCCGGAGGAGTTGGCTTTGTTGATCTGCATGTAGGCAGGCTCTCTCCCAAACCTTCAATTAACCTTTCGCCGCTAAAGTAGCCCCTTTTTACGCTCCTCGCAGGAGTGCCCTATTTGTCATCACCATCTCCTGAGAGAGCCCAAAAACGGTTTGCAGGTGTTTCTGAGTTCCAAATATTAGACTTCTCGGTGCCGCTACGGATAGATCCCTGGTATGCGACATTAAGGCTTCAGGCGATAGTCGATGCACTCCTCAAGCTCTTCACGGGCAATTTTGTAATCGGCCTACGCGGTAAAAACAAAATATCGCTCGTTATGGGTTGGCGGTTAGCTCTCGAAGTCGAGAGTGGCCAACTCGTCCAGGAAGGTATGGCTGAGGAGTCTGTAGGCAATCGTGCAGATGAGTCAACCATAACCCTTATATTGCGATGGACAATAGTGTGCCGCGCTTCCGCGCGTACCAGTGTGGAGCCTTAACCATCGATACCGGCGGAACCGCTGAGACATTTTCAGCGAAGTCTGACACTGGAGCCGAAGGCCTTGTTCCGAAAGGTGGCGGGTTGGTATCGCCTTCACCTGAGCGTCTTCACTCCAAGGCGTCTATGCTATAGGCTGAGATTGAATAGCGGTGAATGAACCGGTTTTTGTGCCGTTGGAGGAGGGGGAGAGCTTCGTAATGATTGAAGCGGGGTTGGAATCTCTCAAAGGAACGGTCGTAGAGAACAAAATATTCGGGTCCTCGGAAAGTATTTTGTTGTGATGTGATTTTTTGAAGATAGCTTAATTCTATAAAGTCGAGGAACTATTCATGCGTATCAAGGTACGGCGAAAAATGTCCTGTGGCTTGATGAAACAGTATCTGTTGCAGTGTACCACGATAATAAGAAAACCCATAAAAGGGGGAGCGGCTCTAGGTATTATATCTGGCTGTTCGCACTTTTCGTTTTGAGGGGTAGACGTATGTGGCATTCGTTTCTCAGTATGAGGTCCAACATGTCGGCACCTATTCGGTGGAGGCTTTTACGTTATCTGGGCTAATGAACTTCAGAACATCATCTCTAGTGAGCATCGATGGAACGACACACCTAACGGGATTCCATCAACCTTAACGGAAGGGAAGATAGCATACATACATGCTAGGGGACGCCAATCAGATGATATATCTGGAGCCGCCGGATGAGACATCGTATTCTGTGGACATGCTGCTGGACGATGTAACTGGACGCGGTGCTATGTTTTGAACTGCACCTGGGAGCGCTGTGGAGCACCTGAAGGGGTAACGGTGTTTGACAGCCGCAGATTCAGGAACCCGCAACTGTTCGAGGGTGAAACAGGTAACCTTATCCGAAGGAGAGGTTGTTGGTAGCTCCGCTTGGAGGCGTACTGAAAAAGAGGTGTTCTGAGGGGGCGTGTACAGTTGTAGATTGAAGATCGCTCCATCGTTGGATATAGTGTGGGATAGAAAGTGTGATACCACGACGGTGGCAAACACGATGGAACAGGAAGGCGATTCTATTTGACAGGGGTAGCGAAAGTGTGTGTATGGAGAATGTGAGTATGGTAAAATAGTTGAACATTTTGAAATCGGAGATGAGGTTTTCCATGAAGGATTCCAAAGCGGATTTTGCAGCTATGCTTGCGGCTAGTGGGTTGAACTATCGCCGGGGTTTTAATCCTGGTGAGGCGGTAACGGCACGAGTGGTTTCCACTCGGGGAAATTATGTCGTTTTGGATGTTGGGGCGAAAGATGAGGGGGTTGTTCCAAAAGAAGAATTTATCTTGGATGATGGTACGTTACGCGCACGAGAGGGCGAACGTGTTACGGTTTGGTTTGTAGGGATGCGCCAGGGGAATCTGACGTTTACGGCGCGTAATAAGGCAACTGGGCGAGGGGATGCTGCGTTGAAACGGGCTTTTGAGGCTGGTACGCCGATAGATGGGCTGGTAAAAGCTGAAGTGAAAGGAGGTTTTGAGGTGGATGTGGCGGGCCAACGAGGGTTCTGCCCTTATTCACAGATGGAGCTTTATCGGAGCCAGGAGGCTTCGAAATTTGTAGGAACGAAGCAGGTTTTTCTGATCACAGAATATGGCGAAGATGAGCGTGGAGTGAATCTGTTGGTTTCGCGGCGGGCGTTTTTGGAGCGGGAACGTGGAGAAAAGCGTGCGGCGTTGTTTGCTGAACTGGCCGAGGGGCAGACACGAGAGGGCGTGGTCACGCGATTAATGGATTTTGGAGTTTTTGTGGATTTGGGTGGAGTAGAGGGGTTGGTCCCGTTGCGAGAACTTTCATGGGATCGCCAGGCAAAGGCAGAAGATCTGGTTAGGCCTGGAGATGTTGTGGAGGTATTGATTCAGCGGGTGGATCCTGTGACGGAGCGGATTTCTCTTTCTTTGCGTGCGCTTCGACAAAATCCATGGGAGGCTTTTGTGGCACAGGCTCGTGTAGGGGATGTTTTGAATGCCAAGATTACGCGTATTGCAACGTTTGGCGCGTTTGCTCAAGTTGCTCCAGGGGTGGAAGGGTTGCTTTCTAATGGGCGTTTAGCTGTGTTGGCTAAAGGACGGCGAATCGCTTCCGCACATGAAGTGGTGGAAGAAGGGCAAACGCTGGAGGTGCGTATAGAGGCTATCGATCTTGATTCGCACAAGATCACATTAAAGCCGGTTACTGCTGAAGAGACGGGAAATCAGATAGGAGTGGGAGCCTCAATAAACGCTCCGGATGAAGATCCACGGGAATGGCTTCGGACAAACCGGGCAAAAAATGCCGCTGTGGGTAACAATCCGTTTGCTGGATTGAATCTTTGATATTTGGATGCCGTCATTCTGCCGGTGGCGGAAGGTCGCTGGTGGAGGTGGATTACAGGTTTAGTAGGATGGGGGCGCCGGTTAATCTTTACTATACCGCCGATGGACGGACGGTTTTACGATATTGGACGCGTTCTGGAAGAATTCGTGAACGTATAGTGCGACATCCGGCGGCATTGTTGATGCAGCCACCGGATGTTGAGGCGGATGTTTCCCCGGGGGTTTTGGAGACGCCGGAAGCGGTAATGTTTGCCGCATTTCGAGCTTTGCCCTTGTGTCCGCATGGAGCATGGTGTTTGGCATCTGGTCGATTTTCTACGGTATATGAACGCGTGTTTGCATTGTTGCTGAGAATGCTTCGAGAACAATCCGAACGGCGATGGTGTGTACGGGGAGAACCGGGATGGTTTTTACAGTTTGGGGTTGGAGAACAAGATCCTGTGCAGTATAGTTTGGGCGCATTTGTGCTTCCATGTGGTAGGCCGGCAGTGTTAACGTTTCGGCCGGCAGATATGGTAGAGCGTGTACCAATGGAAAGGCCGTTTGCAGAAATGACGGTGATTTCGGAGGCGGATGGCCTGCCTGCACGCATAGATGACCGTATGCCGTGGGATACACGTGTGCGGTTGCCAATTGCAGAACGTGGCGCGGCAAAAATTACGTTAAACCCTATATTGACTTAGGTTTCCCGTAAGGGGTGGCCTCTGTTTTTGGGGTGTTAGAGCAGAAGTGGTTGTTTGCTGAAGCAGAACGAGTTGGTAGGTAGTTGTGCATTATCCATCCATTGGTGACTCCGGCCAGGAATCCACCAAAATGGGCGCCATAGGCGGTTGTATTGGGCCAAAAGTATCCTTCGCAGAAGATTATTGTCAGGGTGATAGGAAAAGCCCACCAGGCACGGATTGGAAGTGGAATAAAGAAAAACCAAAAGGCGGCTCGCTCGTGAGGGGCAAAACAGGCAGCAGTTCCAAGACAGGCCATGACACTTGCTGAAGCTCCTAGGCAAAGTGCGGTTGATGGCAGGCGTGGATCCAAAGATAAACTACTTAAGAAGCCGACGGCTCCGGCAAGCGTTCCCAAGCCTAGCAGGCATAAGAGTGCCCACTTTCCGATTCGTTGTTCTAGAGATGCGGCGGAAATATAAAGCCCTACAATGTTTGCGACCAAGTGCCAAATAGAACCATGCAAAAATGCGTATGAGAGAAGCTGCCACCATTCACCCGTACGGAGTCCTGCAGCAGAGAGGCCAAAGTTTTTTTGCAGAATGTCATATACAGACAGAGACGTCGGATTATTTAGTGCTGGGATGTTACGTAATTGCCAAACAATTAAACCCCCTGCGGCAAGAAATCCGCAAAGGGTTATTGTAACGGACGCCCCGTGTTGGGATGTTTTTTTCTCTGGCACGGGCTGTCAATGCCCGATATAGTGGGTCAGGGAATCCCACTCCAGGTATAAGAGGGTGGTTGTGGCAGCTGCGATAAAGAATGCTACAATGGCACAAGCTCCACCGATCCAGTCCGGCCTAGCAGCCGGTTTCTTTTTTGCGGCAGCCTCTTCGGCGGGATTACGCAGGCGCGCAGCAATAAAAGCTTTTTTCTCAGCCATGGGTTCTACTCCTTAGGATGTTTTTAGTATAACTGTTTTATGAAAAGAATGGAAGCGTTTTTTGAAGAAATTTACAACTTTTGGCAGGGAAGAGGGATACACTTCAGAGTTGAAGCGCCTCGTGTTGTATAAAGTTGGTACGGCATGGAGGTGGGAAACGTATTACTGGTTTCTTATTATGAATACGGGCTGTTTTTGAAAATCGAGACAGATAGAGGAGAAGTAGTTATAGCAATGGCATACGAAGCATGTGTGTTGTACACGGTTTGAATTAGGCTGGGATTGTGATATGCCTAACATGTGTTGTTTTTCTTGACGATAGGATGAAATCGTGATACATTTTGATATAATGTGTCTGTTTACGCGTTTACTGGTAGATTGCGAATACGTAGGTTTGGGAGTATAATTGGCCATGGCAAAGACGGTGAAATCTGGCGTTGGGAAACAAAAATCAACATTGGAGTCGAAGCAGTCGAAGTCAGGGAAAGTCGCTGCTACGGCTATTGAGAAGCCGGTGCGGAGATCGCGAAAGGTTGTTGTTGGGCGTGGAGTGGACGAAGAACGGGTGGGGCACTCGGCACGTAGGCGGGCGGTCAAGACGGTTTCAGTGCCAGAAGAAGAGCCGGTTACGTTGGCCGATACGTTGGTGGCGTCTAAACGAGGGAGAGGGGTGCAACAAGTTGAACCAAGTGAGGATGCTGATTTGGAGCTGATGGAGGTGTCAGAAGAGGAGGCTGTATATACACCGGAAGATGAGGTGGCGGCAGAGCTTGGGGCATATAAGGATTCGGAGAATGTGGGTGGGGTGCTGTATGATGAGGCTCAACATCAGGGAGTTCTGAAGACAGTGCCTAATCATGTAGGAACGATTGAGGATGTAAAACGTGCAGCAGAGAAGATGAAGCAGGAATCATAAGGAACGAAGGTGTGTAATATGGCTTCTTACAATCTAAGAATTATAGCAGCAGACAAAGAGTTCTTTACGGGAAAGTGTGTTTCACTGATTATACCGG
>ERZ808286.243-NODE-243-length-39959-cov-5.308140_pt1 | contig 39959 bp, 43 predicted proteins | sample MGYA00521276_ERZ808286 | MGnify/ENA primary metagenome ERZ808286 (study PRJEB31516, sample SAMN03275607) | gut metagenome | biome: mammalia-associated habitat; material: feces | host: Papio cynocephalus | place: Kenya | collected 2012-08-01 ... | reverse complement strand
ACGCAGGTCACCTGCACCGTTTTGTCGCACGATATGGAAAACGATCCCGACATCGTCGCGATGATTTCCGCCTCCGCCGCTTTGGCGCTGTCCGGACTGCCCTTCCTGGGACCCATCGGCGCCGCGCGCGTCGGATACAGGGACGGCGAATTCATTTTGAACCCGACGGTCGCCGAACGCGAAACGTCCAAGCTGGACTTGGTCGTCGCCGGCACGTCGCAGGGCGTTTTGATGGTCGAATCCGAAGCTTCCGAACTGCCCGAGGAAACCATGCTGAACGCCGTCATGTTCGGTCACGAAAAAATGCAGCCGGTCATCGACATGATCAACGGTCTGAAAGCCGAAGCCGGCAAAGAACCGTGGCCGATGCCCGTCGCCGCGCCCGAATACAAGATCGTCTACGACAAATTCATGGACGCTTACGGCGACCAGCTGCGCGAAGCCTATAAAATCACGGACAAGCTGGAACGCCAGAACGCCGTCGCCGACATTCGCGAAGCCGCGAAGATCAGCGTCGCCGGCAACGAAGCCGAATCCGCCGTCGCCGCGCGCGTGTTCCACGAAATGGAATACCACACCGTCCGCGACGCCATTCTGGAAACCGGAATCCGCATCGACGGACGCGACACGAAAACCGTCCGCCCGATTACCGCCGAAGTCGGCGTTCTGCCGCGCGCGCACGGTTCCGCCCTGTTCACCCGCGGCGAAACGCAGGCGCTGGTCGTCGCCACGCTGGGCACCGATCAGGACGAACAGATCGTCGACGCTTTGACGGGCGAATACCGTCAGCCGTTCATGCTGCACTACAACTTCCCGCCGTATTCGGTCGGCGAAACGGGACGCATCGGTTCCCCCGGACGCCGCGAAATCGGTCACGGCAAGTTGGCGTGGCGCGCGATTCACCCGATGCTGCCGTCGAAAGAGGAATTTCCGTATTCGATCCGCGTCGTTTCCGAAATCATGGAATCGAACGGTTCGTCGTCCATGGCGACGGTTTGCGGTTCCTGCCTGTCCCTGATGGACGCGGGCGTTCCGATGAAAGCGCCGGTCGCGGGCATCGCGATGGGCTTGATCAAGGAACCCGACGGCCGTTTCGCCGTTCTGACCGACATCTTGGGCGACGAAGACCATCTGGGCGACATGGATTTCAAGGTCGCCGGAACGAAAGACGGCGTCACGTCTTTGCAGATGGACATCAAGATCACCTCAATCACCAAGGAAATCATGGAAATCGCCCTGAAACAGGCGAAAGAGGGACGTCTGCACATCTTGCATAAAATGGCGGAAGCCATCGAAGCCCCGCGCGACACCGTTTCCGAAAACGCGCCGCGCATCACGACGTTGCAGATCAACAAGGATAAAATCCGCGACGTGATCGGAACGGGCGGCAAGGTCATTCGCGAAATCACGGAAACGACCGGCTGCAAGATCGACATTTCCGAAGACGGGCTGGTGAAAATCGCGTCGTTCTCCGAATCTTCGGGCGAAGCGGCTTTGAACTGGATCAAGGGCATCGTGTCCGAACCCGAAGTCGGTCAGATCTATGACGGCAAAGTCGTCAAGGTCGTCGAATTCGGCGCTTTCGTGAACTTCCTGGGCGCGAAAGACGGTCTGGTTCACATTTCCGAACTGGCGCCGAAACGCGTCGGAAAAGTCACGGACGTCGTCAACGAAGGTGACAGCGTCAAGGTGAAATGCATCGCCATCGACAACCGCGGCAAGGTCAAACTGTCCATGAAACGCGTCGATCAGACGACCGGCGAGGATCTGGACGGCAAAGAACCCGCCGAACAGCCGGAACAGGGCGAATAATACCTTAACAAGAAGGAGCGTTTTCTTTGAAATCTCTGAAAAACTTACTTATTTCGGGACGCGAGGTTCTGCCTTTGATCGAAGGCGGAAAGGGCGTGGCGGTCAGCACCTGCAAAACGTCGGGCGCCTGGGCGCGTGAAAACGCCGTCGGGACGATTTCGGGGGTTATCCCCGACGTCGTCGACGAAAACGGCGAGATCATTCCGATGGAAATCAAGTCGAAAACGCGGCGCGAACGGTTTGAAGAACAGATCCGCCATTCCATTGACGGCATCATTTCTCAAGCCAAAATCGCGCACGAGATCGCCTGCGGCAAAGGGCGCATTCACATCAACGTCCTGTGGGAACAGGGCGGGGCGCAGCAAATCATCACCGAAGCTTTGGCGGGTGCCAAAGGGCTGATCGACGGGGTGACGTGCGGCGCGGGAATGCCCTACAAGCTGGCGGAAATCGCTTCTTCTTTCAAAACGTTTTATTATCCCATCGTTTCATCGGGACGCGCTTTCAGGGCTTTGTGGATGCGCGCCTACAAATCCTACGCGGATTTTCTGGGCGGCGTCGTCTTTGAAGACCCATGGAAAGCGGGCGGTCACATCGGACTGTCCAACGGCGACGATCCCGCCGTGCCGCAAAACCCGTACGAACGCGTTGTGGAATTGCGCCGCACGATGTCCGCGGTCGGGTTGGAAAACACGCCGATCATCATCGCGGGCGGCGTGTGGTATCTGCGCGAATTTCAGGATTACATCGACAATCCCGAAATCGGACCGACGGCGTTTCAGTTCGGAACGCGTCCGTTGCTGACGCGCGAAAGCCCCGTCGCCAAAGCGTGGCAGAAGGCTTTGCTGACGCTGAAAAAGGGCGAAATCGCCCTGCAGCGTTTTTCGCCGACGGGATTTATGTCCTCGGCGATCAAAAACAGATTTTTGACCGACCTGTTCGACCGTTCCGCGACGGCGATGCCGTACAGGGAAGCGCCGGAGGGGGATTTTCAGATCCCGCTGGCGGTCGGGGCGAACAAGGTCTACGTCACGCAGGCGGACAAGGAACGCGCCGACGGCTACGCGGGCGCGGGACGCACGGTCGCGATGAAAACGAACGACGGGCAGGTCGTGTTCGTCACGCCGAAAAATCAAAAGGACATTCAGACGGCGCGCGCCAACTGCCTGGGGTGCATTTCGCAATGTCTGTTTTCCGGATTTTGCCAGTCGTCCGAAAACCTGTCGACGGGCAAAACGCCCGATCCGCGCTATTTCTGCATCAAAGAATCGCTGTACCGCGCGGCGCACGGCGGATCGACGGACGACGAGCTGGTTTTCGTCGGCGACAACGCGACGCGTTTTTCGACGGATCCCCTGTTCAAGGACGGGTATTTGCCGACGGTCAGGGAATTTATCGCCAAATTGTTGACGGGCGACTGAAAAACACAATTTTTCTGATAAAAAAGAGGGGCTTCGGTTCCTCTTTTTTATAAGTTTGAAAAATAAAACATTGCAATCCCCCGAAGCCGTGAATTATCATTAAATTAACAAGAGCGGAGGGATTATGAAAACGGACAGACCATATGCGTGGACGGTGGAAATATTACGCCGCGCCAATTTGCGACCGACGTGCCAGCGAATGGGGCTGGTGAAATTATTATTCGGGAACGGCAACCGTCACATTTGCGCCGAAGATTTATATAAAGAAGCCAGAAAAAAAAGCATGAATTTATCGCTGGCGACCGTCTACAATACATTAAACCAGTTTAAAGAATCGGGATTGTTGCAGGAAATTCTGACGGGCAGCGACAAAACGTATTACGACACGAATTTGACGCCGCATTATCATGTGTTCCGCGAACGGGACGGCGTCGTCGAAGACGTCCCCGACAGCGCGATAACGGTTTCCCTGACGGACGAGTTTTTGCGAAACAACGCCGTAAAATCGGTCGACGTCGTCATTCGCATGTGAGCTTTTAAAAACAAAACAAGCCGGAGAGATCTGCTTTCCGGCTGTTTTTGTGTTTCCGTTAACGGAACATCGGACGTTTCCCTAAAACCGGAAAAGAGCCGACTGGAAGCTCACCCAGGTTTCCGGGACGGGAAAGCAAGCGGTTTTTGTCAAATGTTTTCCGAACGGCTCCTTCTCAACGCGGTCATGTTTCCGCAAAAGGAGAGAGTGAAATGATCAAGTTTTCGGTAATCGCAAAACTTGTCGTCGAAGCCCTTATCGCGTTGCCGCGCCAAGGCAAGGGAGAGCGGCGGGAAATTCGTTTCCGGCTGTTTTTCTTATTCGAACACTTCCTTGTCGTAGACGCCCCACAGTTTCGCACGGGACACCCAGCCTTGAAAATCGCCGAATTCGACTTTGCACAGGGCGACGTCCGCGGGGCAGAGCGCCAGCCGTCCCACCGCGCCCTTTTCGATTTTAGCCAGCGGGCGGGAATCCGCCGCCGCCGCGCGCAGCAATTCGCCGTTTTCCTTCATGCGCACGGTGCGCCGTCCCGACAGCATGGGCTGGTAAATCCAGCCTTCGCGTCCGTCGTAATCCCTGACGCGGCGCCATGTTTCAAATTCGTTGACGATTTCGACGGGCAGATCGCTTTTCAGATACACCCATTCGACGGGATAGCGGAATCCCGGTCCCGTGCGCAGGTTGACTTGATTTGAACGCAGGGACACAAAGCGGGGCAACGGCAGTCCCGTTTGCGCCCGCGCCGCCGGACAAAGCGTCAGCCACAACGCCAAAACGGCAATCAGCATCGTCATATCGCCGCCTTTCGGGTTCAAACGCCGGTCGAACCGAAGCCGCCCGATCCGCGCCGCGTCGCGCCGAGCATGTCGATTTCGCGCCATTGCGCCTGAATGACGGGGGCGATGACCATCTGCGCGATTCTCATGCCGCGTTTCAGCAGGAACACTTTGTCGCCGGTGTTGTGCAGGACGACGAAAATTTCGCCGCGGTAATCGGCGTCGATTGTTCCGGGGGAGTTCAGGACGACGATGCCCTCTTTCCACGCCAGCCCCGAACGACTGCGGATTTGCGCTTCGAACCCCGACGGCAGGGCGATGGAGATGCCCGCGGACACTTTTTCGCGTCCGCCGGGGGGGATCGTCATCGCGGACGGAATCGCCGCGTACAAATCCATGCCGGCGGATTCTTCGGTCGCGTAGGACGGCAAAGGCAAATCCGCCGCGGACGGGTTGCGGAATACGGGAATTTGAATGGTGTTCATGGGGATCTTTTCCTTTTTTTGCGGTGGATTTCTATCATAAAAAGATTTATAAACAATAAAGAAATCAACGGGGATTTCCGTTGTCAAACAGGGACAAAACATCGTGAAGCGTGAATTTTTATCCGCCGTGATAGCCGTTTTTCTGGGAATGACCGCAGACGCGTCCGCGTTCGGTCTGACGGCGGATCAAATGTACCGGAATTTGATTCAGACGGAAAAAAACGGCGGACGCGCGTCGACGGGCGAACCGTTGCTGTCCTTTAAAAAGGCGGAGTCGAAACCGGAAGAGATCTGGCGCGAAAAAAAGGCGATCTTTGAACGCAAAACGCCGCAGCCCGACGATTTCAGCGACGCTTACGATTGGAAAAAGGTCGTCGTCGCCGTGAAAAAAGGCAACGTCACGCCGTTCGACGTGGACGAGATCCGCCGCCAGTCCGAACGCGAAAACGTCGAAGCGATCGAACTGCTGGCGTGGATGTACGCCACGGGAACGGGACTGCGTCAGGATCTGCCGAAATCCTACGCCTATTACATGCAGGCGGCGCAAATGGGCGTGGCGTCGGCGTACGACAACGTGCGCGCCGTGTATCAGGCGATGAATCCCGCCCAGCGCGAGGCTCTGCCCGCGTTTTAACCGGCTTTTCCGATTATCCAGAAACGCGCGATCAGCGCCGTTCCGACGATCAGGGCGAACGGCGCGATTTTTTTGAACGCGCCGCTTTTCGCCGTCAGGCGCGCGGCGATCGTGTTGCTTTTCAGCAACGGTTTAAGGGCGGCGAAATCGTTTTGAAACGCCGCCGCTTTTTTGCCGCGCAATTCCAGCTGTTCCGCCTGTCCGTCCCCCAATCCGAAAGCCTGCTTGAAGCGTTCCGCGTCGTCGGATTCGGGCAGGTCCAGCCCTTTGTCCGCGAAATCCGCCAGATCTTCCGCGGCGCTTCGCCACGCGGCGCGGCGGTGTTCGGGCGGGCAGAGATCGTTCGCGGCGATCAGGGCAAAAGCGGCGCAACGCAGGGAAAACGGCGGATCAAATCCGTTTCCGGTCAGCTTTTTTATTATGAAATCCAGCCGATCGGCGGGGGCGAATCCCGCGCTTTCGTTCAGCAAATCCGAAAGGTCGCGCGCGGAAAAAAGCGGCGGCGCGAATCCCGAAGCCAAAAGAGCCGAAACGATTTTCCTGTCGTCTTTTTTCAAAACGGCGACGGCGACCGCGGAAACGAAGCGGCGTTCGGCGTTGTTCAAAACCGCGCGAAACGGGGGGGCGGCGAACCAAAGCGTCCCGTTTTCGTCCGCGCGGCAGACGGCGGCGGTCGGGACGGCGGCGAATCCGTCGCGCAAAATCATCAGAACGACGGCGCGGATCAGGGCTTTCGCCGTCGTTTCGGAAAAGGGACGGACGTCGTCGTCCGGCAATTCGGAAACGGGCGAAAGGACGAGCGCGTCCCGAGTCGTCCGCGACCAGTCGGGCAAAACGGCTTTGACAAAGCCGTCGGCGTAAAAAGCGTCGTCGATTCCGGACAAAGCCGCCCCCGCCAGCCGGCGATCGGTCGCGTCGTTCAGCAGGTTTTCGAATTCGCCCGCTTTTGCGGCAAACGCCGGATTTTTTTTCGCCGCCGCGCAATACAGCCGCATCAGGCGAAACGCGTCGAACGCGCCGTCCGCTGTCTTCCGGTCTTTTGCGGCGACAATCGCGCGGGCGATCGTTCCGGCGCGGTTTTCGTCCGTCAGTTCGGGGTGAAGCGCGAAGAAAAACAACGCCGCCCGTTCGGCGGGGGACGCCGCGGCGACCAAATCGCGCGCGGCGTCGTCGGACAGGGGGACGCCGGCGTCGAGCAAACCGGTCGCGCCGGATTTTTTCAGGCGGCGGAACAGCGCGGTCGCGCCGGACGGTTTGATCTGGAAAAACGGCAAAAGAGTCTCCTTTTCGGATAAAACGCGCGTATCATAGCGGATAATTCGCTTCCGGACAGTATTTTTCTGGTGTGAAGTCCCGAAAAATGGTGTAAGAATGAAAATATGAAGAAATTTGCCGCGCTTTTGCTTTGTTTCGTGTCGTTTTCCGCTTTTGCCGCGGGAACGGTGTTTATGTCGGGATTCGAAGATCTGCCGCTGATGGACGGGTTGAAACAGTCCGAGGGCGCGGCGGTCGCTTTTGATTCGCCCGACGGTCGCATCGTCGAGGCGTACGCCCAAAGCGACGACGCCGCAAAGCCGAAGATTTTGGCTTATTACGCCAAGACCCTGCCGCAGCTGGGGTGGAAAAAACAAAAATCGGACGCGGATTCGCTTTCCTTTATGCGCGAAGAAGAGGAACTGTCCGTTTCCGTCGACGACGGAACGCCCGCGACCGTGCGCTTTAAACTGATGACAAGGGACAAGGACTGATATGGAATTTGAAACGATCCGCGTTGAAACCGACCAAGCCGTCGCCACGGTCACGCTGAACCGACCCGCGTCGATGAACGCCGTCTGCGCCGCCATGCTGTTCGAACTGACGCGCGCGATCGACGCGCTGGACGCCGACGAATCGATCCGCGTCATCGTGTTGCGGGGTGCCGCCGGCTATTTCGCCGCGGGAACGGACATGTCCGAATTCGTCGGACGGTTCGGCGACGACGCGGAACGCGAAAACGTCTACGCCCGCGCCGCGCGCGCCTTTGCCGCGTGCGCCAAGCCGATCGTCGCGGGGGTCGCCGGATACGCGTTCGGCGGCGGTCTGGAACTGGTGCTGATGAGCGACGTCGTCATCGCCGCGGACAACGCCCGATTCGGTTTTCCCGAAATCACGCTGGGCGTCCTGCCGCAAATGGGCGGCGCCGCGATGCTGGCGAATCGGGTCGGACGCGCCAAAGCCGCCGATCTGCTGCTGACGGGACGCCACGTCGGCGCCGAGGAGGCGCTGGCGTGCGGACTGGTGTCGCGTCTGGTCGACGGCGTCGATTTGGACGACGAGGTCGCGGAAACGGCGTCGCGGATCGCCGCGATGCCCGCTTTGGGCGTCAAATTGGCGAAACGGGCGGTTTTGGCGGCTTGCGCGCCGCGCGCGGACGGCGGCGAAACGTTCGCCCGTCTGTCCCTGACGTCCGACGACGCGCGCGAAGGGCTGGCGGCGCTGAAGGAAAACCGAGCGCCAAAGTATGTTCACAGATAAGTTTATCCCTTGACTTTCGCGGGGATATGGGGGTATAAAACCTACCTTAGTTCTTTTTAAGGAAACAAACAGGATAAAAAAAATGGCTAATCATCTGTCGTCTAAAAAACGTATTCGTCGCAACGCCCGCCGCGCCGTTTTCAACGCCGCGCGCAAATCCCGCGTCCATACGTTCACGAACAAGTTTGAAACCGCTTTGACCAGCGGCGACAAAGCCGCTGCCGCGGAAGCTTTCCGCACGGCAGAATCTGAAATCATGCGCGCTGTTTCGAAAGGCGTTTTGCACAAAAACACCGCCGCCCGCAAGGTTTCCCGCTTGTCCGCCCGCGTCAAGGCGATGGGCTAACCGGACATTCGACCCCGCGTTTTCGCATGCGGTAATGCGAAAGTAAAACGCGGTGTTTGTTCAGCTTAAAAGGCAGACTGTCATTTCGGGCGGTCTGCTTTTTGCTGTATCGCGCTTCGGGCGGAAACGGCGCTTTTTCGCGGATTTTTGTTTTCGAAAAGCGGTCGGGACACCAGATGTTGAGTCAAGTTTTTTAATTTGGCTTCGTTCGGTTTCAACGCTTGCCTTTGGCGGCGTCCGCCCCTATTATCCGCTCTGCACGGGGTGGAAAATCGGCTACAAACTAGGGTGTTTCTATGGACAAGGATATGCAGGAACGGTTGAACGCGCAGGCGCGCGGGGTTGAAACCCGCTTGCGCAAAACGCTGGGGGACGACAACTACGACACATGGTTGAAATCGCTGTCCGTCGGCGGGTTTAAAGACGGCGTTCTGACTCTGTTCCTGCCGACGACCTTTTTTTGCGGCTATATCGCGCGCAACTTCGCCGGCGACATCACGCAGGCGTGGCGGGCGGAAAACCCGTCCGTGACCGCCGTCGAATTCACTGTCGGCAGTCCCGCTTTCGTCGCCCCCGCCGAACCCGCGGAAAAAACGCCGTCCGCCGAATCCTCCGCGCCCGCCGCCGAACGCATTTCCGTCGAATCGGAAAAGGACGTTCTTTCCGCCGCGCTGGATCCGCGCTACACGTTCGACAATTTCGTCGTCGGCGAATCCAACCAGTTCGCCTACGCCGCCGCGCACAGCGTCGCCGAAGGCGGAGACGTGCAGTACAACCCCCTGTACATGTATTCCAGCGCGGGGCTGGGCAAAACGCATTTGATGCATTCGATCGCCTGGCATATCCGCGAACACGATCCGTCGCGCCGCGTCGCCTATCTGTCGGCGGAAAAGTTCATGTATCTGTTCGTGCGCGCCCTGCGCAGCAAGGACACGCTGTCGTTCAAGGAGGAATTGCGCAACGTCGACGTTTTGATGATCGACGACGTTCAGTTCCTGATCGGCAAGGAAAGCACGCAGGACGAGTTTTTCCACACTTTCAACGCTTTGGTCGGCGCCAGAAAACAGCTGGTGCTGTCGGCGGACAAGCCGCCCGTCAATCTGGACGGGCTGGAGGAACGCCTGAAAACCCGTTTGGGGTCGGGGCTGGTGGTCGACATTCACCCGACGTCTTTCGAGCTTCGTCTGGGAATTTTGGAAAGCAAGGCGCAAAATCTGGGCGTGCGCGTGCCGCCCGACGTCATTTCCTTTCTGGCGGAAAAAATCACGTCCAGCGTCCGCGAGCTGGAAGGCGCGCTGCTGCGCGTCGCGGCGCATGTCCAGCTGATGGGCGGCGAAGTCACGCTGGAGCGCACCTGCGACATTCTGCGCGACGTGCTGAGCGTCGCCGACCGCCGCGTGTCGATCGAGGACGTTCAGCGCAAGGTCGCCGAACGCTACAATATCCGCGTTTCCGAAATGACGTCGAAACGCCGTGAACGGTCCGTCGCGCGTCCGCGTCAGATCGCGATGTATCTGGCGAAAAATCTGACGACGAAGTCTTTGCCGGACATCGGCAGGGCGTTCGACCGCGACCACACGACGGTGATTCACGCGGTCAAAACGATCGAGGAAATGTGCCTGAAAGACGCCGCTTTCAAAGCCGAGGTCGACAGTCTGCGCCGCGTGCTGTCCGTATAACGGAAAACAAATAAATCCGCCGAGTCGCTATCTTGCCCGAACGAGGCTTGAAACGGAAAAATCTTTGTTCCGGAAAGACATTTTTTGCTTTGGAAAAACGGCAGATGTGATATACTCGGCGCAAAACAGTTTCAAACCTTTTTGAAGAGTGGAATCCCATGAAATTTACGATTGAACGCGCCGCGTTGCTGAAATCCTTGTCCCATGTGCAGAATGTGGTGGAACGCCGCCACACGAACCCGTTGCTGTCCAACGTGAAAATCACGGCGAAGGACGACGGAATCGTTCTGGACGCGACCGACAACGAATTGGAAGTCAGCGAAAAAATCGCCGCCAAAGTCGACGTCGCGGGCGCCATCACCGCCCCCGCGCACAAGCTGTACGAAATCGTGCGCAAGTTGCCCGACGGTGCGGAAATCGAATTTGTCCTGAACGCCGAAAACAACCAGCTGAAATTGACGGCGGGACGCGCGAAGTTCGCTCTGGCGACCATGGCGGGCGAGGATTTTCCGTCCATCGCCGACGGCGACATGACGCATCATTTCGCGCTGAAATCGTCCGATTTGCGCGATTTGATCGACCGCACGTCGTTCGCCGTTTCGACCGAGGAAACGCGTTTCTATCTGAACGGCATCTATCTGCACGAAGCGACGTCGAAAGAGGAAAAAATTCTGCGCGCCGTCGCGACCGACGGGCATCGTCTGGCGTGCGCCGAAGCCGTGTTCCCCGAAGGGGCGGCGGGCATGCCGGGGATCATCATTCCGCGCAAGGCGATCGGCGAATTGAGCAAACTGCTGGCGGAGGAATCCGAGGACGTGAAAATCGATTTGTCGACGTACAAAATCCGCTTTACGTTCGGCGATCTGGTGCTGACGTCTTTGCTGATCGAGGGAACCTACCCCGACTACGAACGCGTGATTCCGACCGAAAACGACAAAGTGATGGAAGTCGACGCGCAGGCGCTGACGACGGTCGTCGACCGCGTGTCCAGCCTGTCCGAAAAATCGCGCGCCGTGCGTCTGACGCTGTCGAAGGATCTGGTCAAGGTTTCCGCCGCGAACGCCGAAGAAGGCAGCGCGGAGGACGAACTGGAGGTCAAATACTCAGCCGATCCGATCGATATCGGTTTCAACTACGTCTATCTGGAAGACGTTTTGAAACAGATCAAGGGCGGACTGGTGCAGATTTCGTTTTCCGATTCCGCTTCGCCGACCGTTCTGACGGACATGTCCGATCCCAGCGTCCTGTTTGTTTTGATGCCGATGCGGGTGTAATCGATTTGACGGCGAACGAACTGATGTACGCGCGTTCGCGTCAGGCGCAAGCCGGCGCGCGGACGCCGCCCGATTCCGAACCGCGTCCGTCCGGCGGCGCGGCGGGGTTGTTCGTCGGTCGTTTGCATCTGTCCCGTTTCCGCAATTATCCGTATTTGCGTCTGGATCTTCCCGAACGGACGCCGCAGGTCGTGCTGACGGGCGACAACGGCGTCGGCAAGACGAATTTGATCGAAGCCGTTTCTTTTCTCGCCCCCGGCAAAGGGTTGCGTCAGGCTCGGTTTCAGGACGTTCTGCCCGCCGAAAATCCGACGGGCGCGTGGGGCGTGTTCGCCGTTTTGCGCAAAGGGGCGGAGGAAATCGAAATCGGCACGGATTACGAAGCCGAGGCGCGGGGACGGCGGAGCGAAAAACGCCGCGTGCGCGTCAACGGCGTCGCGGGGACGGCGCAATCCGAACTGGGGCGCGTGTGTTCCGCCGTGTGGCTGACCCCCGCGATGGACAGGCTGTTTTCGGGCGATCCCGCGGGACGCCGCCGCTTTTTGGACAGACTGACGCAGGCTTTTTTCGAAAGCCACGCGTCGGCGTGCGCCGCTTACGCTCGGGCGTGGCGGCAGTGGGGCGCGCTGATCCGCGACGGAAAAAACGACGAGCGCTGGCTGTCCGCGCTGGAATCGACGATGGCGAAGTACGGGGCTTTGGCGGCGAACGCCAGACGCGAAACCGTCAGGCTGTTGCAGAACGCTTTGGATAAAAACGAAACGGCTTTTCCGCGGGCGTCGATTTCCCTGTCGGGCGGGCTGGAAGACGAAATTTCCGCCCTTTCCGTGGACGAGGCGCGCGATTTCATCAAAGCCCGCTTTGTCCCCGCGCGCGAAGCCTACGCCCGAACCGGTGTCGCCGGCGGCGTCCACACGGCGGATCTGACCGCTTTCCACCGCGAAAAGAACATGCCCGCCGCGGGCTGTTCGACGGGCGAGCAAAAGGCTTTGCTGATTTCGATCCTGCTGGCGCACGTCCGCGCGCAGGCGGACGCGAAAAACGCCCTGCCTCTGGTGTTGTTCGACGAAGTGGCGGCGCATCTGGACGACGGCAGGCTGGGGGCTTTGCTGGACGAAATCCGCGGATTGAAAACGCAGGTCTGGCTGACGGGAACGGACGGGCGTTCTTTTGAAAGTTTAAAAAACACGGCGCGTTTTGTCGCCGTCGACGAATTGTTGCGAACCGCGCCCGAATGGGCGGTCGCGTCTTGACGAAAGGTGTATCATGACCCAAGAAACAGAATTGCACTCCTCTTCCGATTACAACGCCGAATCGATTAAGGTTCTGAAAGGGCTGGACGCCGTTCGCAAACGCCCCGGCATGTACATCGGCGACACGGACGACGGCACGGGATTGCACCACATGGTGTACGAAGTGCTGGACAACGCGATCGACGAATCGCTGGCGGGATACTGCACGAAAACGGAAACGGTCATCAATTCCGACGGTTCCGTGACGGTGCGCGACAACGGGCGCGGCATTCCGACCGATCTGCACAAGGAAGAGGGCGTGTCCGCCGCCGAAGTCATCATGACGCAGCTGCACGCGGGCGGAAAGTTCGACCAGAACTCTTATAAAATTTCGGGCGGCTTGCACGGCGTGGGCGTTTCGGTCGTCAACGCGCTGTCTTCGGTTCTGAAACTGCGCATTTGGCGCAACGGCAAGGAACACTACATGGAATTTAAAAACGGCGTCCCCGTCGCTCCGCTGAAAGTCGTCGGCGACGCCGTTCCCGCCGACCGCACGGGAACCGAGGTCACTTTCCTGCCGTCGCCGGAAACGTTCACGAAAACGGAATTCGATTTCGACACGCTGGAACACCGTCTGCGCGAACTGGCGTTTTTGAATTCCGGCGTGCATCTGGTTTTGCGCGACGAACGCCCCGGCAATCCGCGCGAAGTCGAATTCTGCTACGAAGGCGGGATTCAGGAATTCGTCCGCTATATCGACCGTTCCAAAACGTCGATTCACGAAGGCGAAATCGCCATGTCCGGCGAAAAGAACGGCATCATCGCCGATCTGGCGATGGAATGGACGGACGGCTATCACGAAACGACGCTGTGCTTTACGAACAACATTCCGCAGCGCGACGGCGGCACGCATCTGGCGGGATTCCGCGCCGCTTTGACTCGCACGATCAACGCCTACGCGCAGGAATCGGGCATGCTGAAAAAGGAAAAGGTCGAACTGTCCGGCGAAGACATGCGCGAAGGCTTGACCTGCGTCCTGTCCGTCAAGGTTCCCGATCCGAAGTTTTCTTCGCAGACGAAGGACAAGCTGGTTTCGTCCGAAGTCCGCCCCGTGGTCGAAGGCGTCGTCGGCGACAAGCTGGAAAAATGGCTGGGCGAACACCCGACCGAAGCGCGCAAAATCGTCGGCAAAGTCGTCGAAGCCGCCGCCGCGCGCGAAGCCGCCCGCAAAGCCCGCGATCTGACGCGGCGCAAGGGCGTGCTGGACATGGCGTCCCTGCCCGGCAAGCTGGCCGACTGTTCCGAACGCGATCCCGCCAATTCCGAAATTTTCATCGTCGAAGGGGATTCGGCGGGCGGGTCCGCCAAACAGGGACGCAACCGCGCCAACCAAGCCATTCTGCCCCTGCGCGGCAAGATTCTGAACGTCGAACGCGCGCGTTTCGACAGAATGCTCAGCTCCGCCGAAATCGGAACGATGGTCACGGCGTTCGGCACGGGAATCGGGCGCGACGATTTCAACGCCGACAAATGCCGTTATCACAAAATCATCATCATGACCGATGCCGACGTCGACGGCGCGCACATTCGCACTTTGCTGTTGACGTTCTTCTTTCGCCAGATGCCCGAACTGATCGAACGAGGATACATCTATATCGCCCAGCCTCCTTTGTACCGCGCGCGCCGCGGCAATTCCGACATCTATCTGAAAGACGAACGCGCGATGGAAGACTATCTGATCAACCAGTCCGTTCAGGACAGCGTGTTCGTGCGTTACGACGGCGCGCAAATCGCGGGCGCCGATCTGAAACGTCAGGCGGAGGAAGCCAGAAACTGCCGTCACCTGATCGACACGCTGTCGCGGCGCGTCCCCGCCAAAATCGTCGAACAGATGGCGATCAACGGCTTGTTCTCGCCGGAAACTTACGACAACGCGGAAAAGGCGCACGCCGCCGCCGTCGCTTTGGCGGCGCGTCTGGACGAGCTGGAACCCGAATATGAACGCGGCTGGCATGCGAAATTCGAAAACGGGGCGTTCGTTTTCACCAGAACTTTGCGCAGCGTGACCGAGGAATACGTCGCCGACGTCAGCTTTTTGACCAGCGGCGAAGCGGTCAAGCTGAACGAAATGCGCGCCGATTTGTACGACGCCTACGCCAAAACGGGCGTGCTGAAAGCCAAAGACGCCGAATACAAACTGGCGGGACCGATGGCGCTGTCCGACGCCGTGTCGCAAATCGGGCGCAAGGGGATTTCGATCCAGCGCTATAAAGGGCTGGGCGAAATGAACCCCGAACAGTTGTGGGAAACGACGCTGGATCCGAACGCGCGCTCTCTGCTGCAGGTCAAAGTCACCCATTCCGATCAGGCGGAATCCGTGTTTTCCATGCTGATGGGCGACGTCGTCGAACCGCGCCGCGACTTCATTCAGGACAACGCGCTGAACGTGGTGAATTTGGACATTTAAACTTTTTTGCGTGTTTTTGAAAAAAATGCTTGCAGTTTTTAAAAAATACGCTATAAGAGTTCTTGTCGTGCCGGTGTAGCTCAGCTGGTAGAGCAACGCATTCGTAATGCGTGGGTCCGGTGTTCGAATCACCGCACCGGCACCATTAAAAAAGCCTTCGAATTTTTCGGAGGCTTTTTTCGTCGCCGCAAGAGGAAAGTCTTTGCCGCCGCGGACGGGCGGCGCGCGTTTCCGCGCAAAAAATCCCCCCGATTCCGGACGGAACAGGGGGGGGAAGCCGTCGTTTCGGACGCGCTTTATTTCGTCAGCGCGTTTTTGCCGAAATAATCGATGCCCATCGCGGCTTTGACTTCGGACAGCGTGGTCGCGGCGACTTCGCGCGCTTTTTCGCTGCCGGCTTTCAGCATGTCGAACACGGCGCCGACGTCGTTCGCCAAAGCTTCGCGGCGTTCGCGAATCGGCTTCAATTCGTTTTGCAGAATTTCGTTCAGGAATTTTTTGACCGTGCCGTCGCCCAGTCCGCCGCGGCGGTAATGGTCTTTCAATTCGTCCAAATTCTTGTACGCGGGCAGAAAAGCCGCAAAATGCTCGTCCGTCGAAAACGCGTCCAGATAGGTGAACACGGGGTTGTTTTCAGTGTGTCCGGGATCCTCCACCCGCAAATGGGTCGGATCGGTGAACATGCTTTGCACTTTTTGTTTGATTTCCTTGGACGAATCGGACAGGTAAATGCAGTTGCCCAGCGATTTGCTCATCTTCGCCGCGCCGTCCAGCCCCGGCAGACGCGAACACAGGCAGTTGTCGGGCAGAACCGCTTCGGGTTCGACCAGAACGGGCGCGTAGGTCGTGTTGAACGACCGCACGATTTCGCGCGTCTGTTCGATCATCGGCAGCTGGTCTTCGCCCACGGGGATCAGATTCGCCTTGAACGCCGTGATGTCGGACGCCTGCGAAATCGGATAGGTGAAAAATCCGACGGGAATGCTCTGCTTGAACCCGCGCATCTGGATTTCGTTTTTCACGGTCGGGTTGCGTTGCAAACGCGACACCGTGACCAGATTCATGTAATAGAACGTCAGTTCCGTCAATTCGGGAATCTGCGACTGAATGAAGATCGTCGATTTGGCGGGGTCGAGTCCGCACGCCAGATAGTCCAAAGCGACGTTCGAAATGTTGTTTCTGACTTTGGTGATGTCGTCGGCGTTGTCGGTCAAAGCCTGCGCGTCGGCGATCATGATGAAAATCGTGCGGTACAAGCCGCTGTTCTGCATTTCCACGCGGCGTTTCAGCGATCCGACGTAGTGTCCCAAATGCAGTTTTCCCGTCGGTCTGTCGCCTGTTAAAATAATGTCACCCATAGTCGGAAACTCCTTTGTTGAATGCCCGTAAAATATCCCTTCGCGCGGCGGAAAGTCAACAGGTTTGAAACCGCGGCGCGGCGGGGGATTGCGGGGCGGTTCGTTTTGTGCGAAAATACCGCTCGGCGTTTGAAGGGAATGAAAATAACGGAAATCGAACGGGCGCGCCGCGCGCCGGACGCGGTGGATCGTTTGACCGCCGTGTGGGAATCGTCCGTCGGGGCGACGCACGATTTTCTTTCCGGCGCGGAAATTTCGGAAATAAAGAAATACGTTCCGGACGCGCTGGCGAACGTCCCCCGCCTGTTTGTCGCCGCGGACGAAACGGGGCAAACCGCCGCTTTTATGGGAATCGACGGGCGGAAAATCGAAATGCTGTTCGTCGCGCCCGAACATCGGGGAAAGGGTTTCGGAAAAAAGCTGGTGAATTTCGCTTTCGACGTTTGCGCGGTCGACGAAGTGACCGTCAACGAACAAAATCCGCGGGCGAGGGGCTTTTACGAACGCATGGGATTTCGTGTCGTCAGCCGCTCTCCCGTTGACGAACAGGGCAATCCCTATTCGGTGTTGCGAATGCGCGTTCAAAAAAATAGGGAGAACGAGATATGAAATACGCTTTGGCTTTGCTGTCGATTCTATCGGTCGCACTGGTCGCGCTTTTGTGGCGGCAAAAGGACGCTTTGATATTGAAAGAACGCGGCAGTTTTTACGTCGGCGGCGAAAACGTCGCGCGGGACTTTGTCGAGCTGGGCAGTTTCCGCGCGGCGGACACGGTCACGATCAACCAGATGTACGTCGAATACATGAAGCCCGTCGGAAAACAGAGGATTCCCGTTGTTTTAACGCACGGCGCGGGGCTGAGCGGCGCGTGTTACGACACGACGCCGGACGGTCGGACGGGGTGGTTCGATTATTTCGTGCGCAACGGCTTTCCGACGTACGTCGTCGATCAGGTCGGTCGGATCAGACCGTATTCAACAACGTCGGCGCGGGCAGGACGCCGCCCGAAAAACAGCCGAAAATTTCGCGCATGGGGGATTTGCACGCGTCGTGGATCAATTTCCGCATCGGGGCTGAAAAGGGCGTCCCCTATCCCGATACTCAATTCCCTGTCGACGCCGTTTTCGAATTGTCGAAGATGAGCATCGCCGACCTGTCCGCGTCGCTGAACGCGCCCGATCCGAATTATAAAGCTTTGGCTGAACTGGCGGACGAACTGGGCGGCGCGGTGCTGATCGGGCATTCGCAGTCGGGGCATTATCCGCTGGAAAGCGCGCTGATCAATCCGGAAAAGGTCAAGGGCATGGTGTTGCTGGAAGCCGTCCCGCCCGTTTATTCGGACGAACAGATCGCCGCGCTTGCCAAAATTCCCCTGCTGATCGTCTACGGCGACCATTTGGAATCGTCGACCGAAGGCGCGCCGACCACTTGGCGGCAGAGGTTCGACGAATGCGCCGCGCTGGTTGACCGCGTCAACAAAGCCGGCGGCAACGCGCAGATGATTCATCTGCCCGCCAAAGGCATGCGCGGCAACACGCATATGTTTATGCAGGATAAAAACAACCTTGCCGTCGCGGATCTGATTATCGGCTGGATTAAAGAAAATATCAAATGAGAACAAAAACTCCCGCTTTTGCGGGAGTTTTTAATTACCGTCAAATCCGTCCGGTTTTAACGCGCGCGGCGTCCCCATTGTTTCGGCTGGGCGGGGGCGGCGGCGGGCGCGGGCGTCGCCGGACGCGGAGCGAAACCGCGGACGGGCGGAAGGGGTTGGTTCGCGGGTTGCGCGACCGCGGGAACGGCGGTTGTTTCGGGACTGTTTTCGGCGGCGGGCGCGGGTTCTTCCGCTTCCGCGCTTTCGGCGGGCTGTTCGTCGGTCGCCGCGCTTTCTTCCGCCGGCTGATTATCGCCTGCGGAGGGCTTCGGGTTCTGTCCGTCGTCGGCGGGTGTGTATTCCAGTGCCGGATCGTCGGCGTGCAGGTCGACCCAGTCCTGAATGGATTGCAACAGCTGTTTTTCGACGGCGGCTTTGTCTTTGAACGATTCCGCCAAAGCGCGCGTAAAGCGTTCTTTGAACGCGCGGCAGGGCGACAGTTTCGAAAACGCCATAAAGTATTTGATGTGGCGCAAAACGCGTTTGCCGATGACGATTTTGTCCTTGACCTTGAACCGTTTGGATTCGGCGTCCGCGGCGTAGGGGCTGGTGATCATGAAATCGGCGTCGCCCGACAACAGTTTGCGGAAAGCGGTTTCCGCGCCGTCGACGACGTCGATTTTCGTGTCGGTCGGCAACAATCCGCGCACCAGACTTTCGATTTCCTCCTCGTTGCGGATCACGCCTTTCATACCCTTTAATTCGGACGCGTCTTCAATGACGACGGGCTTTGTTTTGCGCGACACGACGACCAGTGGATTGCCGAAGTAGGCGGGATACACGAAATCCATGCCCGACGAGCTTTCGTCGACGTAGTAGCTTTGGAACAGAACGTCGATTTTGCCGTGCAGCATCGCCTTTTGCGTTTCGGAAAACGAATCGACGACCACGTTTTCGATGTTGATCAGCTTGATGTTTTTCAACGCTTCGCGTAAATGGTTGTACACGAAACCGTGGTAATAGTATTTGTGGCGTTTCTTTTCGTGGTAGAATTTCATATCTTCGGACGACCACGAAAAAGGCGGGTATTCCTTGAACCCGACGACGCGCAGGGCGACGCCGCCGACGTCGCCGCCGCATTTTTTCAAAAAGTACGCTTCGCGTCTGGGATCGACCGTTTTCGGGGCGGGCTTTTTTTGCTGCGCCGCCGCGGGCGGGGCGGACAGGCAGATCAATCCGAACATCGCGACCGCCGCAAACCGTTTCATATTCATGACGCGTTTATCCTTTCGTGTAAAAAGGTTCGGGACTTCAACTTTCCCTTAATCATTCATTCCTATAATCTAGCAAAGAATTTCGTTTTTTAAAGCCTTGTTTTTTATAAAGGAGCGTTTCATGAACAGCAATCCCTATATGACGACCGAATCGTCCGCCATGCCGCAAAACGAATTGGAAGCGCGCGCGCTGGTGCGCACGGCGTCGCGCCTGAACGGCATCAAAGAACGCTGGCCCGTCGAAAGCGAAGAACTGAACGAAGCGCTGAGCCTGAACCGCAAATTGTGGACGATTTTGGTCACGGGCGCGACCGAAGCGTCGAACCCCCTGCCGATTGAAGTCAAACAAAACATCTTCAATCTGGCGCATTTCATTTTCAAACACACGTTCGCCGTGATGGCGAAACCGTCCGCCCAATCGCTGGACGTGTTGATCAACATCAACATGAACATCGCGCGCGGACTGAACGAACAGAGCCTGCGCCGCGCCGAGGAAGCGGGAAAAGCCCCCGAACAGAAATGATTTCGGGCGAAAGCCCCCGCGCGGGGCTTTTTCTTTGCGCGAAAAAAAACGGGGCGGCGAAGACCGTCCCGTTTTCAATTCGTCGAAAAGCTCAGCGTCCGCCCTGCTTTTGCGCGATCAACGCCAGTTTGGAAGCCGTCATCGCCTTCATCGTTTTCGCGCGGCGTTTCTGGATTTCCATTTTTTTGGCGACCTTGTCGCTTTCGTCCGCGCGCGTCTGCAAACGCTGTTTCAGAATCGGATTTTTGGCGTTAGCCGCCAGATCGCGCATTTCTTTGCGGTCTTCGGCGGTAAAGGTTTTGTACACGTTTTCCTTGATCTGTTTGCGCGTTTTCACGTCGGCGAACGAATTTTCGACCGCGCACAGCGTGATGTCCAGCATTTCGGCTTTGGTGAAGCCGAACTGTTTGGCGCTGATGCGGTGTTCCTTGCCCGTGCGGGTGCCGAAAATGCCGCCGTCGTCGGGATTGATGGAAATCCGCACGCCCGCGTCGTACAGCTTGCGCGCGGGGTGGTTCGCCAGATCGCCTTTCAGATCCGTGACCAGAATGCGGTTGGACGTCGGGCAGACCTCGACCATGATGTTCTTTTCCGCCAGTTCTTTCATCAAAGCGGGATCCTGCGGCGCGGAAACGCCGTGTCCGATGCGGGACGCGCCCAGACGGACGGCGTCGCGAATGCTTTCGGGACCGCGGATTTCGCCCGCGTGGACAGCTAGCTTCAATCCGGCGGCTTTGGCGATCGACAGCGCTTCGGCGAAATCGTCGAATTCGCCGGCGCGTTCGTTGCCGGCGATGCCGAATCCCGTCACCAGCGGGTGAGGGTTGTCGCGCACGAATTTCGCGACTTCGGTCACGTTTTCGGCGCCCAGATTGCGCACGCCCGTCGCGATGAATCGGGTTTCCAGACCCGTTTCTTCTTTAACCTCTTCGGCGGCGTTGGTCATCGCGTCCAGCATGGCGCGGTAGCGCGGCGCGGACAGTTCGGCTTTGCCCGTTTCGGGGTTGACTTCGGTCGCCATGTGCATCGGCGAAACGATCAGTTCGGCGTAGACGCCGCCCTCCGCCGCGTTTTTCTGCAAATAATCCTTTGTCACGTCGTAGTAATCCTGCGGCGTGCGCATCATGTCGGCGACGGTGTCGTAAGTGTTGATGAAAGCCCAAAAGTCGCTTTCGTCGTAAGCGTACCGACCGTTCGGAAAATCGGCTTTGTCGTATTGCCCGTCCGGCATCACGAAGTTTTCGGGCAGTTTGACGTGGTGGCGCCGCGCCAGCTTTTCAGCCATTTCGGGCGTGACGGTGCCTTCGATGTGTTCGTGCAGAGTGGCTTTCGGCAAATCAGCCGTGTTGAATTCCTGTGTCATTTCTCACCTTCCGGAGTCTTGGCGACTCTCTCTCTTGATTTTTGATATAGTTCCAGTCTTCTTAACCAAGCAGGATACATTCTTTTGCGGCGGCTGTCAACAATTTGTCCAGTTTGTCCATAAAATTTTTAAAAATCCTTTGCGCAAAGGGGAGTGCGGGGTGTCGGAACGTTTTTGTTTCCCGACAAACGCGGGATAAAGTCTTGCTTGCGCTTTCAGCCGCGTCCCTGTAATATTCGGACGGACGGTTTTTTTTTGCATCAAGAGGTGAAAAAATGACGGGAATTGCGATTTGGAAACGGGCGGTCGCCTGTGTTTTTCCGCTGGCGCTGGCGGCGTGCGCCGCGTCGAACGAACCCGCCCTGTACGGGTACGAAGCCGACTACGCTTTGCCCGAACCCGATCTGGTGCCCGCCACGCCCGACGACAAACCGGGGCGCACCGTCGACGAAATGCTGAATTTGGATCCGCGGTCCGTCACCGTCAAACGCGCCGAGGACGCCTTTTCGCCCGAAACGGATAAAATGTACGAACACGCCGGACGGTTCGGATCAAAGGAAAAAATCGCCCTGCGCAAAGGACTGAACGCGCCGGACGCGGCGCTGGTGTACGGCGCGCAGAAACGCAAAGCCGCCGAGGTCGTCCGCCCGCTGGCGCTGAAAGAACGGGAAAAGGACGAACTGCTCGCCCTGTCCGAACAAGAGCTGCTGGCTGAAATCATCGCGCCCAAAACGGCTGAATTGGAGATGATCGAGGTCGTCGCCGCCGAAAAACAAACGCCCGACATCGATTCCGACATTCTGCGCGAACTGACGACGTTTTCGGCGCCCGTTCCCGATGACGAACCCGCCGCGGACGAAATCCCCGCGTCCCTTTTCGCCGAACCCGCGGAAAATGAACAGCCCGAACCGGTCGTCCCCGCGGCTGAAAACAAACCCGCCGATAAAAGCGATCGACCGGAACCCTCCGCCCCGGCGCTGGCGCCGCTGGTGGTTCAGCCGGTCGAAAAGCCCGCTTTACGTTTCGAACTGCCGCCGACCGAAAGCGAAAAACCCGCGTTCACGCTGAAAATGCCCGAAAAGGCGAAGCCGTCCGCGCCGGCGCTGACTTTGGTGCCGCCCGCTCCGGTTTTGAAAATGCCCGCGGCGGCGGACGGGGCGGAGGACGACGATTCCTCGATAGAAGTTTTTGTTGATTGAAGCAGGTGAGTGATGACTGAAATATTCAAGGTGGCTCTCGCCGGACTGGGAACGGTCGGCGGCGGCGTGGTCAAACTGTTGCGCGAACAGAGCGTTTTACTGGAAAAGCGCACGGGCGTCAAAATCGTTTTGACGGCGGTTTCCGATCTGAATCCGCAAAAATTTCTGGAACTGGGACTGCCGGGAGAGGCGACGTATTTCAAAGACGCGTTGGAAATGGTGCGCAAAGCCGACGCCGATCTGATCGTCGAACTGATCGGCGGGGCGGACGGCGTCGCGTGGCGCGTTTGTCGGGAAACGCTGGAACGGGGCAAGGCGTTCGTCACCGCGAACAAGGCGATGATCGCCCACCACGGCAACGAAATCGCCGGGCTGACGGAGAAAAAAGGACTGTTTTTCGGGTTCGAAGCCGCCGTCGCGGGCGGTATCCCGATCATCAAATCCGTGCGCGAAGGCTTTGTCGGCAACAATATTTCCGAAGTGTACGGCATTCTGAACGGCACCTGCAACTATATCCTGACCGCCATGCGCGAAACGGGCAAGCCGTTCGATGAAGTGCTGGCGGACGCGCAGAAACTGGGCTACGCCGAAGCCGATCCGAGCTTTGACATCGACGGCGTCGACACCGCGCACAAAATGTGCATTCTGGGGGCGCTGGCGTTCGGAACGCCGATCAACCTGAACGCGCTGAGCGTCGAGGGCATCAGGCGGATTTCCGCTTTGGACATCGCGTTCGCCGAAGAATTGGGCTTTCGCATCAAACTGCTGGGCGTCGGACGGCGCGTCGGAAACGGCGTCAGCCTGAACGTTTATCCTTGCATGATTCCGCAGACCGCCGAAATCGCCCACGTCGACGGCGTGTTCAACGCCGTGATCGCCGAAGGCGACTTTGTCGGTCATTCCATGTTCGTCGGTCGCGGCGCGGGCGAAAAACCGACCGCTTCCGCCGTCGTGTCCGACATCGTCGACGCCGCGGCGCATCGCGGGTTGCCGCTGCTGACGGTCAAAAACGCCGACGTCCGCGATCTGCCCGTCGTTCCTTTGGCGCAGTGCGACGGCGAGTTTTACGTCCGCTTCGACGTCGACGACCGTCCCGGCGTCGTCGCCGACATCGCGCGGATTTTGGGCGGCGAAAACGTGTCCATCGCGTCCATGATTCAGCGTGGTCGGGCGCCGGACGGCAAAGTCCCCCTGATCATGACCCTGCACAAATCCAAAGAAAGCGCGGTCGCGGCGGCTTTGGAAAAAATCGGACGGCTGGATTCCGTTTCGGACAAGCCGTGCGCGATCCGCATCGAACGTCTGTAAGGAGAACCGATGACAGCCGCCGTTTTAGGGGTGGAAAAATCCCTGACATCGCAGTTTTGGGCGCCGCAGACCGTCGCGTCCGAATCCGTCGAAGCCGTCGCGCGCGCCGCGGGAGTTCCCGAAGTGGTCGCGCGGCTGCTCGCCATTCGCGGGGTCGCGCCCGAAAACGTGTCTTTTTTTATGGCACCGTCGTTTAAACGGCATTTGCCCGACCCCTATATCCTGCGCGATATGGAAAAAGCCGCCCGCCGCATCGCCGACGCCGTCGCGAACGGCGAAAAAATCGGCGTGTTCGGCGATTACGACGTGGACGGGGCGACGTCTTCGTCCGTAATGACGCAGTTTTTGCGGGGACTGGGCGCCGACGTCGTCTGCCGCATTCCGGAACGCGAAGAGGGGTACGGTCCCAATCTGAAAGCGATGCGGGAATTCGTCGATGCCGGAACGCGTCTGGTCGTCACGGTCGATTGCGGCACGACGGCTTTCGAACCGCTGAATTTCCTGACGAAACAGGGCGTCGACGTCGTCGTCGTCGACCACCACGAACCCGACGCCGCGAAACCGGACGTGCTGGCTTTGGTCAATCCGAAACGGCTGGACGAACCCGTCGACAACCCGTGCCGCCAGATGGCGGCGGTCGGCGTCGTTTTTATGACCGTCATCGCGGTGAACCGCCTGTTGCGCGAACGGGGATTTTACAAAGACAGACCCGAACCCGATCTGATGGGCTTTCTGGATCTGGTCGCGCTGGGGACGGTGTGCGACGTGATGGCTTTGCGCGGGCTGAACCGCCTGTTCGTCAAAACGGGGCTGAACGTGATGGCGCGCCGGCAAAATCAGGGACTGCGCGTCCTGTCCGACATGGCGAACATCAAGGAAAAGCCGACCGCTTTTCATCTGGGATTCGTCATCGGTCCGCGCCTGAACGCATGCGGGCGCATCGGCAACGCGTCGCTGGGCATGAAGCTGCTGTGCGCGCGCGACGAAGCCGAAGCCGCCGAAATCGCCAAAAAGCTGGAAGAACTGAACACTCTGCGCCGCCAGATCTGCGAAGACATTTACAAACAGGCGATCGCGCAGGTCGAAAGCCGTCCGAAAGACGACGGACTGGCGTTCGCTTACGGTTCGGACTGGCACGCGGGTGTCGTCGGGATTATCGCGGGACGGTTGAAAGAACGCTATCACGTCCCGTCGCTGGTGCTGGCGCAGGACGGCGACGAAATGCACGGATCGGGGCGTTCCGTCGCGGGCGCCGATTTGGGCGCGGCGGTGCTGGCGGCAAAGGAAAAAGGCATTTTGACGGCGGGCGGCGGTCACGCCATGGCGGCGGGCTTTTCGCTGAAAAAGGAAAAGCTGGGCGAATTCAGGGACTTTTTGTCCGAATATTTCGCCGCGCACCGCGTCGACGCCGGGCGGGAGGCGGATTTCAAAATCGATTCCGTCATCGACATCGGCGGCGTGACGGGCGGTCTGGTCGAAACGCTGTCGGCGATGGAACCGTTCGGCGAAGGCAACCCCGAACCCCGTTTCGCCGTTCCGGACGTCGCGGTGACGGGGGCGCGCGTCGTCGGGGCGGGACACGTTTCCTGCACCTTTGTCGGACGCAACGGAAAAACGCGTCTGCGCGCGATCGCTTTCCGCGCGGCGGATTCCATTATCGGAACGACGCTGCTGAACGCCAAAGGCGCGCTGTTTCACGTCGCGGGAACGGTTCACCCCGATTCGTTCCGCGGCGACGGTTCCGCCCAGCTGTTTATCGAAGATCTGGCGCTCGCCTGATACGGAAAAAGCGGGGATTTTTCCCCGCTTTTCAATTATTTTACAAGAAAATCCAACGCCGCGTCGATCGCTTGGGCATAGTCCGTCCCGCTTTCGCCCCTGCTTCGATCGGACGCGTCGAAACCGACCAGCGGGCAGCAGGTGACCTGGGGAAAACGCAGAATCTTCCGCCCGCCCGCTTCGGCGAATTTGATCGTCGACGGTCTGCCGCGATACAGCCTGTCCGTCTTGATCTCCCGAACGTTTCCGGCGTTCAGCAAACCGCGAACCACATCAAAGGGGGCGTTGCCCGTCACGACGATTTTCAGACGGGACGGCAGAACGTCCGACAGGATTTTTTTCCATAATTGTTCGGACAGGCGGGCGGCGTTCGGATTGTTTTTGCGCAAATCCTCCTCGTTCGGCGTCCGCAGCGGATAGGCGTAAGCCGCCAAAATCGATTCCGAACGAATGTCGGCGGAATCGATTTGTTCCCAATCGTCGTCCCGACGGCTTTTCCGATACGACCAGTCGGGATTTTCCAGCTTTTCGCCGATCGCGTAAAACAGGTATTTGAAATAATCCGCCCCGTTCCAGCCTTCGTCGAACCAAAATCTTTCCCGCCGGTTCAAACAGGGTCTGTTCGGTTCTTCGCGCGGCAGATTCATTTGCGGGTTCAGATTCAAAAATAAAACGCGGACGTCTTTCGCTGCGTCGGGGCATTCGGACAGCAGAAAACGGCTGCCCCGTTCTTTTTGCTTTTCCGTTAATTTATTAAAATAAATATTGTTGTAAAGAGATAATAATTCGTTTTGAAGCATTTGTTTCCTCCGTATCTTTTTTTTCGAAAATTATTTTATAGAAAACGATGCGAAAAATCAAATCGATTTAAAGCGGCGAAAAAAAAGCGGGAACAAGTCCCGCTTTTTCAAGGAGTATGAATGAAAAACTCATCTGCCGCGGTTCGCCGCGACCTTGGCGACGACCGCCGCGTTTTGCGGCTGGGCGCGCCGGCGTTCGGCGGGAACGTAGACCATGTCGTCCGTCCACGGAATGACGACCTTTTTCGAATCGCCCGTCTGCATTTGCGCGACCTGCGGATCCATCACCGTGTGGTGCAGTTCGTCGTGCGGTTTGACGGGCATCAGAATCAGGTTTTCAAACACATTCTGTCCGCCGCCGTGAATCGGCAGTTTGTGGTGGACGTTGTATCCGCTGGGGGCGTGTCCCTTTTTGACCATTTCGACCTGCTTGTCGGTCAGCCCCATGTCGCGCAAAGCCTGTTCCTGCGTTTTGCCGATGTGTTTCAAAAACTCTTCGCGCACGGCGTTGAACTGGCGGCGGCGGCGTTTGCGGGTCTGCTGGTCGGGAACCGTCCATTCGACTTCTTTCAATTTAAAGCCGTTGATTTCGGTAAAGGGGAATTTGCCGTTGCGCGCGTCCAGCTGGGATTGCGTCTGTTTGGGCTTTCCGCCGTTTTTGCCTTTGCCTTTTTTCTTTTCGCGTTTGACGTGAACGTAGCGATCCGTGTCGACCATAATCAAAACCTTTCATGCAAAGAATCGTTTGACGATTCGAACCTGTTGAAAGAATATTGCCACAAAAAATATTTTTTGTCTAACTTTTTCAGCGACCGTCCCGCGCTTTTTTCATCATCGCGGCGGCGGACGCCTGTTTGACGGCTTCGGCGACGCGCTGTTTCATCGCGGGGGGAATGAAAATGCTGCCTTCGGGCATCGGGATTTTGACGGTTTTCGTTTCGCCGGGTTGCATTTTGCAGATTTGAACGTCCGACGCTTTGTGAAAATCGGTGTGGTAGGGATTGTTCTGAATCAGGATAAAGTTCGAAAATTCGTTCTTTCCGCCGCCGCCCAGCGGTTTCTTGTGATGCACGTTAAACCCGTTCGGGGCGTTGCCTTTCAGCATGCCGGCGATCATGTTGTCCGACATGCCCAGCGCCTTTAACACGGGGGATTGCGTCTGCGCCAGATGTTTTAGGAACGCTTTGCGCAAAGGGGTGAAGGAACGGCGCATTTCTTTGATTTTTTTCGTTCCGACGGCGGTGTATTCCATTTCGACCATCGGGGCGCCGTGAACCGAAGCGGGCAAGGCGGCGACGCGTTTTTGCCGTTCGATTTCCTGTTGCGCGGCGCGTTCGGCGCGGCGGGCTTCCTTTTCCGCCTTGGTCGGTTTTCTGTGTTCGAAATTGTCGGTCATCGTTATCGTCCCTGTTGCGGATTTTTCACGCATTTCATTATGACGGCGCCCGTTTGCGCGGCTTTGCGCCGGACGTCGGCAAGCGTGATGTTTTTGCGTTTGCCGTATGTTTTTTTGCCCTGCTTCGCCCAGCGCAACAGGAATTTGTAGCGCGTCGGCGGCACGTAGACGGGCGTCTGCGGATCGGGGATTTTGACCGTTTTGCGGTCGCCCGTTTTCATCGCGGCGGTCTGCGGCGTGATGACGTGGTAGTGCATCATGTCGTGATAGGGTTCGCGGCGGATCAGCACCAAATTCGAAAAATCGTTCGTCCCTCCGCCGTAAATCGGGTGTTTGTGATGCGTGTTGAAACCGTTGGGGGTGAATCCGTCGCGCATGCCGCGGATCTGCTGTCTGGTCAGACCGGCGCGCAACAGGGCGTCCTTTTGCGTTTCCGCCAGATGTTTGACGAAAGCGGCGCGGATTCCCCGTTCGAATTCGGCGCGGCGTTTTTCGCGTTCGGCTTTCGGCGGAATGACGAATTCGACCTCGCGCAAGGGGACGCCCAAAAAGCTGTCGGCTTCGGAACAGTCGAATTTTTCGGTCGGGCGGTTCTGTCCCTGCGCCGGACGCGGTCTTTTGACGTGGACGAAACGGTAGGCGCGCGGGGACGAAAGATCCTTTTCAGCCATAAAAAATCCTTTTAATTCTGCGATTCGGGCAATTCGCTTGCCTTTCTTGTTTGAAAAAGAGTATATCATATCGAAAACGGACTCAACAGTTTTGACAAAAAATATTTTTTTCGATAGAAAAAACTGAAAACGGAAGGTCAGATGACAACACGCGCGCGCGTCGCCTGCCAAGGGGTGCCGGGGGCTTTTTCCCATCAGGCGGCGCTGGAAATGTTTCCGGACGCGGACATCGCGTTTTATCCGACGTTCGACGACGCTTTGGCGGCGGTCGGCGCGGGCGCGGCGCGTCAAGCCGTCCTGCCCGTCGAAAATTCGGCGGCGGGGCGCGTGGCGGACATGCACCGTCTGCTGAAAACGACCGACCTGTTCGTGACGGGCGAGCATTTTTTGCGCGTGCGCCATTGCCTGCTGGGAACGACCGGCGATCTGTCCGCCGTCAAAACCGTGCGGTCGCACCCGCAGGCGCTGTCGCAGTGCGCGGGATTTCTGAAACGGCTGGGCGCGAAGATCGAAGCGGCGGGCAACACCGCGGCGGCGGCGCGCGAACTGTCGGAAACGGGACGCGGGGACGTCGCGGTGATCGCGTCCGAAACGGCGGCGCGGCTGTACGGGCTGAACGTCCTGCGGTCGGGGATAGAGGATTCTTCTTTGAACACGACGCGCTTCTGGGCTTTGTCGCGGACGCCCGCTGAAAACGTCGGCGCGGACGGCGCCGTCACGTCGTTTCTGTTCTGGGTAAAAAACGAACCCGCCGTTTTATACAAATGTCTGGGCGGATTCGCGACAAACGGGATTGACCTTTTGCGGCTGGAAAGCTACGTTGACCCCGAACGGTTTTTGATGTCGGCGGGATTTCTGGTCGACGTCGCCGCGCACGGCGAATCGGCGGATTTCAAAAGGGCGATGCGGGAACTGGGCTTTTTCGCCCGATCCGTCCGTCTGCTGGGGACTTACTCCGCCGATCCGTACCGCGCCGCCTTGAAAAGCAAACAACAGTAGGAAAACGCGCCATGTTCAGGAAAATCCTTTCCGCAGTCCTCTTTTTCTGCGCCGCGCCGGCGGCTTTCGCCGGTCAGGGGGACGACGGGTTTTACACCCGCGCGGACGCGGGCTATGTCTATTCGACCGCCGGCGGCGTTAAGGAATCGTACGCCGCGCAAACGGGGTTCGGTCGGAAATACGGCGATTTCCTGCGCGCCGAATTCGATCTGAGCTTTACACGCGTCCGCGTTCGCGGGGCGCAGGCTTTTGAAAACGCGGCGGCAAGCGGCACGCGCGCGCACGCCCGATCTTTCGCGGCGACGGGAACGCTTCTCGCCGATCTGTTTTCCGTCAAAGGCGCGACCCCGTACATCGGAGTCGGCGGCGGAGTCGCGCGCAACGCGTTGGAGGATTTCAGATTGAACGGTCGGAACATGGCGGGGGATATCCGCTATCATCTGGCGTGGCAGGCGGTCGGCGGCGTCGGAATCGAACTGTCCGCGAATTTCACGCTGGACGTGTCCTATTCCTATATGGACGCGGGAAACGCGAAAACGAAAAAGGACGGCGGGGAACGCTTGCGTCAGGACGTGAAAATGCGTAAAGTCCTGCTCGGCTTGCGCTATCATTTTTAATCGGAGTGTCAAAGGGTATGTTTGATTTTCTGCACGCGGTCGTTCTGCACCAGCCGGTTTGGATATGGCTGATGTTTTTTGCCGTTTTTTCCGCCGTCCTGTTTCTGGATCTGGGCGTTTTGGAAAAAAAGGCGCAGGAAATCAGCGCGAAAAAAAGCCTGATTCTGTTCACGGCTTACGCGTCGATCGCCTGTCTGTTCGGCGCGTGGATCTGGTGGTATTTCGGAAAAGGCATGGCGGCGGAATACTTTATGGGATACGTCGTCGAAATCGGGCTGTCGATCGACAACGTGTTCGTGATTTCGCTGGTTTTTTCCTATTTGGCGATTCCGCGGAATTTGCAGCACCGCGTGCTGTTTTGGGGCATTCTGGGCGCGGCGGTCCTGCGCGGCGTGATGTTCGTGATCGGGGCGGAAATCCTTGATCAATGGGATCCGGTGTTGTTGATTTTTGCCGTTTTCCTGATTTATTCCGGATTGAAAATGCTGTTTTCGGACGATCCCGCCATCAACTTGTCGGACAGCAGAATGCTGCGTTTTTTCCGCCATTACCTGCGGCTGACGAACGAACTGCGCGGCGAACATTTCTTTGTCCGCGAACCGTCGCAATCCGAACCGGGAAAGATGAAGTGGTACGCGACGCCGCTTTTTCTGGCGTTGCTGCTGATCGAATTCGGCGACGCCCTGTTCGCGATCGACAGCGTGCCGACGATGCTGTCGGTGTCGCACGAAACGTTCGCCGTGTATTCCAGCGACATGTTCGCCGTTTTGGGGTTGCGCGCGCTGTATTTCATGGTGTGCGCGGCGATGCACCGCTTTTCGTATTTGCAGCCCGCCTGCGCGATTTTGCTGGTGACGATCGGACTGAAAGTGTTCGTGGGCGAGTTTTTCTTTAAAATCGAGGACAGCTGGTCCCTGCTGGTCACGTTCGCTCTGCTGGGCGGCGGAATCCTGCTGTCGCTGTTGAAATCCGCCGAAAAGGAAGAGGCGGAGGAACACGCGCGCGGGGCGTCGTAAAACGACTTTTTGTTGAAAAAACGGGTTGCCCCTCTTGCCGTTCGGGAAAGGCGACCTATATCCCTTTTTGTCGGGACGCGCCCGTTCGGGGCGTTCCGGCGACGGAAGCCGCCGACGGTTCCGCCGATTGTTTGCTTTTCAGGAGAAATAAGATGGCTTTGATGACGAACACGCCCTTTATGCTGGGCTTTGATTCTTTGGAACGGCTGCTGGACAACGCGGCGAAAAATTCCGAAAGCTACCCGCCTTACAACATTGAACAGATCGATCCGTCGCATTTGCAGATCACGGTCGCCGTCGCGGGATTCGGCGAAGACGATTTAAGCATCGAGCTGGACGACAAACAGCTGACCGTCTGCGGTCGCCATGTCGAAGACGAAGACGCCAAACAGCGCCAATACCTGTACCGCGGCATCGCGTCGCGCCAGTTTAAACGGTCGTTCGTGCTTGCCGACGGGATCGAGGTCGTCGGCGCGCATTTGGACAACGGGCTGCTGCACATCGATTTGAAACAGCGCGCCCCCGAATCCAAAGTCCGCAAGATTCAGATTTCCAAAAAGGAAAACAGAATCGAACACGACAAAAAAATCGAAAACAAACCTTTCGACAAGGAAAAATCCGAAAAGAAAACCGCCTGACGCGGTTTTGAAAACAGGAGGTCGTCATGCCGACAAACGCCGGTGAAAACATGATTTCGACCGACGAACTGGCGCGGCTGGGCGTCGATTCCGTCGCCTATGTCAAAACCAAAATCGTCGGCGACCGCAAAAAGTGGTTCGTTTATGCGGCGCAGGGAGCCGAATTAGCTTGTACGGACGACGAAGATCAGGCTATATCTTTGATTTTCGACAACAAGCTGATACCGGTGAGCGTCCATTGACACACGAACAGACAGGCACCTGCGAACGGTGCGGAAAATCGGAACAGCTCTGCGTCTGCACGGACGCGGAGCCGTTTGACAACAAACACGCCGTTTTGATTCTGCAACACCCGCAGGAACAGGACAAGGAACTGGGAACGGCGGGCATCATCGTGTCCGCGCTGAAAAACGCGCGGCTGGAAATCGCGCTGTCGCGTCCGAGTCTGGCGGCGGTTCTGAAACCCCCCGCCGATCCGAAAAAATGGGGCGTGCTGTATCTGGGCGCGCAGAACGAAACGCCCGTCGCGCCGGGGCTGTACGCCGTCGGTCGCAAAGGCGGTCTGCTGGACGACACCGCCGAACGCGTCAAGGGGCTGGACGGCATCATTCTGCTGGACGGGTCGTGGTCGCAGGCAAAGGCGCTGTGGTGGCGCAACCCGTGGCTGTTGAAAACCCAACGCCTGCTGCTGGTGCCGCAAAAACGTTCCCTGTACGGTAAACTGCGCAAAGAACCCCGCAAAGAAAGCGTTTCGACGCTGGAAGCGTGCGCCCAGTGTCTGGATTTTCTGGGCGAGGATCCCGCGATCGCGCGGGGGCTGACGGACGCTTTCGCGCGCATGCTGGAAAAATACAAGGCTCTGCACGCCCGCCGCTAAACGGCTTTTTCGAAATTTTAGACAAAATTTTCTTTTATCGCCGCGGGCGGTGTGCTAAATTTTTCCGCAAGAAAACTTTTAACGCGGGCAGGTCGATATGGAAGACAAATACGTTCACGTCAAACGCAAACATTCGGGGCGCGGAGCCGAAAAGGAAAACCGAAAAACGGAAAAGGGACGGACGGTCGAATCCGAATCCGCCGGTTTCTATTCGCTGGGCGACAAACGCGAAGGCGCGGCGAAAGGCGTCTTTCCGTTCGACGTCATCAACGGTTTCCGCCTGATCGACGCGGAATACAAAACGCCGCCCAAAGCCGAACGCGAAGCCCGCCGCAAAGAGTTCAACAAAGTTGTGAAACCCGATTTTTTGAAATACATCGCGGCTAATTTCGAAACGGAACTGCGCGCGATCGGCGTCACGGACGCGGGGCTGGATCTGATGCGCAAGGGGCGCAGCGTCAACGGGTTCAACGTCCATCACAAAAAGCCCATTCACGGCGGCGGGACGAACGATTTTAAAAACCTGATTCTGGTGCCGATCCCCCCGCACGACGAACTGCATCACAAGGTCATCGACCCGCAGATCAAAAACCAAAACACCGAAAAGGGACTGCGCGTCAAACTGCCGTGGAGCGACGACATGGTCTGGAAGCGTCCCGCGAAATCCCGCGAAAAGCTGAACGCCGCCGTCGCGTCGCGTCTGCAAAATCGGGGCGGTCGCTAAAAACCGTTGAAGTGGCGGACGTTATCCTTTAAAATACGTCCCAATGTTCACTTTTACTGCTTAGGAAAAAACGATGATCGAAGATATTCTGAAACAGCTGTCCAAAGACGAGGGCGCCATGATTGTCCGCCCCGCTTCCAGCAAAGATCTGGCGCAGTGCCAGAAGGACATGGCGGAAATCGGACTGCCGCCCGTTCCGCAGGGCTATATCGATTTCCTGCGCGACGTCAACGGGTTCGCGTGGAACGGCATTGAATTTTTCAGCACGGATCAGGTGTCTGATCCCGAATCCGGCTACACCCTGAACGACATCGTCACCGCGAACGAGGATTTCGCCGATTACAGCGACGATCTGGAAGGATTCGTTTTGCTGGGGCGCGCCGACGACGATTTGTACGTCTACAACACCGCCAACGAAAAATACGAAGTTTTGGATTTCACGGGACACGACGTGATGGAAGATTACGACACGTTCGACGCGATGTTCGAAGGCGTCGTTTCCCCGCGCATGTGATTTAAAACCGTGCTGGTGACGGATTTCGATTTCGATTTGCCGCGGGAAAGGATCGCTTCCCGTCCCGCGGAGCCGCGCGAATCGGCTAAACTGTTGCATGTATGCCCGCCCGACGCGTTCACGGACGGGCATATTTCCGATTTTCCGGATTTGTTGCGTCCCGACGATTTGCTGGTGTTCAACGACACGCGCGTCATTCCCGCCCGCCTGTTCGGGAAAAGGGGCGACGCCGCGATCGAAGCGACGCTGTTCAAGGCGGTAGGACTGAACCAATGGGAAGCCTTGATTAAAAACGCGCGCCGGTTGCGCGAAAACGACGTTGTTCGCTTTTATCCGCCGAACGATCCCGACGCGGACGCTTTGGAAGCCAAAGTGCTGGGGCGGGGCGCGGACGGCGCGACGGTCGTTTTGGAATTTCTGACCGATCCGTCGCATCTGTTCGCCGCGCTGGAAAAATACGGCGTGATGCCTCTGCCGCCCTACATTCACCGCGAAAAAACGGGATACGAGGACGACAAGCGCAACTATCAGACCGTGTACGCCAAACACGACGGCGCGGTCGCGGCGCCAACGGCTGGACTGCATTTCACCAAAGAACTGCTGGCGAAAATCGATTCGATGGGAATTGAAAACGTGAAAATCACGTTGCACGTCGGCGGCGGAACGTTTCTGCCCGTCAAAGTGTCGGACACCAAAGACCACGTCATGCACGCCGAATACGGTCACATTTCCCCCGAAAACGCGGAAATCATCACGCGCGCGAAACGCGCCGGACGCCGGATCGTTTCCATCGGCACGACGGCGATGCGCCTGTTGGAAAGCGCGGCGGACGAAACGGGGACGGTTCGCCCGTTCGACCGCGAAACGTCGATTTTCATCACCCCCGGCTATACGTTCAAGGCGGTCGACGCTTTGTTCACGAATTTTCATTTGCCTTGTTCGACGCTGTTCATGCTGGTGTGCGCTTTTTCGGGCGTCGACTGCATGAAAGCCGCCTATAAACACGCCGTCGACGCGGAATACCGCTTTTTTTCCTACGGCGACGCGTGCTTTTTGGAAAAGAAGTAAATAAAATCCGATTTTACTTGAACGCGGGGAAAAATAATTTTATAAATATCCCTGTAACATTCAAATCAGGAGATTCCAATGTCTGAACCTATTACGAACGAAGATCTGTTGGCTTTCACGACGGAAATCGTTTCCTCGCACGTTTCCAACAACGAAACGGCGGCGGCGGATCTGCCCAAGCTGATCGCCGACGTCTATCGCGCTCTGGCGAACGTCAACGCGCCCGCCGAACCCGAATCCGAACGTTTGCAGCCCGCGGTTCCCGTTAAAAAATCCGTTTTCCCCGATTACATCATCTGTCTGGAAGACGGCAAAAAGCTGAAAATGCTGAAACGCCATCTGAAAACGGCGTACAACATGACGCCCGACGAATACCGCGCCCGCTGGGGATTGCCCGCCGAATATCCGATGGTCGCGCCGAACTACGCGGAACGCCGTTCGGGGCTGGCGAAAAAAATCGGTCTGGGAATGCGGAACAGAAAAAATAAAGAATAATCCAAAAAGGCATTACCGAAAGTAATGCCTTTTTCTTTGAAACGCTGTTTTAATTTTTATTTTAAAAGGGCGAACCATGGGCGCGAACGAACCGTTTTGGAAAACGAAAAAGCTGTCCGAAATGACGGCGGCGGAATGGGAATCGCTGTGCGACGGGTGCGGCAAATGCTGTCTGGAAAAGGTCGTGTTCGAGGACGACGGTACGCTGGCGTTCACCAACATCGCGTGCAAACTGCTGGACAGGACGACCTGCCGGTGCCGGCATTACGAACACCGCGAACGCTACGTTCCGGAATGCAAGCGGATCACGCCCGAAATGCTGAAATATTATTACTGGCTGCCGAAAACGTGCGCCTACCGCCTGTTGAACGAAGGCAAGCCGCTGCCGTCGTGGCACCCGCTGGTGACGGGATCGCCGATGAGCGTCCGTTTGGCGAACATGTCGGCGTCGGGGCGGTGCGTTCCCCCGAAACCCGAAGAGGAGTTTCAGGATTACATCGTTGAATGGGACGATTTATGAACGATTGCGCGACCGTTTTGATTCCGTACGACGGGAGGGAAATCGCCGTCGCGGTCGTCCGCAATCCGCGCGCGGGGCGCGTGCGTCTGAAAATCGACCGCAAAACGCGTCAAGCCGAGCTGGTTTTGCCGAAACGGGCGTCTTTGAACGCGGCGGCGGCTTTTGCGGCGTCCAAAGCCGCGTGGATCGCGGGACAGCTGGACAAGCTGCCGGAAAAGCGCGTTTTTTGCGACGGCATGTCGTTGTCTTTTTTGGGACGGGACGTCGTGATACATCATTCTCCGGCGGCGCGAAGGGGCGTCTGGCTGGACGGCGGCGTCGTCTGGGTGTCGGGGCGGGCGGAACATCTGGCGCGTCGGGCGCGGGATTTTTTTAAAAGCGAATTTGCCGTCTACGCGTTGAAACGGGCGCGCGAAACCGCCGCCGCGACGGGAAAGAAAGTCGCCGGACTGACGGTGCGGGACACCGTGTCGCGCTGGGGCAGCTGTTCCGGAAACGGGCGTTTGAATCTGTCGTGGCGGCTGGGGCTGGCGCCGCTGTTCGTCGCCGATTACGTCATCGCGCACGAGGTCGCGCACCTGAGCCAGATGAACCATTCCGCGGCGTTTTGGGCGGTCGTCGCCGATCTGTGTCCCGATTACGAAAAAGCCGAGGTGTGGCTGAAAAAAAACACGGCCCTGCTGTACAGTTACGGCGTTGACTGACGGCTTGAATCTTTGGCGGCGCGGCTGAACACGTCGGGACGCGCGGGGTTCGGAATCAGATCCCGTGTTCCGTATCGGTCGAACAGCCGCGGCAACAGGCAATCCCGCGCGTCGGGCGGCAAAGCGTAAATTCCCGCGACGGTCGGCGACTTTGCGCCCGTCGATTGCGGAAAACTGAACGGTTCGCCCGTGATGCGGCATCGCGCCATATCGGCGAAAATCCGCGCCTCCATATACGTTCCGTCATAGCCGTATTCGGTCGAAAAGCCGATCGCGGGCTGGACGGCGCAACGGTCGCGCGTTCGGGCGAAAGCGGCGGCGTGGCGGGGCAGAACGACGCCTTGTCCGTCGAACAACCCTTTGAAATCGTTTAAACAAAGCGGATTTTTCCACCCGCCGCCGAACAGCAGGAACGCTTTGGGGAAAACGACCGTTTCGGGAATGAACGACAGCGTCGCGAAAAACGCGTAAGCCGCCAGATATTCGACCGTGCGCAGGGTGTTTTCAAAACCGTACTCCGCGCTAAAACCGTTCAAATCTTTGGCGTAGCGCGCGGGATCGGACGATTTCGGCGGCTGTTTTTCAAAAAAGTTTTCGCCGTCCGCCGTTCGGGCGACCGAATCGAACAGCTTTTCCAGCAATTCCGGAACGACGCGCCCGTTTGCGCCGTGTCCGCCGTCGACGTCGCAGGCGTCGCCGGTGTTTTGCCGCGTCAGCATGTCGGCGAAGTGGTTGAACGGTCCGGCGTCCCAGCCGAACGTCGCGTCTTCGCCGTCTGTCCGGCGGGAAACGACGGCGATGTTGCCCGTGTTGCCGGCGTTGCAGAACGCGACGGGAAAGACGCCCCTTTCACGCAAATCGGCGGCGATATGGCGGTTGTGCGTCGGGGCGAGCGGCGCGCCTTCGCCCCCGTTCAGCAGGTCGTCGGAACGGAAATCGTAAATCACGGGCAGTCCCGTCAACGCCGCCAGCCGTCCCGCGTCCGCTGTTTGCAATGTGTAAGGGGGACGGTTTCCGGCGACGGACGGCGGAAAGTGGTCAAGCGTCTGTCCGTGCCAGCCGATCGCGGCGACGTCGGCTTTGCGGACGTCCGATCCGGATAAAAGCGCGTCCACGGCGCGGGCGACCAGCCGCGTGTATTCGTCTGAAACGGCGTTGAAAAATTCGTTTCCGCGCAAAAAGGCGACGTCGCCCCCGTGATCGGCGATTTGGCGGCGCAGGGCTAAAAATCCGTCGCGCAGCCGCGGGGGATAGGGCAGGGTGGCGGCGTTCAGATCGCTAATCCGTCCGCCGTCGAATCCGGTCAGAACGGCGTCGACGGCGTCCAGCGAATTGCCCGTCATCACTCCGACGGTGATCATTCTCCGCCCCTTTATTTCAACGGCAGAGGCGTGACTTTGTACTGTCCGGGGGCGAGCTTCGGCGTGTCGGTTCTGACGCCGTACTCCTCTTTGATTTTGCCCGTCGCCGTGGTCGGCTGTCTGGGCGTTTCGGGATATTTGGGCAGAACGTATTTTTTCGGATCGGACGGGAAGGCGTTTTTCTGGAAACGCATCAGCATGTATCCCGTGCCGCCGCCGTAGGCGGGACCCGCGACGCCGAACGAATAGTTCGCGCCGATGACGCCGTAGTCCAAATCGACGTAGTCGATCGCGAACACGCTGGAAATCATGGAATCGGACGTCGTCGTGAATTTGCAGACGTAGCCCGTGTCCTCCATCAGCACATAGTCGGGGGATTTGACGAACAGGGCGTTCGTCGAGCTGACGCACGCGGGGCGCACGGCGTTGTAGTGCATGTTGTAATCCAGCGACACGTTGATGATCTGTTCGGCTTTGCGCAGTTTGACGCTGAGGATCTTCGCCGAATCGACGACGACCGTCGCGGGGGTGACGCCCGCCTTGATGTTGAACTGGACATAGTTTTCGAAACACATTCTGGTGGTCGGATCGGCGTCGCAGATCAGCACGGTCGAATCCAGATTGTTGTCAAACAGGTTCAGCAGGCTGTTGTACATGAATTCGCGCGTCATGTTCGTGCGCGCGGGGGCGCATTGCTGCGAACGGCACACGATGACCGAAGACGGCGCTTTGGGCGTGACGATGGTGCGTTGCGTGAACGGGTCGGGCAATCCCGCCGAACACGCGGCGACCGCCGCCGTTGCCGCCGCGGCGACCAGCTGTTTGAAACCGAATTGAAACCGTGTGCGCACGTTGAACCTCTTTGGTTAAAAGCTTTTATCCGCTAAAAAATAACAAAACTTTGTTACGAAAAGATAAAGAAAAAATCATTCCGGCGCGTTGTCTTCCGCTTTGCGGGCGGCTTTTTTAGCGCGTTCCGCCCGTTTTTTCGCGATCCATTCGTCCGATTTTTCCGCCGGATTGTCCGCCCATCTGGCGTCGAACAAAACCTGATGCTGACGCGCGTAGTCGGGTTCGTCGACGAAAACGTCGCAGACTTCCTCGTTTTTTCTGACGGCGGGTTCCGTCCAGTTGAACGATCCGCTGGACACCGAAACGCCGTCGTAAATGCCGACTTTGGTGTGCATGATGCGTTTGTGGGAATGGACGCGCAATTCGACGCCCGCGTCCAGCAGTTCCCAAATCTTTGACGAAGACCCGCCCGCCTGCACGCGGTCGGTCAGAACGCGCACTTTGACGCCGCGGTCGTGCGCGGCGATCAGCGCGGCGACCAGCCGTTTGTTGTTGATCGAATAAACCGACACGTCGACGCGTTCCCGCGCGCCGTCGATCAATCCGACCAGTTTGTTTTCGCACGCCAGTTCGTGCAAAACGACGCTTTCCGCGCGGACGGACGGCGCGGCGAAAAGCGCGAAAAACAAAACAAGCGGCGAAAACGCGAATTGGCGGCGCATGGGACGGATTCCTTTCGCCGCCCAAAATATCAGGGTTTCCGGCGAAAAAAAAGCCCCGTTTCAAACAAACGGGGCTTTTGTCAGACGCTTTTTTTCATAACAAAGCGGGAAATGCCTTCGCTGCTGCCGACGAAACGTCCGTCGACGAACATCTGCGGAAAATGGGTGTAGTTGGTGAATTGGCGGATTCCGTCGAACAAGGCGGGGTCGGACAGGACGTCGACGCTTTTGTACGCGATGCCCGCGTCGTTCAATGTTTGCGCCGCCTGCGCCGAAAAGCCGCAACGCGGACGGGCGGGGGTGCCTTTCATAAACAAAACGACGTGATTGTCATTGACTTCGCGCCGGATCAGCCGGAACATATCGTCTTTTGTCATCATGCAATCCTTTGAAAGAGGTTTGAAATCTTCGCGCCGCCGTCGGCGCGTCTGCCCGCGCGTCATTGGCGGGCGAAACTCTTTTCCCCGTTTTG
>ERZ808286.242-NODE-242-length-40217-cov-4.193740_pt1 | contig 40217 bp, 36 predicted proteins | sample MGYA00521276_ERZ808286 | MGnify/ENA primary metagenome ERZ808286 (study PRJEB31516, sample SAMN03275607) | gut metagenome | biome: mammalia-associated habitat; material: feces | host: Papio cynocephalus | place: Kenya | collected 2012-08-01 ... | reverse complement strand
CCGCCGGTGTTGGAGTACACGCCGGTATCCAGAACCAGAATGTTGACGTTCTTGCCGGAATACAGGACGTGATCCAGACCGCCGTAACCGATATCGTACGCCCAGCCGTCGCCGCCCAGCGTCCAGATCGATTTTTCAACGAAGTAGTCGGCAACGCTGTTCAGGCGTTTGGCTTCTTCGCCGTTCATCGCGGACAGTTTGGCTTTCAAAGCGTCAACGCGTTCGCGCTGAGCCTTGATTTCGGCTTCGTTCGTCTGCGGAGCGGTCAAAATCGCGTTGACCAGATCGCCGCCGATTTCGCTTTCCAGATCTTTGATCATCTGGTTGGCGTAGTTTTTCTGGAAATCGACGCCCAAGCGCATGCCCAGACCGAATTCCGCGGCGTCTTCAAACAGCGAGTTCGACCAAGCCGGACCGCGGCCGTTCGCGTCTTTGGCGTACGGGGTGGTCGGCAGGTTGCCGCCGTAAATGGACGAGCAGCCCGTCGCGTTGGCGATCATCAAACGGTCGCCGAACAACTGCGTCAACAGTTTGACATACGGCGTTTCGCCGCAACCGGCGCAAGAACCGGAGAATTCAAACAACGGACGCAACAGCTGAACGTTTTTGACCAGTTTCTTTTCGATCTTGGTGCGATCGACGTCGGGCAGCTGCATAAAGAAGTCGAAGTTCTTCTTTTCCTGTTCCAGATGCGCGGCGATCGGTTCCATGTTGATCGCTTTCTGTCCTTTGACTTCGGGGCAGGCGCGCGTGCACAGCGTGCAACCCGTGCAGTCTTCCGGAGCGACCTGAATGATCCACGCGGAGTCCGCGAAGTCCTTGCCTTTGAACGCGGCGGATTTGAATCCGGCGGGCGCTTTCTTCAAATCTTCGTTCGTGGCGACTTTGGCGCGGATCGCGGCGTGCGGGCAAACCATGGCGCACTTGCCGCATTGGATACATGCTTCGGGGTTCCAAACGGGAATGTCGGACGCGATGCAGCGTTTTTCGTACTGCGTCGTCGCCGTCGGCCACGTGCCGTCAGCCGTCCACGTCAAATCGGACACTTTCAGTTCCTCGCCCTTGCCTTCCAAAATCTTGCCCGCGACTTTACGGACGATTTCGGGGGCTTCGGCGGGAACGCCCGGCAGACGTTTGAACTGCGACGTCGGTTTTTCCGTCACTTTGATTTCGTGCAGGTGCGCCAAGGACGCGTCCACGGCGGCGAAGTTCTTGTCGACCAGCGCCTGACCTTTTTTCATATATGTCTTTTCGATGGACTTTTTAATCGCCTTGATGGCTTCGTCGCGCGGCAGAACGCCGGACAGCGCGAAGTAGCAGGTCTGCATGATCGTGTTGATGCGGCGACCCATGCCGGTCTGTTTGGCGACTTCGACCGCGTCGATCGAATACAGTTTCAGGTGTTTTTTGATGATTTCGTCCTGAACTTCGACCGGCAGGTGATCCCACACTTCCTCCGCTTTGAACGGGGCGTTCAGCAGGAACACCGCGCCGTCTTTCGCCTGCGCCAGCATATCGATCTTTTCCAAGAACGGGAAATGGTGGCAAGCGACAAAGTCGGCTTTGTTGATCAGGTACGGGGCGTTGATGACGTGGTTCGCGAAACGCAGATGCGACGTCGTCATCGCGCCGGACTTTTTGGAGTCATACACGAAGTACGCCTGCCCGTAGACGCCGTCTTCGCCGGCGATGATCTTGATCGAGTTCTTGTTCGCGCCGACCGTGCCGTCCGCGCCCAGACCGAAGAAGATCGCGCGCTTGACGTCTTCGTCTTCGATGTCGAACGAATTGTCGACGTCCAAAGACAGGTTCGTCACGTCGTCGGTCATGCCGACTGTGAAACGGGTTTTCGGTTCGGCTTTTTCGGCGTTTTCAAACACGGCTTTCGCCATGGCGGGCGTGTATTCTTTCGAAGACAAGCCGTAACGACCGCCGATGATGCGCGGCATGGATTTGATCTTGCCCGCGCCGAAAGCGTCGGCGACGGCGGCGACAACGTCCAGATACAGCGGTTCGCCCTGAGAACCGGCTTCCTTGGTGCGGTCCATAACGGCGATCGTTTTGACCGTGGCGGGCAGAGCCTTGACCAGTTCTTCCGCGGGGAACGGACGGTACAGATGGATTTTGACGACACCGTATTTTTTGTCTTTCAGATGGGCGACAGTCGCTTCGGTCGTGTCGGCGCCCGACCCCATGATGACGACAACCTGTTCGGCGTCTTTGGCGCCGGCGTATTCAACCAAGTGATACTGGCGACCGGTGATCTTGGCGTATTTGTCCATGGCTTCCTGAACGATTCCGCCGACTTTGGCGTAATACGGGTTGGAAGCTTCGCGAATCTGGAAGAACACGTCGGGGTTCTGCGCCGTGCCGCGCAAAACGGGGTGATCCGGCGTCAACGCGTGTTCGCGGTTGAACGAGGTCGGCAGACCTTCGACGAATTCGCGCAGCTGGTCGTCGGAAATGACTTCGATCTTGTTGATTTCGTGCGAAGTGCGGAAACCGTCGAAGAAGTGCATGAAGGACACGCGGGATTTCAGCGTCGCGTACTGCGCGATCGCCGCCATGTCCTGCGCTTCCTGAACGTTGTTGGAGCACAGCATGGCGAAACCCGTCTGACGGCAAGCCATAACGTCGGAATGATCGCCGAAAATGGACAGGGCGTGAGCCGCCAGGGCGCGCGCCGCGACGTGCATCACGAACGGGGTCAGCTCGCCCGCGATTTTGTACATGTTCGGAATCATCAGCAGCAAACCCTGCGACGCCGTGAAGGTCGTCGTCAAAGCGCCGCCCTGCAACGCGCCGTGAACGGCGCCGATCGCGCCGGCTTCGGACTGCATTTCATAGATTTCGGGAACCTTGCCCCAAATGTTTTTGACGCCCTGAGCCGCCCACGCGTCCGTCCATTCGCCCATCGGAGAGGACGGGGTGATCGGGTAGATGACGGCGACTTCATTCAGACGATGCGCAACACCCGCCGCGGCTTCGTTCGCGTCCATCATCTTCATTTTTTGGTTTTTATCCGCCATGGATTTTTTCTCCAAGAAGTATAACGATAAAGACTGAAACAGAGGAAAAACGCCACGGCGTCCTTTGAACCGCCGCGCGAAAATCAAGCCCCTCTGTTTGCGGGAATGACTGTAACGCACCGCGGGCGTTTCATCAACCTTTTTTTATGTTTTTTTTGCCCCGTCCGCGCCGGACGGATACGGGAAAAAGTTGACACTCCGGTCCCGCGCGCCTAAAAGAAAAAAAAACGTCCGCAATTTGCCAAAGGAGCTTTCCATGCCCGATTTCGCCTGTGAAAAAACAATCGCCGCCGCGAAACTGATCGCCGGCGTCGACGAAGCGGGACGCGGTCCGTGGGCGGGCCCCGTCGTCGCGGGCGCGGTCGTGTTTCCGAACCTTGAAATTTCCGATTCTCTGGCGCGGGGGCTGGACGATTCAAAAAAGCTGACCGCCGCCAAACGCGAAGCCCTGTTCGACGAACTGCGCCGTTCGAACGCGCTGATCGGCTGCGGCATGGCGAGCGTGGAGGAAATCGACGCCATGAACATATTGCAGGCGACTTTTCTGGCGATGCGGCGCGCCGTCGAATCCCTGTCCGCCGTTCCCGATTTCGCGATCGTCGACGGCAACAAAATCCCGCCGGAACTGCCCTGCCCCGCCCGTTTTCTGATCAAAGGCGACGCGCTCAGCCTTTCCGTCGCCGCCGCGTCGATCGTCGCGAAAGTCACCCGCGACCGGCTGATGCGCGATTTGGCGAAGGAATTTCCGTACTACGGCTGGGAAAAGAACGCGGGATACGGCACCAAAGCGCATCAGGACGGACTGGCGGCGCACGGCGTTTGCGTCCACCACCGCAAATCCTACGCCCCCGTTCAAAGAATACTGGCGTCCGGTCAAAAGGTTAACCAAGTGTAAATATTTGAAAATATTTTGAAAATTTAACGGAAAAAGTTCCGTCGTTAATAAATTGCTTACCTCTGCGCCCTATTCTGGCAACAGAAACAAATTGACCGATCACGGTTTGAACGAGGACGCAGATGACCGCTTTTCAACTGAAAACAAATGTTATTTTACCGGGCGACAGCATTGAAATGATGAACGGTCTGCCCGAAAAATCCGTCGACATGATTTTCGCCGACCCTCCTTACAACATGCAGTTAGGCGGCGATCTGTTCCGTCCCGACAGTTCGATGGTCGACGGCGTGACGGACGAATGGGATCATTTCGCGGACGCCAAAGCCTACGACGAATTCACGGTCGCGTGGCTGACCGCCGCCCGCCGCGTTTTGAAGGACGACGGGACGCTGACCGTCATCGGGTCGTACCACAATATTTTCCGCGTCGGCTACATTTTGCAGAATCTGGGATTTTGGATTTTGAACGACATTCTGTGGATCAAAGACAACCCCATGCCGAACATGAAGGGAACGCGCCTGTGCAACGCGCACGAAACGATGATCTGGTGTTCCAAAAGCCGCGACGCGAAATACACCTTCAATTACGAGGCGATGAAAGCCTTTAACGACGACAAGCAGTTGCGCAGCGACTGGTATCTGCCGATTTGCAGCGGTCACGAACGATTGAAAGACGAAAACGGCGAAAAGCTGCATTCGACGCAAAAGCCGGAATCCCTGCTTTACCGTCTGCTGATGATGACGACGAAACCGGGCGACATCGTTCTGGATCCGTTTTTCGGAACGGGAACGACGGGCGCGGTCGCCAAACGTCTGGGACGCCGTTTCATCGGCATCGAACGCGAACCCCGCTATATCAAAGGCGCGCGGGAACGCATCGATTCCATTTCGCCGCTGGCGGACATCTCCGCCCTGCAAATGTCGTGCAAGCGCAAAGAACCCCGCATTCCGTTCGGAACGGTTCTGGAATACGGACTGTTGCAGGCGGGCGACTGGCTGTTCGACGCGAAACAGCGTTTCGCCGCGAAAGTCCGTTCCGACGGGTCGCTGCTGGCGGACAACGTGTCGGGCTCGATTCACAAGGTCGGCGCGGCTCTGCAGGGGTTGCCCAGCTGCAACGGCTGGACGTTCTGGCATTTCGAAAAACGCCGCCACGATTTGGAGGTCATCGACACCCTGCGTCAGGAGCTGCGCACAAAGTTGTTCGCCGCCTGATTTCAAAAAAAACGCCGAAAAGCCCCGCGAGTTTTCATTTCGCGGGACTTTTTTTGTTTCATTTTATCGAAAAACAGACTATAACTTTGTCAATTTTATGAAAGGGCTTTTTCATGTCTGTTTTATCCGACGCCTTTAACCGTTCCGACGTTCAGCGTTCCCTGCTGTCCCGCGTTTTCTCGTCGCCGCTGGTGCGCGGCTTTTACAAAGACGAAGCCCCCGAAATCGATTTCAATCCCGTCGGTTCGAAAACGGAAAAAAAGCGGCTGGCGCATCTGATCAACGCGATCGCCCGCAACTCCCCCACCGGCGGGAAAGTTTTGGAAGCCGCCGCGAAAGCGGGATACTCCGTCGCGTTTGAAACTTTGACGAACAGTTGCGGCAGTTGCGACAAACAAACGAAAACCATTCTTTTGAACCCGATGATGAACGACGCGAAGCTGACGACGACGCTGGCGCACGAATCCCGCCACGCCCAGCAGGACGCGCGCGGCATCAACGCGCATTTCTGCGCCTACGACGTCGCGACGGAACTGCGTTTGCGCCGCGCCAAAGAAGCCGACGCGCAGGCGGTCGCCCTGCAAACCGCGCTGGAAATCCGCGCGGCGACGAAAGACGGATCGGCGTTCAGGGAATTTAAATCGGCTTATCCCGAAATCGTCGCGGACGTTCCGCTGTTTTCGCATGAAAAACCGTTAAGGGAGGTCGTCGCCGACCGCAATAAAAACATGGCGATCGCGTTTTGCGGCTGGTTTGATCAGAACGACATCGTTTCCGCGTACGAAAACGGATATTTGCGCGCGCATCTGAAATCCATCGAGGGCAAGGACGAAATCGAGCAAATGCACATCTTTGCCGAACGCCCGTTCCGCGGTCACCTGTCCCCCGTCGAAATCGTCAAACAGGTTTGCGAAACCGAAAACGGCGAATGTTACGTCGCCAACAACCTGCATGTTTTGAATCAGCCGAAAATGTGCGGCATCATGCCGGAAACGCGCGCGGCGGCGGACGCGTTTTTCAACCGCCGTCTGCAACTGACCGATCGGGCGAAAGACATTAGCTACCGCGAACTGCCGGAACGCAATCCGCGTTCTTTCGCACCGAAATACGCGTATTTCGACATGCCTTACGACGTCAAAAAGACGGCGGCGGTTAACGCCGTTTTGAACAACCGGTCGCGCTGACCGTTAAGACGGAAGCAAAGATATGCCTATTTCGAACGCCAAATCGAACAGCTTTCCGGATCGCCTGTATTCCTCGCCCCTGATGCGCGGTTTTTACAAAAACGAAAAGCCTGAAATCGGTTTCGACCTGACCGGATCGAACGGCGAGCAAAAACGTTTGGCGCATTTGATCAATTCAATCGCCGAAAACTCCCTACCGGTCGGAAAATTTTAGAAACCGCGGCGAAAGAGGGCTATACCCTTTGTTTCGAAAATCCGGGGCTGTCGCACGGCATTTGCAATTCCCGTCAAAAGCGCATCGCGTTAAATCCGCGCGTCAACGATGCCAAGCTGACCGCCACGCTGGCGCATGAAGCGCGCCACGCCGGACAGCTTGCCCGTCTGCCCGAACAATTTTTGAAATACGACATCGCGACGGAATTGCGTCTGCACCGCGCCAAAGAAGCCGACGCCCAAGCCGCGGCTCTGCAGACCGCGCTGGAAATCCGCGCGGCGACCGGCAACGGGAAAGCGGTGGAGGAGTTGCGGAAAACGAATCCGGAATTGTTCGCGGAATTGTCCCATTCCGACGACGAAAAGGCATCGCTGCAAACCGTCGCGGCTGACAGCGGCAGCTATATCGCCGATCCGGACATCATGAACCGCCCGAAAATGAGCCGCATTTCTCCGGCGACGAAACAGGCGGTGGACAAGTTTTTCAACGACCGCGAACGTCTGACGGGAAAAGCGGCGGATAAAAGTTACGCCGGCATGGGAAAACCGTCGCTGCAACAAACGTTAATGAATATGCGTCCCGCCGCGAACGCGACGGACAACCGGATATTGCGGCATTTGGCGAACAGCCGGTCGCACTGAGCGTTTCAAAGTTTGAAAGCCCCCTTTGAAATATGCGTTTCAGGGGGCTTTTTTTGTTTTATTTTTTCGAAAACGTGATATAGTTCCGTCCAAATATCAAGGGGTGTCGCCATGTCCGTTTTATCCCGCGCTTTTGAAAAAAAAGAAAAATCCGAACAGAACAACGGTTCTTTTCTGGGAACGTTGTTTTCCATGCCCGTTTTGCGTCCGGTTTATTCCGACGACGCGCCCGCCGTCGCGATCGATTTGCGGGGTTCCGGCGTTGAAAAGCGGCGGCTGGCGCATCTGGTCAACACATTGGCGCAATCCCCGACTGGCCAGGCTTTGCTGAAAAACGCCGCGAAAGAGGGATACTCCGTCGGCTTTGAAATGCTGTCGGGAGCGTTCGGCAGTTGCACCTGCGACGAAACGACGAAACACATCGCTTTAAATCCCCTGTACGGCGACGGCAAACTGACGGCGACGCTGGCGCACGAAGCGCGCCACGCCCAGCAATACGCGAACGGCCTGCCCTATGAATTTTTGCAATACGATGTCGCGACGGAATTGAAAATGTGGCGTGCGGCCGAAGCCGACGCCGAGGCGACAGCCGCTTTGTGCGGGCTGGAAATCCGCGCGGCGACGGGAAAATCGACCGTTTTTGACAAATTCGCGGGATCTTCGATGAAAATCGCGCGGGCGGCTGAACGCGCCGCCGCCGGTTGCGACACTTTGGCTGATCTGAACGGACGGCAAGGCGAGATTCTGAAATCATCGTTCAAAGCGTGGTTCGGCAACATGACCGTCGTTGACGCGTACGAAGAAGGCTATCTGTACGATCATCTGGCGAAAAACAACAAACAATCCAAAGAAAAAAGGCTGGATTTTTACAAAACGCACCCGTTGGACAAGTCGCTGGACGGCGCGGAAATCGTCGAAATGTTCTGCAAAACGGCTGAAAACGGCTGTTATTTCGCCGACGAACCGGACGTTTTTGAAAAACATTCTCGGTTCGGCGCAATATCCAACACTTCGCGCCGCGCCGCCGACAGATTTTTTGAAATCCGTCAAAGCGACACGGGCGCCGCTCCCGACAACAGCTACGCCGGACTGGACTCAAACGGCACGCTGACGGGATACGATGACTGCACCTCTTACACGCAAAGCGATCCGTTCGCCGTCGGTACGATGAACTTCGCGGGTTCGTTGAACGCCAGCGTCAAAAGCGTCGCCGTCCCCGACGAAGCGTCGTTTTTGGGACACATTTTTTCCTCGCCGTTCTTTCGCGGTTCCTACAAAACCGAAAAGCCTGAAATCGACATCAGGCTGAAAGGGTCGAAAAACGAAAAGAAACGCTTGACCGCTTTGGTCAACGCGGTCGCCAAAAACTCCCCCACCGGCAGGAAATTGTTGCAGGACGCCGCCGACAACGGTTATTCGCTGGATTTTCTGGTTCAGCCGAACAGCTACGGTTCGTGCAACAGAGAAAAAAAACGCGTGCATCTGAATCCGACGTTCGACGACGGCAAGCTGATCGCGACGCTGGCGCACGAAACCCGTCACGCCCAGCAGCACCGGCGCGGCGTTCCCGAATTTTACACCACCGACATGGCGACGGAAGTCAGATTGCGCCGCGCGACCGAAGCCGACGCGCAGGCGGCGTCCGCTCAGGTCGCTTTGGAAATCCGCGCGGCGACGAAAGACGACAGCGTTTGGCGCGCCTTTGCCCAAACCGCGCCCGTCATCGCGGCGGCGGTGATGAAACCGTCGATTGAAAAATCGCTGGGAATGGTCGTGGAAGATCAGGCGTCCACCATGCGCGACGCGTTCAAAGGCTGGTTCGACCAGTCCGCGATCGTGTCCGCCTATGAAGAACGCTATTTGCGCGGTCCGATGACGTCGATCGGCTTTCTGCCCGTCTGGGCGCGGCTGAACACGTTTAAGGACATGCCCTTTTCCGATCACATGACGTCGCAACAAATCGTCGAAACGGTTTGCGCGACCAACAACGGCGGTTGCTATTTCAAAAACGATCCGAATGTTTTGAACACGTCGCGCATGTGTTCGATTCAGCCTGAAACTTACAGAACAGCCGAACATTTTTTCAAAATGCGGCGGGATTTGACGGGACGCGCGGAAGACAGGTCTTTCCGCGGCTTGCCGACGCGCGGCGACAACGGCGGCGGCGTCCGTTCCGCCCGAACAGACGCGGGGAAAAGCGTGTTGCAGGCTTGGTTAAGCAACCGTCAACGTTGACGCGAAGGAAACGATATGTCTTTTAAAAAACAATTCAAAGAACTGCTGGCGAACAAATCCCTGTCCGAAAACGAAATGCGCGCGACGATCGACGCGTTGCTGAGCGACGGCATCGATCCCGCCGTTTTGCTGTACATGGCTGTGGAGGACGACCACCTGCCCGCTGTCAAATATTTGCGCAAACTGGGCGCCGATCCCGCGCTGATCGTCACGGACGGCAAAAATCCCGTTTCGCTGGCGATCGATCTGGACAAATGGGAAATCGTCGAATATTTCCTGAGCAAGGACTTCAACCGTTCCATGATTTTCGCGGGCGTCGAATCCCTCAGCCCGCTGATGATCGACTATCTGGAAAGCAAATACGTCAAAGTCCCGCACGAATTGAAAAACGACGAAGATCTGGACTGGGTCAACCAAATCAACTGAATTTTCAGAACATATCCAGCGTCATTTTGGCGTCGTCCGACATTTTGTCGATCGTCCAAGCGGGTTCCCAGACCAGCTTGACGGTTGTTTTCCCGACTCCCGCCACCTTTGAAACGGCTTCGGCGACCTGTTTGGGCATCAGCCCCGCGACGGGACAGGACGGCGCGGTCACGGTCATATCGATTTCGACGTCGCCGTTTTTCAACCTGTCCAGACGGTAGACCAGCCCCAAATCGTACACGTTCAGCATCAATTCGGGGTCTTCGACCGTTTTGATCGCCGCGACGATGTCGTCCATTTTGGCTTGTTCCGCGTCGGGCGAAAGCTCCGTTCCCTCCGTCACGACGTATTCGTCGCCGTAATTGATGACGGGCGCGTCGGGCGCGTTTCCACCCCACAACAGGCTTTCAAAATCCTTGAAATCCTCTTCGGACAGCGACATTTGCGCCGCGGCGTCGGCAACCGCGTCTTTATTTTCGTCGACGGACGCGGACGCATCGGCGTTTTCCGGCGCCGCCGCGACGGGGGCGGGCAAAGGGATTTCGATCGTCCCCGTGAAATTTTCCAGCTTTTTCAATTCCTCCGGCGCCAAAGCGGGCGGATTTGAAACCGCTTCGTTTTGTTCCGAATGTTTTTTATCGTCCATGCTCGTACCCCTTAATCAAAATCAGCCGAAAAACCGTTTGGCTTTGGCGACCGCCGCGACGAATTTTTCGACGTCGTCCGCCGTGTTGTAGACGCCCAATGACGCGCGGACGGACACGGACACCCCGAACCGTTCGTGCAAAGGCTGGGCGCAATGATGCCCCGTTCGGACGGCGACCGCCTCTTGATCCAGCACCATAGCAATGTCCTGCGGGTGGGCGAAATCGGCGACAAAGCTGACGACGGCGGCTTTGTTTTTCGACGCGCCGATCACCCGCACGCCGTCAATCGCGGCGATTTGATCCTGCATCATCTTGCCCAAAGCGCGTTCGTGCGCGTCGATGGCGTCCATGCCGATCTTTTCGACGTAATCGACCGCCAATCCCAGCCCGACCGCCTGCATGATCGCGGGCGTTCCGGCTTCGAACCGCGCGGGCGGTTCCGCCCAAACGCTGCCCGAAAACGACACGGTTTTAATCATGTCGCCGCCGCCTTCGAACGGGGGCATGGATTCCAAAACGGGCAGTCTGCCGTACAAAACGCCGATGCCGGTCGGACCGTACAGCTTGTGCCCCGAAAAAGCGTAAAAGTCGCACCCGATGTCCCGCACGTCGACAGGCAGATGCGTCGCCCCCTGACACCCGTCGATCAAAACGACAGCGCCCGCCTTGTGCGCCGCCGCCGTGATCTCTTTCACGGGAAAGACCGTTCCCAAAACGTTGGAAACGTGCGCGACGGAAACCAGTTTCGTTTTTTCGTTCAACAGTTTCAAGTACGCGTCGAAATCGAAATCGCCGTTGTCGTCGACGGGAACGACGTTGATTTTGAACCCGACGCGGCTTTGCAAAATCTGCCACGGAACGATGTTGGAATGATGTTCCGCCTGCGACAGGACGATTTCGTCCCCCGCCCGCAAATTCGCCGCGCCCCAGGTGTACGCGACCAGATTGATCGAATCCGTCGCCCCGCGCGTGAACACGATTTCCTTGTCCGACGCGGCGTTGATAAAATGTTGAACTTTTTTGCGGGCGTTTTCGAAATTGACCGTCGCCTTTTCGGACAATTCGTACACGCCGCGATGAACGTTCGCGTATTCGTTCAAATACAGGCGTTTCATTTCGTCAATGACGCGCGACGGCTTTTGCGCCGACGCCGCGCTGTCCAGAAACACCAGCGGCTTGCCGTGAACGCTCAGCGACAAAGCCGGAAAGTCGGAACGGATTTTTTCAACGTCAAAGCTCATTTTTCAGCCTTTCGTCCGCCAGACGCTCAAATTCGGCGCGGACGGATTCGTCCTCAATCCCGTCCAGCACTTCGTTTAAAAACGCCGTCGTCAGCAAAGCGCGCGCGTCGTTTTCGTCAATGCCGCGGGTGCGCATGTAGTACAGCTGGTCTTGATTCAGCGTGCCGATCGCGGAACCGTGGGCGCATTTCACGTCGTCGGCGTAGATTTCCAGCCGCGGCACGGCTTCGACCGTCGCGTCGCGGGACAACAGCAAAGCGCGGTGTTGCTGCGCGCCGTCGATTTCTTTTTTATCGTAGGGAATGTAAATGCCGCCCTGAAAAGCCGCGCGACCGCGACCGCCGACCGCGCCTTTGACCAGCTGGGCGGAAACGGTCTTGTCCGCGTTGTGCCGGACGTCCGACGCAATCGCCGTTTTTTCATCGCCGGACAGGACGTAGACGACGTCGCTGCGGCAGTTCGCCCCCTCGCCCGCCAAATCGAACGACATCGTCAAGTCGCCGTTTCCCAGATGCAGCGTGACCAGCTCGTAAGAAGCGTTTTCTCCGATTCTGACCGACAAAGCGTTGTCCGCGCCGCCGTGCAGACGGTAATGTTTGACGCGCGCGCCGGCTTTGACGTCGATTTCCAGCTTTTCCGCCATGTCCCGTTCAACGAACGCGACCGTTTTTCCGGCGTCGACCGTCAGATTTTTCCGTTTAACCAGCGTTTCGATCATTTTACGCGACCGCCTCTTTCACGAAACCGGCGAAGCCGTTTTTATCCACTTCGTCCAGCAGTTCGACGCCGCCATCGGCGACAACGCGACCGTTCGCCAAGACGTGAACCTTGTCCGGCGCGATCTGTTCCCTGATGAATTTGATGTTGTGCGAAATGACCAGAAACGACCGTTCGGGCGAACGCATGATCTTGACGCCGTTGCCCGCGACCTTGACCGCGTCGACGTCCATGCCGGAATCCATTTCGTCCAAAATGCAGAAATCCGGCTCCAGCATCGCCATCTGGAACGTTTCCAGCCGCTTCTTTTCCCCGCCGGAAAACCCGACGTTGACGGGACGCTTCAGCATTTCGTCCGTAACGTTCAGCGCCTGCGCCCTGACCTTGATCCGCTTCATAAAGCCGACGGCGTCCAGCTCTTTTTCCCCCGCGGCTTTGCGGCGGGCGTTCAGCGCGTATTTCATAAACGTCGCCATGGACACGCCGGGGATTTCGACCGGACTTTGAAAAGCCAGAAAAATTCCCAGACGCGCGCGTTCCTCGACGTTCAGTTTCAACAAGTCTTCGCCCTTGAACGTCACGGATCCGCCGGTGACTTCGTAATGCGGGTTGCCGCACAGCACGTTTGAAAGCGTGCTTTTGCCCGATCCGTTCGGTCCCATGATGACGTGAACCTCGCCCGCGCCGATCGACAGCGACAGACCGTTCAAAATGGTTTTGTCGCCGACTTTGGCGCGCAGATCGTTGATTTCCAGCCAAGCTGTCATAGTGTGTTTCTCCTTTTAACCGACGCTGCCTTCCAACGTCACGGCGACCAGACGTGTCGCTTCGACGGCGAATTCCATCGGCAGTTTTTGCATGACGTCCTTGCAGAACCCGTTGACGATCAGGGACACGGATTCTTCGGCGTTCAATCCCCGCTGACGGCAGTAAAACAACTGCTCGTCGCTGATTTTCGACGTCGTCGCCTCGTGTTCGACGGACGCCGTCGGATTGGAACTGAGCATACAGGGCAGCGTGTGCGCCCCGCATTGCGCCCCGATCAGCAAGCTGTCGCATTGTGAAAAATTGCGGGCGTTTTCGGCGTTCTTGCCCATTTTGACCAACCCGCGGTAAGTGTTTTGCGATTTTCCGGCGGAAATCCCTTTCGACACGATGGTCGAAGACGTGTTTTTCCCCAGATGGATCATCTTCGTCCCCGTGTCCGCCTGCTGACAGTTGTTCGTGATCGCGACGGAATAGAACTCGCCCACCGAATTGTCGCCCATTAAAACGCAGGACGGGTATTTCCACGTCACCGCGGATCCCGTTTCGACCTGCGTCCACGACAGTTTCGAATTGACGCCGCGGCACAGTCCGCGTTTCGTCACAAAGTTGTAAATGCCGCCCTTGCCGTCCCTGTCCCCCGGATACCAGTTCTGAACAGTCGAGTATTTGACTTCGGCGTCGTTCATGACGATGATTTCGACGATCGCCGCGTGCAGCTGGTTTTCGTCGCGCTGCGGGGCGGTGCAGCCTTCCAGATAGCTGACATAGGAATTGTCGTCAGCGATGATCATCGTGCGTTCGAACTGCCCCGATTTTTTCGCGTTGATGCGGAAATAGGTGGACAGCTCCATCGGACAGCGCACGCCTTTGGGAATATAGACAAACGTCCCGTCCGTGAACACGGCGGAATTCAGGCAGGCGAAAAAGTTGTCCGTGTACGGCACGACCGACCCCAGATATTTTTTCACCAGATCAGGGTGGTTTTGCACGGCTTCGGAAATCGACGAAAAGATGATGCCCTGCTTCGCCAGCCGGTCGCGGAACGTCGTCGCGACGGAAACGCTGTCGAACACGGCGTCGACGGCGACGCCCGCCAGCACGTCGCGTTCGCGCAAGGGAACCCCCAGCTTTTCATAGGTTTTCATCAGTTCGGGGTCGATTTCCTTTGTGGTTTCCGTTTTCGGCGCGGCGTAATAGTAAATGTCCTGATAGTCGATCGGGGGATAGTCGACCTTCGCCCAGCGCGGTTCGGTCATCGTCAGCCAATGGCGGTAGGCTTTCAACCGAAAATCCAACAGCCATTCGGGTTCTTTTTTCTTGGCGGAAATAAAGCGGATAATGTCTTCGTTCAGCCCTTTGGGCGCGGTGTCGGCGTCGATGTCCGTTTCGAAACCGTAATGATAGGTGTCCGAAACGGCGTCCAAAGCCGAAAGTGTTTCACGCGTCATTCTCGTCCTCCGATAAAATCGGGGCAAAGATACCCCAAACACGCCCGTTTGTTCAATATTTTTTCGCGGTCTTTATTCATATAGGTCTTTCGGCGTAAAAAGCCGGCGTTTTCCGCGATTTTCCGGACGCGCGGCGCGGCTGATGAAAAATCTTGCGAAATCTTTTTAAAAAATGATAAAATTCAATGCGATAATGTTTTATGGGGGAAGTGATGACGATTCAAATCCTGATATGCGCGATTCCGGTCGCCGCCGCGTTTGTTTTCCTGTGGTGCCTGCTGATTTGCCGCGCGCAGAAAAAAACGCTGAAAGCCAAAGTCCTTGAATTGCAAAGCACGCTTTTGTCGTCGCAAAAGGAACTGGAAAACCTGAAAAAAGAAGAACACCGCCGTTTCGATCCGTATTCGTCCCAAAATACGAAAAGCCTGATCATCAGTCTGGACAAGAACGGAACGATTCTGTCGCTGAACGACTACGCCCGCGAATTTTACGGCTATGACAGCAAAGACGAGCTGATCGGCAAAAACATCATCGGCACGCTGGTTCCCGCCAAAGATTCGCTGGGGCACAACATGACGACCCTGATCGAACGCATTAAAAACACTCCCCGCCTGTATCTGGACAACGAAAACGAATGCGTGTGCAAAGACGGACGGCGCGTCTGGATTTCGTGGACGAACCGCATCGTGTACGACAAGGACGGCGCCCCGAACGAAATCCGGTCCGTCGGTTTCGACATCACGCCGCGCAAGGAACTGGAAGACGAACTGCGCCAGATGACCGTCATCGACCCCGTCACGGGCGTTCTGAACCGCCGCCAGTTTTTGGAAGACGGCGCGAAGGAAATGAAACGCGCCCGCCGCTATAAACGCAACCTGTCCGTACTGCTGATGACGATCGACAAATTCGAATCGCTGAATTCCGAACACGGCGCGGCGTTCGGGGACGAAGCGATCCGCGTCGCGGTCACGGCGTGCCAGAACTCGATTCGCGATTCCGATTATCTGGGACGTCTGGCGGACATCGAATTTGCCATTCTGTTGCCCGAAACGCCGTTGGAGGGCGCGAAGATCGTCGCCGAACGCATTCGCGACGAAGTCATGAAATCCGATCTGACCGTCGGCGATGCGAAAATCACCGTCACGACCAGCATCAGCATCGCGGCGCGGACGGAAAGCGACGAAACCATCGACAACGTTTTGTTGCGCGCGTTCAACGCCCTGCGCGCCAGCAAGGAACGCCAAAACAACATCGCCGTCGCGGAATAGACGAAACGGACGTTTTTCCCCTTTGCTCCACCCCGTCTTCGGACGGGGTGTTTTTTTATGTTTTTCCGCTGATTGAAAAGAAAAGCGTGAACGGCAAAGCCGCGCTTGACGGTATTTTTGGATCGCGGCGGAAAGAAACATACCGCAAACAACCGCGGGAAAAGAGCGTTTTCTTTCCCCTTGTGAAAAAATGATACCTTTTTTTGATGAATTTTTCCTTAACGCCCGCTGTGGAACGATTCCGTCTTTTTTGTCCACAAAACAGCCGCCACGATGCGAAAATTCTTATTTTTCATCTGGACAAAAATGAAAAGCCGTTATACGCTGTCAATCAAACAGGAAAGGATACCGCCATGGAGTTTATTCACGCGAAACGCAAACAAAAAGGAAACAAGGCGCAGTTTGTTTCCATGAATGGCAGCGAAAAGACCGCTTTGTCCAAGGATACGGAGGTCGTCTTCAAATGGGTTCCCGTCAAGGGCGTCCGCCTGTCCGTCGCGGCGAACAAAGCCGTGTACGAGGAATACAAAGAAGTTCGCGCCCAGCTGTTAAAGGATACCGTCTACAACCCCGACGGCACCGAAAACAAAGAGGGCATATCCCGTCTGCGTCAAGCCGGTCTGAGCGACAAAGCCATTTACGAAGTTGTCGGCAAAGGCAGAACGCCGAACGGTTACAACTATCACCACCTGTTTCCCCGCGCGCTGAGCGGATCGTTCGCGAACGGTTCCGTTCAATTCGGCGACGAAAAGGTGTCCAGCATTCACGATTGGCGCTGTTTGCAGCCCCTGCCCAACGCGACGCGTTGCGACATTCATCTGAACGTCCACAAAGCGATGGAGGAACGCAACGGTCCCCTGCCCGAACCCGGAACGAAAACGACCTACGACATCGCGATGCCCCTGACCGCCAAGGAATACGAAATGTACAAAGCCAATCCGAAATCCGTCAAGGCTGAACTGCTGATCGTGACGGCGGATTCCTATAAAACGGTCGACCAGCGCGACAACGGCGGCAATTCGCTGGCGATCGCCGCCGCCAGAATGAAAGCTTTACAGCGCTGATATTTTTTCATTCTTTTGACAAAGGCGATCCCGCGGGGTCGCCTTTTCGCTTGCCTGATTTTTTTATCGGGGATAATATATAACCGCGTTTGTGAAATGACGAACGCAGGGCGTCAGAAACCCGCATTAAAGACGATCGCCGGTGTAGGGCGATTAATAAGTATGCACCGCATCTGTCCCTATTGGGCGGATGTCGGTGTTATAAGGCTATGTGCTCGAAAGCACCGAGCTGTTTTCGTCTTTAATGCAGTTTCTGAACATCCGCCCACTTTTTTAAGGTGGGTTTTGTTCTGTGTGAAAACGGAAGGTTCGGGAAATGAATATTAAAAATATTGTAACTTTCGGTTATGCCGAAAAAGAAGAAACGACTAAAAAAGAATTTGAACAGCTTCATTCGAAATGGCAGAAATGGGAAACAGAAGCAAAATCGTACGATCAGAGCAAAAAAAAAAATTGAATGAAACAATCGAAAAAATTGTTTCCGCATGTAAAGGAAAAGATTTTTTTGAAAAACAAGATGTTGTTTCAGAATTGTATAGCAAATTATTGCAAAACAATGTTTCGATTTTAGTAAAAGATGTTCCTGAGGGACAAAGCGTTGCAATAGGAGCAATAGGAGCAATAGCCGGTGCGGCTGGAGCGATCGGAGTTTTTACACTAGTAGGAACTTTCGGTGTTGCATCTACTGGTGTCGCAATTTCGTCATTGGCAGGAGCAGCTGCAACTTCGGCAATGCTGGCGGCGTTGGGCGGTGGTTCCCTTGCTGCAGGCGGAGCGGGAATGTTGGGCGGTATTTGCATTCTGGGAGGCGTCACTGCTGCAATAGCTATTCCCGGAGCGATGACTTTTAATTCTTATTCGATATCCAAAAAATATGAAACAACGAATACGGAGATCAAAAATGCTTTGGAAAAAGCCCCGTCTGTTGAAGCAATAAAACAGCAAAAGGAAAAACTGAACCAACTGAACGACAAGCTTGAAACTCAATATCGGAATTATGATCAGGGGAAGATTTCAACAGAAGAACTTTGTGATGCTTCAAAGAAGCTTCTTGCTGACAATAAGAATGGGTAAAAAGGTTTTTGGGAAAAAAATAATGAGCTGTATCACGGTTTTTATCATAACGGTTGTTTTATTATTAATGTTTTCATCTAAAACATCTTCCAAAAACAAAAGAATAAATATAAAAACAATTTCTATTGATGATTTAGGTGCTGCACTTTCTAATGGATTAGATACGGAAACATCTACAGATTCAAATGGAAAAACTCTTTTGATTTCAGCTACGGTTTCAGAACGAGCTGATATAGTGAATTTATTATTGCACTATGGCGCAAATATTGAAGCAAAAGACCATAATGGAGAAACTGCTTTAATAAAAGCTGCACGGGAAGGAATATATGACGTTTGTAAAAGCTTGATCGAAGCCGGAGCCGATGTTAATGCCCACTCATATACCGGAGCGACTCCTCTTATGGTCGCTTCTTTCAAAAATATGGATTATAGAATTATAGAAATGCTTTTACAAGCTGGTGCGGATGTAAATGCCAGTGGCGGCGAAGAAGGAATCACTCCTTTAATTTGTGCAGCACGATCAAACAAAAATTTTCTAATTACAAAAACACTTATTCAAGCTGGAGCCGATGTAAATGCCTGTATGAACGATGGAACAACACCTCTTATGTCAGCAGCGGCAGATAATCCCAATCCTCAAATTTTGGAAATGCTGATTGGAGCTGGAGCAAATATTAATTCTCGCCATAAAGATGGTTCAACGGCTCTTTTATTAGCAACATTTAACTCAAACCCTGATACTTTAAAAATTCTTATCGATGCAGGAGCTGACGTAAATGTTCATGGGCCATTTGGAACTACACCTCTTATCGGGGTGGCACAAACAAATACAAATCCAAAATATTTAAAACTTTTATTACAAGCAGGAGCTGATGTAAATGCGTGTGCTGATGATAATTTTACGGCTCTTATGGCAGCTGCTTTCAAAAATCACAACTTTCAGATTACGGAAATACTTATTAAATCCGGAGCGAATGTAAATGCTCGTAATGTACGGGAGCAAACGCCTCTTCTTTTTGCAATAGCTGGTAAAAATCATACCGATGTTATCAAAACTCTTATAGAAAACGGTGCCGATGTGAATGCATATGATAATGCAAGAAACACGCCAATAATGTTGGCGGCAAAAGAAAATTTTAATAATACATTTGAAATTCTGCTTGATTCAGGAGCAGACCTCTCTATCGAAGACAATTTTGGAAAATCGATTTATGATTATATCACGAATGGACTTTTCAATGAATTAGCCGCATGCATCCTCTTTGATTCAAAAAAAATTTCAACAGTTATATCTTTAGTTGCAGACAGTGCTTTGGATATTGTAGAAGAAAAATTAAAAGAAAACCCTATGTATATTAAATACAAGCCATTTATTAGCGAAAAGAAATTAAATGAAGTTATTTTTTCACTGTCGTTTATATTGTCAAGTAGGAAAATAAAAAATGATTACGGTATAGAGAATGCAGGAAACATATTTTTTAACAGGTATGGTTGGCAAAAACAATATAAAACGTCTTGCATATTATGGAAAAAATTAGAAGCCAAAGTAAGTGAAACTACTCATTTTGGCGTAGATGATATTCATGAAATATATAATTTTATATATTCACATTTATTAAAAGGTACAATTAATTATACAGAAGCGGAAGAGCTTGTTAATGATATATTTAATAAATTAAATGAAGCCGTTCAGTCCATTTTTAAAGAAATACCAAAAATAACTCTAACGCAAGAGCTTATACAAAAATAACATTTAAGTTTTTTATCTCCTTCTTTTCTGTTAATTTTGATGAACCGTCATCGTTCAATTTCCTTTTCGTTTGTTTGATGAATAGCAAATGATTTTTCGGGGCGGATACGGGCGATTTCGGCGGCGGTCAATTTGAAAGTTTTGCTTGTCGGAAAAGAGGACGGACAGGAAAGTTCGGTTTTTGCCGAACACTTGGGCGCTATTGTTCGCATACCGGAACGCCATGCGGCTGTTTTCAGCGTACATTTCGACAAACAACTGTTCGGCGCAGTGCGGATTGGAAAAGCTTTTCGACCATTCGGACACGGTCTTTCGCGCCGTTCGCCGATGTCATATCAAACGGTTCATCAACTTTTGACCGCGGGAATCGAAAGCCTTTCAAAAAACTGCAGGAAACGGTCAAACAAACCCCGCCGCCGTCCAAAAGCAACGGGCACCGATTAGATTACGCAAATCGGCAGTCTTTCGGGCAACGGGAACGGTTTGCGCCGATCGAACCGCTTTTACTGATCATACGGCAAAAGCCCCCGAAAACCGGGGGCTTTTCGTTTTGTTCAGTTCTTTTTCGGCAAAGGCAAGGGCGACACTTTGACGCGTTCGGGGAACATGTCGATCTGGCGGATATTGACGTTGTCGCGGCAATCGCTGTGTTCGTCGCACCGCTGAATGACCGTCACGCGCGAATTGGGTTCCGCCCCGCGCATGTCCATAATCGTTTTGTACCCGCGCATCACCTGAATCGTCAGAATGATGTACGCGCTCATTTTCTTGCGGTTGCGGGCGTTGATCCGGATTTCGTAAATGCCTTCGGACTGGGCGGGCGGGCGACCGGACAGCGTGATCGTTTTCGTATCGAAATAAATCCACGGCGGCAGTTTCGTCCCGTCGCGCATCGTCGCCGTGTAGGCGACCTCGTCGCCCAAGTCCGCCTCGGCGAACGTCATCGGCGGGATAGTGAACACAAACCGCGAATCCTCCGTCACCCTCTGCATCGGGAAATTCGGATTGATGAACACGGGCGGGCGGTGCATCGGCACGGGCGGCAGGCGCGGATAATCTTCGTTGGTGAACCGTCCCATGTCCCACGCCGTCATCACGCGTTCCAGCGCGCGGGAAATCGCCCCGACGTCGTTTGACGCGAAATCTTCGGGCAAAGGATCAAGCCCCAGCGTGACGAAAACGCCCCCCGTCGCGTCCTGCAATTCGGCGAAATTCATCGCCGCGCGCAATTTGGCGAACAGAGCGCGGGCGGCGGTGGAAACCTTGTCCGCCTCCGCCAGCGGGTCGTTTTTCGCGTTTTCGGAAGACTGTTGCGCCAGTTTTTGCGCGACGTCCGAAATTTCGACGCTGAGCTGGTAGGTTTCTTTCGCCCCCTGATAGCGTCCCCACCCGATATGGGTTTGCGTCAGGACGGTCATCGCGACGACCTGACGGTTCAGGTTGTCGACGGCTTCTTTGACTTCGCCGCGGGACAGCGTTTTCTGCATGCGCGCGGGGTTCAGCAAATTCCACCCCAACTGCGCCGCCGCCTGAATCCACGAATTGTTGGACAGGAAATCGTCGCCGTCATAGTTCGCGGACGCGGACAGGCTGATCCCCGGCAACAGGCGCAGCAAAGCCTTTTTCGCCGCCAGACGGGTGTTTTGAAGTTTGTAATCCTCTTCGCGCAATTCGGGGCGGTTCATCATCGCCAGCCATTCCAGCCTGTCCAAATTCGCGCGGATTTCGGGCAGGACGTGATTGCCCGTTTCCGACCCGACCAGACGATACCGCGTCCCCGGTTTCAAATTCATCAAAGCCGCCAGAGAATCGTGCGCCGCCATCAGCTCTTTTTTCATTTCGCTCAGATCGCGCATGGTTTCCATCAGCCCCATCTGATAATTCAGCAAAGCCGTCGCGTCGCCGCGTTTTTCATCGGTCATCGCGCGCAGGTTTTCCAGAACGAAAGTCGCTTCTTCGGTCAGGTCGTCGATTTCGGGGGTCAGGCGTTCCGCCGCCAAAGCCCGCCAGAACGCGGCGCGCACTTCCTGCAACAGCGACTGCACCTGGCGGCGGCGCTGTTCTTTGGCGATCAAGATGTTGTTGGCGTCCTGTTTCGCCTGATAATAGCTGACGCCGAAATCCAGAATGTTCCAGCTGATTTGAGCGTTCGCCACGCCGTGCGATTTTGCGCCGTAAGCGTCGGCGTCCGCCGTCGTCACGCCTGTTTTCATCGATTTGGAAACGACGGCTTCGTAATTCGTGCGCGCGGAATACCCCGCGCCGGCGGAAATCTGCGGCAGCATGTCCATCGATTTCAAGTCGTACCGTTTGGTCGCCAAAGCCGTTTGCATCATTTTCAGGCGCACGTTCAAATTGTATTTCAGCGCGCGCGCCATGGCGTCGTACATGGTAAAGGGTTTGAAAATCTTTTGCGAATGCTGATCCTGAAACATCTCGCGGACGTCGCGGTCGACGCGGACGGCGCGTTCCCAGTCGCTGACCGGCTCGGGTTCGACCGTGCAGGCGGCGATTGCCAAAGCCAAAGCCGCCGCCGTCAGAAAGGACGTCCTTTTCCATATTTTCTTTTGCATCGCAAGAGGGGCAACCGGCTTTTGTTTCATTTCGCGTCCTTTGATTTACCGCCGTTCACGGCTTTTTTCAGCATATCGAAAAAGCGTTTTTTAAACGGAGCGTCTTCATCTGTTTGAATTTTATGTTTTTTGTCGCCGCTGTCAAGCAAAGAGGCAGACCGCGGACGATAATCGTCGACGGGCGCCTTTTCAAACCAGCCGCCGCCGGACCAGACCGTTTCGTCGCTCAGCAGATTCATGCCCGTCGACAAATCGGCGACATCGTTGATCAGCAAAGACGACAGCGCGTCCCCGACGGCGACGTTCGCCACCATGCCGCGCGTTTCGAACAGATCGGGCGACGATTTCATTTCCAGTTCCATCGGCATCGGCGGCGTCGTCATTCGTTCGACTTCGCGGCTGTCGCGCGTTTTCTGCGCCGCGTCCAAAGCGGTCAGCACCCGCCGCAACCTGATTTCGTCGGCGGCGAAGTCGTCCAGCAAGGAAAAATAAGCCGAAAGCCGTTTCAGCCCGTTGTCCGTTTCCGTCGACGCGTTTTTCCGCGCCCGCCGCAAAGCGCTCAGCCATTCGGCGTCCCGTTCGTCCAAGGCGCGCGACGCCGTTTGTTCCGATCGATCCGCGATTTCGAACACCTCCCGCAACAGGGCGGAGATTTCGGCTTGTTCCGATTCGGGATCAAGGCGCGCGATCCGGTCGAAATCGTTTAACATATCCAGCGTTTCGATTTGCTTCGCATAGACGCGCAAAGCGTGTTCGCCCTCCGTTTCCGGCGTTATCGCCGTCCGCCACGCGCGGCGGAACCGCGGCGTCGCCGTCCCCGTTTGCCACACCTGCGGCAAAGGGTCGCTTTGCAGATACGGGCGGGAAAACACCTTTTCCGGCGCCCACGCGTTGTTCGCCGGATTCATGAAAACGTCCGCCGCCGCGCCGTTTGCCGTCAGGCTCAACAGCGCCGCCGATACAATCCCGATGGGCGTTCTGGCTTTCAAATCAGCGGACTTCCCTAAAAAAAAACACGGTTCGATTAAAAATACTTTTTCAGATAAAAGCTAAAAAAAGGTATAAAGAAAAGCGAAAAAACGATTCTTTTGCAAAGGAGCATTGCCCATGACCGCAGCACCGCGCGGCGAACGCCTGAACATCGGCATTTTCGGCAGACGCAACGTCGGGAAATCGTCGTTGCTGAACGCCCTGTGCGACCAGCCCGTTTCCATCGTTTCCGACACGGCGGGAACGACAACCGACGCCGTTTCGAAAATTTACGAACTGATTCCCGTCGGTCCCGTCACCTTTTTCGACACGGCGGGCGTCGACGACACGGGCGACGTCGGCGAACTGCGCGTCGCCGCGACGCGGAAAGTCATGAACAAAGTCGACATTGCCCTTTTGGTGACGGACGAAACGGGCGTCGGCGAACGCGAACGCGCCCTGATCGCCGAAATGACGGCTTTAAACATTCCTTTCGCTCTGGTCGCGAACAAAAGCGACAAATCCCGTCCCGCGGTTTCGAACGTCCCCTGCCCCGTCGTCGCCGTTTGCGCGAAAACGGGCGAAGGCGTCGAAACGTTGAAACGGGTGTTGAAAGATCTGGTTCCCGAACATATGAAAACGGCGCCCGCTTTGGTGCGCGATTTGGTTTCCGCGGGACAGACCGTCGTTTGCGTCGCGCCGATCGACTCCTCCGCGCCCAAAGGACGTCTGATCCTGCCGCAGGTTCAGGTCATTCGCGACGTTTTGGACGCGGGCGCTTTCGCCTGCGTCGTGCAGAACGATCAAGATTATCTGAAAGCCGCCGCGAACATGAAAACGCCGCCCGCTTTGGTCGTCACGGATTCGCAGTTGATTCGCGCCGTCGCCGCCGCCGTTCCCGAAAACGTCCCCCTGACGACGTTTTCAACGCTGTTCGCGCGCTACAAGGGCGATTTGAAACTGCTGTACGACGGGGCGAAGCGTTTGCGCGACCTGAACGACGGCGACGCCGTTTTAATCGCCGAAGCCTGTTCCCACCACGTTCAGGACGACGACATCGCGCGCGTCAAAATGCCGGCTTTGATTAAAAAAGCGACCGGAAAGGACATTCGTTTCGAATGGTCGGCGGGCATCGACTTTCCCGCCGATTTGGACAAATACAAGGTCGTCGTGCATTGCGGCGGGTGCATGCTGTCGCGGCTGGAAACCCTGCGCCGCCTGAACGAATGCGCGCGCCACGGCGTCCCCGTGACGAACTTCGGCATGACGCTGTCGGCGATGCAGGGCGTCTTGGACCGCGTCATGAAACCGTTCGGAGAAACGCCGTGAGAAAATCCGTCTTGCCGTTTGTCCTTGCGCTGACGGGGTGCGCTTTGTTTCCCGGCGGCAAACAGCCGTTTTACGAACGCGAATACGCCCTGCCCGCCGACGCGCGCGAATGGGCGAAAACCGCACCGTTAAAGGATTTATGCCGAGCGACGAAAAACTGGCGGCACGAACATATCCGCGCCGCCGCGTTTGACGAAATCGCCGCGCGGGACATCGACACGCGGGAATGCTACAAAACGGGAACGAAACTGACGCCGTAGAAAGGAAAATCAGATGTCTTGGTTGGACGAAGCGCGGGCGATCGCGAAAAACAAACAAACCGGGAAAAACGGCGGAGGCTTTGCCCCCGACACCGCCGACGGGCGCGAAAGACTGACGCGGCGGCTGAAAATGCTGTACGATGATGCGACGGAGCGCGAAATCGACAAAGCCGTCGACGACGCGCTGGACCGTTTCGACGCGCCTTACGACGAAAAAGCGTTCATGACGTTTCTGCAAACAAAACTGGAAGACTGAACACCCGCTTCCATTTTTGAAAGAATCGACGAAACGAAAAATCAAGTCGTTGATTTTTAACGGTTAATGTGCGAAAATATTTCGTTAAAAAAGTCGGAGGGGTACTTTAAAATGGGATTGCTTTCGGACATCTTTTCGGGCAAAAAACGCCAAGCCGCCCTTGACCGCGTCAAGGAAAAGGCGGCTGTCCTGACGGTCGCGGGCATGTCGTTTCTGTCGCCGGCGAACGCTTTTGCCGGCAATCCGGTCGGCGGGGACGCCGTTTCGGACAGAACGGAAATCGTCGCCGATTCCGTCAAAGCGCGCACCGATTCCGTCGTCGCGAAATTCGACGGCAGCCGGCTGAAAGACGCCGCCGAACGCATGATGAAAACCAAAACGGGCGCGGCGGTTTTGACGGGATTGACGAAAAAAGACATTCCCGTCGAAGTCACGTCGGACATCGGTCCCGATCTGGGGGGCGCCTACTACCCCGATCTGAAAAAAATTTTGATCAATCCCGAATGTTCCGACGATTTGATCGCGTCCATTCTGGTGCACGAAGGCACGCACGCCCTGCAAGCGGCGAACGGGTGCAAAGTGGGACCGTATTTGAACATGCGTTCCTATTTCACCATGAACAAGGCGATGGAAGCCGACGCCATGAAAAACCAGCTGTTCGCGGCGGCGGAGCTGAAAGCGCTGGGGGACGCGTCGGTCTACGACGCTTTCGCGCGCGAACACGGAAATCTGGTCAAAGCCTACGAGGGATTTTGCAAACAGTTCGGCGAACAGACCGATTCCGTCGCCAAACATACGATGCTGGCGTATTACAACGACCGCCGCTATGTCAAAACTTACGAAGACCGGTACGTCGACGCGCTGAACACGTTTTTTTCGGCGGCAAAGAAAAAGAACGCCGCGTCGGGAATTATGCAGTTCGACTTTTCCGACGCCGAAATCATCAACCGCGTTTGCCGGCTGAACGGCAATTCCTACATGACGGCGGCGGACACCGTGTTTTTACAGGACAGCGCGCGCAACTACGTATCGCAAGGCACCTACAACCGTTTGGACAAGCTGTCGAAAAAGCACGCCGCGACGCTGGACAAATCGGCGGCTTTTTCCAAACCCGACGCGTCGCATCAAAAGTTTTACGTCGTCGATTCAAGGGGAAAAGTTCTGCAACCCCCCGCGAAACCCGCCCCGAAATCGAAACAGCCCGCGCCGAAACAATTTGCCGCGCGCCGCGTCGGACGCGACGACGGACGGTAACGCTCCGCGCCGTCTTTCTTGCCCCGAAAGCAAATTACCGAACGAAAGCCCCCGAAACGGGGGCTTTTCCTTGGTCATTTCGAAATGCAACAACACAGATCGGCGCTCAGCGTTTTGTCGGGCGGACAGAACGCGACCTGCGTCTTCGGCTTGACCGCGCAAGCGCCGTTTTTCAGAACATACTCGCTTTCGCATTTCAAACACGCGCCGGAATCGTCGCATTCCGAACAGTTCGCCGGACAGGCGGGTTGTTTGACGCAAGAAGTTTTATCAGCCGTAAGCGTGTAGGAATCCCTGCAAACCAAACATTTATAGACACCATTTTCCACAGCGCATTTTTGGCAGTCTGCAGAACAGTTGACGCAAACTCCGTGCACGTTTTCATAAGTACCGTCGCTACACCCGAGTGTGCAAACTTTAGAGGATTCGTATTTAGATCCATTGTACACCATATTAGTGATGCATTTATAATCTTTACAGCTGAAGTTCCAGCACCCGATAATTTCCCCGTTGCCGGCAACAAAATAAGTATCTTCTTTCACCTTCGTGCATAACGGACGGCTTTCGCCAACGCTTTTACCCACATCCGCCGTCAAGCTGTTCCCGTCCGACATCAAAAAGGCTTCCTTGCATTCTACGCATTGTTCTTTCTCACCCATAAAATCCTGCTGGCATGAGTCGCACTTTTTATCAATGCTGTTCCAATACTGACCGTTTGGACAAGTCTGAGCACGCGCGACGGGTGCCGCCGCCGACACGGCACACAAAAACAAAAGGAATCTTTTCATAACTCTCTCCCCTTTCCAGATAAAAACAACCGCTTGAAAAAGCGGTTCGGGGAGTTCGAAAAATCATGTCAAACGGTGATCCTTTTGACCTTTAAAGCGGACGCCGTTGACGGCGCGCTTCTGAACATACGTCAAAAGCTCCCCGTTCCGTACAAGGAAATCGGGGATACACTTCCGCCGCGCGACGCGCGCAACGGTGACGGCGCAGTATCTCTGCGTCGGTTTGACAAGAGCTTTTCGACGGCTCCGCACCTCTTTTTCAGGTACTCAGCGCACCGGCGTTTCCGGCGCGCTTTATATCAGGATAACCGTTTGCCGCCGCGTTTGGCAAGATGTTTTTCCAAGCAAAAACGCCCCGCTGTCGCCAACGGGGCGTTTTCATATTCGATGAACGTTATTTTTTCGCGGCGATGACCGTCTGACCGTTCATATATTTCTGCAACGCTTCGGGAATCAAAACCGATCCGTCCGCCTGCTGATAGTTTTCCATCACGGCGATCATGCAACGACCGACCGCAACGCCCGATCCGTTCAGGGTGTGAACGAAACGCGTTCCTTTCTGCGTTTTGCTTTTGCAACGGGCGTCCATACGGCGCGCCTGAAAATCCCAGCAGTTGGAAACGCTGGAAATTTCGCGGTATTTGTTCTGACCGGGCATCCAGACTTCCAAATCGTGGGTTTTGCGCGACGAAAATCCCATATCGCCCGCGGACAGACACATCACGCGGTACGGCAGGTTCAGACCTTTCAGCACGTCTTCGGCGCAGTTGGTCATATATTCGTGTTCCTCCCACGATTTTTCCGGCGTGGTGATCGCGACCATTTCCACCTTGTAAAACTGGTGCTGGCGGATCATGCCGCGCGTGTCCTTGCCCGCCGCGCCCGCTTCGGAACGGAAGCACGGGGTCAACGCCGTCAAACGCAACGGCAGACTGTCTTCGTCCAACGCCTTGCCCGCGACAAAGTTCGTCAGGCTGACTTCCGCCGTCGGGATCAGCCAGTAGTCGTCCGTCGTGTGGTACAGGTCTTCGGCGAATTTGGGCAGCTGCGCCGTGCCGTACATCGCGGAACTGTTCACCATCAGGGGCACTTCCATTTCGGTGTAGCCGTGTTTTTCACGGTGCAGATCCAGCATATACTGCGCCAAAGCCCGTTCCAAACGCGCCAGATCACCCAGCAGATAGACAAAGCGCGCGCCGGACACCTTGGCGGCCTGATCGAAATCCATCATGCCCAGCTTGGCGCCGATTTCGTCGTGTTCCAACGGTTTGAAATCGAACTTGCGCGGTTCGCCCCAGCGGCGGATTTCGCGGTTCGTCGTGTCGTCCAATCCGTCGGGAATATCATCGGCGGGACGGTTCGGCAACGTTTTCAAAACGGCGTCGATTTGGTCGCACAGCGCGCAAACGTCCTCTTCCGCGTCAGCCATACTGCGTTTCAGGGCTCCGACCTCGTGCATCAGGACGTCGGCGTCGCCGCCGTTTCTTTTGACTTCGGCGACCTGACGGGACAAATCGTTGCGGCGCGACTGCATTTCCTGCAAGTCGGTCTGCGCCGCGCGGTACTTTCTGTCCAGTTCCAAAACTTCGGCGGAACGGGGCTGCAACCCGCGGCGTTCCAAGCCTTTGTCAAACAATTCGGGGTTTTCCCTGATCCATTTAATATCGTACATAGTGCCTCCCAGCAGAAAAAATTTTATTACTTATAGTCCCGATCCGTTTTGTTTTCAAGGGATTGAATATACCAAACGGCGCTTTCGTACAAAAACATCAGCGGCAAAGCCAAAGCGAACTGACTGACGATGTCCGGCGGCGTCAAAACGGCGGCGACCGTAAAGACGAACACGATCGCGTAGCGGCGGAAATCCCGCAGGTTTTGCGCCGTGATCACCCCCAGCCGCCCCAGCACGGCCAAAACGACGGGCAGTTGAAAGCTGAGCCCGAACGCCAAAATCAGATCGGTCAGAAACGACAGGTATTCGCTTAATCTGGCTTCCAAAACGACGGGCAAGGCGTCCTTTTCCGCCGCCAGCCGCTGAAACGACAGCAGAAAACGGAAAGCCACGGGCATCAGCGCGTAAAACACGAACAGCCCGCCCGCCGCGAACAAAACGGGCGACAGAAAGAAAATCGGACGCACGAACGCGCGTTCCTTTTCGTACAGCCCCGGCGCGACGAAACGCCACGTCTGAAACGCCGCGAACGGAAACGTGAAAATCACGGCGGCGAAAGCCGACAGTTTCAAATGCGTGACGAACCCTTCCGCCACGCCCGTGAAAATGACGCGCCCCGAACCGCCGACCTGCCCCGTCGCCCGCGCCAACGGCGTCATCAAAACGTCCAGCACATAGCCGGACAGCGGATAAAGCGCGCAAAACGCCGCCGCGAAAAACAGGAACGTCTTCAACAGCCGACCGCGCAGTTCGGACAGATGCCCCGTCCAGCTCATCAGTTTTTCATCGTCTTTTTGTTCAACGATGTCGGGCGGCAAAACGTCATTCGCCATCGTTTTTCTTCCGCTCCCCGTCCGTCTTTTCCCCGTTTTGCGCGTTCAGCGCCCGTTCGGCTTTGTCCGCGATTTTATCGGCGTCGTACATAATGTCGTCAATGACTTGCGACGTCTTTTTAACAAATCGGTTTAACTTTCGATACGCCTTTCCGGACGCGCGCAAGACCTGCGGCATCTGCTTCGGTCCGACCGCCAGCATGGTGATGACGACGATGACGGCGAATTCCGCGCCGCTGATTCCGAACACGGGTTATTTATCCTGTTTTTCGTCGGACCGGTCGGCGGCGGGCTTGTCGTCCTCTCCGTCTTTCAATCCTTTTTTGAACGCGCTGAAGCTTTTACCCAGATCCTCCGCCAGCGCGGGCAGTTTGCCGCGTCCGAACAGAACCAGCACGATCAGCAAAATCACCATCAGTTGAAAAAATCCGATGCTCATCAGTTTGTTTCCTCCGTCTAAGCCGAAAAAGTAACCTAAATTCACCATTAAAAAACGGACGCACCGTCCCATGAAGTTCGAAACGACGTCCAGATCCGTTCCGGAATATCCGCCGAACGCCGGCAGAAAAATCAGCAGGAAGACCATAATCCCCATACCGTACTTTTCCGTCCGCGCGAAACGCAAAGCCAGCGGCAGCGGCAACAATCCCGTCAAAATCCGACCGCCGTCCAACGGCAGAACGGGGATTAAATTGAACACCATCACCGACAGATTGAAAACGATCGTGTTCACCAAAAACTGCGCCAGCGGCGCGGGCGGCAGAACATGCAGAACGTTTTTGCACACGCTCAACACGAAAAACGCCGCCAAAGCCAGAAGCAGATTGGTCAGCGGTCCCGCCAAAGCGACGCGAACCATGTCTTTTTTGGGATCTTTCAGACGAGCGAAATTCACGGGAACGGGTTTCGCCCACCCGAAAACGAACGGCAGTCCCGACAGCACCAGCAACAACGGAAACAGCACCGTCCCGACCGCGTCGACATGACGCAGCGGATTCAGGGACAGACGCCCCGCCCGCTTCGCCGTCGTGTCGCCGAACCACAGCGCGGCGCACCCGTGCGCGATTTCGTGCAGAACGATCGCCAGCATCACGGGAACGAACAGAACCAGCCAGGACAGAACGGTGTCAAGCGCACTCATTCATCACCGCCGTTTTTTGCGCCAGCCGCAGACGCGCCGCGTCGCAATCGAACGGATCCGCGCTTTCGACAGCCGACGCACACAAATCCCGACCGCGGACGTAGCGTTCCATCGCGCGGGCGGACAACGGATCCGCCGCGGACGCGATCAAATCCATTTCGTCCATGTCGCCGTTGCAGTGCAGAACGGCGTCGCACCCCGCCGCCAGCGTTTCCGCCGTCAGATCGGACAGCGCGCCGGACAGCGCCTTCATCGACAAATCGTCGCTGATCAAAAATCCCTTGAATCCGATTTCGCCGCGGATCACGTCCTGAACGACCTTTTCGGACAGGGAAGCGGGGTTGTGTTCGTCGACCGCCGTATATAAAACGTGCGCGGTCATGCCCCACGGCGCGTCCGCCAGACGGGCGAACGGCAAAAAGTCCGTTTTTTTCAGCGTTTCGAAATCGTCGTTCACGACGGGCAGTTCGAAATGACTGTCGGCGGCGGCGCGTCCGTGCCCCGGCATGTGCTTGACGACGGGCAGAACGCCCTCCGCCATCAAACCGCCGCACACCGCCGCGCCCAAAGCGGCGACCGTTTCCGGATCGCGGGAAAACGTCCTGTCGCCCAAAATTTTTTCGTTCGATCCCGCGACGGGGACGTCCAGCACGGGGGCGCAGTCGACGTTGACGCCGATCGCGCGCAAATCGCGCCCGATCAGCCGCGCGTTGTCACGGGCGGCGTCCGAAGCGTCCGCGGGATTGTCCGCGTACATGTCGCCGAAAACGCGCATCGGCGGATATTTTCGCCAATACGGCGTTTTCAGCCGCGCGACGCGTCCGCCTTCTTGATCAATCAGAATCGGCGCGTCTTCGCGTCCGACCGTTTCGCGCAGGGACTGCGTCAGCGTTTTCACCTGTTCCGGCGTGGCGATGTTGCGCGCGAACAGAATAAAGCCGAGCGGATTGACGCGTTCGAAAAAGGCTTTTTCCTCATCGGTCAAAGCCAGACCTGAACAGCCGAAAATGACGGCCGAGGGATATTCATTTGACAACGAAGCACTCCTGTTTTTTGTTTTTCAGTTGTTCGCACAAAGCTTTCGCCTCTTCGCGCTTTTTGAATTTGCCGACGCGCAGACGGTAGAACGTCCCGTTGGCGACAACCGTTTTCGATATGACATGGGGCTGGTTCGCAATAATTTCACGATGTTTTTTCGACAACCGCTTCCATTCGCTTTCCGCGGCGGATTCCGTTCTGGCGGAAACCAGCTGGACGCTGAAAGCGCCCAAAGCGTCGACGACGGAAACGACCGGCTTTTTCGCCTGTTCCCGCGTTTCCGGCGCGGTCTTTCTTTCCGCCGCTTTCGAATCGGGTTTCGCGGCGGGTTCGGACGGTTTCCGCTCAGCCGGCTTTTGTTCGACCGGCGCGGGCGCGACCTCCGGTTCGGCGGCGGGCGCGGTTTCGTCGGCGGGACGGAACATCACTTCGACGGGGGTGCCGTCCTCTTCGTAGACGACGGCGGAAGCGGGCGCGTCCTCTTCTTTCGCCGCCATGTCGGCGACCAGAGAACCGATGTCGTCCGCCTGTTGTTCAAACGCCGGCGCGACGGGTTTTTCCGCGGCGGGCAACAGCCGTTCGACCGGCAGTTCCGCGTTGTTTTGGCGCAAGCGTTCGTACACCAGCTTGTCGCGGTTGGGAACCTCCATGCCGCCTGGGGAAGCGGGCTTCATGCCGTCCGCGCCGCCGTCCGCGCCGATGACGGGCAGTTCGCCGCTGTCCGCGCCGTAATAAACGGAAACGTACCGCCCGAACGTCAAACAGCCGATCGTGACGGCGATAAGCGTCCCGATGGATATTCCGATCAGAATCGCGGGTTTCTTTTTACGCTGTTCCATTCGTTCCTCGCGGAAAGAGGACAGGATATCCTCTTGCGTCCGTTCGGCGTCCTGCCGTGTTTCCATGGATCACATCTCCTCTGCGGGAACGACGCCGAACACGCCCAGCCCCGACCGGACGACCGTCGCCGCCGCGTCGACCAAAGCCAGACGCGCCAAGGACAGTTCGGGTTTGGCGGATTCCAGAAAACGCAGTTCCGTGTTGTCGCGCCCTTTGTTCCACAATCCGTGAAAAGCCGCCGCCGTGTCGTTCAGATAATAAGCGATGCGGTGCGGTTCGTGCGCCGCCGCCGCGATTTCAATCTGGCGCGGAAATTCCGCCAGCTGACGGATCAGGGCGATTTCGGCGTCGTCCGTCAACAGCGAAAAGTCGGCGTCCGCCAGCGCGGACAGGCTCAAATCGACGCCTTTGAACATTTCTTCGGCGCGGCGGTGGACGGAACGCGCGCGGGCGTAAGCGTAGTTCACATAGAAAACGGGGTTGTCTTTGGATTGTTCCTTGACTTTTTCGACGTCGAAATCCAGATGCGCGTCGTTTTTGCGCGTCAGCATGATAAAGCGCATCACGTCCTTGCCGACCGCGTCGACCATGTCGCGCAACGTCACGAAGCGTCCCGCGCGTTTGGACATTTTCATCGGTTCGCCGTCGCACATCAGATTGACCATCTGGCACAGTTTGACGTCCAGCTTTCCCTTGCCGTCGGTCAGCGCCTTGATCGCGGCGGTCATGCGTTTGACATACCCCGCGTGATCCGCGCCCCAGACGTCGATCATGTCGTCGAACCCGCGGCGGTACTTGTCCAGATGATACGCCATGTCGGACGCGAAATACGTCTGAAAGCCGTTCGATTTTTTCAAAGCGCGGTCGACGTCGTCGCCGAACAGAGTCGCTTTGAACAGCGTTTGCGGGTGCGGTTCGTAATCTTCGACGATTTTGCCTTTGGGCGGTTCCAAAACGCCTTCGTAAATCAGCCCCTTGGCGCGCAAAAATTCGATGACCTCGTCGACCTTGCCCGCCTCGACCAAAGCGCGTTCCGACGAAAACACGTCGAATTTGATGCCCAAAGCCGCCAAATCGTCGCGAATCATGTCCATCATTCTGTCGATGGCGAACGCGCGAAAATCTTTCAGCCATTCGGATTCGGGCTTGTTCAGCCATTTTTCGCCGTCGCGCTCCGCCAGCGCCCTGCCGACGGGAATCAGATAGTCGCCGGGGTACAGCCCTTCGGGAATTTTGCCGATGTTTTCGCCCAAAGCCTCTTTGTAGCGCAGATAGACGGAACGCGCCAGAACGTCGACCTGCGCGCCCGCGTCGTTGATATAGTATTCGCGGGTGACGTCGTATCCCGCCTTTTCCAGCAAAGACGCCAACGCGTCGCCGAACACCGCCCCGCGGCTGTGACCGATGTGCATCGGTCCCGTCGGATTGGCGGAAACGAATTCGACGTTTTTCTTTTGCCCTTTGCCCATGTCGGAACGACCGAAATCGTCGCCCTGCCGCAGGATTTCTTTCAGACAGCCGTCCCAGAACACCTTTGACAGCCGCATGTTCACGAACCCCGGTCCCGCGATTTCGGCGGAATCGACGATCGGCAGGCTTTGCAGTTCGGCGGCGAGGATTTCGGCGAATTCGCGCGGCTTCATGCCCGCCTGCCCCGCCAGCACCATGGCGGCGTTCGTCGCGGCGTCCCCGTGGGCGGCGTCGCGCGGCGGTTCGGCGACCAGCCGCGCCGTGTTCAGTCCGGACGGGATTTTTCCCGCCTTTGCCAGCGCGTCCAAAGCGTCGACGATATTGCTTCTGATGTGCGTAAAGATGTTCATTTCAGATCCTCACCTGCGGGTCAAACAGCCGTGTGTGCAGTTCTATGGCGGACGCGTCCGTCAGTCCGGCGACAAAATCGGCGATCAGCCGCGCCTTTTGCTTTTGTCCGTCGGCGTCGGGCGGGCAAAGCCGCGCCATTTCCTGCCATTTCGGCGGTAGAATGTTGTTTTCGGCGAACAGCAGGGAAAACAGGTCTTTGACGATTCGCTTCCCCTTGCTGGTCATCTGGTTGATTTTGTAATGACGATACATATTCGGAAACAGAAAATCTTTCAAGCTTTGCATTTGCGATTTCATATTTTCCGAAAAGGCGACGACGGGTCTGCCGCAACCGCGTATGTCCTCGACGCGCTCCGGTCGCAAAGCTTCCAGATTGGCGCGCGTCGTGTCGGCGACGTCCAGAATCATGTCGTTGATCATGCGGCGCACGGTTTCGGCGACGATTCTGGAATGTTCGACCGCCGGATATTCGCGTTTCACCCGTTCGTAATGGTTTTTGAAAAAAGCGACGTTTTCCATCATGTCGCCGACCGATATCAGCCCCGTTTTCAATCCGTCGTCCGTGTCGTGGTTGGAATAGGCGATGTCGTCCGCCAAAGACGCGATTTGCGCCTCCGCCCCCGAATATCCGGACAATTCCAGATCCTGAACGTCGTTGTATTCCCGAATTTCCAGCGGCAGGGGCGGCTTGCCGTCGCCCGTCAGCGGTCCGTTGTGCTTGACCAGCCCCTCCAGCGTTTCCCAAGACAGGTTGATGCCGTCGAAACGCGGGTATTTCCGTTCCAGCTTCGTCACGATTTTCAGCGAATGGGCGTTGTGATCGAATCCGCCGTAGTCCCGCATGCATTCGTTCAGCGCCATTTCGCCGGCGTGCCCGAACGGCGTGTGCCCCAAATCGTGCGCCAGCGCCAGCGCTTCGCCCAAATCGCCGTCCAGCCCCAGCATGCGGCACAGCGAACGGGTGATTTGCGACACTTCCAGCGAATGGGTCAGGCGGGTGCGCAGGCTGGTTCCTTCGTGATAAACAAAGACCTGCGTTTTGGATTCCAGCCGGCGGAACGCTTCGGAATGTATGATTCTGTCGCGGTCGCGCTGGAAACACGTCCGGTACGGCGCCTCTTTTTCGGGATAAAGCCGCCCGCGCGTTTTTTCGGCAAGAGTGGCATACGGAGCTGTCATCTTAACACCTGCTTAAAAAAAATCGGTCGGATTATACCAGAACAAAAAGAAAAAGCCACGCTCTTTTAACGGTTTTTCAATCATTTTAGTCGGTCGGATTCTTCGAAAGCCCGTCCAGAACCGGCGCGACCACGACGGATTTGAATTTTTCCAGCAATTTTTCAAGCCACTTCAACGACTTCAAATCCTCTATCCAGCCGTACAGCGCGCCTTTCGACGGAGGCGGCAAATCTGCTTCGACGGAGGAAAGCGCCTTTGTTTCGGCATCGGACGCGGGGGCGGATTTGACTGTTTGCGGCGCTTCCTTCGCCGCGGGTTCGGAAACCGCCGGGGCGCGTTTCGGCGTGAAAGCGGGGGCATTTTGCGCGACATCGAATTTTTCCGGCGTTTCGACGGGCGGGGCGGCGGCGGGGAATTTCGGGCGTCCGCGGACGGACCGAGCCGCCGTTTTCGCGTCCATGTCCCGTTTGAAATAGTCGCGCCACAGCGGGACGGCGTCGCCCAGCGCGTTGTTTTCGGCAATCAACCCCTCGTTCGTTTTCGACCGGTACGCGTCGACGCGCCGTTCCAGCCACGTTCTGATTTCGCCGCAGGTCATGCCTTTTCGCGCCAGCTTTTTATAGTTGGAAACAATGTCGGCTTTAATTTTGTCCGGAACGCCCGACACCGATTTTTCCAGCGCCTTCACGCGCCCGTTCAGACTGTCGGACAAATAGGCGTACAGCGACGTGCCGCGATCCTCGTTAAACGCCACCGCCGACGCGTAGCCCAAAACGACGTTCACCCGCCCCGTCGGGCAATGCAGCCGGACGGACGCCCTGTCCATTTCAAGCGCCGCCCGCGTTTTCAGATTCTTGACGACGTTTCCCGAAACGGTTTGATTGTCGGCGGGGGAAACGTCCGCCGCGCGTTTCGTTTTCAACACTTCGACCGAAACGGCGGGATTTCGGTACACCTTTGTTTTATCGGCTTTTTTTTGCGGCATGTACAGCTGGCGGCTTTGATAGGCGTAGTTTTCCTCCCCGTCCAGCAGAGCGTGCTGGCGTTCCCCCTCTTCGCTCATGCGTTCCATGTAACCGGACAGAAGATCCAATATTTCGTCCTGAATTTGCGGACAGCTCTTCGTCCGGTCGTTCAGCAGCTTTTCAAACCGCACCAAAGCCTCCGCCGCCGTCGCGTTGAAATACCGTTCCCGCACGTTATTCCACAAAGCGACGTGGGTCAGTTCGTGTTTCAGCACCAAATCGAAGCTCGGCGTTCCTTTTTTTTCACGGTCGACGATTTCTATCCGGTATCCCCTGACGTCGAACTTCACCGTCAAACGCCTGCGGGAACAGTCCGTCTGCGCGCCGTAGCGGCTGCTTGACGGAATCGTGCAGCCCGAAGCCGAAACGCCGCATTGTGTCACGGGGACGGAAACGATCGTCAGCTTGCGTTCGACCTTCGGCGGATTGCGCACGACTTCCAGCGTCGGGCGCGCCGCGGCGGAAAAGGCGAAAAGCGAGGCGGCGCAAAAAAACAGCAAAAAGCGCGTCATTTTTGTCCCCGACACGTTTCGAAACCGTAGGCGTGCGCGCCGTCTGGCGAATCGATCCGACGACCGCGTTCGGATTGCAGGCTTGCGTGTTCCCCGTCCGCCGCCGAAACCAGCCCGTCGATGTTTTGACGGATTTCCTTGCACGACAGGTCGTCGCGCTGTCCCGCCTCGTAGACCGCGATCATTTTTTGCGACAAACTCACGACATAGGAATCCAGCACGGATCTGAATATTTTTTCATGCGTCAATTCATGCTTTACGATTTTATCGAAAAGGCATGTTCCCTTTTGAAATTCGGACGAAACGACCACGACGGGCGGTTGCTTCTGTTCCGCCTTTAAAACCAGGGCGGAACGGTCGCAATCGACGTCCGCTTTGAATCCGACGGAATACCTGAAACACGAAAAAGTTTGCGCGCCGCCGCATTCCACTTTTCCCGCCGCGCTCCGAAATCCGGTTCGCGCCGTTTCCGCGTCGACGGACACCGTCGGCTTGCCGCGGCTGACGGACAGGTACGCGTCCGCCTGACGCCATTGCACGTCCTGTTTGACGACTTTCGTTTTCTGAACGACTTTCGCCTCTTTTTGATAGACGCGTTTGTAGCGTTGTTCGCGGGCGCAGGCGGATTGCGCGGAGAAAAGAGCCAGCGCGGCGACGAAAGCGGCTTGAATCCCGTTCATTGTTTCCCCGCGCATTGACTGTCCTGATACGAATAGGCGTCGTCGGAATCCAGCAGCGCGTTCTGTTCGCGGTCCCGCGCGACCATATGGTCGACCTGACGTTTCAAAACGCCGTTGATTTTCCCGACCTGCGCCGCCGTCAGCGGAGGCGGCATTTTTTCAATCGCGGCAAGCGCCGCTTTGGCGATTTCGGGGGAAAAGCGGCGCAGAACCCCGCGATGCAGAGCCAGATGCGTCAATTCGTGTTTCAGCGTCGCGTTGAACAGGCACGATTTTTCCCGCAGATCGGAGGACAGCTCCACTTCGACGTTCCGCAAGCCCGTTTTCAGCGTCATTTTCGCGATTCCGCCGTCGGGCGCGCGAACGACGTCCCCCGTTTCGACATAGAATTGAACGCGCGTGCAACCGCCGCCGTGGTTGATTCCGTTCACGCAATCGAACGATTTTCTGCTGTGAATGAACACGGGGCGTCCTTCGTCGATTTCAACCGTCAGCTCGGGTTTCGGGCGCGCGTCAGCCGTTTGCGGCGCGATCAGCCGCGCCAGACAAAGCGAAACGACGAAAACCGGCGGCACTTTCATTTCCCACTCCGAAAGCAATTTCGTTCATTTAAACAGAGACGCCGAAAAAAAACAATCCCCGCGCCGCGTATTTTCCTGTGGATTCGCTTTGATTTTTCCTGTATAAATAACGAAAAGTTTCAAAAACGTCGAAGGTCGTCCGACAAAGACATGAATACCGATACCGCAACGCAGCCCCCGCCCGCCCCCGTTCACCGAGGCGACGATATTCGCGTGTCGACGTGGAACATCAATTCCATCAAAGCCCACCTGCCCGCCCTGACGGATTATCTGAACACCCGCCGTCCCGACGTCGTACTGGTGCAGGAAACAAAGACGGAAAACGGCGGATTTCCTTTTTTCGAACTGAACGCGGCGGGCTACGACGCCGTCGCCGCCGGACAAAAAAGCTATAACGGCGTCGCGATTCTTGCCAAAGAAAAAATCGAACAGACGCTGGACCGTCTGCCGAACGCCCCCGACGGCGGGGAACAGGCGCGCTTCGCCGAAGTTTGGTGTCCCGCCCTGAAATCCCGCTTCATCAGCGCGTACGTCCCGAACGGTCAGCCGCCGGCGACCGCTCCCGAATCGACCGAACGGCTGGAATACAAACTGGCTTGGCTGGACGCGCTGGCGGATTACGCGCGGGATCTGATGAATCGGGACGACGCATTCGTCATCGGCGGGGATTTCAACGTCATCGAATACGACGGCGACGTCGCCGATCCCGTCCGGTTCAAGGACTCCGTCTTTACCGTCTTTCCCGTCCGCGACCGGTTCCGCGCGTTCCGCCTGACGGGGCTGACGAACGCCCTGCGCCGTTTCGCCCCCGCCGGAACGTACTCTTACTGGGACTATCGCGGCGGCGCGTTCGCAAAGAACGACGGCATTTTGCTCGACCACCTGTTTTTATCCCCCGCCTGGGCAGACCGGCTGATTTCGGCGGCGGTGGACAAAGACGCGCGCGGCGCGGAAAAATCTTCGGATCACGCCCCCGTGTCCTGCCTGTTATCGTTAATTTAACCAGAGGAAACTATGGACCCTTCTTCGTCATACACCACTTTGAAACTGTTTGCGGCGCTGTTTTTCGTCGCCGTCAACGCCTTTTTCGTCGCGGCGGAATTTTCAATCGTCAAAATCCGCCGTTCCAGATTGGAGGAAATCGAAGCCCACGGCAATAAAAAAGCCAAACTGGCGATCAAAGTCACTTCGGCTTTGGATTCGTACCTCAGCGCGACGCAGCTGGGCATCACGCTGGCGTCGCTGGCTTTGGGCTGGATCGGCGAACCCGCGCTGGCGGTCATCATCGACCCGCTGTTCGGTCCGTGGCTGAAAGACGACCCCATTTTGATGCATTCGGTCAGCATCGCCACCGCCTTTACGCTGATCACGCTGATGCACGTCGTGTTCGGCGAACTGGTGCCAAAATCCATCGCGATCCAGAAAACCGAAACGGCGGTCATGCTGGTCGTCCGCCCGCTGTACATGTTCGCGCAGATGTTCCGTCCGGTCATCTGGGTGTTCGATCATCTGGCGGCTTGCGCGCTGAAAATCATCGGAATCCACCCCGCGCACGAAAGCGATCTGGTCCATTCCGAAGAAGAAATCAAACTGATCGCGGGCGCGTCCCAGCGCGGCGGCGTCATTGACAAAACCGAAAGCGAAATCATCA
>ERZ808286.241-NODE-241-length-40316-cov-8.076923_pt1 | contig 40316 bp, 38 predicted proteins | sample MGYA00521276_ERZ808286 | MGnify/ENA primary metagenome ERZ808286 (study PRJEB31516, sample SAMN03275607) | gut metagenome | biome: mammalia-associated habitat; material: feces | host: Papio cynocephalus | place: Kenya | collected 2012-08-01 ... | reverse complement strand
TGTGGTTTCTTACAATTATTGTAGGGTAAGTTTTTTTATCTTGTCAAAGGATGGTGTGGGGAAATAAAAAATGGAGGCTTTAAAACCTCCATCTTTAGTTTTGGACAAATCAGAAATCGAAGTCCACGTCTTCTGTTGAACCTGATGATGCAAAATCTTCTGCTGAAGCAATTTCGCTATTCTCATCTTCATTTGCGATGAAGTCGATATGTTCATCAAGACCTTCAAGAGACTGACTAATAGAAGATGCAAGAGCGGCAGAGCTTTCTCCAATTCTGTCGATAAGATCTTGTAATTCCTTATTATGGATTTCGACTAATGACAGTCTTTGTTTTAGCTCTTCGATTTCCTCAGTAAGTGTCTTAAGCGCACCTGCTGCTTTCTTTAATCTTAAAGCTACGAGTTCACTTCTGCTAATACGCTCCATTTTTCCTCCTTAGGCGAGAGCCTTCTTTACTTGACCAACAAGAGCTGAGAATGCAGCCTTGTCTTCAATAGCCATGTTAGAAAGTGCCTTTCTGTTAAGCTCGATATTAGCAAGCTTTAAGCCATGCATGAACTGAGAGTAGTTAAGACCCTCAGCCTGAACTGCAGCACTAATTCTGCTAATCCAAAGCTTTCTGAAGTCACGCTTCTTTTCTTTTCTGCCACGATATGCATACTGGCCAGCCTTAGCGACTGCGTCCTTAGCAATTCTGTGGTTGGTGCTTCTGCGACCATAGTAGCCTTTAGCCTGGTCGAGAATTTTCTTTCTTCTGTCCTTTCTCTTGGTTCCGTCAACTGCTCTTGGCATAATCTCTCCTCCTTAATTAAGCGTAAGGGAGCATTTCTTTTGCTCTCTTTGCTTCAACATCGGCAAGAACTCCGAGATGACGAAGATTCATCTTTCTCTTTGAGCTCTTCTTTGTGAGAATATGGCGAGATCCCTGCTTTTTGATCATGACCTTACCAGTTCCGGTGACCTTGTAGCGCTTTGCTGCGCTCTTTCTTGTTTTCATCTTAGGCATATTGCCCTCCTCTAGCACCGCCAGGAACAAGAACCCTGGAAGCTACTTTTATTTCAATCCCATACGGGAGTGAATTACTCTTTATCTTTTTCTTCTACCACAGTCTGCTTGCTCTTCTGTTTTGAGCTCTTTGATGGTGATAGCATTATACTCATCATTTTACCTTCCATGAAGGCTGTCTTGTCAAGGTTAAAAGGGCATTCCATCTCTGTTAACTTAACAAGAATTGTGTCTAAGACATCTTTACCAAGTTCTGGATGAGTCATGGTTCTACCTTTGAATCTGATAGATACCTTAACTTTGTTTCCTTCGCTCAAGAATTCTGCTATTGCTTTACTCTTTGTATTGATGTCATTATCTGCAATCTTTGATTGCATTCTAACTTCTTTGAGTTTAGTTACAACCTGATTCTTTTTCGCTTCCTTCTGCTTCTTCTCGAGTTCGTATCTATACTTTCCAAAATCAAGTACCTTACATACTGGAGGGTTAGCCATTGGAGAAACCTCAACTAAATCTAGTCCTGCTTCTTCAGCAATCCTTAAAGCATCGAAAGTGTTCATTACTCCTCTCTGATTACCACTTTCATCAATCAGAAAGACTTCTCTCGCCCTAATCTGGCGATTGATCCTTAAATCTTTTGTAGCCATTACTCTCCTTTGTAGGCAAAATGCAAAATATAATTAAAGATTTGTCTAATTAGACTTAGAAAAGATTAGCACTAAGAAAACCACACTGTCAAATGAGGATATTATTATATAAGAGATTATTTTATAAAATTTTTCATCTTGTTTATATTTTTTGTGAGTTATAGACTTTTAGGGGAGTTTATTATGGAAAAATGGCTATTTGATTTTGATGATTTTATGGGGAAGAGTGTGTTAGTTTCGTCTTTCTCTGGAGATGCTTTAAATGGAGTATTTTCGGACTACACAGACGAGTGGATAGAGCTTTGTGTTGATAATGAATACATTCAAATACCTATTGAGCCGATAAGAACAATAAAAATTTTAGAATAACTTTTTATTTATCCAAAAAGATGTGCTAGCTAATTAATAAGGGGTAGAAAATGAAGAAAACTTTTTTATTAATTCTAGCTGTTTTTTTGGTTATGTTGGTTGCTTGTAATGCTTCGACCAATATTGTCGACAAAGCTCCTGTGAAAATGAGGGGTAAGGTTTGGAGTGGTACTGCTTCTATTCTTTTAAACGGTATAACCATTTCAGGAGATGAACCTATTACCATCGCAATTCCTGAAAGTGGAGAACTTGATAGAGAGAATCTTCCAATAGGTACTAAATATAGTGCTACAGCAACTTCTAATACTTATACTCTGCAAGTAGAATATAGCACTTCAACAAATGGAATTGTCTATAATGTTTCTGGAACAGCTGTTTTTCGTCTCGTTAATAGTTCAACTTTATCTTTAAGTGCAAAAATGAACATGAGTGATGGAAAAGAAACATACATCATTTCTCTTTCTGGGATTCTCTACGAAAAATAGAATAATTACTTACAAACAAAAACCTCTACCTTTTTGCAGTAGAGGTTATGTTCTATATGTTAGACAATCAGTCCAAAGCATGTCCTGCTGAACCAAGGACTTCGATATTCTTATGGATATACATCTTCTTGAGTTCATCTCTAGCTGGTCCAAGGTACTTTCTTGGGTCAAATTCAGCTGGCTTTTCATCGAAGATTCTTCTAATTGTTGCTGTCATAGCAAGTCTGCCATCAGAGTCGATGTTAATCTTACATACAGCACTTTTAGCTGCCTTTCTGAGCTGCTCTTCAGGAATACCTACGCTGTCCTTAAGCTTTCCACCATGCTCGTTAATCATCTTAACATATTCCTGTGGAACACTTGATGAGCCATGAAGAACGATTGGGAAGCCAGGAAGTCTCTTTTCAATTTCTTTAAGGATGTCGAAACGTAACTCTGGTGGAACTAGAACACCATCAGCATTTCTTGTGCACTGTTCTGGAGTAAACTTATAAGCACCATGAGATGTACCAACACTAATAGCAAGTGAGTCAACGCCTGTTTTTGAAACGAAATCTTCAACTTCTTCTGGGCGTGTATAGTGAGACTGAGCTGCACTTACTTCATCTTCAATACCTGCAAGAACACCAAGTTCTCCTTCTACTGTTACATCAAACTGATGAGCATACTCTACAACCTGTCTTGTGAGCTTAACGTTTTCATCATAAGGAAGGGAAGATCCATCAATCATGACAGAAGAGAAACCATTGTCGATACAATCCTTACATGTCTGGAAAGAATCACCATGGTCAAGATGTAATGTGATAGGAATATCACAACCAAGCTCGTGAGCATATTCGACAACACCACGTGCCATGTTTCTCAATAGATTAATATTTGCGTAATCTCTAGCGCCTCTAGAAACCTGCATAATAACAGGGCTCTTTGTTTCAACGCATGCCTGGACTATAGCCTGCATCTGTTCCATATTGTTGAAGTTGTAAGCAGGAATAGCATAGCCACCCTTAATAGCTTTAGCAAACATGTCTCTTGTATTAACAAGACCCAATTCTTTATAACTTGTCATTTTTTTGCCTCCTATACGAAAGTCGCTATTAATTTAGCGATTATTTCTTCTATAGTCAACTTTTCGACATTCTTTTTTAGCCTAAACCTTTTATAAATGCAAAATAATTTGTTTTAACAAATAGAAAAAATATCTATAAAACATGGCTATCAAAAGTATTGACTATTTTAGAAATTGGATTATTTTCAGAGTAGATGGAAAAGTTAATTTCCGGGTTAAATTATGAAAGAAACAATGAAAGATGTCGATAAGGCTCTTAAAGAAGAAGAAAAGAGAGAGGAGAGACTTGCTAGAGAAATCTCCCATACTCTTAAGTCAAGAGATTACAATGAAGTAGCTGATGAAGTTGATGAAGATATCATGGCTAGCGAGCTTATTGCAGATGGTGAAGGATTAAAGGATGCAATGAAGGTAAGTCATGAGTCTGAACTTATGGCAGATGAAAAGGACGAAGAAAACGCTGTCAAAAAAATTATTGAGGAAGAAGATAGGGCAATAAATAGTTCCGAAGGAGGGTAGTGTTCCTTCTCTTTGGAAAAAATATAAATTTTGATTTTGGAGGAAAATGTGATGAAAAGCACAATGAAAGATGTCGATAAGGCTCTTAAAGAAGAAGAAAAGAGAGAAGAAAAACTTGCTAAAGATGTATCAAAGGCTCTAGATGAAAGAGACAGAGAAGAAAAGCGCATGGATGAGTGTAAATGTAGCGATAAAATGCATAAGGAAGAAAAAGTTGAGGAAAAATCTGTAGAAGAAGTTATTTCCGCAGAAGACAAAGCAATGAATGAAGAAGAGCATCATTGCTGTCATAAAAAATAGTTATCGACATTAAATTAATTAATTGCATCTATCACTATTTTATTAGTGGTGGGTGCTTTTTTTGTTTATTTTATATCTAGCCAAATGGCCATTAAATGTTGAGTATGAGTTTTTTTTGATTTATCATTGATTTATGAAAAAAAGAAAGTTTTTTCTTGTACTATTAATTTCAGTTCTACTTGTAGCTTTAGTGGCTATCTTTTTTTCATTTCGTTTAGTTGTTTTTGTCTATCCAACTTCCCTTGATGAGTATTATTCGCGTTTTTATCATCCACCACTGTTAAATAACGGCTATTTTTGCATTGAAAGAAAAGGTGAGGAGAAATCATTATTAGAGAAAATAAAAAGCGTAGACTTATATATCTATGCTCCTCTTTCTGTACTTGATGATGGAGAAGTTGCCCCATATTTTTTAATTAAAGACAAAGAGGGAAGGGTTATAGGGGCAGAAAAAGAAGGCCCTAATATGTGGAAAACCATTTTAGCGTCTTTCCCAGATAGAACATTTGTTGCGCTATATGAAGAGGATGATGAAGAGGTATTTGCTACTCTTTCCTCTCTTATTTCTGAGTATCAAAATTTAGATAAACTAACATATTCAAATAGAGTATCTGTTGTAAATAAAGACGAAATAGTTAATAGCCTAGACAAATATTACGGTGTCCTAGCACTTACTCCAGAAAGTTCTAGAGAAGCGCTACGAAGTACTAAATCAAAGATTGTTCTTAACGAAATTTATGGTGCTAGTTTTGTTTCGCTAGATAGCCTTATTTCTCTCCACTATGATTGGAAAAAGATAATTAGTGAGTATTTAAAGGGAGGTAGTATCTCTTTTTACTATACTTTTTCTGTTCTTCATTAAAGTTAGAAAGTTTTTGATAGCATTTTCTTTTATAATCTCTCTGTCTATCTTTTTCTCATTTGCTATGAAAGACAGAGTGTACTCTGTATTCTCCATTTTATTGAGTTCGCCTCTCTTAGGTACTGGAGTAAGGTATGGAGAATCTGTTTCATAAAGAATGCGAGAGAGTGGACATTCCTTTGCTGCCTCTTTGATCATATAGTTTTGCTTGTATGTCACATTTCCTGCAAATGATATATAAGCACCACGATCTAAGAGTTTATACATTATTTCTTTGGAAGAAGAGAAGCAATGCATTATTGTTCTCTCGTCGATGTATTTAATATTTTCTATCAATACATCATCAGCTTCTCGTGAATGTATTATTAGAGGAACATTGAGAGAATCAGAAAGCTCCTTTTGACGAATAAATAGCTCAAGTTGCTCATTCATTTTTCCATAATCTTTCCAATGATTATCGAACCCACATTCGCCGATTGCATCTGCGCCATACTTCAAAATATCTTGAGAAAGAGAAGAAATAATAGATTCCACTTTCTTGCCTTTACCTGTGCACCAGGGGCCTGCTCCAATTGAAAGATAAATATCGCTATTATTTCCAACAAGTTTTATTCGCTCTTCTGCGTCATGTGGAACTGTTCCACACTCAAGTCCCATAAAATGCTCAGGAAGTGTCAAATCCATCTTTTTTTCATACATTGTGAGTAAATGAAAATGAGAATCGAAAATCATAGTTGAATCTTAGACAATTAATAAAACTATGTCAGTAGAAGAAAACTATTTCTTATTAGATAATAATCCTATGAAAAGGATAGGGCTGTTCTTATTATTTTTAGCATGCTTCTCTAGTGCATTGTTTTCAAAGTCTAAGTATTCTTTTGAGACTGAGCATTTTTCATTTATTTTCTCTGAAAATACAGAGGAGAGTGCAAAAGAAGTTATAGAAAAAGCAGAGAGTTATTACTCTCTTCTTGTTAAGCTATTTTCCATTGATCCAAATGTAAAGATTCCTGTCTATTTAACAGATGAATATAAAAGCTACAACGCATATTCTTCTCTCTATCCATCAAATCATATTGTCTTATTTGTGACAGCAACGCCACCATACTTTTTATCTAATAGCGCTTCTCCACTAGAACTAACATTCTTCCATGAACTGACTCATTCCTTTACTCAGAGCATTAAGAGCGAAGGCGTAAACATCCTCACTAAAGTTTTTGGTGACTCCTTTGTTCCTGGTAACTTATATATGAACAAGTCTTTTGTTGAGGGCATAGCTGTTTTAATGGAGAGCTCAAATGGAGAAGGACGCTTAAATGATCCATATTCCCTAGCTCTTCTTAATAGCGTTGCCTTAGAAAATATAGATCTTTCATATAAAGATATTGCTGGCTCAAGAGACACTACGCCAAATGGTAATCTTTCATATATTCTTGGTGCTTCTTTTCTCTCTTATTTAAAAGATAGATTTGGCTTAGATTATGTCACTAGCTTTGTAAAAAAGTGCTATCTTTTCCCTCTAGGAACAGTAGAGTCGGTTTTTTCTTCTGTTTTTGGTTCCTCTCTCTCCTCTTTATGGAGCGATTTTATTGCATCCCTATACACAGATAAAAGCGTAATAGTTCCAAGAATAATATCTGAATATGGAAGCTTTAAAGAGCTTACAATATATGAAGGCGAATTGTATTTAAAAGACACATCTTCTTCCTGTTTGTACAGACTTAGAGATGGAGAATCTCTTGAAAAAATAGATATTTCTTCATCTTCTGATGATGCTTTATCTTTCTCTCAAAGCTATTATCTTTCGCCATATGTAGGAGAGAAAGAGAGGAGAGTTGAGATAAGAGAACTCAGCGGAAAAAGTAAAATTGTCTTTAATTCCTATTACTCAGGCCTTCTTCTTTCAGATGAAGAAGTTTTGCTTTTAAATGAGAAAGATAGGGCCTTCTACCTTTCTTTATATTCACTTCCCCAAAAGGAAGAGCTAGGGTATATAGAGCTTGGAAGAAATATTAGTGCTGATGATTTTGTAGCGCTACCAAATAATAGAGTCGCATTCCTTTTAGGAGAAGATGGAAAGGTCTCTATTGTTATTCTCAACCTCGACTCTTTCACGCTTGAAAAACTCATTCTCCCATCTAATATAGGTCTATTTTCTCTTTCTCTTAATAGTGACTCATCTCTCTCTTTTTCTTTTGTCGATAAAAGAGATATTAGAAGCTTTGTAAAATATGGCGAGATAAGAGAAGAAGAAGGCGAGTGGCTATACAAACTAAGTGATGAAAACTATGTTGGTGGAGTAAATAGTCCAGTAAAGCTTAAAGATAAGGTCTATTTTGTTTCGTCATTTTTTAGTGGCAGTACACTTAGCGTTTTAGATTACTCCTCTTTAAGTTTTACCCAAGAGGGAAAAGCTGAAAAACGTGAGAGAATAACGGAAAAAGATGAGAAGAAAACAGTTGAAAATAAACGAGATTATTTTCCATTAAAATACATGACAAGAGGAACTCTTTTTCCTTTGGCGTTTAGTGACAATAAGTTTATTAGTCAACCTAGTGGCCTTGGCTTGGCATTTGTTACTGAAGACCCAACAGAGGAACATACAGTTCTTTTATCTTCAGGCTATAGCCTTGAAAGAAAGAATCCTTTTGGCTTTGCATCTTACAGCTATCGTGATATCTTCAAGATTTCTACTTTAGGCGTTTTAAACAATAACAAACTTCTCTATGAAATAGATTTGTCTTTGAAATATAAATATGATCTTCATTCCTATAACCACTATTTTACCCTTTCTGATACTGTTGGCTTAATTGGATATGATAGTACAGTATCTTGGGCAAACTATTTTGCATTTTATTATCAAAATGCATATAAAGGCGGAATTGGTCGCTATGATTATTTTGGCTATTGGTCAAAGATTGAACTATATAACTTAACACCTACATTCTCTGTAGGCCTAATTCTTCCACGCTTGCTTCCACTTTATTCAGAGCCTAATTATTCTGTCTCTTGGCCACTGAGTTTACGCTTTAGCTTAATTGGAATAGATAAGCCAATAATCGAAATGGGAGGCAATGTTACATTCTTAACGTATGAGATACAGAAAGCTATAGTTCCTCTTTCTATATATTTGCGTAATTTAGATTTTTCAGGAGATCTTAACTTTAACTTTAATACAAATACACAGGCTTGGAGCGAAGAATATAAGCTTTCGCTTTCGCTTGCTTTATCGCCTGTAATTGGTTATTTTTCTACTATTGGTGGAAAGGCAAGCGTAACTCTTAAATACGTGAGAGAGAGTGGTCTATTCCTTTCATTTGCCCTTTCTCTAGAGGAATAACCATGGTATTCTTGATTGTTTTAGCTGTTTTTGCTTTTCTTTTTTTGCTTTCGACTCTCATTATTTACTTTTTTGTTTTTTATACTCCCGTAAAGAACCAAAATGATGTAATGCGACCAATGAGCGGACCTAATTATGCTAAGTACAGCAAAGAGACAAATGATTTAATAAAAGAGTTATTAGCAAAAAAGTGTGAGATGGTCTATATAAAAAGTCGAGATGGCCTGAAGTTAGAGGCTCGATACTACGAAAGCGAAAATAAAGACACCCCAATTGCAATATGTGCTCATGGCTATAGAGGTACGAGTATCCGTGATTTTTGTGGAGGCTCAAAGCTTCTTTCGTCCTTAGGTATCTCATTGCTTCTTATCTCAGAACGAGGTTGTATGGGAAGTGAAGGCCACACTGTGACATTTGGCGTAAAAGAGATGAATGACATATTAGATTGGGTTGAATATGTAAAAAAGAGAAAAGGGGAGAATGCTAGCATCTACCTTATGGGTGTATCTATGGGAGCTCATACAGTTTTGACTGTGGCATCGTCTCTCTCAGGAAATAATGTTCGTGGCATTATTGCTGATTGCCCATATACATCTTCTCTCTCGATTATCGAAAGCGTTATGGCTAAAAAGCATTTTCCTCATTGGCTTTTTTACCCTCTTGTAAAAGCCTCTAGCTCCATTTGGGGAGCATTCCATCTTACAAGAGAAGGTGCTGTGGAGAGTGTAAGGAACACTAGTATTCCTATTTTAATAATACATGGAACAAAGGATAACCTTGTTCCATATACGATGAGTGAAGAGATTTATAATGCAAATAAAGATATAGTAAAGCTTGTTGAAGTAGAAGGTGCAGACCATGCTCTGAGTTACATGGTCGACAATAAGCTTTATATTGAAAGCGTAAAAGAATTTGTCTCTTCTACAAGATGAAGCTGTCGCCATCGTTAGGAACGTGAACTTCTCCTGTGTAGTACCTCTTTGCTTCCTCTTCATACCTTTTTTGTCTTGTTGAGATATCTGTTCTATCTTCTGTATGATATAAGAAAAGCTTTTTTACTCCTTCTTCCTGTGCAAGCATTGCATTGTCTTTGACAGTACTATGGTTTTTCTCATATGGGTGAAAGATATCTCTATCTTCATATAGACAGAATGCTTCAAGTGTTAATGCATCTGCGTCTTTTGCAAGGCTCACACATTCGGTCGAAAGTGGTTCGTCTCCTGCGTCGACAAATCTTTTTCCGTCCCAATCAAAAACAAAGCCGAATTGTTTAAGCTTAGTTGAGTGAATATCGAAGGGTGTAATAGTTCCACCAAGGGCTTCAAAGCTTTCTCTATCCCTATTTTCTTCCAAAATTATTCTATTTTGATAAAGAGAGGTAATCTTTTTTGCTAAGGTCTCTTTGGTAAAATAGACAACTAAATCTAAGAGTTCCTTATGAGCATGAACAACTAGATTAGTTTTGTAATTTCCTTTATTAATCTCTTCACCAATACGTCTTATTATCCAAATAGCACCAAGTAGGTGGTCTATATGAGCATGGGTTAAAAAGAGATGGTTAATACTGTTTAAAGGAATATTGTTTTTCTCTAATAATGAGAGGATAGTATTTCCACCTCCACCATCAACGAGCATTCCTTCTCCGTTATTCTCTAAAAAAAGGCAAGTGTTATAGAGCTTTGTTGCTTGCGCATTTCCGTTGCCAATAAATGTAACTTTCATTTCTTCATTATGTCGAATTAGAAAAGAAAAAACCACATAAACAAAAAAAGTTTGCTACGATAGAAGCCTCAAAGGAGCTTATTTTGACTTACATTAGAATTACAGAAGAAAATGTCGACAGCGAGCATATTTGCTGTGCTATGTCAGGAAAGCAAAGCATTACGAAAAAAGAGTGGCTTAAGAAACGTTTTTCCGAAGGGCTTGTATTTTATCGAAGCACGGAGCGGGGCAAGTGCTTTATTGAATACATTCCTGCAGAAAATGCTTGGGCTACAATAAACGCTGATGGTTATATTTATATAAACTGTCTTTGGGTTTCTGGTTCATTTAAAGGTCATGGATACTCTAATGATCTTCTTTCAGAATGCATTAGAGATGCAAAAGCGCAGGGCAAGAAAGGACTTTGCATTCTTTCCTCTGTTGGAAGGAAAAAAGAGTTTTTAGCAGACCCAAAGTATTTATCATACAAAGGCTTCAAAGTAGCTGACACCTCAGATTGTGGTATTTCTCTTATGTACTTTCCTTTCAAAGAGGGCGAAGTTATCCCTTCTTTTAAAGAAAGAGCAAAACACCCAAAGGTAGAAGAAGATGGTTTTGTTCTTTGCTATACAGACCAATGTCCATTCACATACTATTGGGTTCCAAGAGTACAAGAGGTAGCCAAAGAGCATAATATACCTTTGAAGGTAATTCATGTTACAACGCTAAAAGAAGCGCAAAATCTACCATCTCCTGTTACAACTTATGCTCTCTTTAAAGATGGAAAATTTGTGACAAACTCAATTCAGTCTGATAAGAAATTTTTGGCGCTTTCAAATACAACGCTTTAGGTCCTTTTCAGAGAATTAAATGGTATATTTTATTTCGATAAAAAAATAATAAATTTTATACTTCTATTCTTATTTTATGGTATTCTTACACCATCTAAGGAGGTCTTATGGGACTAATTAAAGCATTTTTAGGTGCAGCAGGCGGAACACTTGCTGATCAATGGAAAGAGTATTTTTATTGTGATTCTTTAGATTCTAATACCCTTGCAGTAAAGGGACAAAAACATAGTAGTAGCCGTTCGTCGAACAAAAAAGGAAGTGACAACGTAATTTCAAATGGATCAGGAATCGTTGTTGCCGATGGCCAGTGCATGATGATTGTTGATAATGGAAAGATTGTTGAGTTCTGCGCTGAACCTGGAAGATTTACATTCGATTCATCATCTGAACCAAGTATTTTTACAGGTTCTCTTGGCTCAGGACTGGTAAATGTTTTCAAAACAATGGGTAAGAGGTTTACCTATGGCGGTGACGAAGCTACAGACCAAAGAGTTTACTACTTTAACACTAAAGAGATAATCGATAACAAATTTGGGACTGCTAATCCTGTTCCTTTTAGAGTTGTTGATTCAAAGCTTAATTTAGACTTGGATGCTTCTGTTCGTTGTTCTGGTGTCTATTCATATAAAATGACAGACCCAATGACTTTCTACAAAAACATTTGTGGAAATATGACAGAGCGCTATACTCGCGATAATCTCGATAGCCAACTTAAAAGTGAATTCATTTCTGCATTACAGCCAGCTTTTGGTGCTTTAAGCGCTATGGAGCTTAGACCATACCAAATTGTAAATCATACAAAAGATTTAGAGGATGCGCTCAATAGAGCATTAAGTGAGAAGTGGGGAAAGGATAGAGGCTTAACAGTTGCTTCTGTCGCTATTAGTTCTCTAACTGTTCCTCCAGAAATATCTGATATGATAGCTTCTGCTCAGAGAGCATATATGATGAGTAATCCATCTATTGCTGCTGGCACTATGGTTGGTGCTCAAGCAGATGCTTTAAAAGCTGCTGCTAGCAATGCAAACGGTGCTTTTAATGGTTTTGTTGGCATGCAAATGGCACAAAATATGGGTGGAGTCAATGTAAACTCTCTTTTCGATAAGGCTCAAGCTCAGCAGAAAGAAGAGAAGAAGAATACATGGACTTGTTCTTGTGGAACTGTAAATGAAGGAACCTTCTGCACAGAATGTGGTAAAAAACGACCACAAGAGACTTCTTCAAGTTGGATTTGCTCATGTGGAACAGAAAACTATGGAAAGTTCTGTACAGAGTGTGGCAAGAAGAAGCCTGAAAAGGTAAAGTATCGCTGTTCTAACTGTGGTTATGTGCCAACAGATCCTACAGCTCCTCCACGTTTCTGCCCTCAGTGTGGCGATAAGTTCGGAGACGAAGATAAGGTATAAGATGGTCCAAGAATATAAATGTCCTTGTTGTGGAGGAACTGTTACCTTTGACTCTGAAACACAGAATATGAAGTGTCCATATTGCGACAGTGAATTCAGTGTTGAAAGCTTAAAAGAGTATGACAAGGTTTTAAGCGAAGAGAAATCACAGCAAGATAAAGAAAACTTTGCTTCTACATCAGAGGAGTGGACAGAGGATGGTTTAAACCATTATGTTTGCTCCTCATGTGGAGGAGAGATTATAACAAGTGAAACGCTTGCTTCAACAGTTTGTCCATATTGCTCTAACAATGTTATCTTGATGGATAAGTTTACTGGCATGCTTAAGCCAGATTTAGTTATTCCATTTAAGAATGATAAAAAGAGCGCTATAGAGAGCTTTAAAAAGCATTTGAAGAATAAGAAACTTCTTCCGTCATTATTCCAAGATGATAATCATATAGAGGAAGTTAAGGGTGTGTATGTTCCTGTATGGCTCTTTTCATCTGATGCTAATTGTCGCCTTACTTATAGAGCTACAAGGACGACAGTATGGTCAGATCCTCGCTTTACATATACGAGAACTAGCTACTATCTATTAAAGCGTTCTGGAGATGTTAAGTTCCAGAAAATTCCTGTAGATGGTAGTGAGAAGCTTGATGATGACATTATGGAATCTTTAGCACCATTCGATTATTCAGCTCTAATTCCATTCCAGACTGCTTATTTGTCAGGCTTTTTAGCTGACAGATACGACGTAGATAGTTCAACTTGCAAGAAAAGAGCAATAGAGAAGGCAAAGAGTACTGTCGAAAAATATTTCAGAAAAACTGTTAATGATTTTTTAAATCTTAAGGTTGAAACTGAAAATGTTAACATGACAGATGGAGATGTAAAGTATGCTCTTCTTCCTGTTTGGCTTTTAAATACAAAATGGAATGGACAGGATTACCATTTTGCCATGAATGGTCAAACTGGAAAGTTTGTCGGAAATCTTCCAATAGATAAGGGCAAAGAGTTAAAACTCATTGGCTTATTTGGTGGTTGTAGTGCACTCTTTACATTTCTTCTTTGCTTGTTGTTCTATTTTATTTAGGGGGTAAGAATGAAGAAAATTTTAATTACACCAGTGTTTTTACTAGTTTCTGTTTTACTTTTCTCTTCTCCGCTCTTGATGGATAATGCAAATCTTCTTTCCGAAAATGAAAAGGCAGAACTTACAAAGAAACTCGAAGAAGTAAAGGAAAAGACAACACTAACAGTTGTTATTGTGACAGATACTTCATCCTATGGTAAGGGTGACATGGAGGCTGCAGACTATATTTTTGAAAATGGAGATTATGGAGACGATGGAGTAGTCTTCTTCTTAAATATGGGAGATAGAAGCTATTACATCTCAACCTCTGGCTATGCAATGTATGCTCTAGATGATTACGCTCTTAGTGATGATAAAATCTATTCTCCTGTTATATCTTATCTATCAAAAGGTGAATACTACACAGCATTTACCAACTTTGCCTCCTACGTTGAGATAGCTACTCTAGATTCTACAAGAGAAAGCTATGAAAATCATACTCTTAACTCTAATGGTGATTGGGTAGAAGTGGGGGTAAAAGTAAAAAGATTTGATTGGGCTATGGCTCTTCTTTTTTCTTTGATTGTTGGTGTAACCGTCTCTATTATTGTTGTGTCAAAAGAAAGAAGAAAGATGAAGAATGTAGCCCTTGTTAATAATGCAGATGACTATGTTGTTCCAAATTCTTTTAACTTAGACGAAAACGAGAATATTCTTCTTTATTCTCATGTTTCTAGAGTTATGAAGGCTCCACCTAGAGATAATAATATGGGTGGAAATAGACCTCATCATACTACGACTCACATCTCCTCAAGTGGTGGAAGCCATGGTGGAAGAGGTGGCTCGTTTTAAATAAAAATTATCTTTTGCTTCCTTCTAGGTGTAGTAAACTTGGAAGGAATTTTTTTATCAATAAAATAGGGCTGCCACCATGAGGTAACAGCCCATAAACTATCTCATAGGAGATTATTTATCATAAAGATTGATAAGGTCCTGTAAGTGTTCATATCTTGCCTTAGCTTCGTCTTCGTTAGCCTTGAAGAGCCATGTAGCTCTTTCTGGGAACTCACGTGTTAGACGAGAGTATCTAGCTTCATTCATTAAGAATTCCTGGTATCCACCAGCTGGAGCCTTAGAGTCAAGAGTGAACTTCTTCTCTGCTGCTGGGTTATATCTGAAGAGGTTCCAGTAACCACAATCAACAGCCTTCTTCATTTCCTTCTGACAGTTAGCCATACCACCCTTAATAGAGTGCATTTCACATGGAGCATAACCAATAATGAGAGATGGTCCATTGTAAGCTTCAGCTTCTGTGATTGCTTTGATTGTCTGGTTAGGGTTAGCACCCATAGCAACCTGTGCAACATATACATAACCATACTGCATAGCAATTTCACTGAGGCTCTTCTTCTTGATTTCCTTACCAGCAGCTGCAAACTGAGCAACCTGACCGATGTTAGAAGCCTTAGAAGCCTGTCCACCTGTGTTAGAGTAAACTTCAGTATCGAAGACGAAGATATTTACATTCTTCTTGCTTGCAATAACGTGATCAAGTCCACCATAACCAATATCGTAAGCCCAACCATCACCACCAAAGATCCAAATAGACTTTTTAGAGAGATAGTCCTTCTTCTCGAGGATAGCCTTAGCCTTATCACAATTACAGCTTTCAAGGGCCTTTACATAGTTCTCTGTTGCTTCCTGGTTCTTTACTCCATCGTCCATACTGTCGAGCCAAGTCTGAGCTGCAACCTTAATATCTTCATTATCAGATTCGCTGATAATTTCCTTTGTTAATTCTGCAAGGTCCTGTCTAATCTTATCCTGTCCGATATATAAGCCTAGACCGTGTTCAGCGTTATCTTCGAAGAGTGAGTTACACCATGCTGGACCTTTTCCTTCCTTATTTGTTGTATAAGGAGATGTTGCAGCAGGACCACCCCAAATTGAAGAACAACCAGTAGCGTTAGAAATATACATTCTGTCACCGAAGAGCTGTGTTACTAAGCGAGCATAGCTTGTTTCTGCACAACCAGCACATGAACCAGAGAACTCAAGAAGTGGCTGCTTGAACTGGCTTCCCTTAACTGTATTGTCCTGCATATCCTTCTTTTCAGATACCTTAGAAACACAGTAGTTGAAGACATCCTGTTCTTTGAGTTCGCTTTCCATTGCTGTCATCTGCAATGCGCCTGTAGGACAAGCAGATACACAAACAGAACAACCCATACAATCAAGAGGAGAAATAGCAAGAGTAAACTTGTATACTCCCTTTCCCTTACCAGCCTTAACATCAACAATCTTAGCATTTGCTGGAGCATTCTTTGCTTCTTCTTCTGTTAGAGCAAATGGTCTAATTGTTGCGTGAGGACATACGTAAGAACACTGGTTACACTGGATACACTTAGCACTATCCCAAACAGGAACAGAAACAGCAACGCCTCTCTTCTCGTATGCAGCAGCACCAAGCTCAAACTGTCCGTCAACGTGGTCAACAAATGCGCTTACAGGTAGGCTGTCGCCATCCATCTTGTCAACAGGGTTGAGGATAGTAGAAACCATCTTAACAAGTTCTTCTCTTCCTTCGAGCTTCTCTTCCTTCTTCTCATCAACAGCATCTTTCCAAGAAGCAGGAACGTCAATCTTAACAAATGCAGAAGCACCAAGATCGATTGCCTTGTGGTTCATGTCGACGATATCCTGACCCTTCTTGAGGTAAGACTGAGTAGCCTTTTCCTTCATGTGCTGGATAGCTTCTTCCTGAGGCATAACCTTTGCAAGTGTGAAGAATGCTGACTGAAGAATTGTATTTGTTCTCTTACCCATACCAATCTTCTGAGCAAGGTCAATAGCATCGATTGTGTAGAGCTGAATGTTATTCTTTGCGATATAACGCTTAGCCTCTGCATTGAGGTGATGTTCAAGTTCTTCTAGTGTCCACTGACAGTTAATCATGAAGATACCATTTGGCTTAACATCCTGAACCATCTTGAAGCCCTTTGTTACGTAGCTTGGGTTGTGGCAAGCAACAAAGTCAGCCTTGCTGATGTAGTATGGGCTTCTGATTGGCTTATCACCAAAGCGGAGGTGAGAAATTGTTACACCACCAGTCTTCTTAGAGTCATACTGGAAGTATGCCTGAACATACTTATTTGTGTAGTCTCCAATAATCTTAATAGAGTTCTTGTTAGCACCAACTGTTCCGTCTCCACCAAGACCCCAGAACTTACATTCGATTGTACCTTCTGCAGCTGTGTTTGGAGCATTCTTGTCTTCTTCAAGAGAGAGATGTGTAACATCATCGTTGATACCAAGTGTGAACTGTCTCTTTGGATTATCCTTCTTAAGTTCGTTGTATACAGCAAATACAGATGCTGGAGGAGTATCCTTGCTTCCAAGACCATATCTTCCGCCAATAACCTTAAGATCTGTAATTCCGTTTTCACTAAGAGCTGTAATAACATCAAGATAGAGTGGTTCACCAATAGCACCTGGCTCCTTTGTTCTATCGAGGACAGCAATCTTCTTACATGTTGCTGGGATAGCCTTGATGAGTCTGTCAGCCTTGAATGGTCTATAGAGTCTTACCTTGATGAGACCAACCTTTTCGCCATGTGCGTTGAGGTAGTCGATAACTTCTTCTGCAACATCACAGATAGAACCCATTGCGATGATAACTCTGTCTGCATCTGGTGCACCATAATAGTTAAATAGCTGATAGTCTGTGCCAAGCTTAGCATTAACCTTAGCCATATATGATTCTACAACTTCAGGGAGAGCATCATAGTACTTGTTGCAAGCTTCTCTGTGCTGGAAGAAGATATCACCATTTTCATGAGATCCTCTCATGTGTGGGTGTTCTGGATTAAGAGCATGTTCTCTAAATGCTTTAACAGCATCCATATCGCACATATCTTTTAAGTCAGCATAATCCCAAACGGCAATCTTCTGAATTTCGTGAGATGTTCTGAAACCATCGAAGAAGTTGATGAAAGGAACCTTACCTGTGATTGCTGATAAATGAGCAACAGGAGAGAGATCCATAACTTCCTGAACGTTACCTTCGCAAAGCATAGCAAAACCTGTCTGTCTACAAGCCATTACGTCGCTATGGTCACCGAAGATGTTTAATGCCTGAGTTGCAACTGTTCTTGCAGAAACATGGAATACAGCAGGAAGCTGCTCAGCTGCAATCTTGTACATGTTAGGGATCATGAGTAAAAGTCCCTGTGAAGCTGTGTAAGTAGAGGTGAGTGCACCAGCTCCAAGAGAACCGTGAACAGCACCAGCTGCACCTGCTTCAGATTGCATTTCAACAACCTTAACCTGAGTTCCGAAGATATTCTTCAGGCCATTTGCACTCCACTGGTCAACAAAGTCAGCCATAGGGCTTGATGGAGTGATTGGATAAATACAGGCAACTTCACTGAATGCATAGCTAACATGAGCTGCTGCGTTGTTGCCGTCCATGGATTTCATTTTTCTCACCATGAAAGAGCCTCCTTGACAATTAGTCCAGACACAAGTCTGAAAGGGAATAATCATTTTTATACAAAGAGAGAAGGGGCAAAACCATCTGTCCCACTTTGTCAATACGAATCAAGAATAACCTCATTTAGGACACATTTCAACCTGTTATGGGTTTTCTTAACTCTTCATTTTATATTTTAACAGCAAAAAAAAGACACGATTTTTCAACCGTGTCCATTCTTAACGAAAGATGATTAGTTCTTCTCTGAGAAGTATCTCTCAAGTAAGCCTTCAAAAGCCTTTCCATGTCTAGCTTCATCTCTAGCCATTTCGTGAACTGTGTCGTGAATAGCATCAAGATTATACTGCTTAGCAAGCTTAGCAAGTTCGAACTTTCCGCTTGTAGCACCATTCTCAGCCTCAACTCTCATCTCAAGGTTTTTCTTTGTAGATGGAGTGATTACTTCACCTAAAAGTTCTGCAAATTTAGCAGCATGCTCAGCTTCTTCATGTGCAGCCTTTTCCCAGTAAAGACCAATTTCAGGGTAGCCTTCTCTATGAGCAACACGAGCCATAGCTAAGTACATACCTACTTCACTGCATTCTCCCTCAAAGTTAGCTCTAAGACCATCGATGATTTCCTTTCTAACTTCTTCTGGAACGTTGTCGCCGAAAATCTTTCCGACTCCAACTACATGCTCTGCAGCCCAAGAAAGAGATTTCTCTTCAACAAGCTTAAACTTGCTTCCTGGAGCCTTACATACTGGACAGAATTCAGGTGGATTCTCTCCCTCATAAACGTATCCGCAAACTGGACAAACCCATTTTTTCATATTTGTTTTCCTCCGAATTTCTTTTTCTTACTAGGAAAGATTATCATTAAGAAAAGGTTTTGTGAAGAGTTTTTTTAATTTTTTTAAACAAAATCTGTAAATTATGTAAAAAGAAATAATCTATGCTTTTCTCTTGGAAAGTTTTCATTACTCTTAAAAGAGGAGGTTATATGATTCAAGATAAAATTGTTTCACTTAAGGATATTGAAGAAAAGAAGAGAGAGTTAACGCAAAAAATGGAAAAACAAATGAGAGCTAGATTAGAGAGCTCTACATATCCACTTCGTGCTCTTCTTTCTTATTACAGAAGTGCAATGATGGAGGTTGAAACAAAGTTCAAAGTATTGGATGAACAGTTTTCACTTTCTTATGACCGTAATCCTATTGAATCTATATCTACGCGTCTTAAAAGCATTGACCAAATATATGATAAAGCAAGAAGAAAGGGGATTCCAATTTCTCTTAAATCAATTGAAGAGAATATCTACGACATTGCAGGCGTAAGAGTTGTTTGTCCATTTGAAAAAGATATCTACATGCTACGCTCATCTATTCTAAACCATGATGACGTTGTTCTTTTTGAAGAGCGTGATTATATAAAAAATCCAAAAGAAAGTGGATATAGAAGCCTTCACCTTATAATTGAAGTGCCTATCTACCTAGAAGAAGGTAAAAGGCAAATGAAGGTAGAAGTACAACTAAGAACAATGGCAATGGATCAATGGGCATCATTGGAGCATAGGCTAATGTATAAAAAAGACTTGCCAGATGATATTGCTAAAGACTTAAGAAAGAAGCTTTTAGAGTGTGCAGAACTTAATAGAAAGCTAGATATGATTATGCAAGACATAAAGGATACTACAGACCTTTATCTTGCTGATGATTAACTTCTTTCTTCTTTGCTCCACCTAAGCTATTAAAAAGCTTTTGCGGTATTTCATGGATAATTGCAATGCCAAGGACCATAGCAAGGCAAGCATTGGCTGTAGCACTACCGCTAGTTGCTGCCTTACTCAGTTGCCCAGATACCAAATAGTAGACCGTCCAATAAATATCTGCTCCTGGAACGAGAGTGAATATGCCTGCAATTAAGAAGATTAGCTCTGGACACTTTATCCTTACAGCTAAGAGTCGGCTTAGAAATGCAACGACAGCTGAAGATAGAAAGATTGCGAATGCATAACCAAGTATTGGCTTAAAGAAGGCAAAAACAATCCACCCAATTAGACCAACAAAGCCACAGGAAAGGTAGTATTTGCTCGGTATGTTATAAAGCACAGAGAAGGCTATCGTTCCAAAGAAAGAAGCAAGTAGAACATATATGCTCACAGAAAGAGTCCTCCTTGGATGCGACTATAGAGAGCCAAAATAACACCAACTCCGACAGCAATGCATATGAAGACAAATATGGCGTCTAAAAGTCTAACCATTCCTGAAAGGTAATCGCCGTTTCCTATATCTCTTATGCCATTAACAAATGGAATACCTGGAATAAGTGGAATTATAGATCCAGCTATCATGGCATTCATGTTATCACTTAAGCCGTAGTGGTGGAAAATAAGACAAATAGATGTTACAAGTGCTGAACCAATGAGGTTTGATGTGATTTTTGATAGATGAGGCTTTGAAATAAATTCAATAAAGAGGCCAAGGAAAAGACCTGCAATGAGAGCAACTAGGCCATCTTTTAAGGTTCCAGAAAAGAGAAGAGCAAAGCAAGCTGCACTAAGCGAAGTTGCACTAAGTCGCTCTAGCGTAGTTTTTGCGTTCATTCTCTTAATTCTTTCTATTTCTTCTCTTGCTTCTTTTAGTGTGTATTTGTCTCTTGCGATTTCTCTTGAGAGTTGGTTTATGGCAACAACTTTGGAAAGGTTTGGAGAATTTACGGGAATATACTTTACTCTTGCAAAGCTATTTCCATTTGTTTCTGTACCAGATGTAAATATTCCATTTGTCAAAACAAAAAAATCGCTTTCTCTTACACCATAGTGAGAGGCGATTCTTTTCATTGTATCTTCAACACGGAAAGTCTCTGCTCCATTTTCAAGCATGACTTTTCCTGCTTCCATAGCTACAGTTAGTACTTCTCCGACGCTTTCTTCCATTTTTCTTCCTGTTGACCCCTCTATTCTCTACTGTAAGATAGCGCATAAGTCAACAAGAAGAATAATCTTAAAAGTATAAAAAGCTTTTTTGATAAATAAAAATAGGTCAAGCAAGAGAGCGCTCGACCTACTATTTTATCTATTTGCTTTTTTTGTAACAGAAGAGATATGCTTTCTTAGTTCATCTGTCAAGTACGAGAAACTGTCTAAGCGCCATATCCAATTGCCACAGCAAGTTCCTGGAGTGTTAATACGACCTCTATTGTCTAAATGGAGCCAATCTTGAAGAGGAACAATCATTAAGAATGATTTACTCTCCATTCCCATCTTGATTATTGCCTCGCATAGCTCATTATCATCTGTAATGTTTAGCCTATTTCTTGCATTGTCTACATAGATTTTATCGGCGTCTTTTATCCAACCAATCAATGTTGAATTATCGTGAGTGCCTGTATAGCAAACACTATTTTCACTATAATCCTTCGGGTCATATGTTCCTTTTTCTCTTGTATCAAAAGCAAATTGCAAAATCTTCATTCCTGGCCATGTTGATGCTTTTAATAGAGCAATAACCTCTGGCGTAAGATAGCCTAAATCTTCAGCAGTAAAACTTAGAGTAGGAAAAGATTGATTGAGAGTATCTGTAAAGTCTCGCCCTGGGCCTTTTACCCATCTACCATCACGTGCTGTTTTTTCGCCGTACTTCACGCAATAATAGCTCTCTAATCCTCTAAAATGATCAAAGCGAATGATATCGTAGAGTTTGCTTGCGCCTTCAATTCTTTTCTTCCACCAAGTAAACCCATCTTCTTTCATCTTATCCCAATTGTAGAGAGGATTTCCCCAAAGCTGCCCATCTTTGTTGAAGTAATCAGGTGGAACGCCACTAACCTCAGTTGGAATGAAGTTTTCATCAAGTTGGAATTCTTCAGGGTTAGCCCATACTTCAGCGCTATCTAAGGCAACATAGATTGGAATATCGCCAATAATACCGATAGACTTTTCTTTTGCATAAGAGCGTAGGGCATTCCATTGTTTGAAGAAAATAAACTGTAAGAAGTTAAAGAATGAGATGTCATCTTCTAACTCATTAATATACCTAGCGAGAGTTGCTTTATCTCTTTTTCTTGTTTCTTCTGGCCACTCAATTACGCTCTTCATTCCATAATGTCGCTTGAGTGCCATAAAGAGTACATAGTCATCAAGCCACGAAGAATTCTCTTCTTTAAACTCTTCTATCTTTTTTTTATATTTTTCTTTACCTTTTATATATGCAGAATAAAGGACACTATACCTACTAGAATATATTGCACCATAATCAACTTTATTCTTGTCATTTCCCCAATAATAGCTCTCTACTTCATCTTTAGTTAATAAACCATCTTCAATTAGTAAATCCAAATCAATTAGATATGGATTTCCGGCAAATGAAGATAAAGCTTGGTAAGGAGAATCACCATAGCTTGTCGGGCCTAGTGGTAGTATTTGCCACCACTTTTGACCTGCTTGAGAAAGAAAATCAATAAAGTCATAGGCACTTTTTCCGAGCGTTCCAATTCCATAAGGAGAGGGTAAACTTGTTATTGGCATAAGTATGCCTGAAGATCTTTTTTTCATCTTTTAGTCTCTTTAAATACCGCCCTAGAATAAGGCGGTAGATTAAAAATAATAGTAAAAAAGTAATTAATTAACCTTTTACTGCACCTGCAGCTACACCCTTAATGATGTATTTCTGACAACATAGGTAGAAGATAATTACAGGAATAATACCCATAAGGATCATTGCCATTGTTGCACCCAAATCTACAGTACCATAACTTCCTTTAAGATACTGAATATGAATTGGTATTGTCATATAAAGGTTTCTGTTTAAAACAAGATATGGAAGTAGATAGTCATTCCATACCCACATTATTTCCAGAATAGCTACTGATATAAGAGTTGGCTTTAAAACAGGAAGAACAATAGAGAAGAAAGTTCTAACTGGGCCACATCCATCAATTGTAGCAGCCTCTTCCATCCCTAATGGAACGCTTTTAACAAAGCCAGAAAACATAAATATAGCAAGACCTGCGCCAAAACCAAGATAGACAACAGGAATTGTATAAGGAGTATTAAGCTTAAGTGTGTCTGCAGTCTTTGAGAGAGTAAACATAACCATCTGGAATGGAACTACCATTGAAAAAACACAAAGATAGTAGACTATTCTAGAGATAGTTGAATCTACACGTGAAATATACCAAGCACTCATTGATGTACAAATCAAAATCAAAGCAGTTGAGAAAATTGTTATATAAAAAGAATAGAAGACACTTTTAAAGTAAGGATAGTTACCAAATGTCATTCCTTTTATAAAATTACTCATTCCTGCCCATTGTTCTCCAAATGGAAGACCAAAGGTATTTGTTTTTACAAATGTATTAAGCTTAAAGGAGTTGATTAATACAAGCAAAACAGGGAATACCCAAATAAGTGCAATTAATGAAAATATAATTGTAAGAATATTTAGCTTTCTTCTTTCAGCTTTTAAAGCACCCATTATTGTTGAACCTCCTTTTCTCTAGTGAACTTGAGTTGTAATAAGCCGAGAGCAGCAACAAGAATAAAGAATATAACAGCTTTTGCTTGTGCTGTTCCTCGTGCATTAACATTTGAGCCATAGAATGTTGAATAGATGTTTAGTGCAAGCATTTCTGTTGTCTTAACAACTGAACCGTCAGCATTAAACTTAAATGGCTGACCACCTGTTAGGGCAAGGTTTTGGTCGAAAAGTTTGAAGCCATTTGAGAGAGTAAGGAATGTACAAATTGTAATAGATGACATGACATTTGGAATTGTAATCTTTATCAGTGTCTGCCACTTATTTGCACCATCGATTTCTGCTGCTTCCATCATATCTTCAGGAATTGATTGCAAGCCAGCAATATAGATGATCATCATATATCCAATTTGCTGCCAACACATAAGAATAATCAAACCCCAGAAGCCATACTTTGTTTCCATGAGAATTGAAGTATTGAAATGAGAAAGTATTCCGTCAAAAATCATTGACCAAATGTAGCCAAGAACAATACCGCCAATAAGATTAGGCATAAAGAAAACAGTTCTAAAGAGATTGCTTCCTTTCATGCCCTGAGTTAGAGCAAGCGCAATTGCAAATGCAAATAAGTTTATTAGAACAACAGAAACTACTGTGTATAGAGCTGTATACCAAAATGCATGAACAAATGAAGCATCTTGGAAAGCCTTTATGTAGTTAGAAAAACCAATGAATGTTGCATCACTTGTAATTCTGAATTTACAAAATGAAAGATAAATACCTTGTAAGAAAGGCCATACAAAGCCAATAAAGAAACAGATGATCGTTGGTCCCATAAATAGAGGGAACCATTTCTTTATAGGTTTTTTTATAAGAGAAGAACTAAGTCCTCCCTCTGCTTTTCGATGAGTTTTAAATGTTTTTTTCATTAAGACACCTGAATGGATAAATAAAAAAGAAAAATAAGGGCGGGTAGATGCCCGCCCCCAATTGAAGCTTAATGCTCCTTAGCGTACTGTGTAGCCCAGCCCTGAACAAATGCTGTCTTAACAAGTTCCCAAGTTTCTGCACTTGGAGCGTTGTCGTACTGGTTCATTGCTGATACAAGACCTGCTCTCCAATCATCAACAGCTGGAGTATAGTTGAATGTCCATGTCATGACATAGTTGCCTTTCTGTGCATATTCGTTAGCCTGATCGAGGAATACGTTACCACTTGGAGCAGCCTTCTTATATGGAATAGCACCAAATGTCTGAGCAAGAGCCTTTGTTCCTGTTTCGCTTGTTACCATCCAAACCATGAAGTCCATAGTTGCCTGGATGTCTTCTGCCTTAGCGTTCTTGTTGATAGCCCAGCAGTTTTCTGTTCCACAGTTAAGACCTGCTTTCTCTTCGCCTTCAACTCCACAATAGAATGGAATCATAGCGAGGTTTTCAGGATCTAAGCCATATGTCTTTGTAAGAGCATCAAATTCCCAGTTACCGTTCTGATAGAAGACAGCCTGCTTCTTACCAAACTCAGCTTCTGCATCGTATCCACCTGTTGCGAGAGATGCTGGAGAATATGCGCTGTTGTTAATGTAGAGATCCCAAAGATTCTTGAAGTTATCAAGATACTTACCTGTGATTGTTGCAGGCTGAGGACCAGCTGTCCAACCGTCATCTCTTGCTTCATAGAAGAGAGCTGCGTTAGCAAGGTGTCCTGTGAATCTCCAGCTTGATGAACCATCCATACCACTAGATGTGAAGGCATCAAAACCAAGTTCTTTACTTCTAGCATGAATATCTTCAACAACCTTCTTTAAAGAAGCGAAGTCTGTGATATCACTTAGAGAATATCCTGCCTTAGCAAGGAGTTCCTTGTTTACGATGATACCAAATGCTTCATAGCAGTAACCGATAGAGCAAAGCTTTCCGTTTGCATCATAAAGATTGTAAGCATCTGTATTGAGTTCGTTAGCAATAGCTGTGCCTGTTAAATCTAAGCAGTAGTCACCCCAAGATGAAACAGCGCCCTGATTTCCAACAACAAAGAGTGTAGGTGGTTCAGACTTGTCCATTTCAGCTGTAAGAGTTTCATTGTATGTTCCACTAGCTGCTGTAACAACTTTTACTGGAACACCTGTTTCAGCTGTATAAGCCTGAGCAAGGCTCTGAAGAGCTGCATCTGACTCTGGTTTGAAGTTAAGCCAATAGACACTACCTGTCTTTTTTGTTGCCTGTCCCTGTTCTGCTGCACCCTGTGCAAAAATGCTTGTTAAGCAAAGTGCAAGAACGAGGAGGATAGCTGTAAATTTCTTCATATAGAATTACCTCCAAAATTCTCCAAAAATGAGAATTGTATTCTTTTACTTCTTCTATATTACACCGGTTTAGTAAGTTTGCAAGATTTTTTTTGATTAAAAATGGTAAATCGGTAAACTTATGTTTCTACTGATTTATACAGTAATTTGTACTATAAAAATTTATATTTACATTAAAATTATATATTTTGTTGATAATTAGCTATAATTATAGAAAAAACATATTTTAAGCGAACTAGATAAACAAAAATCTCAAATAATTTTTCTTTTTTTGAGAATTAAGAAATTCTTAATGCAAATTAGCGAAAATAAGATAATAATAAATCTAGAGATAATCGATAAAGCTTTATTTATTAAAAGAGGATAAAATGCAATTAACTGAACGACAAAAAAACATTTCAGAGGGAAAAGAAGGCGAGGTTAAGGCGAAAATTATGAAGACTCTCATAATGTATGGAGAGACCTTTGGTGCTGAGAAAATGGTTGATATTACTAGTAAATATGGACATCTTGTTACTTCTTTTGGCTTATCTGTAATGAAACCTGTTTATGAGTTGATGGATACACTTATTGAAGGAGGAGCAGTCTCTAGCCAGCCATTTACGGTAGACCCAATGCCACTAGAAAAATGTGTGCCGTCCAATTTTATTCAGAATATATTTTTTAAGGTAATGTATTCAAAACAAAAAGAGTATGATGAGCAACTGAAGAAGCTTGGCATCCTTAACAGTAATGCTTATACATGTACTTGCTATATGAAGGAAGTTGGCAATATTCCAAATGAAGGAGAAATTCTTTCTTGGGCAGAGAGCTCAGCTGTTGTTTACGCAAACAGCGTTCTTGGGGCAAGATGCAATCGTAATAGTGGTATTTTAGACTTATTTGGTTCAATAGTTGGTTGTGTTCCTTATTTTGGCCTTTTAACAGATGAGGGTAGAAAGGCAGATTGGCTAATAGAAATAAAGACAACTAAAAAGCCAGAAGCACAGCTTTTGGGTTCTGCAATTGGTATGCGCGTAATGGAAAATGTACCTTATGTTGTTGGATTAGATAAGTATTTTTCTTCCTTAGATGATGAAGTAAAGGCATATTTAAAGGACTTTGGTGCTGCAACTGCAAGTAACGGTGCTGTTGGACTCTATCACATTGAGTCTTTAACCCCGGAAGCTGTGAAGAATGGTCGTTCGCTATTAAAAGAAGGATATAAAACATATGTAATAGATGATGAGGAGCTAGAGAGGGTGGAAAGATCTTATCCAATTATTTGGAAAGATAAAAATGCTATGTCAAAATTAGCATTTATTGGATGTCCTCACTTATCTAAAGAGCAACTATCATCATGGTCAAAAAGAATCGATGAGAGCTTAAAGAAAAATGGAAAGACTAAGCTCGATATTCCAACTGTGATGACAGCAGCTCCAGCTGTAATGGAAAACTTCAAAAAGACAGATGAAGGAAAAAGATTACAGGAGCAAGGCGTAATCCTTAGTCATATATGCCCGCTAATGTATATGAATAATCCTAAGTGTGGCTCTATGCCTGTTATTACCTGTTCTAATAAGCTCAGAACATATACCTCAGCTCGTTTCTATAAAGAAGATGAATTACTTAGCGTTATTACAGGAGGCACAAAATGAAAAAAGAATTTAAAGGAAGAGTTGTCGTAAAAGGCGAGACAAAGGCGATTGCCCTTGTTTCTAAGAATGGATTTAATACGCTTGCCTCCTATCAACACTCATTGATGTTTGGTGATAAAAAAGGAAAATGCTCTGATCAGAATAATCCAGATTTATACAATAAGCCAATGGCTGGAACAGCTTTGTGTATGCCTCAGACAATAGGTTCAACTACTGGAGGACTTGTTCTTTTTTGCGCAACAAGCATGGGACGACAGCCTAAGTGCTTATTGTTTTCTAAGCCTATTGATTCCTTAGCTGCAGCCGGCGCAATTCTCTCTGATGTTTGGACCGATGAAAGTATGCCAACAGTAGATATGCTTGGTGAAGAATTCTTAGATTTTGTTCAAACAGGTGACTCGATAACAGTCAAAGAAGACGGAACTGTTATAGTTGAAAGATAGTTTCTTTCTTGCAATATTACTCAAAAGAAAAGGCCCCATTCGCGGGGCCTTCTACTTTAGATTTTCATACCTACTTCATATGCTCGCCAAATAACTGAACGTAGATTACCAACTTTTAAGCAATCTCCTACAAGATGTACCTTTCCATCAGTTGTTAAAGGAGAAGGTATGTAACCAGCAGATGAAATAACACTATCAACAGGGATTTCGATTACAGAGCCATCCTTTCTTGTACAAATGATAGATTTATCTTTTACCTCAGTAAGTCTCGTTTCTAGATAGACTGGAATATTATGTAGTTCAAACCATTCTCTTAAATATGAAGAGTTAGCTAAACATACTCCTTTTTGCTTTATAAGATCATCAAGCATCTCAATAATAATCGGATGTTTTCCTTGTAAAGCAAGCTCATAAGCGATTTCACTTCCTGTTAAGCCACCACCTATTATTGCAACTTTAGAACCAACTTCTTTACCATTTAAGAATGTGCAAGCCTCTATTGTTTTTTCAAAGCCAGGAACATTCTTTAAGAATCTTGGCTTAGCACCAGTTGCAATTACGTATTCATCAGCCTTGATTGAAGAAAGATCCTTGATTTCACTATTAAGGTGAACTTCAATCTCTTCTTTTTCAACCTCACGTCTATACCAAGCAAGCAAGTCTCTAAGTTTCCCTTTGTACGATTCACTTGAAGCAGGAACAAATGTGCCACCAAGGTAATCATTCTTTTCATATATTATTGGGTTATGACCACGCTTTTTTAGAACAATAGCAGTTTCCATTCCTCCAATACCACCGCCGATAATTGCTACAGTTTTAGGTTTTTTAGTTCTAACAATCTTGTGTTTATTCCATTGCATTGTTTCTGCATTAACTGCACATCGAGCAAGATGGAGTGAATCACTTAAGTCTTGGTCATTAGGAACACCTTTATAGTGACACATATTAAAGCATCCATTGTGGCAAAGAATACAAGGTTTAATATCTTCAGCTCTATCGTTCATAAGCTTCGTTATCCACTCTTGGTCAGCTAAGAACTGTCGAGCAAATCCTGCGCCATCAATCTTTCCTTCTTTTATAGCTTCTGATGCAACAAATGGATCTAGTCGTCCTGCTGCTACAACTGGGATAGAAACAAAGTTCTTTATATGTTCAACATCACTAAGGTTGCAGTTTTCTGGCATATAGATTGGAGGATGTGCCCAATACCAAGCATCATATGTGCCGTTATCACAATTAAGCATATCATATCCAGCATCTTCTAAATACTTGGCTGCTCTTTCACTTTCTGTCATATCTCTTCCGACTTCGGTATAATTTTCCCCAGGAAGAGCTCCTTGTCTAAATCCTTTTGTTTTAGAAATTACACTGTAGCGCAGAGAAACAGGGAAATCACTACCACAACTTTTTTTGATAGCTTTAACAATATCTGTTGCAAAACGATATCTGTTTTCGAAGCTCCCACCATATTCGTCTGTTCGTTTATTAACATATTTTAGAGTAAATTGGTCTAAGAGGTATCCTTCATGGACTGCATGTACTTCAACACCATCAACTCCGGCTTCTTTAAGTAGCTTTGCACTTTCTGCAAATGCAAAGACCATATGTTCAATTTCCTTCTTTGTCATTTCTCTGCTTGGAACTTTATCTGACCAACGATTAGGAGAAGGAGATGCACTAGCGGTAATTTTGTCTAAATTCATGAAAGGTTTAGAAAGTACATTCAAAACAGGATTGGTATAGAGTTTTTCCATCATTTCGCTGATAGTAAATGATCTGCCAAATCCAGCTGTAAGTTGAACAAAGAGTTTAGCTCCTGTTTTATGAAATTCAGGCATCCATTCCTTGAGCTTCTTATACATTCCTTTATTTTTGTACAGCCATTGTCCAAACATAGGGTTGTAGACAGGTTGGCATCCTGGAAGTACTAAACCAACATTGTTTTTTGCAACACGCATAATAAATTCTGCGCCGTCTTTGTCAAAGTGGTTTTTCTCCATCCAACCAAAAAGGTCTGTTCCTCCCATACTTGTTAGAACGATTCTATTCTTTATTTCACATTTGCCTATATGCCATGGCGTAAAAAGGCTTTCGAGTTTCTGATCCATATTTCCTCCACGTAGTCCAAATAAAAGTATACAACAAATGCAGTAAAGAAAAAAATAAAAAAATATCAGAATAAAACCGTTAAAAAAAGTTTAAAGGTTTAACGAAAAACCGTTAAAAAATCTTTAAAGGTTTTGCTTGTTTTAATATACTAAGCATATGGAAAAGCTAAAAGAAACTTTGAAAGAAATAATTCTTCAAGGACAAAGATGTAATGTTAGTACTTTAATAAAAAGAGATTTATTGATTGAGAGAATTGAGAAAAAAGCCACTATAATTCTTGGAATAAGGAGGTGTGGTAAGACATCTTTATTGCTTGAATATGTAAATTCGCTTATTTCTAGTGGCGTTGATAAAACTCAAATCTGCCATATAGATTTTTCTGATGATAGACTCATTTTAATAAACAATGATGAGCCTAGAATTGTTGCTGATTCATACTATGAACTTTTTCCTGAAAACCATGGAAAAAAAGTTTACTTTATTTTTGATGAAATCCAATACTTAGCTAATTGGGAATATCTTGTTAATAGATTACAGGTAACAGAAAATTGTGAAGTAAACATTACTGGTTCAAGTTCAAAAATCTTATTAAATGAAACTTCTTCTGTATTAGGAGGAAGAAAGATCGGTTGGAACCTATATTGCTATTCATATAGAGAATTCTTACGGGCAAAAGGCGAGGAGCCAACAACACTTCTTCTAAAAGAAGTCAAAGATAAGCAAGTAGTATTGTTTAACGAGTACCTTAAAATTGGGGGATTTCCAGAGGCTCTTTTATTCTCTTTAGATGCTTCAAGAGTATTATTTTTTCAAAACATAACAAATGATATAGTCTTTAGAGATATTGTTTTGAGGCATAATATTTCAAAACCAGACGCCCTAAAAGCAATGGTTATTATCTTATTCTCGATGATGAGTAGTCCCTTGAGTGAAACAAAATTATATCAAAGGTTAGTTGGGATGCATATTAAGATTTCAAAGCCAACAATGAGTGAATATTTAGAATATGCACTAGAAAGCTGTACTTTTTACATGATGCCAATTAGAAGCTACAATGAAGCTGTTAAAGCAACAAATCCCAAAAAACTGTATGTAGCAGATCATGCACTTGCCACTGCAAGTGCTAGTTTTCTATCAGATAATATTGGAGCAAAGCTTGAAAACATTGTATTTCTTCATATAAGAAGAAAAACGGGTAAAGTATTCTACTATAAAACAAAGTCTGGCTATGAAGTGGATTTTGCTTACGGTGATGACTTTGCTATCAAATTGGTTCAAGTTTCTGCAAAAATTGAAAATGAAGAAACGTTTTCTAGAGAAAAAAGAAGTCTCATTGAAGCAATGGATGAGCTTAGTTTAAGTGAGTCAACTATAGTAACTCTAGGAGAAGAAAATGAAGTAGAAATCGAAAATAAGATAATAAGGATAATACCAGCATGGAAGTATCTTTTATTAGATATGTAAATTATAAAAGGAAAGAAGTATTAGCTTTATTAACTCTCGATTCAAGTATTTTTTTTATTGACGATAAATCAGATTTTTTATTATTTGAAGGTAGAATACATCTTTCGATTGTTGCTGAATTAGTTCGTTTTTTTGCAAAAAGCGTCAGTTTAAGAGAATTGTTTTCATTTACGAGATCATATATATGCAAATGTATGAATCCATTCTTGTCATCAATATTAATATCGGTCAGATTAAAATTTTCCAACATATAATTAAATAAGGATTTTTGGATTACAAGGACTAAGTGCTTATTCAGTTTTTCAAAAATACGACATTTATGGAGCATTTGAACAAGTATAGTCTTTACTGTCATTTTCCAGTTAAGCCCATATGTTTTTCCAACTAAAGGTGATGTTTTTTTTATTAAACCATGCTCAATAAGTAATTTTTGTCTTTCATCCCACACTGAGCCTGTTGTATCAACAGATTGAACTTCTACTCCTACAAAATTTTCAATTGTTTTTTTATTTGTTAAGGATAGGATAAAGTCAATCTGTCCTTCAGGAAGTAAAACTTCTGGAATAACAAAAATTTTATCATCAATTTGAGTTTTGCTAAGCAAAGGAACACAATCCTTAAAAATAGTATTATCCTCCAAAAAACGATTTGGACATATTACTACATCTTTCGATCTGTATTTTACAGAGCAGACACCAATTTTTTCTTGAGGATACGATTTTCTCATTTTTGAGCATTCTTTTTTTGTATAAGGACATGATTGATTTTCAACAGATTTCTTGTCCTGTTGAGATAAAAAAGAAACGTTAATGCCAAATAGTTCGCTAACACCATTCATTTTCATGATTTATCACCCTCATAAATTATTGGTTTAAACTCAGAGCATCTATGAATAGCAAGTTTTATGTACTCTTCTGAAATATCAATTCCAATACTTTTTCTTTTTAATAGGGAAGAAACATAAGAAGTTGTTCCACTCCCAACAAAAGGATCAAGAACAATTCCATTTGTGGGGCAAGTCAAAAGTATAGGTGTCTTAACCAAATCTTCTGGAAAGATTGCGTAATGAACTTTATTTCCTTTTTTATTTTCGCTTGTTATTTGCCACACATCAGAAATCATGCTTCCATTGGGGTTATAATTCAAAAAATAGAAACCATTATCATTAAGCTCTTTAGCTCTACCACTAAGCGATAAGCTTTCTCCAAAAGTAATACGTTGGTTAGCACCTTTTATTACCATTCTGAAATCAGTTAATTCTCCTCTTTTAATCTTATTTAGATTTTCGTCTAAAGCTAAAAAAGCATTCTTTTTTTGTTCTTCTGTAAGTTCTGTACTGAGCTCTATTTTTCTCCTGTAGTTAATTCCTTTTACTCCAGTAGCACTAATGACTTTGTTATCTTTGATAATAGCTTTGCCAGGTTTTTTTCTAATGGCAACATCATCATAAAAATATCCTTTTCTGTACTTTACGAAATGAAAAAATGGTTCGTATTCATTTCTAAGACTGTCTTTAGAAAAAGAAAGAGAGCCTTTCATCTTATCCCAAATTACAGTATTACGAAGAATCCATTTTTGTTCATCTTGCATCTTTATTGCAATTCTATATGGAATGTTAAGTAGGTTTTTATCAAAGTATGAGTCCCCTATGTTTAACCAAAAAGAACCAGAAGGCTTAAGGATTCTATATAGCTCTTTTGTAATATTGAGGATGTTTTCAATATACTCAGTATAGTTTTTTTCAAGACCCAAGTTACCTTCCAAATATTCCCTTTTGTGATAATAAGGAGGGCTAGTTATAATACAGTCTATCGATTCATTTGGTAAATTTTTAAGAAGGGAAAAGGCATCCCCATTTATGAAAAATGGAGATAAAACAGATGAATTAGAAATATATTGTTCCAAATTATTCATTTTAAGAAAAACCTACTTACAATCTTTAATTTAGCATACAAAAGATTAAAAAGAAGGTTTTCTTAATTCATTTTTGTTAAGTTTATTGATGTAAATAAAATAAACAGGGACAACAATAATATCTGATAGAACCCATGCTAGTGGGTGAGATATTACAATGCCAATATAACCCAAAGATTTTGCTAGAAGTATAGAGCCTAGGCATCTACCAATAAGTTCTAGAATACAAGCAACAAGTGGTGCCCACGATATATTCATGCTCTGGTCTGCCGTTCTATAAACAACAATAAGTCCCAATAATAGATAACAAGGCGCAATAATAGAGAAGTATTGGATGACATAACTATTAACATCACTTGTTACATTAGAAACAAAGAGTGGAGCAAGATATGGTGAGCTAAATAGCATTAAGAGTGCCATAATGATGTTTAAAATTTCAACAATTAATAGTGCACTCCATACTCCCTGTTTTATTCGCTTATATGATCCACAACCAAAGTTTTGTGCTACATATGTAGAGAGAGAAGTTTGGAAGGCTGTATCAACTAAGACAGCAAGTTGATCAACCTTACTTGCTGCTGTAAAGCCAGCTATGGCCTTTGTACCAAGGCCATTTACCGCACTTTGCATTACTATTTGACCTATACACATAACTGACATCTCAGATCCCATTAATGAGCCAAGCTTTAAGTGATCAAGTATATTCTTTTTATCTAATTTCCATAGGTTCTTTTCTATATTCAATATAGGGTATTTCTTTAGCCCTATAATAAGTGAAAGAATTGCTGCAATTAACTGAGAGAGTACTGTTGCCCATGCAGCTCCTCCTACACCCCAATCAAGAGGAACGATAAAAACATAGTCTAGTATGATATTCAATAGAGAAGAAAAGACAAGAAATACTAGAGGAATTTTACTGTCTCCAATGGCTCTAAGAGTATTGGAAACCATGTTATAGAAGATTGAAGCACCTGTTCCAATAAGAATAACAGAAAGATAGGAATAGCTTAAACTTTGTATTTCTTCAGGAATATCCATTAGTTTTATAATGGTAGTGGTTAGAGGTAAAAAAAGAAGTGTAATTAGTACTGTAAAAAAAATAGAGAGATAGACAGATGAGACAACACTCTTTTTTACTCCACTGTCATCTTTATGGCCAAAGCGTTGTGCCATAATTACACCAAATCCACTAGTGAAACCTTGGATGAAACAAAGAATAAAGTAGAAAAAAACAGTTGTACTTCCAACTGCAGCAAGTGCATTCTCTCCAATAGTTTGGCCAACAATTATGGTGTCTGCAAGAGTATAAAACAGTTGAAAAAGATTTCCTCCAATAATTGGAAGAGTAAAGTTCCAAATAACTGAAATTGGTTTTCCTTGAGTTAAATCTTTCATTTCTTTTTTCTCTCGAAAGGAATAATAAAAGCAAATTATAAAATTGTTAATGCTAAGATAGAGCCTCAATTTGTATTTTTAAGTTATTAGTGTTTTTTTATGCAAAAAAAATGGTATTGTTATAAAAACAATACCACTTTATACCCGAGACGGGACTTGAACCCGTACGGCATTGCTGCCAGGAGATTTTAAGTCTCCAGTGTCTACCATTCCACCACCCAGGCTTTACAGAGAGAATAATAACTAAAAAATGAAAGAAAGGGAAGTAGAGTTTTCTTTTCTTTTCAATTTAATTAGAATTGATTATCTTCTATTGTAGTCTTATAAAAAAGGAGCTTTTTATTTATGACAAGTTGGCGAGATTTTTTCATTGGATTGGGCTCTGGTTGTGCATTGGCCCTTCTTGTATGGTTTATATATATAATTAGGCTTCATCTTGCAAAGAAGAGGGGAGAGAGTGAGCTCAAAAAGCTTAAAGATATGCTTACTTCTCGCATGGAGATTGAAAATGATGGAGTTAGCAAATTAAAAAGTGAAAATGAAGAACTAAAAAAATACAATGAAAATTTAAGAGTTTCACTACAGACACTTAGTCAAAAACCAGGCAGAAAGGAGATGGAAAGACTTCAGGTTTACCAGAAGGCTGTAGATCGGCTTACAATCAATAGCCCTGGCTTTGGACCTGCATGGCAAGCAGCTCTAAAAGAGAGTGAAGAGGAATTTAGCAAGACTTATAGCGGTGTTATTCCATTTATTCGTCGTGTAATTCCGGGAAAAACAAACGCTCAACTTATGGATGATAGTGATGCAAATATAAGAGATGAAGATAATTAGCTTTCGCTTTTTTCTTCAAGTTCTAACCAACGCTCGGTCTTTTCATCGAGCGTTATTTTTTTCTCTTCATATTTCTTTGTTCTTTCTTTGAGTGTTCCAAGCTCTGTATTTTCTGCTGTAGAAAAAGAGTCTTCTAATGCTTTTATCTCTTTTTCAAGAGTAGCAATTTCTTCCTCTAAGCTTTCCTTTTCTTTGTTTTCTTTGAAAGTAAGGCCTTTTTTCTCTCTAGGTTTTCTGCTGTCTTTCTTTTTTTCTACTTCTCTTTCCTTTTCTTCCTCATCTTTTTTCTCTCTGTATTCTGTATAGTTACCAGGAAAGAGGGTGATACGCTCGTTTTCAATAACAAAGAGAAAATCAACAGAACAGTCTAAGAATGTTCTGTCATGTGATGATATAATTGCACATCCTGGAAAAGATGAGATGTAGTCTTCCAAGTTTTCCATAGTTGGAATATCTAAATCATTTGTAGGTTCATCAAAGAGAAGAAAATTAGGATTTGATATAAGTTTTGTAATTAAGTATAGTCTTCTTCTTTCTCCGCCAGAAAGTAAGCTTATAGGGGTACGCTGGCTCTCAATAGGGAAGCCAAATAACTCAAGAAAACGGGAAGCTGAAACATCTTCTCCATTTGTGTATCTGACTCTATTGCCAAACTTTTCAGCATATTCGAGAGCTGTTTTGTTTTCCACAAGCTCTCTTCCCATTTGGTCATAGTAACCAAAGACGGTGTTTACGCCGATATCGACAGAACCCCAATCTGGCTCTCTTAGACCACTTAAGATATCGAGTAGAGTAGACTTTCCGCTACCATTTTTTCCTATAAGACCGATTTTTATGCCTTTAGTGAATGAATATGTGAAATCTTTAAAGAGAACTCTGTCTCCATATTTTGCGCCGATGTTGTTAATATCTAGAATTTTTTTGCCAAGTCTTCTCTCTAAAGACGAAAACTCTGTCATTTTTTCATCTCTAATCTTTTTTATCTGGCTTTGCATATCTATTATTCTGTCTTTTCTGCCTTTATCCTTTCCGGTCCTAGCTTGAGGTCCTCTCATTAACCAGACCATTTCTCTACGAAGAATAGTTTTTAGTCTTGCTTGCTCTTTCTCTGCCATCACAAGGCGCTCTTCCTTTCTTTCAAGGTATTCAGTAAAGGAGCCCGGATGGCGGTAGAAATGACGTTTATCTAATTCCCAAATAGTTGAACATACACTAGAGAGAATGTGACGATCATGAGTAACAATTATGACAGTTGCTGGTGTATTTTTAATCCATTTTTCTAAGTACTCAACGCTTTCAATATCGAGATGGTTTGTCGGCTCGTCAAACAAAACAAGATTTGCTTTTAACGCAAAGACTCTAGAGAGGGCTACTTTTTTTCTTTCTCCTCCTGAAAGAGACTCCATTTTTTCTTTTCCAGTAAAGCTTTCACCCATATCTGTTAAAGAAGCCATATATGCTCTTTCGATATCCCATAGATTATCTCTTTCTATTATTTCCCCAAGTGCAATACTTTCTTTATTATTTCCTTCCTCTATGGCTTTTTTATACTTATTTAGTATTTCAATATTACTGTCGCTTGCTTCATATAGATATGAAGAGATGGTTGCACCTTCTTTATATGTAACTCTTTGCTCTAATAATGCAACTCTAGTGCCGTTACGAAGAGAAACTTTACCTTCATCTGGAGTAATCTTTCCAATAAGAGTATAGAGGAATGTAGATTTGCCTTCTCCGTTTTTTCCAACTATACCAACCTTCTCTCCTTCATCCAAGCCTAATGTAACGTGCTCGAAGAGTGGATTATCTTTTGCTGTTTTTTCTAAATTCTCAATGCTAAGTATGTTCACTCCTACATGATAAAGAAAAGCGAAAAGAAAAAGCACTATTAATTGAAAAGAAAGAGTGAAATATATATATTTTTTTAAGTTATGATTAAAGATGTAAGCCTAAATTTAACACCAGAAGAAGCCTTTGATGAGACAACAATACTCAAAAAAGCATCATCCCAAATTGGTCTTTCTTTTAAGCGTGTAAATGGAATGAAGATTGCAAGAAAAAGCATAGATGCTAGACGTAAAGATATTAAGATAAATCTTCTTGTAAAGCTGTTTATAAATGAAGAGGTAAAATCTCTCTATGAAGAGACCTCTTTTCCTCTCCTTTCTTCATCTTCTCCTATAGCTATTGTGGTTGGCTCTGGACCTTGTGGCTTGTTTAGTGCGCTTACTCTTATAGAAAACAATATTCGCCCAATAGTCCTTGAAAGAGGAAAAGATGTTCATGAGAGAAAGAAAGACTGTGCACTTTTAGCAAGCAAGGGAATTCTCAATGAAAATAGTAACTACTCTTATGGTGAAGGTGGTGCTGGCGCCTATTCCGATGGAAAGCTATTTACTCGATCTAATAAAAGAGGTGATGTAAAAAAAGTTTTATCTCTCTTTATACAGCATGGAGCTGATGAGAATATAATCTATGAAGCGCATCCTCATATCGGAACAGATAGACTTCCTTTTGTTATAGAGAATATTCGTAAGAGAATTATCGCTTCTGGAGGAGAGGTACATTTCAATACTAGAGTTGATTCTCTTCTTACTAAGGGTGAAAAAATAATTGGAGTAAAAACAGAGAGTGGAGAAGAATTTTTAGGGCCTGTTATTGTTGCAACTGGTCACAGTGCAAAAGATATCTACAGGGAATTTGAGAAAAAAGCCATCCATTTAGAGAGCAAAGATACTGCTGTTGGTGTAAGAGTTGAACATCCTCAGTCTCTCATTGATGAGATGCAATATCACATAAAAGGAGAGAGAAGCATTTATCTTCCACCTGCAACATATTCGTTTGTTACGCAAGTTGAAAATAGGGGCGTTTATTCATTTTGTATGTGTCCTGGTGGCTCTGTTGTTCCGTCCACTACAGAGAGATGTCATCAAGTTGTTAATGGAATGAGTTCTTCTAGGCGCTCTGGAAAATTTTCCAATAGTGCATTTGTTGTTCAAATTAGAGAGGGCGATATTCCCCAAAAGGGAGTTTGGTCGATGCTAGACTGGATTGAAAGCATTGAAAGAGCATCATACAGAGAACTCTATAGAGCACCATCTCAACGATTGACAGATTTCTTAAATAGAAGAGTCTCGTCATCACTTCCTCTTTCGACCTACGCACCAGGTCTTTTGAGTGAGGATCTTAACTCTGTTTTACCAGATATCGTTTCAAATTCCTTATCGAAAGGTTTCTTGGACTTTAATAGATTCTCTAGAGGAATGTTTATCTCTAATGAAGCACTGATGATAGCTTCAGAGACAAGAACGAGTTCCCCAATTAGAGTTTTAAGGAATGATCAATTTATGGCAAAGGAAGGTCTTTTTGTTGCAGGAGAAGGAAGTGGGTATGCAGGAGGCATTGTTAGTGCTGCTATAGATGGAACGGAGGCGGCAAAGGCTTTAGCTAGAAAAATATGGAAAAGTTAACATTTAAAGATGGAGTTGTAGATGCACTTGCAATTTTTGTAGGTTATTTTACGACAGCGATAGCCTTTGGTTTGATGACAACAACACTTTCGTTTTCGCTTTTAGAAACATGGTTGATGTCTTTTTTTGTATATGCTGGCTCATCTCAGTTTCTTATTTTATCACTTATAAGGGGAGGATCTTCTCTTATAAGCATAGTAATATCTGTATTTTTTATTAACTCGCGCTATATTTTTATGGCATCTTCACTCTCAGGTAGTCTCGATACAAATAAGAGTGTATGGAGAAAAATCTTTGCTGGCTTTAGTACAACGGATGAAGTTTTTTCCCTTGCTTCCTTTAAAGCTAAAGATATTACTTGGCCATATTTTGTCGGGCTAAGCTTAACTAGTTGGATAGGATGGTGGAGTGGCAGTATTGTTGGTGCAACTATAGGTGACTTCCTTCCAGATATAATAAAGCGAGCTTCTATTATTACTGTCTATGCTATGTTTGCATCAATTCTTGGAGGAGAAAGCAAGAAGAGTTTTAAAGCTGTAATAGTCTTCCTTTTTTCAGCATTACTAAACTCTCTTCTTCTTTTGGTATTCTCTCTTCCTTCAGGTTTTTCGATTGTTGTTTCAATGCTTTCAGGAGCTGTGCTTGCATCATTTATTTATACAGACGAGGAGGTAGGGCTTAATGACTAGGATACTATTAATAATTATTTTCTCAGCGCTTGTTACTCAAATACCAAGAACGATACCTTACTTTATTTCTTTTACAAATAAACTTCCTAAAAGGATTCGTAAGTGTATGTTGCTTTTGCCTGTGTCTGCTTTAGGTGCTCTAATATTCCCGACAGTTCTTACAGATTTTTCTCAAGAATGGTACGCAGGTCTAATAGGAGTAACTTGTGCTTTTATAGTCTCTCGTTTTCGTCTTCCAATGATAGGAGCAATAATTGTATCATTAATTGCTACTACTTTGATGTTAGTAATATAGACAAAGAATACCTAAGTTATTATATTTGCCATTACGCAGGCGTAGCTCAGAGGGAGAGCACTTCCTTCACACGGAAGGGGTCGGCAGTTCAATCCTGCCCGCCTGCATTTTTTCATTATAGAAAGAATACAGATAAAAAATTCGATACATAGTTTTTATAATAAGACCGTAAATTAGACAGGAGGTGAAAAAATAAAGAACATCTGCTAC
>ERZ808286.238-NODE-238-length-40606-cov-4.128234_pt1 | contig 40606 bp, 30 predicted proteins | sample MGYA00521276_ERZ808286 | MGnify/ENA primary metagenome ERZ808286 (study PRJEB31516, sample SAMN03275607) | gut metagenome | biome: mammalia-associated habitat; material: feces | host: Papio cynocephalus | place: Kenya | collected 2012-08-01 ... | reverse complement strand
ATGTGTGGCTCTTTTTGCCTGTACGTTTAATAATGCGAGTCTCCTTTGAGACAACCACCGTTCCGGAAGCCATATCACTCATGCGCAGCTGGAAATAGTATTCGTATTGATGGCCGCCGTTGTCCCGTTTGACATCCCGCGCGATGATTTTTCCGGTCAGCGAGAAATCGGGAGCTTTCAACTGCCCTTGTTTTTGCACTGTAGCGGCATTAAACTCCGCATTCCCGCGCACTGTCCGAGCGTCCGACACCATGGTGTCGCGGTTACTGCTTGTTGCCGCAAAGACCGAAGAGATGGTGAACCGCTCATCGTTGAGCAGAGCTTCTGTAATCCGAGCGGTGATTAGATCGGTGTCAATCCCCAGCGGCGTTTCATCCTGCACCGCGCCAACGGCCACCACATATGTTTTGTCCGCAGCTGTCAACCGCGCCACTTTTTTGGAACCTAAAATCTGACGAACCGTGGCTTCTGCCGCTTCGCTAAAGTCTTTGTAATCAAGCCCGGCAACGATCTCGGTGTCATTGTTTTGATCGACCAACTGTGTTCGATCCATACATCCTGAACCCAATAAAGCCAGGCTGCCTATCAACACCGCAATCCAAAGGATCTGTTTCATCGTCCTTACCTTTCACGTTTTGAGTTGTCACCACACTGGCATTCCTGCGGCCACCGCCTTTACCGTTTGGAATGACCGCTGCCAAACCACAACGCCGTCTGCGAGCCGTGTAGCCTTGAGTGTAACAAAATATTCAATACGCGTCCCGCCATTGTCCCGGCGGACATTCCGTTGAGTCAGTTTCCCGGAAATGGAAATGTCCGGCACGCGCAGCTGTCCTTGTTGTTGTATCGAGGCGGCGTCAAACGCCGCGTTTCCGCGAACACTTCGTGCCGCGGAGATCTGATCATCCCGCCCGCTTGCCCGGCCGGCGAATACGGCCGATACTTCAAAACGGTCAGATGTTACCAAGGCTTCTTCCAACCGGCGAAGCAATACATCTGTATCGAACAGCTGGCAGGTGTCGTTGGTTACGTGCCCAAAGGCAACGAGAACCGGTTTTTCCGATGTGGCTCCAATACGGCGTGCTTGCAGTAAACTTTGCGAAAGCATTGCAGCTGCGGCTTCTATGTCATGGATGTCAAATGATACGGTTGTTTCCGTGTCATTGTGCACATCCACTCGCTCTGTTGAGGCGCATCCCCAACAGAGCAATAGACTCAATCCAACTGTCGCCACGCGCAGATACATCGTCAGTCTGCTTCCTGGATATACACCATGAAGGACGCGCACGAAGCGTCTGGCGCCACGGCGTCCACAAAACGTACTTCTTGGGGCGCTAGCGATACCCGCCGCCACGCGCTCGTGGGCGCCTCTGCTGCGACAGCTTGCCCCGCTCCGTCCAGCCAGGAGAAACGCAGCCGCAGCTGAACCGGCGAGGAACGCAGGCTCCGTAATCGAATTTGTGCTGTGATGGATTGCCCGACATGCCCGGTAGAGACTTGCTCTACCGCTACATCTGATACATTCGCCAACGTTACCCGATTGTCCCAGCACTGAACTGTTCGACATCCCATCAAGGCTAGCGCCCCTGCACAAACAGCTATCCCGTATCCTTTTATCCACGTCATATTGGGCTCCTTTCTCTGTCAAATTGTTGTATATCCGGCCGGGCGTTCCAAGTCCACCGTTAAAACCGTGATTTGTCCTGTTGCCGCGGCTCGACGCACCCACACGAGTGCGTTTCCCTGCGGGTGCAGTTGAATTCGGATTTCTTGGCCATCGGCAGAGCGAACTTGGAGTGTGCCGTCTGCCGGGCGTGAAAGTGCGGCTAACCACACCTTTTTGGGCAGCAGATCTGCACAGCGCACATCCGCTGCATTCGTGGCTGCGTTGTAAACGATCCAGGCCGCACTAATGAGAAGTGCCGCGGCCTCGCCGCCGTCTCGATGCGTTTTTACGGCTGCCTGCGTACCTTCTTGCATGGCCACTCGAAGGATTGTACGGGTAACTTGCCGTGTGAGGATTCCTGGCCAGGCGCGGTCAAATTGATCTTGTGCCAGCGCATCTACATCTGTCAGTTGTTCGCAGGGCATGTGATTGACCGTATAACTGGTCGCGGCCGCCGCTCGAGGTTCCAGTTTCGGAACGTTGAAGGTGAGCGTGCCAAACCCGTTTCCTGTCAGTGAAGGATAAGGAATCGTGAAGGGATGTTCGGTTCGCCGTGGTGCCAGGCCATCCTCGATGTAGACCCAAACTCGTTTTTGAGGGACGCGCCCTGCTGCACTTGCCAGCGCATCCGCCTGTACGGCAGAACAGGTTGGAGCTAAGGCTGCTGCCATGGCCAGGTCATTGCGCGGGGCATCTCCCATACACCATCGGAATACACCCGTCAGATGTGCTGCATAAGGATTCCCGAAGCCGCGTAGTGTCGAAAATGCCTGAATAGCTTCCGCCCCCTCCGCACTGACGGTTTCCGCAATGCCAGCAGCCAGTGGCGTGGGGGCGGTTTGTTGATTTACCGCTTGCCGAACAGCCTGTCGTTCTTTCTTGGAAAGTTGCTTCAGGGCGTCTTCCTGTTTAACAATATCCTCAGAACATTGCCCAAACCATTCGATTTGTCGTTGCCGCGCCCGGTTCAACTCCACGCGCATGGCCTCCATGTCGTTGCTTACGCCATAAGCCAATGCTCGGTAAATGTGGGTAAACACGCGGTCGAGCCCTTCGGCCGCGTAGGGCATAGTGCAATCGTTTACTGCTAGAGCGGCAGTAGTGTCTACTACAGAGGCGCCATAACGCCTTCGTGCCAGGTCATTGAATGATTCGTCAGCCAGGCCGAGGAAGTGAATCGCGTCCTTGGGTTTCCCCCGCATGAGTGCCAAGGTGCCGGCTTCCGCCTGCCAGAATCCGGTATCGGCCGAATCCTCCTCTGCCAATGCTGCTGCGCGGTTATACGCTTTCTCCAACACGCCATGCGTAACCTGTTCGGCTTGTTCATCTAAGCGCCCTGCTACCGACAAACACCCCGAAGCTGCCGATAATAAGGCAATTCCACCAAGAAGTAGGCCGCGCATTCGGTTCATGCGTGCATTGTACCATAAATGACAGAATTACCCTGAGAAAGAAAAACCTCCGCTGTTCTGCGGAGGCCAGATTGGGGCGAAAGACGGGGCACGATCCCGCGACAACCAGATCCACAATCTGGGGCTCTACCAACTGAGCTACTTTCGCCAAAACGGGGTGTATAATAGCAAACCTGAAATGCTGCGTCAAGACGGAAAATCTTTGATAAGAAGAGTCCAAGGGCTTTGCTTACAGCGGGGATGTTTGACGTGAATCAGGGCAGGGCGGCGCGTTTGCTGAAAAGGGGGCGAGGGATTTACCGGAAGGCGGGGATGATGAGCTCTTTTATGGAGAAAAAGGCTGTATCCGCGTTTTCAGTGAAAACCTTTTTGAATCAATGTTGGGCGGGTACGATGGGATTAGGAAAATGACTTGCCTCATGGGCGGGCATGCCCGGTGTGGGGTGGGTTCCGCCCAGACCAAGATTCAACTTGGGGCGAATTTGCAGAAGCCCGCTCCATGGGGTTGGCGGTAGGGACAATGCTGAGCGGTTCATAGCCGCTGGCAACATCGTCTCGACTGCACGCATTGTCCGGGTACGGATGGCTATGTTATACTTTTGGGAAAGGAGTTAAAAATGGAAGATTGCATTTTCTGCTCGATTGTTTCTGGGAAAATCCCATGTTACAAGGTTTTCGAGGATGCACACGCGCTGGCGTTTTTGGATATCAACCCGTTTGGATTGGGGCATACGTTGGTCGTGCCGAAGTTTCATGCTCCGGATGTCTTTCATCTGCCGCCGGAAGAATTGGCAGGTATGATGCCGGCGGTTCAGCGGGTAGCCACGCTGCTTAAACGGAAGTTGGCGTGTGATGGATTGGCGATGATGCAGCTTAATGGTGCAGCGGCCGGGCAAACGGTGGGTCATGTGCACGTTCATCTGATTCCGCGATATGCCGGGCAGCAGGCGGCCTGGGCACCGTTAGAGGGTGAGGCCAAGGCCGCCGCTCAGGATTTTGAGGGCATTTTGCGCCGCCTTCTGTAGAAGAGACGAAAAGATATGGATTATGCGCCGGGGGAGCCTCCCGGCGCTTTTTGCATTCTCCGGTATGCAGAACACGGCATAGGCTGAATTGGATATGAAGGTGAACAGAGGTGTGATAATCTATAGAAGTCGTGAGAAGACTGTTCGATGTTGAAAACAAAAAGGTTTGGACGAGATGAGGAAGCAAGTAAATTATCAGGTTCTGAAGTTTGGGTTCCTGTCGGCGCTAGGGAGTATGCTGTGTGTAACGGCATGTATGGCCGAACGAGAAGGGAAGGCGCCGGTGTGCGGTCGGGCAGAGACGCAGGCTCGGGCGGCATTGGATCGATTAACCTTTGAGGAGCGGGCATCGCTGACGCATGGCGCTACCACAATGACGGTGGCGGGTATTCCTGCCAAGGGTATTCCGACCTTTACGATGTCGGATGGGCCGCATACTGTTCGACAGGAGTTGGGAGATATGGACTTCAGTCGGCGTTATCCGGCCTCGGATATGCGTGATGCGTCTACAGTTTTCCCGTCTCTGTTGTGTTTGGCCTCTACGTGGGATCCTTCGTTGGCACGCCGATTTGGTGAGGCTATGGGTGAAGAAGCTCGGAGCCGTGGCAAAGACATGATGCTCGGCCCCGGGTTGAATCTGCTTCGTACTCCGCTGTGTGGGCGTAATTGGGAGTATATGGGGGAAGATCCGTGCCTTACAGCGCGGATGGGGGTTCAGGTGGTTCAGGGCATCCAATCGCGGGATGTGGCTTCCTGCATCAAGCATTTTGCGGCTAACAACCAGGAGTGGAATCGTTCACAGACGGATTCTCGTGTGGATGAGCGTACGTTACGGGAGTTATATCTGCCGGCGTTTGAGGCTGCCATCAAGGAGGGTGGCGCATTGGCTGTTATGAATGGCTACAATAAGCTCAACGGTGTTTTTTGTAGTCATAATACCTGGTTGAACAAGACGTTACTTAAGGAGGAGTGGGGATTCCCTGGCCTGGTGGTTACAGATTGGAGCTCGCTGCATGACACCATTGAGGGCGTTCGTGGCGGCACCGATTTGGAGATGAATCGAGGAAGTGCCATCCGTTTTTTTAAGGAACCCATGTTGGAGGCCGTCAAGGCAGGTAAATTACAGGCCGAACAGATTGACGAAATGGCGCGGCGTGTGCTCTATGTTCAGGCAAAACTTCATAAATTGGATGGACAGCCGCGTGCAGCGGGCTCACGCAATACACCGGAACATCAGGCACTAGCGCGTACCATTGCTGCTGAGGGCACGATTCTTCTCAAAAACGAGGGCAAGGTGCTTCCGCTTGATCCCAAAACGCTGAAGCGCGTGCTTGTGGTTGGGCAGAATGCCAAGACTAAACATGCTACCTCCGGTTGGAGCGCCGAAGGCAAACCGCCTTATGAAATCACGTTATGGGAGGGGCTGCATCAGGCACTTCCGGGAGTTATATTGGAATATGCGCCCTTTCCAACGTTGAATGCCACCGCCGCACCACTGCCGGATGCGGTATTGCTTACTGAAAATCCAAACACGCTCGCCGGTACCGGAATGCGCGATTGCGGTTGGACGCAGGCTCGTTTCGGCAATGACAACCTGTCGGGCGTGCCTAAGATGGACTTTGTTCGTGCGCCGGAAATTAAGATAGGAACTATGACGCCAAATTTTTCTGTGCGGTGGGAAACGACCTTCCGGGCGCCAGAAAGCGGCGTTTACCGTTTTGGCGGTACATATGATGATGGCTTACGTCTGAGCCTGAATGGTAAGGTGGTTTTAGATGATTGGAAAAATGGGAAAGAGCGGAGCCGTTTTGCGGAGATTCCGCTCGAAGCGGGGCAGGTGTATGCATTGCGTTTGGAATATCGGCAAGCCGGGGGAGAGGCGCGGATGACCTTTGGTTGGGTTCGCCCCTCTGAACAAGGGAGTCAGGCTGGTATATTGGCTGAGCAGGCTCGCCGAGCCGAAGCGGTGATTCTGGTAACGGGGACACGGCATGGACATGGGCTTTCACTAGAGTGTGAGGGGGGGGATCGTCCTTCGATGGATCTTTTCCCGCAGGATGATGCGGGTATTCGGGCGTTGGCGGGGTTGAATCCCAAGACGGTCGTGGTGGTCAATGCCGGGTCGCCGGTAACCTTGCCGTGGCTGGATCGTGTGCCAGCCGTGGTGCTTACGAGTTATGCCGGCCAGGAAGCCGGTCATGCCGTGGCCGATGTCTTGCTGGGCAAACAGGAGCCGGGCGGGCGGCTGCCCTTCTCTTGGCCGAAGCGGCTGACGGATTCTCCCGCGCATGCGCTGAACGATTATCGGGCAGACTATGCAGACTATAAGGAAGGGGTATTGATGGGGTATCGCTGGTTTGACGCCAAGGGTATTCGGCCGCTCTTCCCGTTTGGGCATGGGTTAAGTTATGCAGACTTCACCTTGGGTGAGCCGGTAGTGGAAGCTGGAGAAGCATCGGGGGTGAATCTCCGTATTTCTGTAACCAATCGTTCCGCCCGTGCGGGTTCAACTGTTGTGCAGGGGTATATTGGCAAGCCGGTAAATGCGCCGGAGCCCTCGCCAGTCCGGCGGCTAGGAGCGTTCGCTAAGGTTTTTCTGCAGCCGGGCGAAACGCGTGAAGTGAAGTTGTCTTTCCCAGCGCGTGCATTCGCTTATTGGGATGTGACGATGCATGGTTGGCAGAGCCCGGCGGGTGTGTATCCGCTGGAGGTTGGATTCTCATCGGAAAATCTGCTGAAGCGCACGGTTTGTCACCGAGATGCCTGGTCAGAACCGGTTGCGCGCTGAGGGGCGAACGCAGAGAACTGACGTTTGGTCGGTAATGCGTTCGGGGCGGAGGCTTATTGCAAAAGCCTCCGCCCTGTCTATTGTGGCAAGACGTGGCGCGGGGATGGGTGGTATGCAGATGAAAAGATCCCGGGGCATAGTTGTAGACTCAGAGCGTTCGTTAGTGATTCCCAAGAAGAAGTATGGGTGTATGTTTTGTAGGGTGGGAATTTGATGCCAGAGAAGACCTCAAAAGCATATTCGATTTGGGGGAGATGGCGACAGCAAAAAACGGCGCGAAGCCTCGCGCCGCAGAAAGGAAAAATGAAGTGGAACAGCGGCTTAGGCGATCCGTCGTCGCAGTGCTACTCCGACAAGTCTGAGCGTTAGGAGCGCCAAGGCGGTGGGTTCAGGCACGCCTGAGGTGGAGAACGTTGTTCCGGAGAAGATGGCATCTTTGTGCAGAAAGACCGCATCTACCGTGGAGTCTGCCAATATAGAAGCTTCAAATGAACCGCTACTTCCCAAAAATGTGTAAGAGGTGTTTCTCTTGTCGTACAAGGGGATAAACGGTGCTTGCCGTTAGTCCAGAGCCTAATACGGAGACGTCGTTTTTGTTAGGATAAAAAGGGAGGCTTTTGTTTTCGGCATACACCCGAATACTGATGGTGTTGGCCTGAATGCCGCCGGATCCACCCCATCCTGTGGGGACGTTTGTTGTCTGCCCAATGGCGGCCAGGGTAAAGGAAATCCTGGTTTGGAAGGTGGCCGACGGAACCAGAAATGAGATACTTGTGGTATAGGATGTGCCGTTGGAGATGGGCGTACTCAATGTATAATGACTCTGCCGTTAATATTGTCGGTAGTGGCTTTGTTGGGCGTTGTGCCTTCCATTGACTAGTCAACTGCGGCGGCTTGTAGGAACCCAACAGCAACAACTGCGGCTGCACATAACGCAGTGAACGTCTTAGAATAAGAAATTCGAGTTATAGATAAACGCCTGTGTAGGTGCTAGCACATAATGTATTTCAGAACGAGAGAACGACGTGGAACGGCATTTTTACGATGGCTGACAGGCGTTGCGGAGGAGAAGTTTGGGGTTGACAAAAGCGTTGAGCCGAGTATGGCTATACGGGGAAAAGACGTCAACCTACCCGTTCAATCTTCGTTTACTTTTTGCACGTGAACGTAGTTGCAATAAACGTGTTATTCTTGGCTTAAAAGGGGGAGGACTTGTGATAAAAAGGGGCGAGGAGAGGAAAAGGCTTAACGGAATGGGGCGGGATGCCTCATCCACAGGCGTATCTTGTTATTTAGTTTTCAGGGAAGTAGCGAAGAATGGGGTGGAGTACGAATGAGGAGGGATGTTTGGGTCATCGTGGATCCGCCCCACCTTTACCTTGAACCCGGGGCGGATTCATCTTGAACGCGCCCCGACTTTAGAGATTTTTTGGATCAGTCTAAGGATGGCGTGCGTTCTGTTGTTTCGACGGAGTGGGCGAACGAACAGTTCGAGGGGAGGTGAAAACGTTTGGTATACGCAGTGAAACGCAGGGTTAAGGGTTTTGTTTTGGATGTAAAGGACTTGCAACCCAATATTTCTTTTTGTTACGTTGTTCGTTATGAGGAAGGTAAGGAATCTATATGGGCTCCTGTTGGGGCTGATGTTTGCCGCTTATGCGCAGGGGACAACTGTGGAGGCTGTGCGGGGGCGTTTCCCGGAGCTGAATGTACCGCAGGGGGCTGTCATGCGCGAAGTTTCAGGGGGAAGAGCTGAACTCCAGGCGGCGGTGGATGCCGCTTTGGCAACGGCGGGCGATGACTTGCTGATACTGAAAGGAAGCGGGTGGACGGGGGTGGAGCCGATAACCGTCTCGGCTGGTCAGGGTGGGCTTTGGATTGTGGGTGATCTGGATGAGCCGCCGGTTCTTGAGGGGTTTGGGTTATTGATTTCCGACGGTACGGTGGGGCTGGCGAACGTTTCGATTCGTGGTGCGGTGGCATCAACGGCGTTGCGTTGTTCAGGCTTGTTGATTTCAGGCGGTACGGTAACGGTCAGTGCGGTCTCTGTTGTTGCCTGCGATGGCGGGGCGTTGGGGTATGCCGGCGGAATCGCGGTAAGGGCGGCTGTCGCGGCGTTGTATAATGTAACTGTGGCGGATTGCCGGGGCGGGTTTGCCATTGGTGGAGCCAAGGCTGCTGTGCGGAATATAAGCGGCACGCTATCCTTAACGCATTGTACCGTGGCAGGTTATGAAGGGGAGGCTGTGGCCGGAACAGTTGCGCAGGTGAATAACTGGTTTAATCCATCAACCGTTACGGTAGTTGAAACGGTGGGGAGGGTGTTGCACTGCCCGCCAGAAGCTTCTTCTGCAGCGGTGGATGCTGGCGTGAAAAGTATTCTTTTGGTGGATGCACTGGGGGCACCGCGGGTGTTTGGGTCGGCGGCGGATTTGGGCGCCGTGGAGGTGCAGGAGGTGGTTGTAGAGCCGCCGACGGATTTTGTGGCGTTGCCTTCGGGGATGCGCCAAATCTATTTGGGCTGGTCGGATGTGCCGCGCGGGGAACGATTCCGCCTGGAGGAGTGGGTGAATGGTGCTTGGGAGGAAATCTCTGAAGCGGCGCTGGATTGGACGCCGGTTTCCGGGAATCAGGCTTCGGTGGCCGGGTGGCGAAGTGTTCGCCATCATGGGTTGGAACCGGGCTCGGAACATCGGTATCGGCTGGTGTTTAATGTGGCTGGGCAGGAGGAACCGGTGCGGACGGATGGTTCGCATTCAGCTGCAACGCTGGGGTTGGAGTGTATTCCGCAATTCGCTTCGCGGCCTGGCGCTGCTCAGACGCTTTATCTGGACTTTGCTGGTTATGTGTTTGATGACGTGGGCAACATGGCTAATGCGCGGATGCAGGACGCTTTTGCTGGATGTACGTATGTGCGCACGGCTCCATTTAGTTATGAGGGTTGGCTGGATGGGGCACAGTTGCCAACAACTTCGGCTATTCGAGATATCTGGCGCATGGTGGCAGAAGACTTTGCGCTGTTTGATGTGAATGTAACCACCGTGGAGCCGCCGATAGAGGACTTGCGCAAAACATCAGAAGCGGATACGCGTTATGGTGTGCGCGTGGTGATTGGTTATGGGCTTACGCCGGAAGGGACGCGCGGTGTGTGGTTTGAGGGGGGCGGAGGTGTGTCGCAATGGGGCACGTATGATGCGGCTGCAGATATTCCGGCATTTGTGTTTAGTGAAGCCTCTCGTCAGGGTATTTCCGCACAGGCTACGCATGAGATTGGGCATACCTTGGGGCTTCATCATGATGGCGGAAACATTCTTTGGGGAGATCTCTTTCTTGGAGAGCAGGAGTATTATACAGGGCAGGAAATCACGCCCAACGGTGTTTTGATTGAGGATAACGTGGCGGTAACGGAGACGGTGTGGTATCCCATTATGGGAGGGGTGCCTTCGGCTACACGTAATAACGGCGTACTCTATGACAGCGGCGACTTTATGAATCAGTGGTGCCGCGGCGGATATTCCGGCGCGTTTGATGCGTATTCCAAATTACATGACAATGTGCCGGAAGATGACTTCGCTGTGATGCTTGGCCTGTGGGCGGGGAAGACCTATGCCAGAGGGCTGGATTATCGCGATTATGGGCTTCGCCTGGTTGCTGACGATCATGCGGATACGTTAGCGGAGGCCACGCCGTTAGCTTTTGTTTCACAGGCTGCAACGGCTTCTGGCGTGATCGGAAAACACGTGGAGGGAGAAACGGTTTTGGCGGATCGGGACTGCTTTGCTTTTTCGGTGGATGGTTCTGGAATGCTTACAGTTTTGGTTTCTCCGGGGTATTTGGGGGAGCGTGAGGGAAGTTCGTTGGATGCGCAGGTGGAGTTGTTGGATGCGTTGGGGGTAACGATAGCGGTTTCATCGCTTCCATTGAGCGAAACGGCTCAGAATTCCCCGGCGTTTCGGGATGCTGAGCTGCGGGTGGTGTTACCTGCTGCGGGGCGTTATGTTCTGCGTGTTTCCGGTACAGCGCATTCTGTTTCCAGTGCAGATATCCGCCCGGATGGGGAGGAAGAAACGCCTTGGCAGTTCAATGATGTTACGGCTTACGGTTCCGTGGGGCCTTATTCTCTTCGGGCAACGCTTTCAGGGTGCGCTCCATGTGTGGGGATGCCTGGATTGAGGGTGTTGTTGAAATAGTGTGTGGGGTGGGTTATTCATTCTATGACAGTTGCTTGCGTGGTGTGCGTGGTGGGGTGTGTTATGCACAGGATAAAGAAAAAGGCCGGGCTTGCCTACCCGGCCTTTTTGAGATGTTCTGACACAACGGTTTCGGCTGAAATGAATGCCGTATATTTATCGGGCGGAAGCCGTGGAGCCTGTGCCGAAGTGTTCGGCTACGTAGTCAATGTCTTTATCTCCGCGGCCGGAGAGATTGACAAGAATGGAGCCGTGGGGATGCTTTTGGGCATACCGAATGGCGTAGGCCACGGCATGGGAACTCTCAATGGCTGGAATGATACCTTCGTGGCGCGATAAAGCAAAGAAGGCATCAATGGCTTCCCGGTCATCGGCTGTTACATAGGCTACTCGTCCCTGATCGCGCAGCCAGGCATGTTCCGGCCCAACGGATTGATAATCCAGTCCGGATGCTACGGAGTGAACGGGCATAGGCGAACCATCTGCATTCTGCAGGGTGTAACTGTTGAATCCATGCAGAATGCCGGGCTTGCCGAAGGTCATGGAAGCGGCGTGCTCTCCAGGCTGTTTGCCGCGCCCAAGCGGCTCTACACCATAGAGGCTGACCTCGGGGTCATCCAAAAAGCCACAGAAAAGACCGATGGCGTTGGATCCGCCGCCCACGCAGGCACAGACGGCATCGGGCAACTCGCCGGTCATGTCCAGGAACTGTGCCCGCGCTTCTTCTCCAACGACTTTCTGGAAGTCGCGGACAATCATGGGGAAGGGATGCGGTCCAACAACTGAACCGATACAGTACATGGTGCTTTCCGGGTCGCGCAGGTAGGCCTCAAAGGCCGCGTCTACAGCTTCTTTGAGTGTTTTTTGTCCGGCAGAGACAGGGATGACATTGGCACCGAGGATTTGCATTCTCAGGACGTTCGGGTGCTGTTTCGCCACATCGACTTCGCCCATGTAGATATCGCAAGGCAGACCAAAATAGGCGGCGGCGGTGGCCATGGCCACACCATGCTGCCCGGCGCCTGTCTCGGCAATGACTTTTTTCTTGCCCATATATTTGGCAAGCATCACTTCTCCCATGCAGTGATTGAGCTTGTGTGCGCCAGAATGGTTGAGGTCTTCTCGTTTCAGGTAGATGCGCCCTCCCAATTTTTCGCTGAGGTTGTGGCAGTAGTAGACGGGGGTAGGGCGCCCCTGAAAATGCTTACGAATCTGGCGGAGCTCAGAAATAAAGTCGTGCGATTTGCTGATGCGGTGGTAGGCCTCGGCAATCTTACGCATTTCGATTTTCAGGTTGTCGGGCACATACATACCGCCGTAGGGGCCGAAAAAACCTTCGTTGTTAGGGTAGTTCTTGAAATAGGTGCTCATGGCGTGGGTCTCCGAATGATCATTTACCAGCGGTGCGGCGGACGAACTCTTTAGCCAGCGCGAGATAGGCTAGCGCGCCCTTGGATGAGGGGTCATAAATGACGACCGGCTGGCCGAAGGAAGGAGCTTCCGAGATGCGGATGTTACGGGGAATAACGGTTTTGTAGACGAGTTTGCCGTAGTGTTTGCGCACTTCTTGCACAACGTCTTCAGAAAGGTTGGTGCGCGCATCGTACATGGTCATGAGGATGCCTTCTGCGTGAAGATTTGGGTTTACGCCGTTATCGCGCAGGCGGGTAATGACGTCGGTGATGACGGTCAGGCCTTCCATAGCGTAATATTCGCATTGCATGGCCACCAATACACTGTCGGCCGCCGCCAGCGAAGAGGTCATGAGGATGCCCAGTGAGGGTGGGCAGTCCAGCAGAATGTAATCATAGATATTGGCTGTGAGCACCGGCGCCAGCTGATTGCGTACAACCTGCAGGTGATTGTCCTGTCGGGCAATCTCAAGTTCTGCCCCAGAGAGGTCAATTTCTGAAGGAATGATATTGACGTTTTCGAGCGGAGTGCCTTGGATGATGTCTCCAATAAAAGCCTGGCCTGTCAAGGCACTATAGAGGCTGGTGCCTGGGGTTGGGCGGAGACCTAAACCACTGGTGGCGTTTGCCTGAGGATCGAGGTCAATGACCAAAACCGTTTTACGCATTTTGGCCAGTGCGGCGGCCAGATTGACTACGGTGGTGGTTTTGCCAACGCCGCCTTTTTGGTTTGCAACTGCAATTACCTTCGTTTCTTTCATGGCCTCAGTATAGCATAAGCGGATGAATACGGCCCAGTAGTGTTTCGGGTAGATGTGCCTCATCGCCATGTCGTATGGCTTGCGATAGCAGAAAAGGTCTGCTAAACTCTTTAGCAGAGGAGCAATAGGATGAAGGCAGACCTGGTAAAACGGTTGATACGGGATGTGCGGATTCGGGGGACGCATGAGGAAGGGGTGTGGGTGGAGTCGGCTACAGGGAGTCATTTTTTTGATGTTTATCGTGTGGGAGAGGATTGCTTTTTATTCCAGCGGTTGCGGCCTCGATCGCGAGGGGGGGCTGGAAATGGTTATGGGCTGGCAGTGGTGATTCAGCTTCGTGATCTGGGTGTGGGGCGCAAGGGTTTTCTGATGATTTTGAGCTCGGGGTCGTTTAGTACGATCCTAACGCCGTTGTTTTCTGGTGTGTTGGGAAGACGGTTTTTGTATCTTCCGAAGGGGCGGCGTTCAGCGGTGTTGGCGCATCGGGTGGTGTTGGGTCGCTTGGTTCAGGGGCATTTGGAGCTGTTGCAGCGCGATGTGGCGTTTGAATGCCTGCGGGCGGCGGATGCGTGGCTTCATTCGATTGGACTGGGGTTGGATGAGGTGGTTTTTGGGGAGCGGACACCGGAGGCCGTGGCGTATGCGGAACAGTTGGGACAAGCGTGGCGGGTATGCCCGCAGGTGTTCACTCCGGAAGAGATTCAACATCGGGTATTTCAGGCTAGGCAGCCAATGGAAACGGCTGTGTACTATTTTACGAGCTTACGTGGAATTCATTGGCTGACGTATGAGGCATTTATGCGGGTAGCAGCGCTGGCGCGAAGGCTGCCTGCGGCGGCACGGGTGTGTTTGCGGGAGTGGTTGGCGTTGGCGCCTGGGGAGACGGCCTCGGCCATGCGGAGCCAGAAGTGTGGCGGTTATGCGGTCATTTCGTTTTTTGGGGTGTCGCGTGAGGTGGCGGAACATTTGTTGATTCCGCCATTGGAGCGGTTGTTGGAGGGGATTACGTTGGGGCTGACGGCACCTGAGGATATGGCGGATGTGCTGGAGGGCGTTGGACTTCTGTTTCAACGTGCGTTGCGGGAGCCGGCTTTTGCGGAGGATCGGGCTCCGGCGACGGTGTCGGCATTGTACGCCAAGCTGATGGATGATCGGGAGGCCATTGAGGTGGCGGTAGATTTTGATGCGCGCCGGATTGCATTGCCGGGGGTAACGGTTCTACCGGATGGCCGATTGGAGGCACATCCGGGGATAGATGGTCAAACGCGTCAGGTGGTGGAACATCTGGTTCGGCGATTGAGCCTTGGAGAACATTTGCAGTTTATCAATGTATATGAGGTGCGGTCGACAAAGAATCTTGCGTTGCGGAGTGGACAGTCGCGAGAGATTGTTTTGAAGACGGATCGGAGCCCTGTGCCGCGGTCATATGTTCAGAAGCGACTGGGGAGTGTGAATGCAGGATATTCGGACTATCTTTTGACGCGAGCCAATGTGTTTCGTGCACTGGGGGCAGATTATCCGGACTTTCAGTTAATTACGGTGGAGGCACACGGACAGAAGCGGAAGGAAACGCCATATTTCCTGCGGACGCGATGTCCGGGTGATCCGCTGATGGCGATTGCGCCTTCGCTGTTCCGGGCAGACCCGGAAAATCCGGCGGGCGCTGAGTTGCCGGAGGTTGTATTGGCGTTGGCTTCGCTGTATGGTACGGCGGCTGCTCAGAATTTGGTTGTCAAGAAATACGTGCCGACGCCAACGCCAACGTGTCGTTTTGGTATTGGCAAGGAGATTTTTGCGTTTGTTTATGACCCGTTCATGCACCGACCGATGCCAGAGGGTGTCCAGGTGTGTTCAATCCGTGGTACGATGGGTTGGCCGATTCTGGAACAGCAGGAAGACAATCTACGCGAGGCACATAAGTTCTATTTGCGCACTTATGCTGCAGTGGCTGGAACGTATTGGCATGCGCATGCGGAAGCTTGTACGCTGAATGAGTGCGCGGCAGCATTTTTTGACGGATTTGAGCGAAAAATTGAGGCCATGCATTGGGCTTATCGACAGAATCGGACAAACTTCGATTTGTTTGATCCACACCTGCGGGCAGTTTATAACTTCCGGGGAAAGCTGGATTTTGCGCTGTGGGCGTTGGAACGTGCAGCGGCCGATTTGCCGGCATTACGCGAACATTTTATGGACTATGTGCGTGATGCGTTTATCAGGGTTTAAGTGTGTGCGGTTGCGTTTGGCCGGGGAGGGTGCGCCGAAAGGCTTCGTAGGCGGCGATGGCAACGGCGTTGGCAAGGTTGATGGAGCGGGCGTGGGCACCGGGCATGGGGAGAATGGCGAGCTGATGGGCATATTGGATGTAATAGGGTTTGGGAAGTCCGGAGGATTCACATCCAAAGACAAGTGCGCTGCGGGCGTGGAGCGGGGTGTCGTAGAGGGATTTTCCTCCCTTAGTGCTGAGAAAACAGAGTTGCGCTGGATGGCGGTCGACCAAATAATCCTCAAAGGTGTCGTAGAGGTGAAGGTCTAAGTATTTCCAATAGTCCAGACCGGCGCGGCGGATGGCGCGTTCGTCCAGTGTGAAGCCGAGGGGGCGGATGAGGCAGAGTGGCCACCCGAGGCCAACACATAAGCGGCCGATGGCTCCGGTGTTGTGGGGAATTTCGGGATGGAGTAAGACGATGTCCATAGGTGTACGGGCTCAGGGGGCAGTGGGATGGGTGACAGATGATGAGGAGTCGCTTTCGCGGCCAAGGGCTTTGTCCCATAGTTTCTCTGCGAAGGTAACCAAATGCCAATCTGGGTTTGTTAAGGATCCGGAGACAACGATTTCCCAGAGAAACCGATTGACGGGTAAGGTCATCCAGCGGGTGAGGGTTCCGATGATGGAACCCTGTTTGAAGTTGCCAGCGGTCAAGCGGGCGGAAAGTGTGTCGTCGGGCAGATTATAAGCGATGTTGCCATCGATGGAGAGAAGGTCGCCTGTGAGAGAAAAGTGGGGGATGGTAAAAAGCCCCCCTTGAGCAGTTCCGGTCAGATGTGCGGAAGACGAATCGGTAAGAGCAGAAACCCCCGGAATGTGTTCGGCAATGAGATCCGTTAAACCGGAAAACAACGGGACGCGGGTGATGAGCCCGCCGCCGAGTGTTACATCATAAATGGCAGAGAGGGATTGCTTCAGGGTGTTATCTGTTCGGCAGCGGAGTAGGAGCGTGCCGGAAACAGAGCATTCTGGTAAAACTTCAAATGTAAAGGGCGTAGAGAGAAGGGATAATGCGATTGAGTCCACGGAAAGATCCGCAGAAAGATCGGTATAGGCCGCGGATTCCGGAATATCGAGCATGAGGGTGCCAGAAAGGCTTCCGTCTTTTGGAAAAGAGAGGGAAAGGTGGTCGAGCTGGAATCGACCGTTGGCCATAGAGAGGCTACCTTCGGCACGGGTGGTGGGGATACCCTGAAAGGTGCCGCCTTGAGACAAAAGGACATGACCTTTCAGGTGAACTCCGGCGGGCGTCTGTTCTGTCAAAAGCGGCAGGCTGCCTTCAATCGTGATTTCCGGGGGGACGATGCCGCGAATCTCTGGGATAACCTTGGTAAAAGGAAGGTCTATCAGTCGGAAACATTCATCTGGTTGGAGGCCTGAACCAGAGGCTCGAAAGGAAAAACGATTATTTGGGCAATCCAGACGAAGTGCTCCGGAGGCGATTACACGCCCATTACGTTTTGCGATAATGGGGTCAATAATGGTGACGGCGTCCCAAATGCCTGAACAGCGAATGGTGCCCTCGGCAGCATCGAATGGAACACCGCAATAGGTCCCTCCGGCAGAAGAGACGATGTCTACTTTCAAATGGAAGATGTTACGGTATTTGTCGAGCCCAACGGTAAAGTCGCAATCGGCCCATGCGGGCTTATTGAGCTTGAATTTATTACTATACGTTTCGATAATCGGGAAATCAAGTGCCCGCCAGATACCGTTGAGACGCGTTTGAAAAATGAACCCACGGATGGAAGCCGAGATGGTTCCTCCGTGAATGTCTACCGAAAGATCTGCTTCGGCTAGCTGGCCATCTTCATCGATGATGCCTTTGAGATCGTGAAATCGAAGAATCTGATTTTCTGTGGAGAGCTGCCCGGTAATTTGGTTAGCACGGACTTCTAATACATTTGGGCGGATCAGACAGAGCGCAACGTTTCGAAAATACGGGATCACAACCTGGGAGAGGTCTGGAAATGGACGTCGTTCAGACTCCGGTGGCGGTTCACTTTCGGTTATGCGGTTAGGTGGATATTCGATTTGCGCGACAAATAAGTCTTCCAACTCAATGGCGGTGAGGCGTTCCGCAATCGGGGAAAGGGAAAAAAGGGTAAAGGCAAAACGGCCACGCGAGAAGGCGGCCAGGCATTTGCCCTTCGGATTATTGAAAGAAAAGCCGTCAATCAATAAACCGGAGCCAGGCCGATAAGCCACATGTTGGATACGAACTTGACCAACCGTCGGAGGTAAGTGCCGGTCAAGAATTTGTTGCAGGAATCGCCCCGGCACGCCAACGGCTAATAATACGAACATCATTCCGCCGATAATCGCCGTTATCCCGAATCCCAACAGGATGAAGTGAACGGTTTGCAGGAAACGACGAATGGCTGGCATAACGCGGGGTGTATGGGGCTCTTATTTCGACTGTTCCGGTGGTAGAGCCCCTTCACCAACCAGAATAGAAGCGCTCATGGGCGCGGTTCGTTCGGTGCTTACGCCTTCCAGAACAAGGGAGGTTCGTAGCGGTTTGCCGGCTTTCTGCATCACCTTTGTTTTGGGATCACCGGCGATGATATACCAATTGCCGTCTACCGCTACTAGTGCGGGGCGTCCATTCCAAAGTTTTATCGTGTAGGGTGGTAGGGCGGCATTGTCTAGAAAGATGAAATCGAGTGTGGTCTTAGGGAATACACCAGAAGGTGTGGCGCGGAGAGTGAGCGTTTGAATCGGACGTGGAGTCTGTACGGTTTGCGGCGGCATAAGCAGTGCCAAGGTAGTAGAAATCCAGGCGGAAGGATGCGCTTGCCCATCTTGTTCGGCGTATGTTCCTTCTGCGCGTTCAGATATGCGCGTAGGGCGATTTTCCCATTGCGTCCGCGTCATCACCTGCCAACGTACACCGGAGGTTTTCTCCGTTAGAGCAGGGGAGAGGCAGGCATCTAATACCGAGGAGGGAAGTTCAGCGTGAAGTTCTCCGCAAGCCAATAAAGAACAGATGGATAATACACCGCAACCGAAAAGTGCACACATGCGTTTCATACTGGTTTTTCCTCGTAGAAAATGCGGGAGCCCGGCGGAACGGAGTGCGTCAACCACACGTTACCCCCAATAACAGACCCCTTCCCAATGGTGGTATCTCCGCCAAGAATGGTAGCGTTAGCGTAGATAATGACATCATCTTCAACGTTGGGGTGCCGCTTGATCCCTTTGACTAGATGTCCTTCCGCATCTTTTCGAAAAGAGAGCGCACCTAGGGTGACACCTTGGTAAAGCCGCACGTTTGATCCAATTTGACAGGTTTCGCCAATGACTACACCGGTACCATGATCGATGAAAAAACCCTTGCCGATTTGGGCGCCCGGATGGATGTCGATCCCGGTTTTTGAGTGTGCGTACTCACTGATCACGCGCGGCAACAGGTGAACATCCTGCATATAGAGCACGTGTGCTACCCGATGTGCAGCAATGGCTAGAAGCCCCGGGTAGGACATAACGATTTCCATATTTGAGTGGGCAGCTGGATCACCCTCATAAGCCGCTAGAACATCGTTTTGCAACGTCTCTCGGATGACGGGTAATTGCTGAAAAAGCGTTTTAACTACGGCATTTGCCCTCGCTTCACAGTCAAACCCTTGCGGGCGGGAATGTTCCAATACGCGATAGGCTTCAATTCGTGTAATCTGGTCAATCAACGCATCGGCCACACCATGCAGGCGCATCCGGATACCCTCGACATCTTCATGATCAATCGGTTCGTAAGCCAGACAACCCGGGAAGAGCACAGAAAGAATCTCTTTCAGAACAGCAACCATGGCTCGTTGTCCAGGCAGGTTAACGCCACGCCTGGTATTTGTTCCGGGGCAGTTCTTACAGACCAGGTGCCCAGAGAGCCCGTCAATCAATGCGTTCAGTTCGCTGCCCATGGAGCGTCTCCTTTGATTCGTCCTGCGTCAGGCGTAGAATCACGCCGTCTGCGCCCAAATTGGGAAGCCCAAGCGTAATTAGAAGTTTTCCGAGCCAACTGGCTGAGTGACATGAGAGGAGTTTGGCTTTCAGCCCAAACTGCCCGCAAAAGTCGGCGAAGTCCTTAAGCGTACAGTTATGGATGTTTGGTGTGTTATACCATTCGTAAGGAAATTCCCGGGTTCGCGGCATCCGCCCGGAGAAAAGCAGGGAAAAACGCATGCCCAGATAACCGAAGTTTGGGAAAGCAATGAGCGCCCAGTTCGATACACGCAGCAGCTGCTTCATCATACGGTCAGGATGCCGCAAGACTTGAATGGTGTGCGAGATAATTGAGACATCAAAAGCATGATCCGGCATGTGTCGCAAATCGGTGTCAATGTCTGCCATCAGCACATTGATACCTGAGTGGAGCGCCTGGATCACCTTAGGTAATTCCTTCTCAAGGCCTACGCAATGTGCCCGTTGGCTGAGGGCTACTTGCTTCAGTAAGGTGCCATCCCCGCATCCGATGTCAAGCACGCGCGCTCCCTCCGGGATCTGTTGGGCAAAGGCCTTGAATGCTTCCGCTTCTTCTCGATTGAGTGTGGAAGGATCACGCGTAGCGGTGGCGGTTAAAAAAGCCCGCATCACCAGTTTCAACTCGGAAATATGCGTTAAGAATGCATCATGTCCTGCCGGCGCGTAGAGATGACAGTATGAAATGTTTTTTCCCTCGGTCAGGCAGGCTTTAACCAACCGCCCTGCCTGTTCGCGGGTGAAGAGCCAATCGCCGCTCAGACTTACCAGAAGCACCTGCGCACGAATATTTCGAACGGCGGCTTCCAGCGATCCAAAGGTCTCTTCTGGGTCATAACTGTCCAACGCACGTGTAATGTGTAGGTAACTGTTGGCATCAAAGCGCTTAACAAACTTCTGGCCTTGATATTCTAGATAGGATTCTATCTGAAAATAGGTTTTGAAGTCACGCCGCACCTGAGTGTGGAAATCGTTCCCCTGCTGGAGCCATTCTTCTCGTTTTTCCCGCCCGAACTTGTCATCCATGACTTGCTGGGAAAGATAGGTGATATGCGCCAATCGGCGGGCATTGGCTAGTCCGGCCACAGGCCGTGGCCCCTTGTAATAATCCCCATGCTTCCAATTCGGATCTTGAATAATAGCATGACGCGCCACGATATCGAACGCGAGCGCCTGGGTATTTAATGTGGCAGCAGAAGCCACCAAAACGCATCGATCCATGTCTTCCGGGTGGCGAATTGCCCACTCCAGAGCCTGCATTCCGCCGAAGCTTCCCCCGACTACGGCTGCAATTCGTTTAAAGCCTAACTGATGCAGTAATGCCCGATGAACATCCACGATGTCCCCCATCGTGATTTCCGGGAAGAGGGAGCCGTAGGGTTCCCCGGTTGCCGGGTTGGTGGAACTGGGGCCGGTGGTACCTGCGCATCCGCCAAGAATGTTGGCACAAATCACACAAAACCGATCGGTATCAATACCCATTCCAGGGCCGATCATCCCCTCCCACCACCCACTGGGCTGATCTATCCCCGGGCGTTCGCCGGGGCGGTAACCAATTACATGGGCATCTCCGGTGAGTGCGTGGCAAACGAAAATGATATTTCCGCCATCGGGCAAAGGATTCCCCACTTGCTCATACCGAACGCAGATTTCGGACAGAATGCCTCCCTTTTCGAGACGCCATCCGTCTTTCGGCAACTTAAGCATTAGATCGTGTGGTTCAATAATGCCAATTTCACTCACGCCAACATCCTTTCACGTGTCTGCTCAGTATAGCAAAAGCCATTGCCGCCGCGCATGGTTTGTTCGCCTTTGGGGAGATCGTTCCCCATCTATCTAGAGGTCGTTACGCTTCTGTACTGGGAGCCATAGGCTCGCCCCGAGCTTAGTTTGCCCTAGCAGAGATGAACCTGGTGGATTTTGCAAACCGTTTGTTCAATATGTTATAAACCGCGATTCCCTTTTTGAGTAGTCGTGTGATTAGAAGCGATTTTTAGTGGAAAGACGTTTGGCAGGCGGAAGGATTGTGATATGATACTTGCCATTCGTTTGGAACCCAAATGGGAGTTTGACAGAGATGAAACAGTACAAGGTCGGGTTGGTTGGCATTGGCGCCGTTGGGACGGAAATGGTCAAAGTGCTCCGCCAACGCAACTTCCCTGCATCTGAAATCCGGGTTTTAGCTACGCGTGAGCGCAATGAGGTCATTGCAGGTGAAACCTTTCATGTGCTTGAGACAAAGCCCGAGAGTTTCGATGGGCTGGATATCGTGCTTTTCGCTGGTACGGAGGGTTCCAAGGGCGCCAGTAAAATGTGGGGTAAGGTGGCCATTGAAAAAGGCGCTATTGTTATTGATAACGGCGATGACTTTCGGATGTGCGAAGACGTTCCGTTGGTTGTTCCAGAAATCAATGCCGATGATATGGAAGCTATGGTGCGTAAAGGTGCACGCTTTATTGCTAACCCTAACTGCTCCACGATTATCACTTTGATGGGGATTGCTGCGCTGCATCGTGTTAATTCGTTGCGCCACATGACAGCTGTTACGTTTCAGAGTGTTTCGGGAGCTGGGCGCGCGGCCATTGATGAGTTGGAAATGCAGACTCGCCAGATTGCGTTGGGTGAACCCATCGTGCCGAAGGCATTTCCGCACCAGATCGTGGCTAATGTGATTCCTCAGATTGGCGGGCCCAAGAAAGAAATGCCCGGGTTTACGACAGAAGAGGCTAAACTTACATTTGAAAGCCGTAAAATTCTCGGCGCACCGAACCTGCGTATCGCCTGCACCTGCGTTCGCGTGCCGGTTTTCTACGCGCACAGTATTGCTGTTCACGCTACGTTTGAGCGCCCATTTACGGTGGAGGAAGTGCGCGAAGTGATTGCTCGTGCGCCTGGCGTGGAGTTAGTAGATGATCTCCCTGCAGCGGTGTATCCCATGCCCAAAGACTTTGGCGGGAAAGATAATGTCGGGATTGGCCGGATTCGTATCGATCCCTCTGAGGAAAATGGTATTGCGCTTTGGTGCTCTGGCGATAATATTCGTAAGGGGGCGGCGCTTAATGCTGTGCAGATTGCCGAAACGCTGATTAAGCGCGGGTTAGTGTAACCCGCGCGTGCGCCTTAGGAAGGAGAGCAATCATATGGAAGAGACGCTTTGTCCTTGTGGATCCGGGAAGCCGAAAGAGGCCTGTTGCGAGCCGATTCTATCTGGAGCAAAACAAGCGGAAACGGCCGAGCAGCTGATGCGTGCTCGGTACACGGCGTATGCCCTGCATGATATTGACTTTCTCTACAATTCTTCGGGATCGGAGGTGCAGCAGGAGTTTGACCCTGAAGCATCGCGCCGTTGGGCGGAAGGTTCAGAATGGCATGGCATGGACGTTCTTGCAAAGGAAGCAGGAGAGGCCGGTGATGACGAGGGCGTTGTGGAGTTTATCGCACACTACAGCGTGAACGGTACAGACTTTGAACATCATGAGCGCTCACTCTTTCGTAAGGTGAACGGTGTATGGAAGTTTATAGACGGCGAATTGGTAAAACAGCAGCCTATTCGGCGTGAAACGCCAAAGGTTGGGCGGAATGATCCTTGCCCCTGCGGGTCGGGGAAAAAATACAAGAAGTGTTGCGGGCGTTAAATCGTGGCACCTGGGCGCGGCGTTGGCTGCGCCCTTTGTTTTGTTCTCGGATACGTGTGTAAAAAGAGGCGGTTATGTACGAAAATGCCAATATTGAGACGATTGCTCGGGGGGTTTTCATCCGTGAAGGCCGCTTGCTTGTTTGTCTGCCGAAACAGGGCGGTCGGTGTTATCTTCCTGGCGGGCATATCGAGTTTGGGGAACGCGGACGGGAAGCGCTTGTTCGTGAGATCCAGGAGGAGTTGGGTGTAACTGCTGAGGTGGGGCGCTTGCTTGCGATTTCGGAAGATGCTTTTGATCAGGCAGGAGAGCCTCATTGCGAAATCAATCTAGTGTATGAAATGACAATTCCAATACTTGGGGATGAACCGGCAGCTCAGGAAGACTGGATAGCGTTTCGGTGGGTGCCGTGTACGGAGATGGCCTTGCGAAAGGCTAACTTGTTGCCGGCCCATCTGATCAAGGAGCTGACGCATTTGTCGCTGCCCGCTGAACTCGGAGAATGGCCGCTTCCGGATAATGCGTGATTTATGCGTTTGGAAGGCGCACTTCTAAAGGGCGCAAGATCGTGTTACGGATGGCAGAGAAAGCTGATGCTCCGGTGCGGATGGGCACCGGTTTTATTTTGTTTACTATATGGGTTTATACGAATGCGTACCCTGACTTCATGTTTAACTCGCCTCAACGTTGGTTCGAACTCGGGGCAGTTTGGGTGCGTGCGTATTGGTGAAGTGTATGACTGGATGGTTGTGATGTTCAATTAAGAAAAGGAAAGCGGCAGATCGTCTGCGTGAGTTTTGGCTTTTGATGGCGCTGGTGCCGGAGCGTCTCGCAGATAGACAGTTACGCGCAGAAGCTCCGAAGCTCCCCAAGCCTGTGCCCCTGTACCGCACGGTTCGTGCGGCGCATCACCTTGAACACATTCGGGTAATTGGGTAACGCAATCCTGGTTGATGAGGTGCGTGGCGGAGTTCAGGAGCGATGTGGCCGCTAGGCGCATGGGTTCCCCATAGGTCATGAACAATGCCTCAGCATACAGAGGGAAGGGAAATGTCCAACCTGTTCCGTTATGATAAGCGGGTTTGCGTCGAGTGTCTTCGTCGCCTTCATATCGTCCCCAATAAGGATTACGCGGGTCGTTTAGCAACGTTCCATTCCACACGATAGGCAACAGCTTACGAACGGGGTGATTGGCCAGAGTCCGAATGGCGCCGGGCAAGAGCAGACATTCCGTGACGTTTAGAATTGAGGCACAGAGTTTTGGTTCTTCGTTTAACAGGCCAAGTGTAATGGCATAAAGCTGGTTTGGGCGGATCGCATCATCTGGTTCAGCCTCTTCTGCTCCAGTTCCGGGTGCCGCACACAGGCAATCGGCTAGGCCGCCTTCGGGCAATGGGAAGAGGCGCGTAAAAGCGCGGCGGACAGTGGCTGCAAGCCGAGCCCATTTCGGGGCTACTTCACGTCCAAGTAAGTCTAACAGTCGAACCCATAAGGCCTGCACTTCTACGGCATAGCCCACGCGGGGTGTTCCGGCGGGATAGTTGGTGTCCATCCAGGTATAATGTGCTGGTGCCCAAATTAAACCGGTTTTTGGGTCAGCGTGAATTCCATTCACGGTCCCCTTGATGTAGTGTTCGGCAATACTAACTAGGACAGAACGTAGCGTTCGTTTGCCTCCGCAGGATAAGCTCAGTACGCATTTGGCACCTAGTGCCCGAATGGCGTCATCGACTACAACGGCCAACCAGAGCGGAGCATCTACGGTTTCGCGGTTGGCGTCATCTTCTCCACGGATCATATTGGGAATGGTGCCGCCTTTTTCAAAGCGGCCAAACTCTCGGAGCACATCTAAAACCGTGTTCCAATCATGTGCAGCGGCCACACCGCGGAGAAAAATCAGGGTGTCGCGCCCCCAATCCAAGAACCACGGGTAACCCGCAATGACTGTTTTGTGCGCATTTCGACGGACGATGTAGTTTGTGAGAGCCTGTGTCATCGCCACATCCAATGGCTTCGGTGCTGCGTCTAAATTTCCGGTAAAGGCCGGGAGTTTGGGGAGTACCGCAGCGGGAACGCCAGCGATCAGGGTGCGCGTATCACCGGGTAACAGTTCTGTATGAAACCATCCTGGGCTCCACAGGTCGCCGGCCGGTTCCTGCCCGCGAGCTTGTTCCTCTGGGTGAGGAACGTTGTAGCTCCAGACACTTTCGCGGTGCCAGTCGGCACCTTCCATTCGCACTTCCATGCGTGTATCGGGTTCGGGTGTGAAGGCAAAGCCTTCGGGTAAATCTTCCAGCGCATTTGGCCAGATCTTTTCTGGGCCGGTATAGGCTTTGGTTTTGCAGTGAAAGTTCCGCCATTCGATGTCTGGCCGTAGGATAAGCCCCACGGAGTGGGCTGGGGAAGGGCGGCTTTCGGATGTTGTTTGCGTTTCTCTTTGGAAGCGGAGGAGTACACGGTTTTCGCCGGGTTGTAATGCTACGCGCAGCGTGATAGGTACGCGTCTTCCCATTCCGCAGGGCACATGGAAACGCCATTCGGCTGCGGATCCATCGGGGGAGACGATAACGGTGTCCAGGCAATCGTTCGAAAGCGGGGTGCTAAATCCGTTACAGAGAATCCAACCTCTGCAGCGAGTGAAAAAGACTTGCCGATCGTCCGGGACTTCGGGGTGCCGATTGAGTGCGAGCAGGCAGTCATATTGCGATCGAAGGGTGCCCCAGGCGAGTCGAATTTGCGCCATGGCTCCGGTACCGTTTGTCAGGAGCGTGCGAGCAGTACCCAGGCGGGAGACTTCGTTAGCCGGAAATGCACATGTAACGGTACCCATTGAACGGCTGTCGCCAAGAGCCCAAATGGTTGTCTGGCGCAGGATGGATCCGGAGGGCAAGAAAAGTTCAATCAGAGCCTCCAGCCGTTCAGTTTCAGCATGTGTATGCAGTTGGAGTATGGTTAGATAAGAGCCGTTAGGTAGGGCGATGGCTTCTCCTGTGGCACGGACAGTCTGATCTTGGGCAGAACGGAGGCGCACGCGGAAGGGAGCAGCGGCCGAAATCATGAGCAGCATTCCCGGAGGCACCGGTACTTCACGGTTGAAGTCTTCCGGGAGGCTCATGCGCATGAGCCGGGGGCCGCCTGCTCCCTCAGCTTCTGCAAATGCAACAGGGTCTTCCAAAAAGGCTCGGGTGATTGCTTCTGGCGCGCGGCCGTGCAGGGAACCTCCAAGCCAATGGAGTGTTCGTAAGGCTAAAACGCGTCGGGCGCGGTGCTGTACTTCGGCTATTGGTGTAATACCGGATTGATGCATCGCGGCAAGAAGCGTCTCCCAAGCACGGTGTTCGGGGGTAAGGCAGCGCACCTGCCCAGGTGTAAGCACCATACCCGTGGGTGAGACAGGCAAGGTCTCGCCGGTGAGTAAATCGGTACCCTCGCCAGGAGGGAATGCATCGGCAGGAAAAGCAACGGTTTGCGCGTGTGCCCAATCTAGGTTGGCCAACACCAACAGGGGATGTGCCACGTTTGGTCGTTTTCGGAGTACGGCCAAGACGTTCCCACCACCATGCTGAATCATTTCCAATGAGGTGTCGGCTCCGAAGAGCGGATGGGTGCGTAGGAGCGTGTTGAGCAGGCGGATCCAATCGCAGGCATTGTCGGCTGCACCCCAGTTGAGTCCGCCGCATTCGTGCACGTCGATCTTTTCTGTGGCAAACCACTCCACACCGGCTGTGATGCCGAAAGCGCCTTGCTGTGAAAGCAGGGCGGCGAGTGCTATTCGCAGGCGGGCGTATGTAGGAGACGTAGCAGCAAGCCGGTTGTTGTCATGCGTTTCAGCGAAATGAACCAGCGGCCCTTGTTGTTGTGAAAGTTGGAGCATAGAGGGGAACATATGCTCAAAGGCCGTACGGTCATAAGTCTGAAAGAGCTCGGAATAAGCCCAGTCTAGTCCAGATCGGGCGAGCAGGGCAGAGGTGGTCTCGATGGGGCCGCCGAGTCCCTCAAGCAGGAAAATCGTATCCGGGAATTCCTGACGTACATGAGCAACGATAACATCCCATGCGGTCTTTGGGATCATGTACCCGGCATCACAACGGAATCCGTCCACTCCTTGGCGGCACCAATATAGGAATACATTTGCAATGGCACGGCATAGCGCGGGCTTGCTGTAATCGAGCTCTACCAAATCTTCCCAGGTAACCCCCCATGCACCAGGAGAATGAAAAGATCCGTCAGGGTTTTTTCGATACCATTCCGGGTGGTGAATCTGGAATGTTGCGGCCCATCCCGTGTGGTTGGCCGGCAAATCCATGAACAGGGCACCACCGCGTGCGTGGACGGCTGCGATGAGTTCGTGAAACTGGTCGAGCGGTGTTGCTTTGGTGTCGAATTCTGCCAGCGCTGGGTCAATATCCAAGAAGTCCCGTCCGGCAAAGGGAGAGCCGTAGCGTCCCATCCGGGCGAAGGTGGTGGGAGTGGGGTGGATAGGGAGCAAGAGTAGATTGCGAAAACCCAACCGGAGAAAAATGTGATCCAGTTGCTTGATCAGGTTTCGAAACGTACCGCTTGGCGGGATAACCGTGTATCCCTGGTTGTCTAGTTCATGGACAGCATCGATGTTTGGTGTTTCAGCTTTGGCGGAATACATTCTGGCGCCGAACTGTCGGGTAAATGCCGCGTAGATCAGATTTCCTGCGGCAGTATTGGCGGGGGCAACTTTGATGTTCAGATTGGCACCATCGGGCCATTCTGGCACGGGCGTATCGTTGGGTAGAAAACAGACTTTGGCTTCGAAGAGACCCACTTCCAATAGCGGAAGTTCCACAAGCCAGCGTCCGTTTCCACAAGGCTGCATGGGGACGTCGTGCCAGTCATCGCCGGATGGTTGCAGATGGTTGTTCAGGGCGTTCAGAATTTCCACCCGGTGTGTAGCGGCGGCTCCCAGATTGGTTCGCAGAATCATGCGGCCGGGGCGCCCAGTGCGCGAGTAGGTCGCTTCAATGGTGAGACTGTCGCCTACCCATTTGAGAAGTTGGCTCCCCGGTGCCGGGTTCTGTTCAATTTGGCTCATGTACACTCCTCTTCCCTATCACGTTTTACTCACTATAGCAAACTTTTTCTATAACTGTTGTGGTGGTGGTTTCAATGGAACAGCTTGAAAGGTTACAAGAAGGTATTGGGGGGATAGAAGAGATGTCAAAACAGTCAGTCTAGTTTGAAATTGAACTCGGGGCGGGTTCAGCGTAAACTCGGGGCGACTTGAGTACGAATCCAGGGCGGGTTCGATCAGAGCTCAGGTAGAGGGGATAGAAGAGGTTCGATAGGTAAGAGGGGTTGCAGCGCTGGTGGAGCTTGTTTTACTGAGCGGTATGAACGGAAGAGACAAAAATAACGCTTGTCATGGTGGAGGCCGTTTGCTAGGATATCAATCGTGCGGCGGCGGTATTGTGCTGTTCGGCGCGTAGTTCTTCTTAGCAAGGAGCATGATGGAAATGAAGACAAGTCTTCGTCAAGGGTTTACGATGATCGAGTTGCTCGTCGTAATTGTGATTATCGGAATTCTGGCTACGTCTCTCTTCGGGCCGGTGCAGAACTTCCTTCTGGAGGGTAAGCTGACAGGTATGATGGGTAATGGCCGTAAGGTTGTTCAGGCCATCATCTCGGCGGATATGTCTGGGCGTTATGAAGGGTTGGCATGGCCTGCGGATGAGAATGCGGATGCCGCTCCTGCGGATAAGCCAACCGGGCCGGATATGTATCAGCGTTTCTCCAGTACAGCCAAATATTTCGAAGAGGCGCTTTATGTGAAGGAGCAGGATGTAACGAAACGTAACCGTCTGAAAGTGCTCAAAGATATTGAGCCCTCCATGATCGCCGGCGAAGGCGTCCCGACGGCTTCTGGGCAGACGTTGGATGATAAGAACTGCGCGTGGATTCTGGCGAAGAATACGGCTAATGCGCCTGCGGCGGCTCCGGTGTTCTGTACGCGTAACGTGAACGGCTCGCAGTTGGTTCAAGTGGCCGGGAACGACACGAGTACGGATGTTGAGACATTGCTCAATACCCAGAAGCCGTTCCAGAAGGATGGATGCGTTTTAATCTATAAGGATGGTTCGGGCAAGAAGTTCAAGGCAGACACCGTATTTCCGAAGCAGATGATCGGTGCACTGGGAACCGGCAAGCTCAATGAGTATGAGCAGGGCGACGGGAACAAGTTTGACTTCATGCAGTCTGGTTCGTCCAACTAATCAGTTTTAGTTGCTCAAAAACGGGAGCATCCTAGGATGCTCCCGTTTTTTTTGGGGGGGGATCTGCGTTTGGATGTTATGGACAATTATACAGAGACAAACGCGTTGGACGGGGGGTAAAAGGAGGATGGAGGTGCTTGTGGGAGTGTGAATGGACGTGATGAATCAGGAATTCTAAAAGGAGAATCCTAGGGGTAAACCGTTTATTGTGAGGGGAAGATCTATTTTCATCAAGACAGGGAAGAGCAATTGCGCACGTGATCCAGAGAGCCTGTGATGGTTAAGGGAACGCGGGTATCAGCACAGGATGCACGTCATGGGGTGCGGTGAAGGATGGTTTTTCCAAGCTGAATAAGAGCTTCGGCGGTAGGCGGTTCCGGGCGGGGCGGAACGGGAGGGTGTGTAAGATTGGTTTCGATTTGAAGCCATCCACCGAGGAGTATATCGTGTTTTGACTGCTGTCGTTCGGATACTTGCTGTACAAAGGTACAATAATCGGTGTAAGTTGGGCATTGTTCAAATGCAGCCCAAAGTGTTCTCTTGGGGCAAAAGAGCAACAGTGAGTTAGCAAGTTCTCGTCCTTCAGATGTTTGGGTTCGGAGCGCGAGAGTTGCGAACGTTTCGGTATAGGCTTGAATCCACTCGGGTGAATGGATCTTGGACGGATCGGTTTGTAACGTGGTCAACAGAGCTTGGGGATTGGGGGATGGGCGGAGTGGCGGCAGGAGCGACAATGTCTTCCATCGACCAAGATAAAAAGGGGAGTTACAGGTTTCGGGATCTTGTTCCTTCATGCTCATCCAGCGGATGTTTGGAGAGGAGGGGCGGGTTTCTGTGAGCAGAATGACTGCTTCAGCTGGAATACCTCTGGGAAGCGTGTGGCTTTGGAGGATCCAACAGGCATTTGGAAAAGCCTGTTGCGCAGCATTCCAGATGGTAGAGGCGTCAACGGCGTCGCAGACGCCTTCTAAAGCGATTTTGCTAGATTGATTGAGTTCGGGACAGAATGTTTTCAGGACAGAGTAATAGACGTGAGCCTGCTCAGGGAATGGGCGGGTGCATGGGAAGGGCACTCCGGTGAAGATAGGAAAAACGGGTGTGTAGTTGGAGAGCCACCAGAGATCCTTCCATTGGACAAGCATTTTTTGAGCCTGTTGGAGGCGTTTTGGCATGACGGGGCATTGTGAGGGCTGGGCGTTGAGTTGTTCTTCTACGCGAGCCCAGAAAATATGCTCAGGGAGTGGCAGGCGCAAGTAGGTACAGGTACGTTTCCATTCGTGATGAAGGCCTTCGGCATAGGCAGAGACATCACCTCCGAATGGCATCACATTGTCTAGTGCGAGAAATCGGAGAGCGTTGGGTGATGTCTCCTGTTTGGCTGCGGTGGGTGCCGAGGGCAGTTGGCGCAGATATTCATAGGCGGGAAGGCCGTTAATCAGCAACTCCTCTGCCAGCGCGGAACCGTGCCAGAGGCGGACGCGGAGTACGGCAAGTACGTCGGGTTGAGTTAGTTGGCTGTCAAGTTGTTGGGCATACCGTTGGTCGCAGTAGTAGCGCAGGTAGTTTTGCGGAATGTCTTTTAATGCGTTGGGGAGGGGCTTAGTCGGTGTAAGCGCGATGTAGTGCCCCATTAAGAAGTCTCGTGGGTCACGGATGGCAACCTCAAGCATAAACGGTTCGCCGCAGGAGAGAATAAGTTGCCGTTTGGCAATCATGCAAAGTGGAATGGCCGCTTGAAAGAGGAGCCCAAATAGAAGGAACCCGTGCCTAACTTTAGTGAAGTTCATGGGATGTCCTCCGCTTGGCAATGAACGTCAGCACAAGATTTAAGGCCACTAACCCGATACCACAGCATATGAAAAGGATACCTTGTGCGATGAGCCCCAGGTGATAGAAGGAGAAGACGAAGCAGCCAACCAAAAGTATCCAAACAAGCCCCTCGTTGGCCAGTGTCCGCTTCCCAGTCTGTACTCCGATAACAATGGCAGCAGTCCCGATGATAATGGCCAGCCAGGGTTCGAGAATCGGAAGCTGGCATCCACGGGTAAGCAGGATTAGCGGTGAAAGAAGCAGAAAGAGCCCTTCGTTACGTAACAGAATTCGCCTAGCCAACCAAAGGCCTATGAACAGAATCACTCCTGGAAGCGCCAGCTTGAGTAACCCGGACATAAGCTTAGATGTGAACGCATCGTGTTCGTTTATTAACCCAAGAAAACAGATGCCGAGCGTAATCATTCCAAGGAGGGAAAGTGGGCGAGAGGCGGGATTGTTTCGGCGTTCCAGATATGTTCCGAGAACCAGGGGCCACGAGAGTAGAAGAAGAAAAACGAGGAATTGGATCTCGGGCGGAAAAATCTCCTGGATTGTTTCTTCCGTAAGAATTGCGAGCTGAACGGCAAAAAGAAGCAGCCCTATGCTCCTAAACCAGCGTTGGGTGCCGGCATAAAGACCGGATTGCTGCCAGACGCTTAACAGGCGCGGCAACAGGAGGATAAGCCCAATGCATAAAATACCTACGCCGGCGGCGTCCGAATGGAGCCAATCGGTTTGTGTGGAAACGGCGGATCCGGCGGCGACCGAAAGGAATCCAAGATATCCTATCCAGGCAAAGGTGGAGCGGAGGGTATAAGCCACAGGTAGGAACATTCCGGCCATGAGTAGACAGAACGCTACGTGGTCAGACGCAAGCTGAAGCACGCGCCCAAGCAAGGCAACGGAACAAACCAGACCTCCGGCCCACAGGGCTCCCAATGTTTCCTCAATGTCTAACCGCCACAGCTTATGCCGCACTACCCAGGCATAGCCTGCCCAAGCGGCTCCTAGGGGAAGAAGGGAAATGATTACCTGGATGCTTAGCGGAATACGGCACCAATTGGCAGACAACAGGGCAATCAATCCGCCCGTACAGAGCAGGGCGCCGCCTGTTCCGAGCCAGAGCGTGCCAGTGAATGATTGTTTGGGAGGAAGCGCATTCATAGCAAGTTTTCCATGATGGGTCATCGTTGGGGGAAAACGAGGAAAGATAATAATAGTGCTTTGAGGTCAGGGGTTATAGCAAAGGAATCTGAAGGCGATCAAGGCTCTGGCAATGGGCGGATTATACGGGCGGGATTGCCGGCGGCAATCACGTTGGCCGGGAGATCGTGTGTGACGACGCTTCCGGCTCCGACAACGGTGTTTTTACCAATGGACACGCCAGGCAATATGGTAACATGTCCTCCTATCCACACGTTGTCTGCCAGATAGATAGGCTTGGCGCATTCGATATCCGTCAAGCGTGCTGTCGGGTCGAGCGGATGGATGGCGGTATAGAATCCGCAATCCGGGCCGCAAAGTACGTGATTTCCAAATGTAATGGGGGCACAGTCCAGCAGGGTGCAACCGTAATTCAGGAAACACCGATCCCCTAAGTGGATATTGAATCCGTAATCGCAGTGAAAGGGTTGTTCAATAATTGACCCGATGCCAAACTCGCCCAGGAAGTCGCGTAAACATGCTTCCCGTGCGGGTTGATCGGCGGGCGGCAGAGCATTATAAGCCCGACAGCGTGTTTGAGCAGCCAGACGAGCCTGTGCCAGTTCAGCTGGATTATACCAGGCTCCGGAAATCATGCGGAAACGAACGTCTGTATCAGTGTCTGTATTCATCGAGTACAAGTATATCACGAATCTGAACCGACACGAGGAGAGGAAATCCTGAATGCGGTGGCGCGATTGCATACCGGAGAGGATGTGGGCGGTACATGATTACAAGATTCGTTACAAGACTCGGCGTTGGAATGTTTAGTCTCACATCGTGTGGAAATAAATGTGTTGCTCGGAGATGTATCTGTGAGGCATGGGGAACCAACGACAGGATGAGAAGGAGGTCATTGGGGACAAGGGGACAATACGTTTAGACGTGGATTCGAGGGCGTGGCAACTTTACCCTCAGCTTACCATACACCAACGGTTCAGTTTCTCAATTTCAAGTTGAGTTTTATCGGGTTAGAAACTTGGGTTGAGCGATGATTCGTTGTACGTTTAAATTGGATGGGATAATCGGATGATACGGGTTTTGAAGGCTGTGTCAGAAGGGGATGCATACAGGGGTCATTGGGCGAGATGGTAAATCATGTGCTGAAGCTACGCCGTGTCAGAAGGGGATGCATACAGGGGTCATTGGGTTCTGGAAGTGAAGGCAAGGTCTGAGGGGCTTATGTTATACTTTTATTGAGTTTCAAACCGTTGGGATATCGGAATCGTGCGGATATAAGAAAAGGAGCGCAGTGTGATGAGAAAATGGTTGTTGGTTGGATTTTTGATAAGTGCCTGTTGGTGCTTGGCAGATATTTTGCCTGAGACAATGCGGGTGTATCCAACGCCGCAGGAAGTAACGCGGCTGGGAGGGGATACATTTGCTGCGCCGGATCGAGTGAAGATTGTACCTGATGGGTTGGATGCGGATGCGGTGCGGGTCATTGCCGAGCGTTTCCCAGTGAAGGCCTCCGCAGCATTCACTATCGCTTGGGCGCGGGATACGGCGTTACCGAAGGAGGGGTATAGCCTTGCGCTTTCGGCGAAAGGGGCTCAGATTACGGCCGCAGATGCTTCGGGATTCTTCTATGCGGCCAAAACGTTACTCCAGTTGTTGGCTTCTGGAAATGCGGAGGCGGTGCGTATCCGAGATTGGCCGACGGTTCCATTTCGCGGCACGGTTGAAGGCTTTTATGGTCAACCATGGAGCTTTGAGGCACGAAAGAGTCAGTTTCGGTTTTATGGCGATTGGAAGATGAACACCTATATTTATGGGCCGAAGGATGACCCTTACCATGGATTTTCCACGCGGTGGCGTGAGCCTTACCCATTGGCTGAAGCGAAGCGATTGGCAGAGTTGGTGCGTGTGGCGCATAAGAATAAGGTGAACTTTGTGTGGGCGGTTCATCCTGGGCGGGATATTCATTGGAAGGACGATTCGGATATTCGGGCGTGTATTGCAAAGTTTGAGCGGATGTATGCGTTGGGCGTACGGTCGTTCGCTGTGTTTTTTGACGATATCGGCGGGGAGGGCGCCCGTGCAGAGAAGCAGGTGGAGCTGTTGAATGCGGTGAATCGCCGTTTTGTTCGTGTGAAAAAGGATGTTACGCCATTGTTGCTTTGCCCTACGCAGTACAACCGTGCGTGGTCGCATGGTTCGTATTTGGAAACGTTGGGGAAGGGGTTGGATCCGGATATTCGGGTGATGTGGACAGGCGATTCGGTGTGTACGGATATTCCCCGCTCATCGATGGAGTGGATCAACGCCAAGTTGGGGCGAAAGGCCTATGTGTGGTGGAATTGGCCAGTTGCAGACTATTGCCGGAGTGCACATCTGCTGTTGGGGCGGACGTATGGGCTGGATCTTGAAAACGGGCCGTTATATGCCGGCTTTGTTTCCAATCCAATGGATAAGCCTGAAGCGTCTAAAATTGGTCTTTTTGGAGTGGCGGATTATGCTTGGAACCCGGCAGCGTTTCAGTCTGAACAAGCGTGGCGGGATGGAATTCGCCGAATGTTCCCGGAGTGTGCAGGCGCGGTGCAGTGTTTTGCAGAACATAATTCCGATCAAGGTGCAAATGGTCATGGGTATCGCCGAGAGGAGTCGGTAGCGATTCGTCCGGCGGTGGAACGGCTGACGCAGGCGTTGAAGGCTAAGTCGGAACTGCCGGAAGCGGATGTACAGGCTGTTCGGGCGGTTTTTGCGGAGATGGCGGAGGCGGGGCAAACAATTCTCTCTACTTGTAAGAATGCCCTCTTTCTAGAAGATGTGGCGGATTGGTGCCGGGTTTTTGTCAATACAGGTTTGACTGGCGTGGCCTTGATGGATGCGCTTACAGGGGAAGCTTCGGAGACGGCCGCGTTGAATATGGCGTTGAACCTGAGAGAGAAAAATGCCGCTATTTCCCGCGCGCATGCGGCCAAACCGTTTCAGAAAAAGCCCACGGAGGTGGCCACACGGGTCCTTGTGCCGTTCCTGAATCTGGTTGAGGAGACGGTGTATCAGCGGTTGTGGCAGTCGGTGGCTGGGAAACCGGCGCCGAAGGCAGCGTCTGCCAGTTATGTTTGGATGACGAATATATCGTCTTTGCAGGGGCTTCAGGTGATACGAGACGGCATTTATGTTCGTTTGCCAAAAGTTCATGAGCCGAAGACGGTGGCACCAGGGGAATGGTTTGGTATTCGTTTGCCGGAGGGTGTTCCGGCGGTATGGGCGCATTTCATTCTGGAGGCGGATGCTGCGATTAAACAGGGGCGGCTTGAGGTCTCGTCTGATGGGGGTAAAACATGGCATGTTCGCCGGATGGTGTGCCGTGGAAATGGACAACAAGGCGAGATGGAGCTTCGCAATATCCGCCCGGCGGATGGCGTAAATGCTGTGCGGTATGTGAATATTTCGAATAAACCCGTCACAGTAACGCTTCGGCAGGTGAAAGTGGATGTGCCTGCGAATGCGGTGGCTAACGATGCCGCCTCTATGTGCGATGGGGATTTGCGTAGTGGGTATACGCTGGCACCTAATCGAAAGGTTAAGATCCCACTGTCGGGAGCTACGGCGGAGAACACATGCGTGTTAGCTTCCGGAACAGTAACGGCGGTATTTAAAGCGGATGGCGTAACGTTGACAGCTGGAGCAAAAGGGGCAGTTGTCTACGAGATTGTTCACTGAATACGGTGATTACGATTTGGCGAGCTGCCTCGAACGATGTTTCGGGGCGGCTTTCTTTTTTGCTATACTGACTTTTATGGAATCTCGTGCGCCGAAGGTTTGGAAATGTCGGGAACGGTTGATCCGGTTGGGTCGTCCGTTGGTGATGGGGATTGTCAACGTTACGCCGGATTCTTTCTATGCCGGGAGCAGGGTGCCGGAGTTTGATGCGGCGGTGGCGCGTGGCGTGGCAATGGTTCAGGCCGGAGCTCGGATTTTGGATGTGGGGGGAGAATCAACGCGCCCGGGAGCGGCAGTAGTTCCCGAATCGGAAGAAGCCGCGCGAGTGATTCCCGTGATTCGGGCATTGCGCGAGCGGTGCCCAGAGGTGTTGCTTTCTGTGGATACTCGGCACACAACAGTGGCGCGTTTGGCGATTGCGGCCGGAGCGGATATTCTGAATGATGTATCCGGATGTGAACCCGACGTTGGGATGTGGGATTGTGTGATTGAGACCGGTGCTGGGTACATTTTGATGCATGCTCGAGGTACGCCGCAAACGATGGATGGTCTTACGGATTATCGGGATGTGGTGACGGATGTTGCCGATGCATTGGAATCGGCAACGCGTGCCTTGGTAGCGCGTGGTGCGGATGTGCGGCAGATCGTGTGGGATCCTGGGCTTGGATTTGCTAAAACACACGCCGATTCACTGCGATTGCTGGGAGCTACGGCTCAATTTGCCGAGCGCCCGTATCCCTATCTGGTCGCGGCTTCGCGCAAGCGGTTTTTGGGTGAGCTGACGGGGCAGACGGAGGCCTCTCAACGCGGTTCGGCCAGTATTGGGGCGGCACTTTGGGCGATTGCGGCCGGGGCGGATATGGTGCGTGTGCACGATGTACCAGAGACGGTGAATGCGTTACGTGTTTATTTGGCGGCACGGGAGGTAAGAGGTGTTTGATTCCTGGTGGCCAAATTTACTGGATGTGTTTCAGGTGGTGTTACTGGCCACGGGGTTTTACTATGCATTTCGTTTTTTGAGGGGGACGCGTGCGGCACAGATGTTGCTGGGAGTTGGAACCCTGTTTCTGATAATTCTTCTGGTAACGTCATTTTTGGAGCTGGACGTGGTCAATGTGGTGCTCCGGTGGGTGTCGATATTTCTGTTGTTGGCGCTGTTAGTGGTTTTTCAGCCGGAGTTGCGGCGAGCGTTGTCTATGTTGGGGCGAAATACGTATGTTCAATTGCTGCAGGGAAGGCTCCCGGAAACTCCGGTGGAACATTTGGTGCGCGCTGCACGAAGTCTGGCTACGCGGCGGTTGGGGGCTTTAATCGCAATAGAGCGTGGGGTGTCGCTGGATCGGTGGTGTGAGACAGGGGTGCCGGTGGATGGTTTGATTAGCGAGGAGTTGTTAATTAGTATTTTTACGCCGCCATTGCCTCTGCATGATGGCGGGGTGATCCTGCGGAATGAGCGGATTCGGGCGGCGCGGTGCATCTTCCCTTTGGACAATGAACTTCGGTTGGAGGGTGTTGGGACGCGGCATCGTGCGGCATTGACGTTGTCAACGGAATGCGATGCATTAATTTTGGTGGTTTCTGAGGAGCGAGGGCAGATTTCTGTGGCGCGTGATGGAAATCTGTTGCGTAATCTTTCAGATCGTCATTTGGAACGGTTGCTTCGTGCGGCCTTTGTTCCGCAGGAGCAGCAGGGGCAATTTTTCCATTTGGTGTTTGGCCCGCGACATCGAGTGCCCGTTTTATTGCGGCCATTTACTCGTTGGGCAGCGCGGCGGGGAGGGGGACGCCATGCGTAAGCCGTTTCGAGGATTTTTGAAGGATTGGCCATGGCGTGTTGCGGCTCTGGGTGTGGCGTTGGTTGTTTTTCTTGGAATTCGACATTCTGTTAGCTATACGCAAACGTTGACTCTGGCCGTTGAAGCAGAAACGGTCAATGGAACGCAGGCTCTGACGGGGTTTGAACCTGGTGTGGTGAGTATTACATTTCGTGGATCGGAAGCCGCTATCCGGAAGTTGTCTGTACCTGGCGCGGAACCGCCGCGCATTCGGGTAAAGCTGAAACAACCATCAGCGGATGCGCCCTCTACGATGGTAACCGTGTCGCCACGGGATGTTTTGCGGGATGACGGACTTCGTGTGGTTGCGGTCTCTCCGAACAAGGTAAAGGCTTTTTTCGATACGCGGGATACGCGCTGGTTTGAGGTGGCGGAGCCGATTATTACAGGAGCGCCGGCAACCGGAAAGGTTCGTGTTTCAATTGAACCAAAACGGGTGGAGGTGACGGGATCGCGGTCTTTATTGGATGAATTGGAAGCGGCACAGACAAAACTGACGCCGGCGATTTTGGATGTAGCTAATCGGGCGGAAGGTTTTCAGACGGTGTTGCGAGTGCTTCCTCCTGACAGTCGGGGCGGGTGGACGTTGAAGCCGGAGACGGTTCGAGCAGATGTTCAGTTCGTTCGTGAGGAAAGTGTACAGGAACGTGTTTTTGAGCAAGTCCCAGTGGAGGTGCTGCAATCGCCGGACGGGGCGCGTTATCGCCCTTTACAACGAATGGTAACGGTTCGAGTTCAAGGGGAAAAGCGAGAATTGGAAGCGTTTAAACCGGAAAGTATTCGTGTGGTTGGTGGGGTGCCCGCGCAGGCAATTCCGGATGCGGAAGGTGCCGTATGGAGTGAGTTGGAGTTATTTTTGCCTTGCACGAACCGTGTAACCCGGGCAACGATTGATCCGGCACAGATGCGCTTCGTGCGGGTACGCCCCCGGGAGGATGAAGAATGAGACTTGCAGGAAGGCAAGTAAGGTGGCTTATTGGGGCAGGCGTGTGTGTGGTGCTGATGCTGGTGTCTGCGATGTTGGTGGATGCGCTGATCGCGCAGTTTCACCCTGTGTTTGAATGGGAGCCGTTGAGAGGGAATGAGGCACTTTCAGGGCGGAGCCGGGTGGCCTTGGCGGATACAACCGGGGTGATAACGGTAACGTGTGTTTTTCCATCGGAATCGCCGGCGGCTTTGCCGGTCGGCCGATTGCTGCGCAGGTTTGCTCAAGCGTCCGGGGAAACGGGGGGAGCAGTTCTTTCCGTGAACTATGTGGATCCGCGGATGGATGCTGGGGTGACGGCTCAGTGTGTGGCGCAGGGCGCAGAAGGTGCAGGTGTGTTGTTTCGGCAGGCAGCGCGCCGAGTGTTTGTTCCGGAAGCAGCTTTTCTGGGTGCGGCTGGCGGGTATGATCCGGTGGAGGCAGAGAATGCAGTGGCCGCAGCTCTGCTTCGGTTGTCTCGAGCAGATGGGTTGGAAATTGGATGGCTGGTTGGGCATGGTGAGCCGTCTTTTGAGTCTACGCAGCAGCAATCAGGCTTTTCCGGGTTTCGGCGGGCACTGGAGAGTGAAGGCTGTCGATTACGAAACCTGACCTTAGATGTCTCTTCGGCTCTCGATTCTGGAATTCCTGCGGAGGTGGGAGCTTTGATGGTTGTGAGCCCAAAATATCCGATCACGTCTGTGGAACGGGCAGTATTGATGGATTGGTTGGATAAAGGTGGGCGATTGTTTTGTATTTTGCCAACAACAGGTGATGCGGGATTGGGACCCTTGTTGGAGGAGTGGGGGATTCGCGTGGGGGCGGCGCTGCAGACCCCATTACGACTCACGCTTTATGGGGATGGGTTGTCGGATCAGCTGAATACGGAACATGCTGTAACACGCGATTTGGCCGGGCGAGCGACATTATTTTTCACAGCTCCTCGCAGTTTATTTTTGAATGCGCCACGGGGAACGGTGGTTACTCCGTTGGTTTGGATGCCGGTGGTTTCGGGTGCGGGGCTTGGAGCGCAGCCCTCGGAGCCTGTTTGTGTGATGGCTGCAGCAGAACGCGGTGGTGGTGGAGTGGATTTGGCATTGCGTTCGGGGAGGCTTGTTGTGGTGGCGGATGCCGCTTTTGCTGCTAACCAATTTGTGTTGAATCATGCAACAGCTAATCGGGATTTAGCTGTTCAGGTGGTGCGTTGGCTGACTGGGCTTTCAGGAAGTGGCGCTCGGAGTGACGTGGCGGAAGTTCTTCGATTAGGTTTGGATCGACGTTCGTGGCGCGTGGTTGCCGGAACGCTGGTTTGCGTAGTGCCAATGTTGGTGTGTGCGGCGCTTTGGTTGTTGACGCGGAGGTGGTCATGAGATTTGGCCGGTCAATTGGGTGGTTGCTAGTTTTGGTATCTGCCCTAGCGGGGGCGTTGGTGGCAACGCGATGGGGACGCTTCGTACAGATGCCGGAAGTGGGGGCTCAGTTGTTCCCTGTACCGATGGAAATGGTCACATCTATGACCTGGGGCGCGATAGATGCCAGAGGGCATCGGGAAACGCTTGAAGTCCATCGGGATGGAATGTTTTGGCGGATGGTTCATCCATACGCTGGAGTAATCTGCGAGGCTGGTAAGATCACAGACATGTTGGATGCAGCAGAATCCATGCGGATATTGGCTGTACTTGGAAAACGTGAGACTTCAGCATTTGAGGTGGAGCGTCAATTGACGTTACAGACGGCGGATATGGCGG